>Ga0137437_1000148_pt1 | contig 18617 bp, 19 predicted proteins | sample EasRivERMGT138_2_FD_102332 | JGI IMG/M metagenome (GOLD analysis project Ga0137437, IMG submission 102332) | Soil microbial communities from meander-bound floodplain in the East River, Colorado, USA - East River MetaG ERMGT138_2 | ecosystem: Environmental > Terrestrial > Soil > Floodplain ...
CTCGGCGGCGATATCGCCCACAATCAATCCTTCGGGGTGAGCGCTCAACAGGAGCCGAACGATCCGAAGGCGTGGCTCTGTTCCCATCGCCGACAACATATCGGCGTAGCGCGCTGTTAGCTTAGAGTCATCTCTTTTTTTCACGGTCATTCTACTGCTTTCCATATTTCTACAATAATAGAAATATACAGCTTGGTCAAGCGGATTTCGACCGTAGGTTCGGTTAGTCGGCGGTCACGGAGGGACCGACGCGAAGGTCTGCTTCTTCAGACCGTGAAGGACACCGATGGGTCGAGGACTGCCCTCGGCCGCCAACGGAGATTCGAAAGTCAGAAATCACCGCACGTTAGCCGACCCTCGACACCGTCCCTTTGAAGTGGAACTTTGGCCGCGACTCTATCGACTGAATATGGACAACAGCGGGCAAGTGACGCCAGCCTCTGGATCATGCATTCTCGCTATGGTGTCAGTCACGACGAAATCCCCCGTCCATTCGCGCTAGAATTTGGGAATTCGCCACCCACAGCCCCCATCTCGACAACTGAAGGAGACCAGCCATGTTCGATGTCCCGACCCCGCAGTCATCGTCGCGCCGCGATTTCGTGAAGGCAGCCACTGCCGTCGGCGCTTCCGCCGCGCTTGGATTTCCCGGAATACTGAAGGCGGACGACACCATCAAGATCGGCCACTTGACGCCACGCACGGGTTTTCTCGGGCAGGTCGGCGAGTACGGCTTCAAGGGTGCCACGCTTGCCGTTGAAGAGCTGAACGCGGCCGGCGGTATCCTCGGCCGCAAGATCGACTTGATCGCTGAAGACAGCGTGAACCCGTCCACTGCCGTGACCAAGGCGCAAAAGCTGATCGAACGAGACAAGGTGGTGTGCATGCTGGGCGAGGTCAGCTCCGCGTCCGGGCTCGCCATCGCGGAGCAGGCGCGACGCGGCAAGATCGTCTACGTCAACACCGGCTGCAACTCCGACGAACTGCGGGGCAAGAGCTGCAATCGCTACATGTTCCACGTCGAAGGCAGCAACACGATGTACACCAAGACGATCGGGCACTGGCAGAAGGCGAAGAACCTGATCAAGGGAGCACGCTGGTACTTCCTGACCGCCGATTACGCTTTCGGACACGACCTCTACCGTGTCTCGTCCAGGTTCCTGCAAGAAAACGGCGGCGTGAACCTCGGCAACGACATGGTGCCCACCAACACCTCCGATTACAGCGCCTACATCCTCAAGATCCGCCAGGCAAAGCCGGATCTCGTCTACCTCAATCTCGCCGGCGTCGACCAGACGACTTTCCTGAAGCAGTACCGCGAGTACAACCTGCCCTACCCGCTTGCCGGCGGTGTGATGGATACCGTGCCGTTCTGGGCCGCGGGCATCGATGCCTTGTCGGGACACTGGCAGAGCCTGTGGTTTCACGGGCTGACGCTGCCCGCCGCCGTCGCTTTCACCAAGCGCTTCAGCGACAAGTTCGGCGGACCGCCAGACAATCAGGCGTGGGGAGACTACACCGCTGTGCGCATCCTCGCCCAGTCAATGACCGAGACTAAGTCCACCGCCAGCGAAATAATCATTACGCATCTCGAGAAGGGAGCGACCTTCGACATTCTGAAGGCGCGCAAAGGGTCGTTCCGTCCGTGGGACCACCAGATGCTGCAGGAGATGTACGTCGTGGTGGTCAAGGACAAGGCGAAAATGAAAGACAAGTGGGATATTTTCGACCTGGTCGAAACCGTCCCCGGTCCGAACGAATCGCTCGAGCTGATCCAGCCGACGCAGCAAGAGAATCCATGTACGCTGGCAGTGTGACGCGTCCGCGCACCTGGCAGAACTGACCACGCCGGCGCCGCTATGACGGTGCCGGCGAATTACATCCAATGATCGTCCTCGAGCAGATCCTGAACGGCCTGCTGGTCGGGTCGTATTACATCGTCCTCGCGCTCGGCCTGTCGCTCATCTTCAGCCTGGGCGGCGTCGTCAACCTGGCGCACGGGGCGTTCTATGCCCTGGGCGCTTACTTCGCCTACGAAGTCGCGGAACGTCTGGGATTCTTCCCGGCGCTGGTGATCTCCCCGCTGCTCGTAGCGGCGATCGGCATGGTCATCGAGCGCTTTGCGCTGCGTCGCCTGTACGGCGAAGACCCGATCCTGGGCCTGCTGTTCACCTTTGGCCTCGCGATGACCGCCGAGCAGACCCTGCGCATGATCTGGGGCACCACCGGTCTCAACTTCGCCATACCCGATGCCCTGCGCGGCCAGCTATTGCTGGGTGACTTTATCTACTCGTATTACCGGCTCGCGGTGCTGGCCGTGTGCATCACGTCCATCCTCGGATGCTGGCTGCTGCTCACCCGCACAGCGTTCGGCATGATCGTGCGCGCCGGCGTGCAGGACCCGGAGATGGTACGCGTCATGGGCATCCAGCTGCGCCCGATCCTCACCCTTGTGTTCGGGCTCGGCGTCGCGCTGGCCGGGCTGGCCGGCGTGATCTCCGCGCCAATGGCAGGCGTGCAGCCGGCGATGGGCATCGAAATTCAAACCGCGGCGTTCGTCATCGTCGTGATCGGTGGGCTAGGCAGCTTCTGGGGCGTGGTGTATGCGGGCCTGCTGGTCGGCGTGGTGCGCGGCATCACCGTGGCGTTCTATCCGCCGGCTGCCGAGGCGTCGATGTATCTCCTCATGATCCTGATCCTGCTCGTCCGCCCGAGAGGCCTGATGGGCGAGCGCTTCGAGAAATTCGAATGACCACGCGGCGCTTGCATCCGATTGCCATCCTGGCTGCGGCGCTCGCGGTACTGCCGTTCGCGCTGCACGCCATCGGCCTGCCCTACTCCATCGCAGCCGAGGTCGCGCTGTATGCGTTGGTGGGTCTGGGGTTCAATCTGCTGATCGGCTATACCGGACTGGTGTCGTTCGGCCACGGCATGTTCTTCGGGCTCGGCGCGTACGGTACCGCGCTTGCCCAGCTGAACTTCTTTTCGAATCAGCTCGTGCTGCCGTTCGTATCAGGCGTGCTCGTCGCGAGTGCGGCTGGCGCGGTCGTCGGCTTTTTCGCGTTACGCCGGCGCGGGGTGTACTTCTCCCTGCTCACGCTCGCCTTCACCGTGCTTACGTTCTACATCGTGTATCGCTGGACGGGGCTCACCGGCGGCGAGAACGGACTATCCGGAATTCAGCGCGGCACGCCGTTCGGCATCGACCTCGGCAACCAGCTTCGCTTCTATATGGTGGTGGCAGCGGTGGTGCTCGCCGGCGCGTACCTCACCTGGCGCGTGGTGAATTCCCCGTTCGGCAAGGTGTTGCAGGCGATCCGGGACAACGAGCAGCGCGCCTCGTTCATCGGCTATCCTGTACGCCGCTACAAGCTCGTGGCGTTCGTGTTGTCGGCCATGCTGGTCGGCACGGGGGGCGCCCTGTTCGCGCTGCTGAAGCAATTCGTGTCCGCGGATCTGACCCACGTCAATTTCTCCGGCGAAATCCTGGTGATGACGGTGATCGGCGGAATCGGAACGTTCCTCGGCCCGCCGCTGGGCGCGCTGTTCTACGTGTGTGCGCGCGAGATTCTGTCGGAATACACCACCGGTTGGCAGTTTTGGTTCGGCATCATGTTCATGGGCTTCATCCTGTTTTCGCCGGCCGGACTCGTCGGGCTCGCCTCCAAGGCGATCGCGCGTCTCCGCGGCGACGACGGCACAGCGCCGAAGGAGGTGGTAGGTGAGCAGCCCGATCGAGGCATGCCCCCGTCTCTGCTGGTACGACCCCACGTCGCGCCTGGTACCGAACTCGCCAGTGTGCAAGCGGTCAGCAAGCGCTTCGGCGACTTCGTTGCCGTTCGCGATGTGGCGCTGACCTTGAAGATGGGTGAAGTACATGCCCTCATCGGGCCCAACGGCGCCGGCAAGACGACGTTGTTCAATATGATCTCGGGCATGTTCATGCCGGACTCGGGCTCCGTGTGGCTGCGCGGAGACAATGTCTCGGGCCTGCCACCCGAGCGGATGCTGAAGCTCGGACTGGCGCGGTCGTTCCAGATCACGAATCTGTTCAAGACCCTGACGGTGTCCGAAAACCTCAGACTCGCCGTGCAGGCGCGGCATCGGGCGCGCTTCGGGATGTGGCGCAACGCGCTCGACTACCCCGAGCTTCGCGAAGAGACCGACGCCATGCTGGATTACATCGGCCTGAGATCGGTGGCAAATGTGCGCGCCGACAGTTTGTCGTACGGTGGCCAGCGCATGATGGAAATCGCGCTCGCGCTGTGCGGTGCACCCAGCGTTCTGCTGCTCGACGAACCGCTCGCCGGCATGGCCGCTGCCGAGCGGGAGCGGGTCATGGATCTGATTCGGGCGCTGTCGCAGCATCTCGGCATTCTCGTGGTGGAGCACGACATCGATCGCGTGTTCGCGTTTGCCGATACGATCACCGTGATGAGCAACGGTGCGGTATTGACGGCGGGCAACGCGGACCACGTGCGTGGACACGAAGAAGTCCAGCGCGTGTATCTCGGCAGCGGCCGCAGCGCCGTCGCTCAGAGCCGCTCGGTGACCGAGCACACGGAGCGTCCGGTGGTGCTGGAGGTCAAGCAGATCGATACCTATTACGGCGAGAGCCACATTCTGCACGGTCTCGACCTGCAGGTACGCGCGAACACCGTAACCGCGCTGCTCGGACGCAATGGCGCCGGCAAGACCACCACGTTCAACTCGATCGTCGGGCTGGCGCCGCCGCGCCGTGGCGAGATTGTGTTCGAGAACACCCGTATCGACGAGCTCGCTCCGGAGCAGATCGCGCGTCTTGGCATCGCACTCGTACCGCAGGGGCGACGTCTGTTCACAAGCCTCACGGTGGCAGAAAATCTGGCGCTTGGCGGACTCGCACGACGCGCGGGTTCCGGGGTGCATTGGGACGTCGCCCGGATTCTCGAGTTCTTTCCGCGCCTGCGCGACAAAATGAACAACAAGGCCGGCCAGCTTTCGGGCGGCGAGCAACAGATGGTGGCAATCGCGCGCGCCTTGTCCGGGCACGTCAGGCTGCTTCTGCTCGACGAACCGTTCGAAGGGCTCGCACCGGCCATTGTCGAAGAATTGTTCCGTATCATCGATCGTCTGAAGCACGAGTTGACGGTGGTGATCATCGAGCACGATCTCGATCTCGTACTGGCGCTGGCGGACGAAGCGTACGTGGTGGATCGGGGCCGGGTCGTGCATCGGGGACCGGCAGAGCCGCTGCTCGGCAATTTGGAGTATCGCAAGGAAGTGCTTTGGGTTTGATTTGATCTACAGGCCGAACGGCTTCCGACTATATGACATGATCGGTAATGTCCGGGAGTGGACAGAAGATTGCGTGCATGAGAACTGCGTCGGGGCACCAACAGATGAAAAGGCTTGGATCAGTGGGGATTGCTCAAAGCGGGTCATTCGTGGTGGCTCCTGGAGCACTACGCCGCAGGAATCCCGCCCAGCAAGACGTGGCAAAGCCAATGCGCGGATTCGAGTCGATACCATCGGCTTCCGTCTGGCCCGATCGTTGCCGTGAACAATTTGGGTAAGGCCAAACTTCCGTTGTCGGGAAACGCCAACTTCCGCTTTGGCTCGTTTCCAGAACTTGGCGTTCGGACATGGCCTGTCAGATTAAGTCCGCGCTACTACATCTAGTTGCTCAGCGCGCCTTCGCGGCATCTTTGCTCTTTCCTCTTTCACCTTTCCCCTCGCTCTTAGCCTCCGGCTGCCCCCTGCGTATTCACATACAGCGCATAAACGCTCTTGCTCGCGGCCATGAACAGCCGGTTGCGCGCAAGGCCGCCGAAGCAGAGGTTGGCGCAGCGTTCCGGGAGGGTTACACGTCCAATCAGGCGGCCGTCCGGGTTGTAGATGACGACGCCGTCGAGTTCCGCGCTGCCCATGCCCCAGCCGAACCAGATGTTTCCGTCGACGTCGCAGCGCATGCCGTCGGGCGTGCCGGGGCCGGCGTCGAGAAACTTGCGCTTGCGCGTGAGCCGCTTGCCGCCATCGGTCAGGTCGTACGCGTAGATGTTGCGCGGTGTACTGCCGGATTCGACCAGATACAGGATAGATTCGTCCGGCGAGAAGCACAATCCGTTGGGGCGGCTCACATCGCTCTCGACCACAGCGATCTCGCCGCTTTTTCCGTCGACGCGATAGACATTCATCGGCAGTTCCTGCTTGGCGAGGTGGCCCTCGTAATTGCCGAGCAGGCCAAACGGGGGATCGGTGAACCAGATGGAGCCGTCCGATTTCACTACAACGTCGTTCGGCGAGTTGAGCCGCTTGCCCTCGAAGCGATCGGCGCGCACCGTTACACTGCCGTCGTATTCGGTACGCGACACCCGCCGCCCGCCGTGCTCGCAGGTCACCAGGCGGCCCTGCCGGTCGCGCGTATTGCCGTTGGCGAAATCGGAGGGTTTGCGGAACACGCTCACCGCACCGGTCTCCTCTTCCCACTTCAGGATCCGGTTGTTCGGGATGTCGCTCCATAATAAGTAGCGTCCATCCCCGAACCAGGCCGGTCCCTCGCACCACCGGAAGCCGTGCGCGATCCGCTCCACCGAAGCCGAATTCACCCGGTATCTGGCGAAACTCTGGTCCAGAATCTGGATCGCTGGGTCCGGGTAACGCTGGCTCGGTTGCCAGGGAACAACATTTTCGCTTCGCAGGTCGGGGCCGTCGGAGGGCATGAGAGGGTCTCGCTTGGTAAGAACGTCGTTGTTATGCGAAGGAAGGATAGCAAAGACAACGTGACAACGCGTCAGGCCAGCGCTCTCATTTCCACGTCCGCCTGCTCCAGCCAGAATTGCATGTCCATTTCGCGATACATCGTGGTGGCGGTCGTGAAGTGCTCTTCTGCTGTCTCGCGCGTGCTCATCCGTCGGTAGAGTCTGCCCAGGCCGAAGTGACAGTGGGCGACGAGCGGGCGCATGCCCAGACCAGAGATAGGCGGAGCTCAAGAACGCAGCGACGAACGGCAGCGCGAGGCGAATCTCCATCCCCCGGCAGCCCCGCTAGCCCGAAGCGCTCCCCGAGGGGCGTGCCCTGGACGAGGGCGATCACCGCGCGCAGGGCGTCGCCCTCACGGTGCAGGTCGCCGGCGAGCCAGAGCGCCTGGCCGAAGTAGTAGTTCGCGACGACCCGCAGGCCGAGGTCGCCGACGGCCTCGGCGATGGCGCATGCGCGCTCCCCCGCTTCGATCGCCCGAGCGTGCTCGCCGAGGACGCTCAGGAGACTCGCCTGGTACGCAAGTACCCACCCGAGCCGCCGCTGGTCCCCGAGCCCCTCCGCCAGCACGCGCGCCTCGCTCAGAACCTCGCCCAGTCGCGCCAACTCGCCGAGCGGATAGAGCGGGTTCCGCTGCTGGAAGCACAGGTCGATGAGTTGCTCGGTCCGCTCGCGGCTCTCGGGCAGCTCGCGCAGGGCCCCTCGCGTGTTCAAAGGCGGCGAGCGCCTCCCGAAGAGCCGAGCGGTCGAGCGCCCGGGTCCCCGCCTGCCGGCAATAGCGGACCGCTTGGTCCGACAGTTGCCCGCGCAGCGCGTGGTGGGCGAGGCGCTCCACATGTTCACTCAGCCGGTCCGCGTAGAGGTGTTCGATCGCGACAACGATCTGCGCATGTAGACTCTTGCGCCGATCCTGCAGCAGGCTCCCGTAGGTCACCTCGTGCGTGAGCGCGTGCTTGAAGGTGTGCTCCAGGTCCGGGAAGAGCTGCGTCTCGTAGAGGAACTCCGCTTCCTGCAGATGGGCGAGCCCGCGCCGCACAATATCCTCAGGCTGCTCCGCGATCGCCGCCAGCAGCGCGTAGGGCACGTCCTTGCCGATCACCGAAGCCGCCTGCAGCAGTTGCTTCTCCTCTGTGGGCAGCCGGTCGATGCGCGCCGCGAGAATCGTTTGCACCGTGGCCGGGACTTGCAGCGATTCCACCGGGCGCGTGAGGCGGTACGCTCCGCGCTCACCGACGAGCGCACCCGTCTCCATCAGCGTGCGCACGGTCTCCTCCAAGAAGAACGGGTTGCCCCGCTTTTCCAGCATCTGCGTCAGGCGTACCAGCCCGGGGGCCAGCCCGAGCAGCGTCGCTAGCAGTTCGGCCGCGCTCTCGGCGGGAAGGCTGTCGAGCCGAAGCTGAGAGTACGCGGTCTTGCTGCCCCAGCGGTGCTCGTACTCGGGGCGGTAGTTGACCAGCAGCAGGAGGCGGGCTGAGCCCAGGCTCTCCACCAGACTATCCAGCAGAGCCTGGGTCTCGCCGTCGATACAGTGCAGGTCCTCGAAGACCACGAGCAGCGGTTGCACCCGGCTCTCGCGGAGCAGCAAGCGCTTGACCGCATCGATCGTGCGCTGACGGCGCTGGGGCGGGTCGAGCGCCGTCCAGGCTAGGTCCTCGACTGGTATGTCGAGGAGAGCTAGGAGCGGGGGCAGCAGAGGCTCGAGCGCGCGGTCCAGGCCCAGCACGTGCCCCAACATTTTGGTCGCGCATCTCCCGGTGATCGTCCCGGTCACCGATCCGGAAATAGCCCTTGAGCAGGTCGATCACGGGCAGGTAACTGGTGGCCTTGCCGTATGAGACGGAGGAGGCGTGCAGGATCAGCCACTCCTCGACCCGGTGGGAGTCGGTGAATTCGTAGACCAGCCGCGACTTGCCCACCCCGGCCTCGCTCACCATGGCGACCACCTGGCCGCGGCCCGCACCCGCCTGACCGAGGACCCGGCGCAGATGTTCGATCTCGGCGTCGCGCCCCACGAAGCGCGTGAGACCGCGCAGGGCCGCGGCCTGCAGGCGCGTGCGCGCCTGACCCGCCCCGGTCAGTTCGAAGATCTCGATCGGATCCGGGAGGCCTTTTACGGGGATGGGGCCAAGCGATCTCACCTCGACGTAGCCCTCGGCGAGCCGTACCGTGTCTCCAGTCAGTTGCACGGGTCCCGGGCGGCGCGAGTTGTTCCATCCGCGCGGCGAGGTGGGTCGTCTGACCGACCGCGCTGTAGTCCATGCGCAGATCGCTACCGACCGCGCGTACGACAACCTCTCCGGAGTTGAGCCCGATCCGGATCTGCACCTCCAGGCCGTGGGCGCGGCGCGCTTCCTCAGCATAGCGTCGAACCGACTCCTGCATGCGAAGCGCCGCGTAGCATGCGCGCACAGCGTGATCCTCGTGCGCGAGCGGCGCGCCGAACAGCGCCATGATCCCGTCGCCCATGACCTGGATGACGGTGCCCTCATAGTGATGCACCGCCTCCATCATGCGTTCGAGAACCGGATCGAGGATCCTGCGCGCCTCCTCGGGATCGCGGTCAGCGAGCAACTCCATCGAGCCCTTGAGGTCGGCGAACAGCACGGTGACCTGCTTGCGCTCGCCTTCCAGTCCGCCCTTGGAGGTGAGGATCTTCTCGGCGAGGTGCTTCGGCGTGTAGGAATCCGGAGACGCAAGCCTGGCCCTTGCGGTGTCCTGGCTAAGTTTGGAGCCACACTCGCTGCAGAACTTTTGTTCGGGAGCATTGACCGCGCCACACTCGCCGCAGAATTTCAGGGCAGAGGGGTTTTCGTGTTGACAGCGGGAGCACTTCAGGATGGCGCGGTAACGATGTGCAAATTGTTAAGAGTTGTGCATTGGCCGGTCTGCGACTGTCAACCGACGGGTTCTTTCAGCGCAATTAATTTCTGCCGTAGCCAGCCTCCCGCTGACTGCGAATCGCGAGCACGAAGACCGTGTCGATCTGCTCTATGTAGCGGTACAAAGCTACGTAGCCACGGGCTCTGCGCCCGATGACCAACTCCCTCGTGTCTGCGGATACTGGTCTTCCAATAAGCGGATTGTGTTGGAGTACGTCTATGGCCTGAATGATTTCACTGACACGGCCAGGCGCCTCCTCAATAGCGTACTCCGAGAGGTAATCGAGGATGCGATCAAAGTCATCCCTGATCTCAGGAGCCAGCTCGATCCTGGCCATCCTCAGCGAGCCAGCTTCTTAGCCACCGGGCGAGTGACGGTTTTCCCCGCGATTCGATCTTCAAGATAGCTGCGCATTTTTTCCCAGGAAATCGTCTTACCGGAAGCTACGAGATCGGCATAGCGATTTTCAGCAGCGTCAAGAAAGTCTGCGCGGCGTTCTGCCTGATCCGCCTTCTCTGCGATCGCCTCCAGAATGAAGCTATGCGCCGTAGTTCCGGCACGCTCAGCAGCGGCGGCAACGCGAGCCTTCAGATCCTCCGGTAGCCGGATCGTGGTCGTGGACATGATTGGACTCCAACGCAAAATTGCACTGTAGCACAAACGTGCTACATGCGCAGAGACGCAGATCCAGTGGATCGGAGCGGATATCGTTACGTCTGCTTTTCCGAATATCGCATCTGCGGCTTGAATGGCCGGTTATGGCCGGTTTTTGCCTTTCGCCGGTCGGACTAGAATTTCCAAGAAGCGGACCTTGTCCGTCAGATGGAGCCGTGACCACTACACCTGATCAGACCAATTGCATTTCGTGCTTGTCCACCTTTGCCTGCCTTATACGTTTAGGGCGCGTGACGGTTCTGTACTTGCTCCTGCAGTTTCTTTTACCTTTTACCTTATCACCCTTTTTCAGCCCCCGGTTCACCCATGCTCCCCCTTCTCCTTTGCTTCGCCCTGGTCAGCGCCAGCGTCATGATGCATTACGAAACGCTGCGGCTGTTGAACGACCGCCTCAGTAACACCGAAGTCTTCTCCACTCGCGCAAAGGTGCTGGCCGCGATGGTCGGTGCATTGCTGAGCCATCTGCTGCAGATCGCCCTTTTCGGACTCGCCTACTACTTGATGCGGGACAAGTTCGGGATGGGTGGATTCGGGGGGACGTTCGAGGATTCGCTGGCGAGCTTTCTCTACTTCTCCAGCGAGACCTACACCACGCTGGGATTCGGCGACATCTACCCGACCGGGGCGCTGCGCATGATCTGTGGCATCGAGTCGCTCGTTGGCCTGCTGATGGTAAGCTGGACCGCCTCGTTCACCTACCTGGAGATGCGCAGGTATTGGTAGGGACGGGGGAAGAGGGACGAGGGCTAGGGATGAAGCAAGGGCTAGGGGCTAAAGTATCTATTGCATGCACTGCGAACCAACCGATTTGTTGTTTTTGAATTTCCCCTGGTCACTATTCGCTCGCCTCTCGTCCCTCGTCCCTTTTCCCTCACCCCTCACCACAGCCCTTGCGCTCCGACACGATTCGGATTACAAATGTCGTTAGCCTTGGAGGTGCGGTATATCGTTGGCGATCGGGTCGATCCACTTCGCTGTGTTTCCGGCAGCAAACAGCATGCTTTCTGCATGCGCCCCCGGGGCCTCCGGCGGACGCTGTACGCTCTTCACGCTTTCCGCGCTCCATGACTGAAACCCTCGGCAAGGTTTTTCCGGGCAGCGAGCAATGGCTGCCTGTGCTGGTGCCGCTGTTCCTGATTGCCTACTTCATTCCGTTCTTGGTTGCCGCCGGCCGCAAGCACCGATTCAGTACTGCGATCGGGCTGATCAATCTGCTGTTCGGCTGGACGTTCATCGGCTGGCTGGCCGCCATCATCTGGGCGGTCAACCGGGATGTGCGGGACCGATGGGAAGACCCCGCGCCTTCGGAACCGCCGTATTTCCTGAACGAACCCAGCCTGAACGAACGCAGCGTCGAGACTCGGGCCACCGAAAACGATCACGCCAAGAGATGCCAGTTCTGCGCGGAGTCGATCAAAGAGGAAGCGCTCGTCTGCCGATACTGCGGCCGAGATGTCGACGTCACGGCGACGAGTGCGCAACGGGGCAGCACCGTGAATACCGCGGCCATGGAGAAAAATTTTGCGGAATTGCAGGCACTGCTGAAAGACCACGAGGAAAGTGCCGCGCAGAGATTCGCGGATATCGAGCCCGCGACGAACTACGTGGCTCCCCAGGAGGAGATCGCGGCTCATGGCGTCTCGGCGGAGGTCGCGCAGCAGCTTTCTGCCTGGAAGAAGGTCGGGTGAGGAAAGCGGCTGGGGGCTGGCAAAGCCTAGTCGACCTTCTGCTATTGCGCCAAAGGCGGCCGCAGCGCGCATGACTGTTTCCCCCTACCCCCCTCGCCCTTGCCTTCCCCTTACTTCATCTTACTGCGCACATTCTGTTCCCGGATCGCTTTCCGACGGATGTCGCGGGCCTTCTTGTTGCGGGCCGTTTCGGCGGGCGTGTAACGGACGAGCGGTTCGATCGCGGCGGTCGTCTTTACGGGTTTCACATCGGCCATGACAGTTCTCCTGAGTGGGGCAGGGACTATACAGGTACCCGATCAGGAAGTCCGTATGGTGGATCACATAGGACAAGGAGCTTCCCGCGAGGGGGTTCCATAGGATACCGGTCTGCGACCATAACCGGCCCAAAAGCGTTGCCGCTCACGGCATTCCACAAGGGATACCGGTCTGCGACCATAACCGGTCTAAAAGGGTACTCCTAGCTCCGCACGGGTATGCGACCATAACTCCTAGCTAAAAGGGTCCCCGGAGGGGTACCGGGCTGACGCCCATAACTCCGACGTGCTACGCACGTAGGGTATTCGCACGGGTATTCGGCCATAAGTAAAGTTTGGTTCGTGGTGGAGGCGTTGAAGCGAGGGCCATAAACTCCTTCCCGGACGGCGCAATCCTGTCCTTGCGTTTGCGTTCATCCGCTCCCCACGCTGTTCATCCCGCCCTTTCCCCGCTTCGTCGCATCGCTGCTGCATCTGTGGGGCAACCCGACTAACTTCGGCACCGTGTTCATCACGCAGAAGGAGCCGGGTCATGAAAACTTCACTGGCAGCGGTACTGATAAGTTTGTCGTTGAGTTCGCCGTTGTCGGCCTCGCTGGCCGCCACAGACAATCCGCAGCAGTTTCTCGAAGCGCAGTCGCTGTTCGAACGCGGATTGCGGGGTTCGGAAAAGGACAACGAACAGGCCGCGGAAAAATTCCGCGTGCTCACCGAGCGGGAGCCGGACAACCCGCTCTATCTCGCCTACTACGGCAGCACTTTCGCCCTCAAGGCGCGCGACGCGTACCTGCCGTGGAACAAGCTCAAGCTGGGCGAGCAGGGCCTGGATCTGATCGACAAGTCGCTGAAGAAGCTTGGCCCCGAGCACGACCGGCAACAGCTGCGCTCGATTCCGCTTTCCATCGAGACCCGGCTGGTTGCAGTAAATACTTTCCTGAAGGTGCCGGACTCGTTCTTCCACCGCTACGACCGTGGCCGTTCGCTGCTGGCGCAGACCATGAACGGGGAAGTCTTCGCGGATTCTCCCGCGGTCATTCGCGCACGCTTCTATTTCCAGGCTGCCGTCGTCGCCCGCACCGAAGGCAAGAAGCAGGACGAGATCAACCTGTTGAAGCGCGTCGCCGAGCTGGACCCGGCGAGCCTGGACGTGCCCGCCGCCGCCGCGCGCCTGAAGGAGCTCGGCCAATGAATGCGCCCCTGCGCATTACGACCGGCGAATTGATCCGTGTCGAGGGGGTCGGCAAGACCTACAGACTGGGTAAGACCGAAGTCGACGCCCTGCAGGACGTTTCGCTGACGATCCATGGCGGCGAATTCACCGCCCTGATGGGTCCCTCCGGCAGCGGCAAGAGCACGTTGCTCAATATCTGCGGATTGATCGACCGCCCCACCCGCGGCCGCTGTCGCATCGATGGCATGGATACGTCTTCGATGTCCGAGGATGAACTGACATTGCTGAGGCGCGAGAAGATCGGCTTCGTGTTCCAGGGGTTCAACCTGGTCCCGGTGATGTCGGTGCGAGACAACGTCGAATTACCCCTCATGGTGGCCGGCGTGCCGGCAAAACGCAGCAGAGCCGCTGTCGATTCCGTTCTCGACCAGGTCGGATTGCGCGACCTGGCGCGGCGCCTTCCTGATGAATTGTCGGGAGGTCAGCGCCAGCGCGTCGCCATCGCCCGTGCGCTGGTCGGGACGCCGCGTCTGGTCATCGCCGATGAACCCACCGCCAATCTCGACGGCGACACCGCTGCCCACATCATCGACATGATGCAGGCGCTGGGCCGTGAGCGCGGCGTCACCTTTCTCATCGCCACGCACGATTCGCGCATGGTCAATCACTGCGACCGCGTCGTGGCGCTCAACGACGGGAGGCTGCAATGAAATGGCTCGCGTTTGCCTTCAAGAACGTGCTGCGCAACCGGCGCCGCGCGTCGATCACGGTGGCCATCACGGCCGTCGGAACAGCCGGCGTGCTGATCGGCGGCGGGTTCGCGCTGTTCACCTACGAATCGCTCCGCGAACTGGCTGCGCGCGACAGCGGCCATGTCGTCATCGCGAACAAGGACTACTTCGATCACGATGAAGATACGCCGATGCAGTACGGGCTCGAGGACTATGCCGCAATCCGGAAGAAGGTCGAGGACGATCCGCGCGTGCGCATGGCATTGCCGCGCGTGCAACTGACCGGGCTGCTCAGCAACGGCGACAAGTCGGCGGTGTTCGTCGGCACCGGGGTCGATCCCGACGGGGAGTTCAGCGTCAAGGGACCGTCCATGAAAGTCCTGGCCGGCAGCCTGCTCGATGCATCCGCGTCGCCGGCCTCGGCGCCGGAGATCCTGCTCGGCTCCGAGCTGGCGCGCCAGATGAAAGCCGAACCGGGAAGCGGCCTCACGCTGTTATCCACCACGACCTCGGGCAGCCTCAACGCGATCGACGTCAAGGTACGCGGCATCGTCACCATGGGCGTGCCGGAGGTGGACAAGCGGCTGGTCTTCACCGACCTCGTCACCGCGCAGAAACTGTTGCTGACGGACCGGGTGAGTACGCTGGCTTTGTATCTGCACGATACGGAACAGACCGACTCGATGCGCGACGCCGTGGCCCGACTCTACCCCGAGCGTGCACTGCAGACCTGGCGCGACCAGGCCTTCTATTACGTCGCGGTCAGGGGACTCTATAACCGCATCTTCGGCCTGCTCGGCGTCGTCATCGTCACCATGGTGCTGTTCGCGGTGTCCAATACGCTCGCCATGGCGGTGATCGAGCGCACCCGCGAAATCGGCACCCTGCGCGCGCTGGGGACGCTGCCGAAGCAGATCGTGCGCGTGTTCGCGCTCGAAGGATTCATTCTCGGCATCGCCGGGACGGCCGCCGGCATGGTGTTCGCCTCCGGCACCTCGATGTTCTTCCTGCTCGCCGACTTCCAGATGCCGCCGCCCCCGGGACGCTCGGTCGGCTACCCCTTGCACGTGAACATGTCGCCGCTGCTGTACCTCATTACCGCCGTGACGATCGTGCTGCTGTCCATTGCCGCCGCCTGGATCGTCAGCCGGAAGGCATCCCGCAAACCCATCGTGGAGGCCCTCGCCCATGTCTAAATTCCTGTCATTGATCGTTTCTCTGTTGCTGGCCGGCAGCGCCGCTGCCGCGGACGTGCCGTCGCTCCTCAAAGCCGCCGACGCATTCCGCCTTCCTGCCGATGCGCTGAAAGTGGAAATGCAGGTGCTGCTCTACAAGTCGAGCGCCCTCGACAAGGAGCGCCGCTACACCGTGTACCTCAAGCCCGGCCGGCGCTCGCTGGTGCTGATGCAGTCGCCGAGCGAAAAAGGCCAGAAGGTGCTGATGCTCGCCGATGATTTCTGGCAGATCATGCCGCAGAGCCAGCGGCCGATCCGCATCACGGCACTGCAGAAGCTGCTCGGCGACGCCTCGGCCGGCGACATCGCCACCATGTCGTGGAGCGAGGATTACACCGGCGCGGTCGTCGGCGAGCAGAACGTGAACGGCACGCCCTGCCTGCACCTTGCCCTGAGCGCGCAGCGCAAGGGCGTGAGCTACCAGCGCGTCGAACTGTATCTGGCCAAAGCCGATTCGCGCCCGGTGAAAGCCGATCTCTATGTCGCCTCCGACAAGCTGGCAAAGCAGGCCACGTTCACGGTCGAGGAGGTCGACGGCCGCCCGCAAGTCAGCGCGATGACCCTGACCGACGAAATCCAGACCGGGCGCCAGACCGTGATCCGCTATCTGAAGCGGGAGTCCCGTTCGATCGCCGACGAGTTCTACAACCCCATGTTCCTGACCCGCAACGATCTCAAGGACTGAACGTGTGGCGTCGACTCCTGATCGTCGGCGCCCTGTTGCCTTTGCCGGGTTACGGTGAGGATGTCGCGGTCACGCTGAGGGCGATACCCGAATACCACGGCGCGCGGTCGGACAGTCCTTTTGCCGCCGCCGACGATCTGACCGGCTTCGGCCGCAACCAGGCAACCGGTGAAGCCGAACTGCGCGCGAAACCTTTCGATGTGAACCTAGTCTCGACGCTACGCACCACAGTGGCCGAGGACTCGAAACCGGACAACGAAATCATCCTCAACGAGCTGTATTACGACACCCAGGTCGCCGGACAGCGCATCGGGCTGGGCAAGAAGATCATGAGCTGGGACGTGGGCTTCGCCTTCCGCCCGCTCGACGTGATCCAGCAGGAGAATCGCCGTGCCCTCTTCACCACCACGCTCGAGGGTATCCCCCAGGTTTCCTGGGAGCGCTTCGGCGCCGACGACGCCTGGATGGTCGTGCTCGCCAATCCCGGCAACAGCAGCGAAGACGAGCCGCAGGACGACCGCTCGCTGGCGGTCAAATACTACCGGCGCGCGGAGCAAACCGACTTGCATGCCGTCGCCCGCATCTCGCAACGCTACCGCTGGGAAACCGGTGCGGCTTTTTCGCGGGTGACCGGAGAGGGCACCGAATTGCATGCCTCGGTTCTTTACCAGCGCCGCTACGAAAAGCAGATCAACCTCCTCGCCGGGCAGAGCGCCGTTCTGCTGGCCGCCACCGATCCCGTCGTAACGCTCACCTATGAAAATGGCGTCAAGGCGCTGCTGGGATTCACCTGGACCGGAGAATCCGGTTGGTCGTTGCTCGGCGAAGCCTGGTACGACGACAGTGCTTACACGCATGCGCAGTGGACGGCGCTGGCCGATCTCACCCGCGCGCAATCCGCCCTGCAGTCGATGCCGGGCGTGCCCGTCAGTGCAATCCAGGGAAACATCGCGTGGAGCACGCAATATTTCGATCAGCCCAACCTGTTACGGGAGAACCTGCTCCTGCGGCTCTCCCATCGCGGCGAAAGCCGGTCCATCGATCCCGCCCTCGACATTCTGGTCACGCCGGAAGACGGTGGCTGGGTCGCCACCGCGTCGGCCCGCTACGAGGCAGACCGCTTCCGGCTCGACGCCGGCTACCGGAGCTATGGGGGCCCAAAAAGCGCGGCCTATCGACTGCTGCCGGAAGAGAGCGTGGCCTTCGTCGCCCTGCAATATTCGTTTTGAACAAAAGTCCGCACTCGGGACGCATAATTGATGAAAACATACCCACCGACCCCGCCGCTGGCGGCCAAACCTGCATTTCGACTGATGCGCATCAATCCGCTCCTGCCGCTCGGCGAGTTCTTCAGGCAACTGGGCCTGCTCTGGCTGACCATGGTCGTCCTCGCCGTCGGGCTCACCCAGATCAAGGACTATCCGTTCTCGAAGAACCTGGCCTACTCGCTTTGCATCAGCACCTCGATCTTCCTGTTGTCGCGCCTGCTCGGCGGTTTGCGCGGCAGCACGCGAATGAACTGGAAAATTGCGGTCATCGCCATTCCTGCGGGAACGGCGGTCGGGGTCTTCCTCGCAGCGCTTGCCACCGGCACCGATCTCCCGCGCCTCTTCGCCGAGCATCCCAACCAACTGGTGCTGACGCTGGTCATTTCGCTGATATTCGGCACCGGGTTTACCTACTACTTCTATTCCCGGGAAGCGATGGCGGAGGCGGCGGCGGCATTGCGCGAAGATGCGCTTGCGCACGCGGCCTATGAAAAGCAGCTTGCCGAGGCCAACCTGCGTTTGCTTCAGGCCCAGATCGAACCGCATTTCCTGTTCAATACGCTCTCCAACATTCTCAGCCTGATCCGCAGCGAACCGCAAAAGGCCGAGCGCATGCTCGAAGATCTGACGGATTACCTGCGCGTCTCGCTGCAACGCACGCGCACCGACCAGGTCACCCTCGGCGACGAACTCATGCTGTTGCGCGCCTACCTCGGCATCCAGCAGGTGCGCATGGGCGCGCGGCTCAGCTATTCGATCGACGTGCCGGCGGAACTGAACAAGCTGCGCCTGCCGCCGCTGATCATCCAACCCCTTGCCGAGAATGCCGTGCGCCATGGGCTCGAACCGCGGGCGCAGGGTGGTTGGATCACGGTGAAGGCACGCCTTTCCGGAGAAAAGCTCGACATCGAAATTGCGGACACCGGTGCGGGCATGTCCGAAGTTGCGGTACCGGGCATCGGGCTGTCCAATGTGCGCGCCAGGCTGCAGGCGCTGTACGCGGACCGGGCGCAATTCCTGATGCAACCGAATCAGCCTCACGGGCTGAAGATCCGACTGGTCATTCCGATCGATCGGCCCGCGCAACCCGCTGTGTAACCGATGCCCACCGCCATCATCGCCGACGACGAAGCCCCGCTGCGCCAGTTTCTGCGCCGGCAGCTCGCAACGGCCTGGCCCGAACTGGACATCGTCGCCGAGGCCGCCGACGGCGGCGAAGCCCTCGATGCGGTCTTTCACTTCCTTCATCGTGGGCCCGAGGCCCTTCGGGTACTGCTCGGTGACGACGA
>Ga0137437_1000149_pt1 | contig 18526 bp, 29 predicted proteins | sample EasRivERMGT138_2_FD_102332 | JGI IMG/M metagenome (GOLD analysis project Ga0137437, IMG submission 102332) | Soil microbial communities from meander-bound floodplain in the East River, Colorado, USA - East River MetaG ERMGT138_2 | ecosystem: Environmental > Terrestrial > Soil > Floodplain ...
AGGCCGACTGTTTCAAGAATTTGCTCGTCGCTGAGTTGTGAACGCTCTAGCAACGCCGCCACTATGTCAGCGAGAACCTTAGTCCGAGCGTCGAGCACTTTAATAGCACCGCCGTCGCACTCGTCAAGTTTCATGGCGATGATGTCTCTGATGCTTGCCTCGCCCCAAACACGATTGCCCCATTTCTCTTTAAGTTTCATTTCTATTTCTCCTCTAAAGGGCCACTAGTTGCCATCCGGCGAGGGTGCGGCGGCGAGTAGGGCGACTATACTGTGAGCGCGTTGGATGTCCGCCTGCGGTGCGTGTTCTCCGAATGGCGTGCAGTTGATGAACTTGTGCAGCCAAGCGACCTCGGCCTTCCGCACCTTCGTCGCATCGCCTGCCTGTTTCTCCGAGAGCGGCGCATTGCAAGGATTCACCCCTGAGTAGAGCGGAATATCGTGGTTCGTGTCCTCGTGCTCTGCCACGGATGGGTAGGTGCCGCTGCGCTCGTCGTATCTCCTAAATCCATTCCACCAGAGGTCCGGCTCGCTTCGTGCGATCGCAGGCTGCGGCGCTTCCGGCAGGGTGGCGGCAAGAACGTTCATCGCGTTCTTATATGCCTCCGCGTACTTGCTCTGGTACGGTCCAGCGCCAGCAGTCAACGGCTTGTCAATCTCGCGTAGCAACCAGCGCAGGGCCTCCGCCACCGCCCGAGCGTTCGCTGGTGTTTCGCTCGGTGGGGTACTGCGCGGATCGGTCATCTTGCCCGCCTACCCTTGTAGACTGACCAAGCCACACGAACATCTGTCCACCACTGACGTAAGTATTCAATCACATATCCTCCTTAGACCGAAAGCCAAGAAATACAGGGTGGCGCGGCTTATCCTTCATGCCGACGCGCAGAAACTTAAACTTCGCTATGGCGCCGATATAATCTTCGCGCTTGTTCCAAATCTCAATGCGCAGAGCATCGTCGAAGCCAGTGCCAATATTGAATTCCATGCCCTGCCACGCCACCACGAGAGCGCCGAGACGTCCAGTGGGCACAAGATTTGCCTGATGCGAAGAGCGCTCAGCGTACCCCAGAGCATTGGTCTTGAGTTTATTGGCGTTGTGCATCAGCTCTTCGAAACCAATGATCGCAGCTTCTGAATCCTCGAAGCGCTTGAGCTTCAGCATACCTGCTTCGCGTAGAGTGCTGCGGCCGAACTTGTAGGGTTCATCAGGGTGGCGCAAGATTACACCTTCGTAGCCCTGAGCTAGAAGCAACCCTTCAAACTCTATAAGTTCAGCCAGCGATTCTACTCTCTTTTGTGGCAGAGCATGCGGTTCCTTGATGTATTTCAACCGTTGGAACAGTGGAAGATTTGGCCCCCACACATGATCAAACACATGAAAAGAGGCGCAGGGCTGGCCGTCGCGAGACATTACGCCTGACATAGTCTTTCGATATACGTCGGGCGCAAAGGCGGGGCCGACAATGAGTTCGCCATCATGATGTTCAAGATGGCAATATTCTTTCTGCACTTCAAGATTTGGAATGGGCTTGCGCGTGCGGGAGAGCAGCACTCCATTCTCTACGAAGCAGCGAATACCGTCCAGCTTGGCGCTAGCGAAGAGTGGGTACTTCCCGTAGAGATCGCGCTCTACATCCTCCACGGTGGCCGCGAGCATTGGCTTCACGCGCACTCCCTGCAAGCAGTGCAATCACATGGGCGCTCCAGAGGACGGCAGCGATTGCAATAGCAGTCCTCGCCGTGATTGTGTTGCGGCGGACGCACACGGTTGATGCGCATATGCTCCGCCAGAGATACTTCGATCTCGATCGAGCCAGTTGGCTCCGCTGGAGATAAAATGTAAGCCTTACCGTTACGAATCACGTGATTACCTCAAACTCCTCGGTCTTTCCAGTGTAAGTGCAGTCAAAAGCACCGCAACGAATTACATTGTATGGAGCTTCCACAGACTTCTGTACACCTTGATGATCGAAAGAGCTGAAGAAGGAGTACTTGGTGAACCCCAACTCAAACTGATTGCAGTTCGGGCATTGGAATTTGGGGGTCATTTCCGCTTCGCCTTGGAATTGGCAGCGTTCATGCGCGCGGCCTTAGCCTTTTCAGCCCTGATCGCCTCGCCAATATCGCGAAGCGCGGGCTGACGGTATCTGGACACGCCCATGCCGCTGAGGTGGGCGTTGTTCATCGTTGCTTGGCGACGCCTGCGACGTCCGGTTCTTGCGCTCATCGTAACTCTCCTAGAAAAAGTGAGGGGAGCCAGCACCCCGCCCCTCGGCGAGTCTAAAGGGCCTCATGGAATTTGGCTGGTTAACGGGATCCCATGAGCTGAAGCTGGCCTCCAGTATCCGCGCCCCGTGGCGCTGGCGATCTTTGGGCTGCCGTTCCTTCGTTCCTGTCGAAGCTCATTCCGCGTAGAGGGAGCTACCCGCAGCCGCCGCTTCCGACACAGTGAACTACACAGCACCAAACTCATTATACCACGCGGCGGCGGCGAGGTGCAAACCTCTTGTTGAACTCGATGAGCTTCTCGAGGAAGTGCTGTGCCTTTTTCAAATCTTGAAGCCCGCCCTTTTCGCGCCAGCGAAAGACATACTTCATGATCTGTGCTTCCATGTAGGGCACATCATTCGCAAGCACAAAATCCCAGTGCTGGATGGCTTTTTGATAGTGTTTGCCCCCCACTTGCCTCGCATTGGCCCTGTGGAGCGTTTTTGGCATGGTCAGGACGCGCTAGGACCGCTCGCAGCGGGCGGGGTGGGGCTACCCCCAAGGGGCGTTTTGGGCTTGCCTGGACCAAGTATCTCTTCCAAGCGCTCCCACATCTCCGGCGGCATCTTGGGCTTCAGCGTGGTCAAATACCTCGCGCCATTGTTAAAAATGTCGCCCATGAAACGGTTGCCCATTATGGATTCTTGGCTGGCGCGAGCGCAAAGCTCTGCCATGTCAGCTACTTTGAGCAGCAGCTTGTCTTCTTCGTTTAGAAGTTCGTAAGCTCCAAACTTCACTTGTTCGTTGATCTTTGCCTCCAGCGCCTCCAGTACTTCGCCGAAGTTTCCAATCCACTTGGTAGTAGCGGGAATATCTCCCGTGATGGACTCCAGGCCGTCGTGCTCCAGAATGGCAAGCAAGAGGTTATATCTCAAGGTCTCAGTAGGCCCGGCCAGATAAATTGCGATGACCATCACGCGGGCAGTGTGGTCTCCCACCGTTTGATCTTGAATGACCGGCGTAGTGTGAAAACGTCGAACATTGAAACTTCGGAATAGCACGGCTAGTTGATCAGCGGTCATTTTCTCTCCTAACTCTAAATGTGGACCATGCAGATGTAGCCATCCAACGGCGACCTAAAAGATCGCGCCAGTAGTAGACTGGTTGCTGAGATACAACATCTAAGAAGGCATAGCCTTCGCGTACCATAGGTCTGCCACCCAGTAGTTTTATCAACCAACGAAACCAAGCGGGGGTGGACATCATTTTCTCTCCAAGTAGCGTAGGCAGGACAGCCGCCAATCTGCAGCGGCGATCTTCTCAAAGTTGTGCGTGATCATGGGGACTGCTACTTCGCTGAAGAACGGCTCGCTGAAACCTTCGCGCGCCCCGCTTAGGAATTCTTGGCAATCAACGAGCCAGTTGCTTAGGGAACCGTTGTGCATGAGCTTGTAGGGCTGCACACCGAGGCCAAGATATGATTCGTAGTGCGGTGGATTCTCCAGGAACTTCCAATGCCGTTCGTAGATGTGGAGATTGTTGGTGAATTGATGCAGCGTGCCAATGTTCAGCTTTGCTGCGCTGGCGATAAGTTCGAGTAAGAATGAGAAGTGAACGATGTTCGAGCCAAGCGCACCCCACACTAGATCATTGGAGCGATTGCACACCGTCATGTTCAGTTCACCTTGAACATTACGGAGGTAGATGTGCGTGTTGCAAGGAAGATCTTTGGCTGGGATGCCCAAGTCCTCAGTAGGATCCCACATACCAATAACTATACGCCGCGACATGGAGTCATTCCTCAGCATCTTCACCGCGGTGAGAATCTGATCCATCTGGAAGTGCCTGCGCCAGCGAAACCCGTAAGCTCCGTGAATGTTGCCGTTCAATTCGGCATACTCATACATCCGGGGGTTGAACTGCGTCAACCACTTGGCATCTCTGCGCCCTGCCATCATCCACAGACATTCCATGAAGTGAAAGATAGGATTTTCTTTTCGCTCTCTGCAAAAGAGAACGCGCTCCGTGGGCATGTAAGAACTGAGCAGCACTGGAGATGTTGAAGTTCTTACGAGACCGTTCCGCGATTCCTCTACTGCACCCGCTCCGCGCATGAAGTACAGCGAATCGGTGAATAATTCGTTGACATTACGCCGCTTGATTTCCATCTTCTATCTCCTCAACCTCTAGGTTGTGTTCCGCTGCGAAGGCTCTAGCCGCTACCTCCGATGCAAAGACTTCGATCTTCCAGTCATTGTCAACAGTAATCAATGCCGACAAGCGCCCATCGGGGTATTTGAACCTCAGCACTAGCTTACCTTCAGACTGCTCGGGCATCGTATCTCTGCTTAGGAACGCCAGTTCCTGTGTGCGCCCTCCAATACTTGGAGAACTCACACAGGCAATTCTGGAAGTCCTGCATACAGATCTCCAGTGGCTCGCCGTACACAGCCTCCACATCGCGGTATAGCTGCGTTGCCAATGGCAGGAACTGTCGCTCACGAATGTCAGCTTGGCCCAAGGCCGCTCGCAGACCTTTGATGCTACCGGGGCCAACAGCCGCCCATGCCCACCAATCTACGGCGGTCTTGAGGGGGTTGCCCGTGGTGTTCTTGAGGTCCGCCACGACTTGCCCTGCGAGGAAGGTTCCAAGACCAAGAAAGCGCATGAGCGCTCCGTGGAATTCCTCCAGCGTCTCGCCGTGCTTGGGCGTGATGCCAGAGCGCTGCACTTCCGAAGCCAAGTGGACGATGTAGTCCACTTTGTCCCCGGGAACGCCGCAGGTGGTGACGAGGTAGGCCGCGTTGAGAATCTTAAGCCCCTGAGCTCTCCGGAATTTCATAGCATCGGAGATTGCCAGCGCATTCCAATGCCTTGGTGGGCCGATGACTTCCAGTGTATTCGGATTGTTCACCAGACGCGCCAGAACCATGGCGGCTGTGAGGTTCGGATGGTCGTGCATTGGCTCCCGCCAGTGACGCGAAATCCAAATAGTGACACGATCATCTTCACGCCGCACATTTGTGAAGCGATAGTTCGACAAGATGGGATCTGCCGTCCACGGCGGAGCCATGCCCGCCCTGCGCTTTTCCAGCATCTTGCGCCGCTCGCGAATCCAGTATGCTAGGAGTTCAATTCTTTCCTGCACGACGTAGGCCCTCCGCGTAAGCTGCCTTCCACTGGATGATTACGTCTGTGCGTGCTTGCCCGCCCCATGCAGTCTTGGTCTGCTTCTGCACCATGTTTACGAATTCAGGGAATCGTTCCTTCAGGGCGTGCGCCGCCTTGCTCTGGCTTTCCATTGTGCGATAGGTGGAGCAGCCGCCCGCGAGATTGCTGCCCGCTTGATTCTGTACCATCCAATTGATGGTTTGGTGCGGGTGTCCAAGAAGTAGAAGTCGCAGTTGAACTGTGAAATCCTCCATTAACTCTGCATCGTCAAAGCGCACGCCAAGGGAGCAAAGCTTCTCAGTGTCAAATGCCAGAGCGCGAAGGGCGCGGGTATTCAAGACATAGTTATCCGTGCGCCGATTTCCGCCTTCACGTGGAGCGACAGCTACGTGAATATGCTTGTCAAGTTCCATGTCGATATCCGCCAGCATGTGGCGAATTTCATTGTCCGTGGGAGTTCTGAATTTGGTGGGGTCGTCGTTTCTGCGAATAGCGAAGGTAAGGTCGTCATCCAGCATCAGAAGACGGCCGTCGGAATCGGCTTTGAACGCCCAATCACAGAGAAACTGCCGCGTGCGCCCGATACCGGGTGGCGTAACGAGCACTCGCTTGTGAAATGCGCGGTGGGCCTGCTCTTCCTCTACCGGGACTGCCAACCAGACTTCGCTACGCACATCTGGTGGAAGCGCGCCAAGCGTGATTTGCCGCGTGATTCGTGCTTTGCTAGGGATAGCAATGAGCATGAATACCCTCTAAGTAAAAAGCGGCCCCCACAGGGGCCGCTGGACTCGCACTGAATTTCTGGAATTACTGCGCCTTCGCTCCGGCGGAGGCGTGCGTTCCGTCGGTCGAAGCCGCCGGTGCCTTAGCCTTCGGTTCCTTCTTCACCACGAGCTTCGGCGTGTAGCCGGCGATCGAGATGTAGCCGCGTGCGCTGTCCCAGGCGAGGTCGCCGTAGGTGCCGCCGCCCGCGATGAATTGCTCGACGGTCTGGCCGGTCTTGTAGACCGCGAAACGGGTGTGGGACTTGCTGCCCTCGCGCTTCGGGTTCTTCTCCGCGTTGAGGGTGATCACCGCCGTCTTGTCGAAGTTGCGGCTGGTGCGATCGCGTGCGGTCTTTTCGCCGTTGGCTTTCTTGGCATCGGTCTTGGCTTTCACTTCTTGGGTCTTGACTGCTTCTTTCCCCACTTGCGCGGGGGTCTTGTCTGGAAGGCTCACTGTCTTCTCCTGAGAATGTGTTTGGGATGGGCCAATCACTGGTTCTCTTGATCCGTTCCCATCAACGGTTCATTTACAGCGTACCCCTAGAGTATACCACGACCCGTAGGGGGATGCAACTATTTCCGCTTGAACGTGCGCAGGGTTTTCATGAAATCTGCCTGCGTCTTATCCTTGCTAAAGAGGGTATCTATAACGTATTCATCGAGAGTGTCTTTGGCCACTATTCTGTAGACCATGACACTCTTTGCCTTCTGCCCTTGGCGATATACCCTACGTATCGCTTGATCATAGTACTCTAAATTCCAGGTCAGCCCGTACCAGCAGACTCGACTGCAATTCTCTTGAAGATTCAAACCATGGCCCATGCTTCCAGGATGTCCGAGCAATACCGGAGTGGCCCCTGTATTGAATAGATGCATAGCCTCAATTCCCTTCTTAAGGGGCATCTGACTGACATTGGGCGCGTCTGGAAACGCCGCGGAGATGATTGCTGCGTCATGATCGAACTCATAGAGCACGATCATTGGTTGGCCCTGAAGTTCTTCCACTAGATCCTTAAGCGCCTCCAGCTTTGCGTCGTGGATTTGATGGAATGTTCTGTGTCCGGTGCCCTCTAACGGAACTTCACTATACAGAGCTCCATTGCAAACTTGACGACACTTTCCGCCCGCTACCGCAGCGTTCGCAGCAACGATAGTTTCTTCTTGGACTTCCGTAATGAACTGGTCCTCCAGTTGGAGGTAAACTTTACGAGCCGCAGGCGGCAGCTCGACTTGAATGTCATCGAAGGTGAGTTCTGGCATATCAATCCAATCCTCAGCTTTAAGTCTGAGAACCATTGGGTTAATCTTTTCCGAAATGCGTTCTGCAGAGCCGAGCTTGGGCTTCCACTCATAGCCCCCGTATCCAGAAGGGTAGAAGTATGTCTGGCGGTAATGGGTAACGAACCGACCCAGAGCAAAACCCTGATCGAGGATGTAGATTTGCCCAAAGAGGTCTAGCAATCCGTTGGGAGTGGGAGTACCTGTGAGAATCCAACGACGTGTGAAGGAGGGAATCATCAAACGAAGAGATTTGAACCTCTTCGTACTAGAATTCTTGAATTTGGTGCTCTCATCTACACACAGAATGTCTGCGCCAATGCGTCTCCACCGGCCATTCTCTGCGAGCCACGACACTGCGTCGGGGTTTATGAGGAAGATGTCGGCTTCGACATCCAACATGGCCTCTTTGTCAGGCCCATGAACAACTGCGAAGGTCAGGTGTTCGAATTCTTTCCATTTGGTGAGTTCCCCCGGCCACGCCATAGCCATCGGGCGCAAGGGGGAAATCACTAACATCCGCTTGTTGATCTTCTGTTTCTTGAGGATGCTGAAGGCACAGAGCGCAATTGCAGTCTTGCCAAGGCCCGGATCTAGCAGAAGCCCGCCGCAGCCCTGCGAAATCAAGAGCTTAACGGCGTCCTTCTGATACTCTCGCGCTGGCCAGAATTGCTTTTCCTTGCTCGGCTGTGTCTGCAATATAGACATCGTACCCTTTCTCGCGAAGCTGTTTGTGAATGTACGCTTGCAACTTCCGCGCCTTTTCCTTCACGCGCTTAAATTCTATGAAGACTGGCTTGCCTCCAGGTACGAAGAAAATCCTGTCTGGCCATCCACGCCGCCCCATGATGTTGAGCTTAATCTGTATTTCGCCCTGCGCTTCCCACCAATCTACAACATCCTGCTCTGTCTTCTCCTCTAGAAGACGCATGGCCCTCCCCTTCTCTTTGAGAAGGTACACCAGCGGCAATGATCACCGGGGCGCGGGCTAAAGAATGTGTCATTGAGCATTGGAGTCACTGCCTTCGCCCAATGAATTTGTTTGGCCTCCAATTCTTCGCGTTTCAACTCTGAAGCCTGCGCGTGCGATTGGTCCACATAGATTGTTTCGATCTTTCCGTAGTCTATGGTGGGCCATATGGAGAGAACCATGGTTAGATAGAGATCGCGTTGGTTGACGTGATCATCATAGACCTTGCCAGTTTTCCACTCGCCCAGTTGCGCTTCAGTGGGCGGTACATCTCCGTTGTCAGGAAGAAGAACCATAGCATCAATGATGCCGCGCACCCATGCCTCCGGAGCATTCCACTCCACCCTTTTCCAATTTTCGTCAAGTGCGAGTTTGATTTCCGAGCGAAAATTGAGGCCGCGCATGGCTTCAGCCTTCTTGATAGTGAATTCTGGTATGGCCAAAGTCCAATTTCCCGTGGCGAGGTAGCCCTCCAGCATGGCATGGATGTCTGTGCCGCGCTGCGCGGCAGGGCCAGCAGGATCTGGAAGGCGATCAACGTGCCTGAACTTGTAGGCCGTCGGGCACTTCTTGTAAAGACCGTACTTACTGAGCGACCACGGCATCAAGATCTCCAAAGTTTGGTCCTACAAAACCCTCGCTCAACATGGGGACGTCGAAGCGCGCACGATTCATAACTTCCTGAAGGTGCGCCATAGCATTCAGGGCATCTTCGGCTGGAATGCTCAAGTTAATCTCGTCGTGCAGTGCGGCGAGGAAAAGGCCGTCATTGCCATACATCTGATCCCAATCAATGATGGTCTGCTTTGTTTGATCCGCTGCGCTACCCTGAATCAGATAATTCAGCAGCTTGTATTCAAAGGAACGCATCACGCCTTTGATTAAGCGTGGAGCTTCGGGAAGGTAGAGCCTTCCACCCCATGTGCGCAGAGGTAGACCATTGCGCCCCCGCTGCCGCAGAGCATTGCTGAGAATACGAATTCCTGGGATGGCTTCCATGTAAGCTTCGCGCACGAGCTTTGCGTGGGCAGCGTCACAGCCGAGCTGTCCTGCGAGGCCAGTCACCCCCGCGCCGTAGATCGTACTGAAGGCAGTAATCTTGACGTCCTTGCGCGGGAGGTCCAGACCTGCGAAGGTCTTGATCAACTCTCCGGCCATCTTGTGCGGATCAAGCTGGGGATTTTCTTGATATGCCCTCATGAGCGCACCATCCTCGTAGTGCGCGAGGATGCGAATCTCTTGTGAAGAGAAGTCACGCTTTACCCAGATATGCTCTTCCTCGGGCAGCAGGAAGCGGCGCATCTGCGGAATGGGGTTGAACCCCTCAGGAGGCAGAGCCTTGAGTTCTCCGGGAGGATTGGTTAGGTTGGGGTTGTCGCAGCTCAACCTGCCTGTGCGAGTGCCTTTGAAGGAATTGCCCTGACCTTCCTGGCGAACTTGGTTCCAATTGGGGTGCAGACGCCCTCCGTCCCTCACCGCCTGATTGTACCACTTAATTCCAAACGTGTTGAGACACGTCTCCAGCCCGCTGCGGTACAGCAGCAGAGCCAACATTTCCGGATTGTTCATAGCCCCGCGTAGAGCGTCTTTGGCCACGCTCCGCTTGCCACCGGGGGTAAGGGGCCAATCTGTAACCATGCCCGCAGCATCAAGGGCTGACGCAAGCTCGTCGGGGCTATCCAAATTGAATGTTTGCCCGAACTTGGTGTGGATCAGCGCGTCTATGCGACGAAGATCGGCATCCATCTGGTCAATGCAGAGGCTCAGCGCGGGTAAGTCCACGCGCAGCCCGCGCACTTCCGCCCTGTGCAGGATGGGCAGCAGATGCTGCTCACGTTGATAAGCACCTCCCATACCCTTGCTTTCAATCTTGGGCATAAGATGATCGTAGAGTGCCTTGGTGCGGTCGACGTCTCCAAGAGCATAGGGGCGCACGAGCTCCACAGGAGCTCGTGCAATGAAGGCTCCCCAATTGGATTTCTTGGCCTCCGGCACGTTGCGAATGATCCAATCTGCCAGCGCGTTGGCCTCCTCTGGAGCTTGCCCCAGAATGCGCTCAGCCGAGGGCTTCAGACTAAGACTTGGTGCATGAGGATCTTCAAGAAAGATGAGGTACTGTGTGTCGTTGACAGTCAATGCTGGAGGGAATGGGAGGTCATAGGCGACCATCGCCACGGATACGTCAAACTTCCCATTGTGGAAGAGTTTTGGCTGGTTCCATGCGGAGACCAGCGCATTGCGAATTTGGGATTGATCGGTAAGGTAATCACGATCACCATCGGGAGCTATAACCGCGAGTCCAACGGGCGCAGGCGGAAACTTGCTGACGTTGTTTTCAATCGCTTCAGTTTCGAAGTCTAGTGTCCACACGCGAAGCTCTCCTTAGAAGCCCTGCCCCGAGTCGAACGGGGTATTCCCTCACGGGCCATCTGCCGACGGCTGCTACAGGGCGTGGAACTCAATACTTCTTGGAAGGAGCTTGCGGCTCCGCATTCTGCTGCACAGCGTAGGGGGCGAGAAGAAGCTTCTCGGCCACTAAGACCTTCGCTCGAAGAGCGTCGATCATTTCCAGCGGAAGTACATGCGCCATGTTGAAGTACACATGGAATTGATGCTTCGGGTGCGGCTCGGTGGTGATTTCAGTCACCACCGAATACACCGGGCGCTTGACGCCGGTCGCCAGTTGATTGACATACGCCGCCCAGTAGCGGGTGGAGGTCACGGGCAGCTTCAGGATTGCAAGCTCCGCTTCCTGCATCGCTTGGGGCGACTCCGCTGCGCTCGCTGGTGCGAGCACGAGGCGCCTGATTTGCGAGCACGCCTTGCCGCGTCCACCGCGTGGATCGCTTCCCCACGCACCCTTCGGGCACCCCGCGCAACTTCCCTTTTCGGGGTCGCCGGGCTTCGTGGATTCCGGAGCACCTTGCGGTTCCTCGGAATCCTCGTGCATGAAGAGGTCCTTTTCCTCGCGGGACAGCGCGAAGCACGCCGGGTTCGCCGGGTTTTCCGCGTTGAAGGGCTTCGTGTAGTAGCGATTCTCGAACACCGAGTCCAACACGATGCAGGGAAGGATGTTGTCCTTCGCTGGCGAGCCTTGCCACGAGATAATGCCGCCACGGAGCGAGATTGCTCCGCCAACGGGCCGCTCCAGCATCGCTGCGGCCTTGGCTTGGAGGGCCAGTTCCTCCTCCACACTCACTATTCTGGTGCCTGCTTCTTCCATGCGTAACTCCTTGGTTGGGGTGGAGATTACTCTCCGCGCTTGAGCTCGCGAAGGTACAGCTCGCGCTCCGTTGCTGCCGCCGTAACTCTGGCGTTCAGCCGTTGGAGCTCTTTGTCGCTCACTTCACGCAGATGCGCGTGGGCGTTGGCGACGGACTTGCGTGCCGCGATGAGCTGCTCTGCTGCGCTCAGCTTCGCGGGTGTTGCCTTTCTTTTCTTGGGCATGGGTTCCTCACTTCACTTGGGAAAGACTGAGGGTCTCTACCGGGAACCATGAAATTCCCGGCACATCCACTCCGACATCCTTGCGTTCCTTGATCGACGCGGGGTTGATTCTGCGATACAGCAACTCGAACTCGCCGGTGGCGCGGATGTGCGCGTAGAGCGCATCCATATCCGACGCCTGTGGCTCATTCTTGATCACCAAGCGCACAATGGCAGTCTTGCCGCCGACGCTAGTGGCCTCGGCCGCTTTTAGCGTCTGAATGAGCGAATCCTTCAGACGCTTTTCCTCGACCTCGAGCGCATCCACCCGCTTCTGCTCGGCAAGCCGCAGATGTCTGGCCGCGTTGTAATCGTCGGCCAGAATTGCCGCCTGCACGAGCAGAGCGTCGCTCATCCTTTGGCGTCCTCGAGACTGGAAGTTGCGCTTTCGATGCTGCTGATCGCATATTCCAAGGCACTGATGGCTTCCTGCGCCGCTTCTCCCGCTTCGCCGCCCTGAAGTTCTTCGGGCATTCCGTCGTAGGCTTCCTGCTCCTCATCTCTGACGGATTCCAGCGGCTCCTTCAGGGTTTCCAGACCGGCGATGATCGTTTCGATGGCCTTGCGGCGTGCTGCGTTCATTCGTAACTCCTCTATGAAAGGTAAGGCTGCACCCCCAGTATAGCGCAGACAAGCCTGGAGGTGCAGCCTTTGTTGGACTGCTATGTGATGATGATCGCTATGAAGAGAGCTGCCGCCGCCCACCACGGAGCGTCAAGTGCAACGAGAATCACCGCAGCGATAATCCAGACCATGGATTCAGTCACCCTGCGTCTCGATCAGCTTGGCGGCTTCCGCTTGGTCGATCACTTGCGAGGTCATCATGCTCGATACCTCCTTGGCGACCGTCACAATGCTCTCGGCACAGACCGCGAAGATCTGCTTCACATGCTCGGGGGTCAGACGCACCTCTACCTCCCCGATAGGGGAGGTGAATTCCGCGGTGCCCACGTACTGCCCCCGCTGTTGACCCCAGTCCTTCAGTTCAATGCGTAGGTTCTTGAGTATCATGTCGTTCTCCTTAGGCGGCGAGCTTCATGGCGTGGTCCCAGAGGCCCCTGTTGATGCTGACCTCTTCTTTGATCGCCTTCACGGCGCGGATGTTGCTGCGCCGCCCGGTGAAGGAGCGACCATTGTGCGTTCTGCTGAGCACGTTTTCCTGAATCACGTTTAGCGTGGTCCAGACATCGTTGCCCGCATCCTGAACGCGGTGCTGCGTCAGGAGTTGGTCCGTGGTAAGCACCGGAGGCAGGCCCTTGTAGCGCAGACGGAGCGCCTCGACCGCAAAGTCGTGTTGCTGACTGCGAGTCAGTTGGCGCGCGGCCATTGCCTCCACAAAGCCGGCGAGGGTAGGCAGCTCGGCCATGATGATCTTGGCCGCTCCGTGTTGCACCGCTTCCATCGTAGCCTGAAGGCCCGAATGCCTGATGCTGGTACCGGCCATCATGCTGCCCACGATCAGCCCGTTGCAGCACACGAAGCTGAAAAGCCCCGAGTACAGACGATACGTCGCCGAGCCATCGTGCCCATTGATGAGGATCATCTCCAGGTGCAGGCTCTCGCCCCTTGGATCTTTGATCACTTCGAGATCCGGGTTGCGCAGGCGGAGCATGTGGCGGGCGAACGGCGCGCGCTCCTCGCTGCGGCTTTTGGTCTGCTTGGCGCCGACGACTTCCCAGCCAGCTTCGACCATGCCGTCCAAGATTGGAGCGGTGGGGATGAACACGTACGAGCTCGACACGCCCGGATACGGGCGCGTGGCTCGGATTGCAGGAAGGTCTTGCAGGTTCATGATATTACTCCTTGAAGAAGGGTTGGAGAGCTTTGAAGATGCGCTTGGCTTCCTCGACTGTCACCACTGCCGACTCGCCCTTGGGCAGGGGAATCATCAACAGCACAGCGTCGGGGGCCTTGCTCTTGCGCCTGCCCTTGTTTTGACGCGGACCATGGAGGCGCCCCGCGATGTACTTCTCGGGGATTTCCTTCACGATCATGCGGTAGCCCTCGGGCGTGTCTTCCACGATTTTAAGCTTCCAGAACGTGTGCAGGCTGGAAGAGATCGTGCCGTTGGGAATGGCGGGCAGCAGCTTCTGGAGCTGCTTGGCTGTCAAGGGCCGGTCAGTCTTTTTCAGCGCGGTGAGAATGTCCAGCTTCGGATTGTACATGTCAGTACCCCACCGGGGAGTACGCACCGTCTGCAATCTTGTCGCAAACGTCTTGGGCTTCCCTCAAGTGCATGTCGGTCATGCCGCGCATGAGCTTGATCGCCTCGATGCGCTCGCCCAACTGGCACAGTTTCCACACCGCTTGCGCGATGGGGGCTGGCACATCCACCGTTGACGTGACTTGAATCACAACTCGCACTTTCCTGTCATTACCCATGATTAGTAACTCCTCTGTGTATGCCTGATGGCATAACCCCAGTATAGCGCGGACTAGGTTGTCTGTGCAGGATTTGCAAGAGGACCAAGATGTTCTCCGTCGGTCCACTTCTCTACGCGCAGGCCCGCAGGCGACATATATACGATAGTGGCCCTTGGGTTCTTCGCTAGCTCAGCACGAATTTCTTGCTGAGTAGCATAGACCTTCCCGCTTTGGTGTTGAGCGGCGTTTCTCCAGAACGCGCCACTCTGCCGCGTGTATGGATTAGAATCAGTGAAGGAACTCATGAATCGCCGGGTCCCCTAGGAATAGTTGATCTCCGCGATGGAAGATTCCGAAAGTGATTTCGGGGTATGCCTCCATGAGCTGATGTGCTGCGCGCCTCGCTTCGTGGAGGCGAGTAAAGAGCTGAAGGGGCGGAGCATTCGGGATGTCCGTACGCACGAGACTATACGACCATGCGAACTCTTCTGCTTGTTGCTCGGTCATATGAATCACGCATGTCCCTTTCGGTCACTTGCACTCGGGGCCTATCTTGCCCCATAATGGGTAGCTGGCTCAAGTACTTGCGCACACGAGCCATAAGAGCTATTATACGCTGGACAAAGCAAGACTACAAGGGCCACCCCAACGATGACACAGGATTCGCCAGTACATCTGGTGACATTTAGGTCCGTCCATGAGTATGCAAGAGCCCGAGGATTTGAAGAATCCGACTTTGAGAAGTCCGGATGGCAGGTCATGTCCCTCGCCAAAGCCAAAGAGGGACTTGGACATTCCGTGTATGCAGGAGATGCAAACGCTTTCGCACTTGTCTTTCAGTACTACCATCCCGACGGAACTCCCATGCACTACGCGACGATCCGCATTATACGCGGCTCTGCGGGATTTACAGGCGAGTCTTCTGGCCCAAAAATGCTCAATCCAGCCAAAAGGCCGCCGCGTGTCTATTTCTCGCGTCGGGTCGCGTGGGCGGATATACAAGATGGGTCTGAGGTCCAAATCCACGAAAGTGTAATCAAAGCTGAAGCGGCAATTAAGAAGGGATATATCGCCGTAGGGATTTCAGGTTGCTGGGGATGGACATCAAAGGTTCATCGTATTCCGTTGCTAGAAGACTTCGCTCTTCTACCATGGCAGTCCAAAGGATTAAAACCCGTAGTAGTTTTCGACTCCAACAGTGTGAGGGGATATGCAGAATTCCAAGAATTGCTTGAACTCGCAGTGCAGAGATTTGCTGGCGCATTTGAGCTTGAGCACCACATTCCGGTCAGGCGAAGAGTTCTTCCTGCTGGGCCTGGAGGAAAGAGCTGGGGTTACGATGACTGGTGCATGGCCTCCGGAGGCAGGTTCGATGGAGACGCCGCTGAGATTGACTCCGATCAGTCGCGCGCTTGCCTTGATCTTCTCAACTCCCAATTCGCTTATGATCACGCTCTACATCGCGTCATTCAAATTGCAGCGCCGCACTCCATTATTTCGATTCGAGATTTCAAAGACAAAGTCAAGCCTCTCCGTTATCAAGACTCTGAAGGCGCTCTGAAGCCTGCGTCAGAAGCATGGCTAGTCTGGGAAAAACGAATGGAGACATATGGGCCGACTTATCGGCCCGGAAGTGGAGTGCTCGTAGTTGATGAATTAAAGCGCTTCCATGTCAATTTCTGGGATGGGTGGGGGTGCGAGGCAGTGGCCGGAGATGCTGCTCCATTCTACGAACTTCTGAATAACTGCCTGCCGCCCACAGAGGTCCGTGAGTTCTTAATGTGGATGTCATTCGGCATCAAGCGAGCTCATGAGAAAAAGAGCTCTAAAGTCCCCATACTCGTTGGTCCTGAAGGCATCGGAAAGAGCGCAATTTTTCGTGTTCTCGGGATGATCCATGGGGAGCGCAACTGCTCATTCATCAATACTGGGGAACTCGAGAGTGGCTTCAATTCGTACATGGCGAATAAGACGCTCGTCATAGTCGATGACTTCACCAAAATGGATGGGAAGACCAATGCCAAACTCAGGAACATCAGCACCAACGAGACTATCCGCGTCAACGCGAAGTTTACTCCTGAGTACACAATTGAGAACACGGCGGCGTTGGGCTTCACAGGCAACGAATATGACGGTGTCAAGATGGACGAAGACTCACGCCGTTATTTCGTGCTTCGACTGCAGGAAAAGACTCGGCATATCGGCGATGTTGCCTATTGGGAAAATTTCTGGAAATGGGCTTCATCGGGTGGCGCTGCTGCCCTTCGTTACGCTTTGGAAGCGTTAGATCTTTCAGAGTTCAAGCCCTACGCTCCGGCGATGCTAACCGAAGGGAAGAAGATTATGGCCGCTGCATCGCAAACTTCTCTGCACGTATGGCTCGCCGAAGTGAAGGAACATGTCGGGAAGCGCAGCGTGTGTACGTCTCGCGAACTTGATTTCCTATATATTCGCTCTGGTGGAGGCGGGCAGGACACCACTCCCAATCGTGGCAAGGTAATCAGCGATTGGTTGGCCGCGCATGGATATCATCTTGCTTGTGAAGAAAGAGTAAAGATTGATGGTGTATCTACTCGTGTTTGGGCCATCAATGGAGATACTATTAATTGGACACCTCAGGCAATTCGAGAGGATATACGGAAATATCCGCTCACGACAGGAAGCAAGGCTGAATAATCTAGCGAATCACACGCGCTGACTGTAGTCTGTGGTACAATGGGTTATGGAAACAGCCTTCACAAGAGATCAATACGCGAGTGCTCAGGGCGACAAATACGATTGCTCCGTGCGCTCGATGTCTGTAGCTGCGGGCATTACCTACGACGAGGCGTCGGCCCTGTTTCGCGAGGAGGGACGTCTGCCAAACCGTGGAACTTCTGTGGCCTGCACAGAGCGAGTGCTGCGCAGACTGGGCCGCAGTGGGGTGCGACTGTATCCCCCAAGACTGAGCGTGCCGCTGGCGCAGATGCTTCTCTTCGGCTACTTTGCGAAGGGAAGCTTCGTAGCTCATACGGCGCACCACGCTCTTGCGATTGTGGACGGGGTGGTTCACAATTGGAACGCAAGCGGGCGTATCCGGATTGTTCGATACTACCAACTTTGAGGTTGCCATGCGGTTGCCTCGGCAACCACGCGCAGGTGTAGTCCTTAAGGTTTACTCCCTCGTATTACCTCATTTAGTGCTTGACTTGCCGTGCGGAGCGGTTGCCGAGGCGTTGACGGCAACCATGGCAACCCGATGGTCAAGCGTAAGCCCTTGGTTTGTAAGGTGTTTTGACATGAAGTTGCCATGGTTGCCGAGGTTGCCTTGAAAAGTATTTAACACGTATACATAGACGCCCCTACACAGGTATGACAATATAAACACGGCAACTCGGCAACCGGCGCAGCCCATCGGGGCGTATCCCGACCCATACCTCCCAGGTTTGCTCGCTACTTACGCGCTGGCGGACCGACATAGACAGCCAAGCCCAAAGTGCGCAATTCGGCGATTTAAGAGCCTAAAACCGATGATTTAGACCTTTAGAGACGAGGAAACAGCGATTTCGCCTTTAATCATGTCATCTTCGCAGACAATAGGCGCGAGCGAGGATAACACAAATCGTCGCGGAACGCAAGAACTGTTTTGCTCTGCAAAACATCTGCAGAAAACTCTTGCGTTCTGCTATGGCTGTGGTACAATCGGTCCACTGGTTAGGCAATTCCGCCCGGCCAGATTTTAGGGGTTACACATGACCAAAGCCAAAGCCGTTCCCGCCACCGCGCCCATCGCCGCGCCGGTCCTGCCCATGCTGGTCCTCGGCGCCAAAGCGCCAAAGCACCGCGTCGGCCATACCGGCGCGGCCTGGAACGCCATCCTGCCGCTGCTCCCCGCCACGGCCGAAACGCTGGCGGCGCTGCCCGAGCTCAAGGTGCCGCAGTGCGGCGGACCGAAGGGTAACGGCCTGCTCTACGTCGGGTATGCGCTGCGGCGCGGGTGGCTGATCGTGCAAGCGGCCGACCAGAAGTAAGCACTAACTTCGCCCGATCGGCTCATCGCCGATCGGGCGATTTTGCGTCTGCCGTCGTCGGGATCCCGACGACCCCCCGGGTACTCAACCCCCATTCACATGCACAAACATTCCCATCCGGCCATGGCCATCGACATGTTAAATGCGAACCTCCTTGGAGTTAAATGCAAACCTCTATGCTCCCACACTGTGGGATCTAAAATCTAACCTCTAACACTTGCGTATCCCATAGTAAGTGTGCTATACTCCGTTATTATGGGTCAAATCGTCCAGTTC
>Ga0137437_1000150_pt1 | contig 18432 bp, 40 predicted proteins | sample EasRivERMGT138_2_FD_102332 | JGI IMG/M metagenome (GOLD analysis project Ga0137437, IMG submission 102332) | Soil microbial communities from meander-bound floodplain in the East River, Colorado, USA - East River MetaG ERMGT138_2 | ecosystem: Environmental > Terrestrial > Soil > Floodplain ...
GATGCTTATTGGGACAATCCGTCAACAGACGTAAACGATGAAGAAGGCGGCCCCTATACGCTGCCCGTCGAAGTCTTCGAGTCGGGCTATCCCGTGCTTGTGTCGCGTCCTGAGCCCGTGAACATGCCGATTTCGCAAGAGTTGACAAGTGAGCCCGATTTGCCAATCGGGCCAACGCCGGCGGGATTAGTGCCGACAGCGATCGCCAACGGCGCCGGCTTGGCGATCGGGGCGGCCGTTGTCGGCTTGGCTCTCGCGGCCTTCAGCGGTAAACCCAAAGCCAGAAAGCGGAGGTAAACAACCCGTGTACATTCAAGCGCGACCAGGATTAGGGGCGTTTGTTGATATTTTGGATGAAATCGGGAAACTCATACCGCCGATTCTGACGGCCGCTAAAGTCCAAGTTCCAAGCCTTCCGAAATATCCGACAGTTCCGCAGTATCCCACGGCATACCCCACGGCGGCGCCGGCCGTTCAATACGGTACGACGCAATCCCAGCTAACGCAGTATCTACCGTGGGCACTGGGCGCGGGCTTGCTTCTCATGTGGGCCGTAGGCAGGAGAAAGTAATGTATTTCGAGGTTGAATACAGCCCGGCCGAGTGTTGCAGCGATTGCAACGAGCCCGGCGCCGGGCTCGGCTTTCTGCCGGCCTTGTCGATCGCGCCTGCAACTGGACCCGCGGCGCCATTTGTCGCGGCCGGCATCATCATTGCTTCGCTGATCCCTTTCGCGCTAACGCAAATTGGGAAAGGTCGCAAGGAAGCGGATCTTATAACGCCCGTTCAAAACCAAGTTGGGCAGCGTCTCGCGGAAATTAACAATGCAATTCCGCATTCCTCTGTGACGGCCTTGCAGGAGTTTTACCAGGAAGTTGAACAGCTGGGCGAGTCGTTTCACGGATTCGTTACAGATCCGCGTTTTAAAGACGGCCGGGCTTCGGTTGGTGCGCTCGATACGATCATGCCTTTGATTGACGGCACCGATGCTGCCGGGCAGGTCGTGCGGCCCGATGGCGGCACCATGGGCACGATTGCGCGGGCGATTCTTGCGCTGGGCGGCCAGATCCTACAGGCGACGACGCCGATACAGGGCTCAGGCTCGGCTATTTCGAGTCTTCGCGTGCCCATTCCCGGCAATTCATTCTTACCGCAAAGCGGGTTTATCCCGCCGACGTCTCCGCTTTCACCGATTCAAAACCAAGTTATTTCGCGCGTCGGGGCGCCGGGCTCGGATGTGCTGCCGTGGTTATTCGCGGCCGGCGCTGGCGTGTTGTTCTTTGCAGGGCGTAAACAATGAGTCACAACCTGTGGACTCTAGACGAGTATGGCGAGCCGTGGTTAGACAACCCACAGCTTATTTTAGCAAACCGTAAAGGAGTTAAATCTATGGCACGAGCACGAAGGCGGCAACAGCCGGCCGGCTTGCGGCGCTATTGGGCCGCACGCCGGGCCAAGTCCAACCCGAAACGCCACCGGCGCTATCACGGCCGGGCACACAAGCGCACGCATCGACGCAGCCCGCGAACAAATGCGTACTTTCTTAGTAATCCTCGCCGGCGCCGATCGCGGCGCAATCCGCCGGCGGCAATGGCGAACCGGAAACATTACCGGCGCCGGCGCTACAACGCCAACCCGGCCGTGATGGGCTTGCAGCTGCCATCACTGATGGACGTGGTAAGCGTGGGCGTGGGTTTTGTGGTGCCCCCGATCATCACGAGTTACGTTATGGGTTACGTCCCCGAGTCCTGGAAAACCTCGAAGGCGGCTTTCTTCGCAGTCAAGGCGGCCTCTGTTGTTGTTCCGGCCATGCTCGTCAGACGTTTCCTTTCTCGACGTGCCGGAAATCTCATGTTGTTGGGCGGCGCTGTGAATCTCGCGCTGGATCTCATTAAGGAGTTTCTGCCCGGCGTGATTCCCGGCCTTGGCTATCAGCCGCTTCTAGGCGCCTTTGTGCAGCGTGGCCCGTCTGGGCCGCCGATTCGACGCACACAGAGCGGGCCGGGCCTCGCGCCAATGATCGCCAGCACGCCGGATCGATTGAACCCGGCCGCACGCTTCTAGGTTTGTTAACGGTTGTAAACACACTCGCGTATGCAAGGGCGCGGTAATCTTTTGAAGGAGTCCATTTTATGAGCACCCAGCAAGCCCAAATGCCCGGCATTTATTCGGGCATGTATCCGCGCGAGTACGAACAGTACTCCGCCCAATACGGTAACAAGCTCGATCGCATCGGCTGGAAATGGTGGGACACTCAGACGTACATCAGCGGCATAACTACGCAGCTGCCGCAGTGGTTCAACGTCAGAGCAACGCCCGACATCGGAAACATGGAGGTAGCTTTCCAGCTGGCGGCGCCGAAAGCGTATCTTTGCCGCTCCATTCGGTTTTTCGTCAAGCAGCGGCCGAAGATCGTTTCAACCGTGGCGATTGTTTCCGGCGGATCAAATCAGGTGGGCGCCATTGACAACGTGGCCCAGCTGATAAATACGGGCGTGTTTACGCTCACGATCGGGAATAAAACCTATGCGATGGAACCGCTTTGGGTTTTGACGGCCGGCGGCGGCGCCTACGGTGTACTCGGCTTTACGGGCGCGGCCTCGCTGGCCGATTACGCGCAAAACGGAGTGCCCGACCCGCGAGCGGTCAATACGCTTTCAATTCCCATTTTCATTCCTCCGCAAATGAACTTCACGGCCTTGGTGAATTGGCCGGCGGCGCTCACTTTGGCCGGCGGGAATACGGATCTTTGTTTCTTGTTGGACGGTGACTTGCTGCGGCCCGTGCAGTAGGACGAAACCGGAGGCAAACGCCCGCGACTAAATAGCCGGCTTTGGTACTCGTTACCGCCGGCCGCGGGCGTTTGTAAACCGCTGTACACACTTTGAGGTTTTAAAGCGATGCCATTACTCGAAGACCTTTATGCACGACAACGGGCGCGACAGATCGAGATTTTGCCGTTCTTCTACTCGGCTGACTTTCCAAATTCGGCAGTTGCGGCAAACACGACGCCGGCGCCTGTTAGCGTCAACATTCAATCGGACTCCCATTTTGTGGTGCGATACTTCGACATCACCGTGTACACGAGCGTTCCTTTCGCTGTGTTTACGGGAATGCCGGCGCTTCTGATTCAATTCTTTGACACCGGCAGCGGTCGAACCCTATTCGATAACTTGCAGCCGATTCAAAACGTATGCGGAGGCGTGGCGGCCGGCGCCGGTCAAGGCAGCCTGCCGTTTATTCTGCCGGAACCGTGGCTCATTCGCGCCGGCGGAAGTCTCCAAGTCACGATACAAAACGCCGGCGGTATCACGTTCCCGCGCGTCAATGTGAGCCTGCCGGGCTTCAAGGTGTTCAAGTTCGGAGGCGGGGCGCCGGGCGATCTTTCGTAAGTAAGCGGGGTTTACATGCCAACACGCGAAGAAGAGGACCAAGAATGGGTACAGCGGATCAACCTAGTCGATCTCTACCCACGCCGACAAGATCCCTTTATGCCGCCGGTCGCGGTTACTCCCGCAACCGGGCCGGCGGCATCGTTTCAGACTGAAGAAGAGCTACGGGCGCAGCTGGGCGCGGCTCAAGATCCGATTTCGATTTTGCTCACGCAACCAGGACAGCGGCCGACTGTTTACCAGCGTGCGGCTAATTTCCAGTTCAACGCCGATGTGACGGCGCTGCCGATTTCTAACCTACAGTTTCTTTGCGACACGATCGTTATAGACGTGCCATCAACGGCCGGCGCTTCGGTGTTCTTCGGCTTTGGCAACGGCATCACGATAGCCAGCGGCATCGAGGTACGGCCGGGCTTACCCATTGCAATTCAGCCTGAAAACACGCGGGAACAATGGGAGATCCAGCGGCTTTTAGAAATGATCGCGTACATGATGGCGATAGATAAGGGCTTCAACATGTTCAATTCATACAAAGCCCCACGCGTGGCTTTTGATGCGTCTCAGTGGTTCATCGTGGCCGCGGCGCCGTTAGCAATTCGTATCATGTTGTTTACAATCCCGGAGCAACAGTAAGGAAAAATGGGCGTTAAATTCTCAGTACTCGGCGGCGGTGACACGATTCCGAATAGTTTTTCGGATACGTTCACCCGCGCGAACACTGGCGGCTTTTGGGGACCAGATTGGTACATTGCTTTAGCGGCGAATGCTTCCGGCTCATTCAATTCGAGCGATGTATGGACGTTTTTCCAGATCAACACCAACCATGGACGAATGAAAAGCAAGGGCACTGCAACCGGCGGAAATAGTGTGGGCGCGTTCATCATTCCCCGTTTGCCGATTGGTCTTTTCGGCCAAGCTCAATTTGTTCAAGCTCGCTGGATTGGTGGTAATGGGACCGTCGCCAATCCTATGAGAGACGGCCCGGCCGTCATGATCTCCCCAAGCAATGCAGACGCGGTAAACTGTTACGCACTGATTGCCACGACAGAAACGTCAAAGTTCCGGCTCGATCGAGGCTGTGGTTTTAACAATGCGCCAAACATTGCCGGCATAACGCCGGCGCTTGCGGCTAACGATGTGATCCGGCTCGAAGCCCGGCCCGGCCCGACCTCGAACGATCTTCGAATTTTCTTGAACGGAGTTCAACAAGGCGCCACGTTCATCGACGTAAGCGCACCGACTCAAAGCGGCATTCCAGGCTTTGCTTTGACAGGCGCCGACAACGGCAACGGTGTAAAGTTCGATGACTGGGACGATTTTTCATGCGGTCCGCTGTAAACAAAATGTTTCTAGCTGGTACAGGCTACGACGTCGAGATAGAACGCGCGGCGGCCCGCTGGGGCGTGCCCGAATCGTGGATTCTAGCTGTTATTGAGGTTGAATCCGCATTCAACGCCGGCGCCTATCGCTATGAGGCGAAACTCAACGACGCCAGTTACGGGCTTATGCAGTTGCTCTACTCGACGGCCCGCGGGCTTGGCTACACTGGCAGCCCCGAAGGTTTGTTTGATCCGGCCGTAAACATCGACTATGGGGCGAAACTCTTAGCGCAGTTGCGCGATAGGTTCGGCGCCGACTTCGAGCGCGTGTACTCGGCTTACAATTCCGGCCGGCCGGATCTCTACTTGACGTCAGACGAGGTTTGGAACCATGTTCAACGGGCAATGGCAGCCCTAGAGCACTACGCCGGCCAAGTGATCGAAGCCGGCGGCACTGTTTACGAGGGAACCGTCAACCAGCCCGGCGCCGGCGCTGCCGTCCTGATTGGTCTTTCGGCTCTCTTATTTGTTTCTCGAAAAAGGCGGTGACTTGTGTACTTAACCCGACCCGACAACAAAGGTAGCTCGTTTTTTCTCCGCGGCCTCGGCGGCCCGGTGTTCAAAAACACGAGCGGGCAAATTATCACGGCCATTCCGTGTGGCCAGCCGTACACGTTTGACGTTCCAGGCTTTTCGCAAGTGTGGCTTGAACAATCACGGAACGGCTCGCCCACGTTCAATGGCCCGTACGCGGTGCCGATGCCTTCTTACATTGCGGATTGCGTGCGCGATGTCGGAACCTATCAGAATAACGTCTATGAGATTGCGGACGGGAAAAAGGGCGCTGCGATCGGCGGCGCCGTGTTCCAGGTGACAGCATCGGCTGGAAGTTTTGGAGTACCAACTCAGCCCGGTACTAATGTGCCAACCGAAGGCACGGGAGTACTCACGAAGCCGGCTGTGGCATGGCCGGCCGGCACGTTGACGCCTACGGGCGTTTCGACGCCATCGATCGTTGTGGTGCCCGGCGGCGGCGGCTACGTGCCAGCCGAGCAACCGGCAGCCACCGACACGGCGCCGGCCTCGGGCTTGTCGGATTGGCTGCCGTTAGCGGCCGGCGCCGGCGTTCTGCTTTATCTGTTTACACGGAAGGGCAAGAGGGGAGGTTAACTCTATGGGCTTCATTGCGGCAGCTGATCCCGCGTCACACGTCACGCGGGCGTTTATGAATGCGTCCGACTTTACATACGCGATGGAGAAGTTGGGCTATATCCCTTTGCGGCCCGATGGGACGCCGTTTGTCGTGAACTTTCTCGAAAATGAAGGCGGCTACTTGCTTGACGGCGCTCCGCTCAACGTCTGGTTTCAGGGCGTGTGGTATCAAGGGCAGCCCGAAGTTGCGGCTCAATACTGGGGTCAAAACGGTGTACCGACTCCAACCGGCTCAGTGATGCAGCTGCCCGTTGTTGCGATGCCTACCGAGATCGCGGCAACCTATCAGGCTTTCAAGGCGGCACAGAGCCCACTAGGCAGCAATACGCTAATGATCGTCGCGGCCGTGGGAATTGGGGCGTTTCTTTTGTTCGGCGCCGGAGGCGGCCGTAAATCGAAGGGCGCCGGCGCCGGCGACTCTCTCAGCGATTTGAATAAGTAGGATATCGAGGTTTTGTTAGCAGAAACGCGATCGACTAAACGGGAGGATGTTTACAACATGCAACACAGATGTACTGCTTGTGGGTTTGTCGGGGAATTGCCGGAAGTCTCCGCGGCCGAAATTCAGGACCGTAATATAGCCGGCCACTTTACAGCCCTTGAAGGCCGGCAGACGGGCATCGAGGAAGCCCAGCGGAACATGGACGGCCGGCTTCAAACTCTCGCGTCAGCCGGCCAAGCCTTCGCGGGCACGCTCGCCAACATCGAGAGCCGCCTTGGTGCCTTAGCGGCTCTTGTGGAAGCCAGCCTTCCAAAGCCGGCGGCGCCGGCGGCGCCCATCGAACCGGCGCCGGAACAACCGACAACCTAAACCCGCGGCCGGCCTTCATTCAAGCGGAATGGGCCGGCCGCCGAAATCGTTTACGACTTTGTTTACAAGTGCGGTCCCCAGGTCAATGAGCCCTTCTATCTCCGCGGTAGTCTTGCCGGCTTTGAGTTCCCTTTCAATCTCCTGTAAAACGGCCTCAACGTAATTGGTGAGCACGCGCGGCTTATCGGGGCACTCCTTATAGGCTTGGCGCCAAAACTCGAAGCCGCTACGGTAAAACCGGGCACGATGGAAACTTGCCGAGATCCAGAACCCGATTAGAAGCCACGCGAGCAAGCGCACGCGCAGCCCGCCTATAACAATCGCCCACAGGAACACGAGCCCGTAAGAGCGGTATTCAAAAACGGCATCACTCAGGATGGATGGAAAAAACCGGCGCACGATCGGATAATCAGGGTCAAGCTGTAAACGAAAGCCCCATAGGGCAAGGCTGTAGTGTCGGGCATTCGCGTAAACAAAAACCCACAAATCGGATAAAAAGCCGTGTATACAATCGCGTCTTCTTTGCTTTTCCATGCGAACCATTGAGAGACGATGGCCGCCGGCCATGCGTGCAGCTGGAAACACATCAGGCCGGCGAGTGTGAATAAAACCGATTGCAGGCCGGCCCGGCCGGAAATGTAGCAAACGGCCGACACTTGCAACGGATGAAAGGCGAACACGGCCGCGACGGCCGCGGCCGTGAACGGATCAACCCAGCCCAGCATCAGACGGTGAACCATCACCGAGGCGCCGGCGTGCATGGCGACGTTAACGATGTGCCACGCTTCCACGCGCAAGCCGGCGACGTCATAGGTCCATTGGTAGCCCAAGTGGGTTAGCAGGCGATCGGGCAGCCACGGCCGGCGGAACATCAGCGCGAGATTGCCGGCCAGCTGCCGGCGCTCTAACTGAAATTCCATGTCCAAGATGGCCGGATCGTCAAAAAGCCAGCTACCGCGCCATGCCCGGCCGAACACCAAAAAGACACCGGCAGCTAAAATCAGGTCAACCAAACCGCCCAGGATGCCCCAGGAACGCATTTCGTACCCCCTCGCTGTGGTTGGATACCCCCCGCTTTTTAAGGGGAGTCCCCTTAGCGGGGATTGACGCCGGCGCCTTTTTTGGGCTCTAGCGGCGCTATCTTCTTGGATAACTTAAACTTCTAAAAGTCGCCCGGTTCTGCCTTGACCAGATACGCCACCTGTGACAGGATGCGCTCACTGTTAAATGCTCTGTTCAACGCAGGGCGGGGCGAATTCGCCCTTTCAAGAAGCCACGGCGCCAACCGTGGCTTTTTGATTCCTAGCTCGCTTGCTTTTTCGCGAGTTCGAATTCCTCCAAATCGTACGTGAAGTCGAAGGTTTCGTTGAGAATGCAGCTTCCGTGGCAGGAACCAAATGGGCATCGAGCCAGAACAACGCCGGCGCCTGTTTAAGACTGTGTACAAGCCCGTGCAGTGTCTCGGCGCTGTCTCCGTGATACAGATGGACCTTGGAAAAGCCAGCAAAGCGGAGTAGGGCGGCATCATGTAGCGGCCGGCTCAATTCGATCGAATGCAGTTCCGTAAACACGGGCATGAGCGAATCCAACATGTCACCGTTATACGTTCCAGTCTCGACAAAGACGCGCAAGCAATGACTGCGGGCAAGTGCTCCGAGGGCTTCCCGTTTGGCGGCCGGCTCAGGGCTTTTAGAATAGAGCATTCTCGGTCCTTCGTTCCATCGCGTATCCGATCATGACAGGCTGTAGATGGCCGCGCACGCAACTAACCATGTGATCGGTTGCGCGTTCCTTGACCAATTGGAACGTATAGCTACCGCAGCCATCGACGCAAAAATAACGCCGGCTTTTACCGTTCTCCCAAAAGTAGATATTGAACCAGCTGCCGGCCTTCGGCTCTTTCTCGGTTTCTGCCATTGTTCACGCTTTCTCTAACGACACGTCCCGTAGACGTATCCAGTATTGAACCCCATCATTGGTTTGTGTGATCCGTTCGTAATACGTGCCCGATTCGTCAAAGAAGCCTTCAAAGCGCAGATTGCCGGATTCCAACGCCGGCAGAGTGGCAGACGGCTCTAACGGACTCTCGGGCCGCGGCACAAAAACGAATTGTTTACGGAACAACACGGCAGACATACTGCCATGTTACACCACCTTGGACCCACAGCGGGCGCAAACCTCGCCACTCATGACGCCGGCGTGCCCGCAAGCGGCCGTAAGTTCGTCCTCCTGGAATTTGCGATAGTAGCGCACCGCTTCAAAGCGGTATCCGTCGATTGCCCACACTTGGAAGCCGTTCGCGTCGAAATGGGAGATTTCTATAGGGTCAAACGGATGGCCGAAAATCCGGCCGCCTTTGTCGCGTGTCTCGCGGGCCGCAAGTTCACCAATTTCTAGAAAGTGTATCCGCTCCGCGTCAAAGAAAGCGCGGCGCATTCCTGAAGGATCAGGCACGCCCCGAAGATCCGCCGGCACGGGCAAATAGTTGGACGCCGGCGCCGGCTTGTTGCTCCAACGGTAGGCGAGCAAGACAAACAACATCGTGACCATGAAGCCCACCATCACGCCTACCGAAAACCCCATCCAATAGAGACTAGGCATAAATTATTCCTTTCGCTTCCCGCACACCGGGCAGCCTTCTTGCTCGATCACATAACCCAAAAAGCCGCGGGCGCTTCGCTTCGAGAGGATGCGAAGCCCGACACGCTGTAGAGCCCAAACGTACCTGTAAACAGTGTGTTGCGTCATGCCCATTTCATCGGCTAATTCTTTCGCTACCATCGGCCGCAGCGAGATCAGCCGCAACAATTCGAAAACCCGGCTAATCATCAAAAGCCGGCGAGGTCCAAGGTCGGGCATAGGGTTTTAGTTTCTCCGCGCCTTTAATTCCCGCGTTACTCGATTTTGCCGGATGCGCTGCCGTGCAGCTGTCTCTACGTCTTGCGGCACCATTTCACCTTGCCGGATGGCTCGAAGGCGGCCGTGCTCGAAAACGAGCAAAGCATCACAGTCCGAACAAACCCCGTATTCTCCTTCGGCTAACTTGGCCCGCGAATCACAGACAACGCCCATGTCATCAAAAAAGTTGCGTATTCGTTTACCGCATGCCCCGCAATGTAACTTCATCGACGCCACCAAAGGACCAGCGGACCAGATAGTGCAATTCCAATCGTGAGCCCGATCAACGCCAGAATGATGAACACGGCCGCAAGCCGGATCATGGTTTGAAGATCCTAACGACAGCGAAGTAGATAGCGACAAGCCCAACAGCCAAGCACATCAGCCCGGCCGCGAGAGCCCCGCGGCCGATCGTGGAGCGCGGATCTATTCGGCGCCAGTGTACCGCGTCATGCAGAAAGGCGCCGGCGAGCATACAAAGCCCAAGCCCTATGACCATGTTTACAATTGTGTTCATGTGTAAGCACCATCGGCGCTGTGCGGGTGGTTTCCGACGTGTGAGCCGCACACCCGGCAAATGGTTGTATTGTTCGAACACGGCTCGAAGCCGGGGCAATCCGCGGCGCTGTCTGGTTTGCGGCCGGCGAACCAGTTATTAAGGCTCTTTTGAAGCAAAATTAAATCCTCAACGCCGAGAGCCTCAAACGTAACGAGATCGCCGCGAACGCCGGAATGTTCCTCAAAAACGAGTTCGAGATCAAAGCGGCCCGCTTGATCGGGGGTTCTCTTGAAGTTCACTTCGAGCAAGCCCGGCCCGAGGGATTCATATTTAATGCGGCTCTGACTCATATCAATTCTGAATCCGGCGGGCTAGCCGGTGCATGTCTCGGCCTTCTGCGTGGCCGCCCCGATCAAGGCCGGTGATACTGACGTCTATTTTGCAGCTGGTGCAAACGTCCAACTTCCAAGTGAAATTTTGCTGTACCACTTCTGCGCGGGCGTTCGGCCCGGCTTGAAACATGACCGTTATAAGTGACTGGGTTGGACCCTCGATGTCTCTGCCGCACAAATCGCAATTGCTCGAAGTCATCGGCTACCCTCCTTCTGAAATTTCCTTAAACAGTTTTTGTACACGGAACGCAACAAAGCCTTGTCGCGTTCGGGCGCAGTCTTTGCTTGTTCTCCGTAGAGTTGAAGGCTTTGAATCGAAGTAGCGTTTTTCATGGCCGCGATTAACCGGCCTAGCCGATCTTTCCGGTTTGGTTCCGCTTGTCGCATAAGTTACACCTTTGTAGACGGCCGTTTACTTCTCAAAGAACCGTTTAGAACGGTCTTTTTTGCTGACTGCTTTGCGAGAGGTCTTTTGAGACGCGATTACATCACCATAGCAGCGCGGCTCCGGCGCCGGCGCTTCTGGGCATTTGTGGGCGGCCGGGATTTCCTCGAAACAATCGGCGCACACGTAAACGGAATGAGTACGGCACAGCTGTACATTAATTCCATTGATCGCGCAGATTCGCCAGCGGTCGCAGTCTCGATGCGTTGTCATTTGAAATTTCTAACCCATTCTTTACCGCATGGGCACTTGCATTTCGATTCTGGAAAATGGTTCTGTGGAAGGTCGCAACGATGGCTAATCAGCCCGGCGTGTGGAGTGCCGTTCACCACAATAGGTGATGGACGGGCCGCGATGGTTGAGGGTTCGCTCGGTGCGAGAAAGTCAGCGATAACAACGGCCTCGATGGAAACGCTCTTGCACTTCATAATACTTTTTCGAACAAATGAAACACGAGGGCGCCCCCTGAAAATTGCACAGTAGCCCGATACTTCCACGGATGAAGAGGATCGGCTAGTTCGTCGCAATCGTGCCCGGTGCCCTTCCACATGAAAGTACGGGGTTCCTTCCTTGCGGTTTCATCGACAAGAGCCCAAAGCGCAGGTTGCCCGCCCTGATTTTGAACGCTCAGAATTGTGGCGCCGGCCGGCATTGCGACAACCACATAGCTGTCTTGGACTGGAACAATGAATTTAAAAATTCTCATGATCTACGTCCGGTCATTCTGAAAAGTTGATCGGCGGCGGTTTTCGTCTTCCGGCGCGTAGTAGTAGGATGCTTCGCGGCCCACTCGTTCAAAGCCAACCGTAGCGTTCGCACGTCGAATTTATCGAGCCGTATGTACTGCCGGCTTACATCAAAATCAAATTCGAGGCGGGCGCGGTCCGACTCCCCGTTTGCTTCGCCAGTCACCGCGGTAATGATTAAACCGTTTCCTTCAAATATCTGTTCGCTCATTCAACCTCCGTGCTGTGATTGCGAATCAAAAACAATGGGGCATTCCACAACAAGACACCGGACGCCGGTTTCTAGGGCGGATTGCGCGGCGTGCTTCTCGGCCTTCTCTTTATCGTAGGTGCTTCCGAAAATGGCATACGCCGGCCGCTCTAAGAAAATACCGCCGGTGTGCCACACTTCGGAAACTAAAAAGTAACAAACCTTCATATGCTGTACTCCTTTGACGGACTCTAACACAAATTGTTTACAAAATGTAATCCTTTCGGTCTAAGATGTGACAGGAGGTAAACAGACAAATGCTAGATCCCGAGTTCTTCAACGAATTTAAGCGACTCATGCAGCCTTTGCTAGACGATCAAAGACAACAGCGTGAAGTTTCCGACGTGTGCCACCTAATAAACAAGTTCGGCACACCCGAGCGGGCAATGGAGATTCACGCCGAGATTAAGGCGGCCGTGAAAGCCGCGGCCGGCGCCCGATTGCCCGACGAAGCGGAGCGGGCTTAGTAGTCCGGCCCTTGCAAGATGGCCAAGGAAAGCAATTGGAAAACGGTAGTGCTCTTCTGTAAACGCTGCTGGTGGACCGACACGGCAGAATTTCACTTTCTAGCCAGTCGGGAAGGAATCGACAAAGCCTTTGGGCGCCTACATCACAAAGCGCGGCCAAAATGTGTAGGCGATCTCATTCTAGGCAGCTGTAAACGAAACGTCACAAAAGACGAAACGAAGGATATAAACGAAACGGAGGACGACGATTAAATGGAAACCCCTAATGCTTTTGTTCGGCTCGATTCAACCGTCAGAGATCGCTTGCGCGAATTCTGCGAGGCGAAAGGGCTTGTCATGGGCCGGTTTGTGTCCAATATCATCACGGCGCATCTAGACGCGGAGAAAGCCCCGAAGACAAAGCCGGCAAAGCCAAGCCGGCGGCGGCCGGCGGCGAAGGTCCAGCGGAAAAAGAAGCCGGCCGCGAAGAAGCTGGCCGCGAAGAAGCCGGCAAAGAAACCAAAGAAGAAGGCCCGGCGCCGGCGCCCCCTGCCGGTCCCGACAATTACGAAAGTGCCGGCGGAAGGGCTCGAATAATGAACAAGCGCACTACAGAAGAGGAGTTCGTAAGGGAAGCTACGCGGGAATGGGTTGGCACCGATGTACGGTTTGAGAAAATACCGTGGGCTCTCTTCAGCACGCAAATCATCAGCGCCCGTCAAAGAGAGCAGTTAAGGTTTTTTGATTCTCCCGGCCCGGCCACGCGTACCAATATGTACATCGGCGGCATGTTGCCAAACCCGCAAGCGTTCTTAATCCAGAGCATCAAGATTTTCGGGCTTGGTTCTGCGATGGCGTTTGCTTTATTTCATTTGCGGATTGGAGCAAAGACTTATGCCGACAGGCCCGTATGGTTGGCCGGGCCGCGGCCGGGTTTCACCGTACTACCGGGCATCATGATACCGCCCCTCCTGAATTTTCACGCATCGATTGAATGGGAAGGGCCGGCGGATCTCGGCCGCGGCTTTAGCGGCCGGCAGATTGACAGTCGGCCGGTACAGGTGGCATTTGTCGGGCTCATTCTCAGGCCGTTACAATGAACGTCGTTGTTTACTTCTCGATCGAGCCCGGCCCCGGCGGCGCCGAAGAGCCATTGCTGTCCGTGCTTGTGCAGGATACGGCCGGCCGCACGCTGGCAGAATGGGCCGACGACGCCGGCAACACGTCTTTGTCGATGATCGTACACAAGAAGTTATATTGGTGTTTACTGCGGTTTCTTGAATTACCCCCAAGGGGAAAGTGAGGTTAACGGAATCATGCCCAAGGATATGAAGCCGCGTTATAGTGAGCGGCAACTAGCCGAGATTGAAGACACGTTTACAGGCGATTTGCTCATGGTCGCGGCCATGTTCGCATTGAAACAAAACCGGGAAGTGATAGATTTCGAGAGCGCGGCCGGCGAGGCTCTAGAGTGCATGGACGCGGTAATAGATCGCATGTCGGAGGAAGTGGAATGAAAACCCGCAAAGTCATTAAGCGCGATCGCGGCCGGCGCCGAACAAATCCCGGCGCCGGCGGCCCGATACCGCCTTTCCCTTCGGGCTTCTTTGCTGGCTACATTGCCGGCCTTGTTACCGGGTTTTTTGCGCGTGAAGGAATGGAGCGCGATCGAAAGAAGAAGCGAGGGAAGGTTATCCCGTTCCCGCGGCGCGACGGGCCGCATACTGCTTGATTTCTCGTTTCATCGTGTCCTTAGAGACCCCAAATTTACGCCCTAACGCCCGGTAGGACCATTCCCGCGGATCTCTGCGGCGTAACCTCGCGGCAAGTTCTCGATCGAACACAGCCCGCGGCCGGCCGCAGTGTTTGCCGGCCAGCCGGGCGCGGGCGCGGCCTTCTGCGGCTCGATCTCGAATCCAAGAAAGCTCGATTTCTGCAACGGCCGCTAAGACTGTGAAAGTCACTTTGCCGTAAGCCGTCGTTGTGTCGATCGCTTCGGATGCGCTAATGAAATCAATGCCCAATTCCTTGAAGGTATCGAGAGCCGTAACCAGCTGCCGCACCGATCGCGCGAACCTGTCAAACTTCCACACGAGCACCGCATCAAACCGTTTACAAAGTGCATCACGCATGAGGGCTTGAAGGCCCGGCCGTTTGTCATTGGCGCCGGTCCACACATCGCTATAAACCGCAGCCACCGACCAGCCCGGCCGGCGTGCAGCGTACGCTTTAAGGTCTTTCAGCTGTGGATAAACGGATTGTTTGGGCGTGGACACCCGGCCATATATAGCAATCTTCATGCCCATTAGTGGGGGTCCCGCCTGTGGAAATCCTGTGGAAAACCTGTGGATAACTGTTTCACGAACGCGCTAACTCAAAACCCCGGCCCGCCCCCGCCCACCGCCTAAGCATAAGGTACTACTTTAGAAGTTGATAGGCTTTTTTTCACTAAACCTACATGTTGTGTGAGCGACCAAAGAGAATCTAATACTTAACATTCGGGAAACGAATACAGGAACGGGCACGAGAGGACAACGGTTTGCGGTTTGTTTTTGGTGTTTACTTCGGTTAACATCCCGTGACAGGAGGTAAACGAGTGAGTAACCGTGTTTTGATCGACCCAAGGCCGGTGTTAATGACGATCACCTTTAGCGAGGTCACCAACAAAGCCGACTTTGCGGTATCGCGTGACCTGCCGTTCATAACAGTCATTGCGATATTCGCACAGATCACAATGGCATTGATTCAGATGGGCCAAGAAATTATAAAGGCCACACTGACAGGAGGCGCGACAGATGGCAGCGCGAAAACGTAAAGCAGCCCGGCGCGAGCCCGAGGTAATAACGGCCGCCGACGAAGCTCTAGAGGACATCGAGTTAGACGAGATTGAAGAACTACAAGAGTTTCTCGTACAGTTCGGCGCCACGCTCTCGAAGTGTCAAATCCTCAAAATCGAAGGCAATGAGCCTCAATACTGTGAAACCGTGCCGGCAAGCGGGCTCACTCAAGACATGATCCGCGAAAAGTGGGGTTACGGTAAATTTCGCTTGCGATTTCTCACCACCGGCAACCGCTACGCGAAAACCCTAACGGTGAACCTCGCGCGGCCCGTCAACGGTGCAGCCGCCGGCGCCGTGGTTCACACCGGCGGCAGCGCGACAGGCGAGGCTTTCTTACGAGAGCAAGCGACCATGCAGCAAAATCTAATTCTCGCGTTAATCGCGGGCTTCAAGCCGGCGCCCCCTCTCGACATCGGCGGCTTACTGGCTGGTGTTGCGGCTATGTCGAACAAAGGACCGGACGCGGCCGGCATGTTAACAGCCGTCATCACTGCGTTTACAGCATTGAAGGGCGCGGCCTCACCTGACGGCGGGCTCGATCTCAAGAAACTCAAGGAAGTGATGGACGTCGTCCAACAATTCACACCGAAGGCGCCCACGGAAGAAAATCTATACACAGTTGCGAAGGAACTAGGCAACAAGGCTATTGAGACCGTGCGCGAATGGAAGGCCGGCCCGCCGGCATTGCAGGCGGCGCCAGGAGAACAGCCGGCAGCCGGCGCCCCAGCGCAAACCACAATGACGGTGCAGGAATGGATTAAGGCGCAACTGGTTTTTCTGAAATCGAAAGCCGCGGCCGGCAAAGATCCCGAAGCATGGATAGATTACCTGTTCGATAATCAGGAGGAACCCGGTTGTAGTGGGATTTTACAAGCCGTTCATGCCGGCGCCACGTTCGAGCAATTATTGCAATTCGATGCAGAAATAAGCCAGAATCCGACACTAACAGCTTGGTTCAAGACGGTCTACGATGGCATACACGCCGAGTTTACAAAGCCGCTGGATACCGCCGGGGAAAGCGGGAACAATCGAGACGCTGCAAACGATGCGGCGCCTAGCGATGGAAGCAAGGTTACTTCCTGAAGTTCAGGCGATCGCTAACGCACTCGATAACCCGGCCGGCGTGGACGAATGGCTTCGATACAATTGGCGCGTGGTTCCCGATCCGCCCGACGTCGAATACATCCGCACGCCCCATTTTCAACTGCGCCTAGCCGCCGAAAACGGTTTTCTGATTGGTGACTGCGACGAAGCCGCGACACTTGCCGCGGCTTTACTCGCGGCTCTCAGCTGGCCGTGTACACTAGTTGCAATCCGTTTACATGGTGATTCTGAGTTCTCCCACGTCTTTACTAGAACGGAGTATCACTCTGTTTACATCGACATTGATCCGATCGTGCCGGCGGATCAGTTGCCAATCGAACGGTTTGAGGAAGCCGTAGAAATGTCAGTCCCCTAAGAAACGGAGGATCTTACTTATGCCCCGACGACTCACAGACTATGAATGGAGCGCGTTTCTAACCGATGTGGACGTAGTAAACGCAAACCTGCCACCGTGGGGCGGCGTGATCGGATGGCGCGGACAGCTTGTGCTTGTGTACGTTTGTCCACAAGACGGGGACTTGTGCCGTAAAGGCGAGGTCATGTTAAGTGACGTTTCCGATCGAGCGGAACTACTCGCTAACGTCGCCCGCGAGTATGACGCCAACGCCCAAGTGTGGTGGTATCACGTCCCGTGGGAAACGCTCGCAACAATCGCGCGAGATGCAACGGCCGTTAGTGACGGGACTCAGTTGGTCATCAAGAAAGCTGCGGAGATTGTCGGCGGCGCGGCCGGCGATCTCACGCGGCCGTTACTCGAAAACCTCACGATTCCGTTAATTGCGATCGCCGTACTTGCGGCCGTGTTCTATCTGCCGAAACCGCGAGCAACTTAGAAGCCTTGACGATTGTCAAGGCTTCGGTCTAGTCTCTCAGTCGTAAGCCCTTGCAAGGGCCGGGCACCGCAACGGTTGAAATCCTCAACCGTCGCGGCCCGGCCTTTTGTCGTTTATGAAGGTAGAACAGGCACGAAGTATTTTTTACTGGTTGATGGAGGCGGCCAAACGGCGCCGGCTCAAGCCGCTCGAACGGCATGTGCTCGGAGTTGTCAGGCAAGCCCTACGCCGGGCAAAACGGCCGGCCATGAATCCCGGCGATGGTGATTTATTCGCGGCAGCTGGAATTCCGCTAGAGTTTACAGAAGGCGAGAGCCGGCCGCGGCTTGCGCGTTCATCGAAGGAGGCGGCGCGAATGCTCGGCCGCGGCCGGCGGCCTGAATTGTTACGCGAGGGCCGGCAGTTTGACGAAAGCCGGCTAGAGGAAAGCCCGCTATTTCGCGGCCACGGCCGACAACGCTTACTTGAAAATCGAGCGGGCACACTCGAAGAAGCCACGGAGGCGCGAATCGCGCAAATTTACGATGCAATGGTAAGCGGGCCAAGTGAAATGACGGGCAAGGCCCGGCGCGAGTATGGGCATGAAGGCGCCTTTGTGGGCCGCTTCGGTGGAGTCAAGCCGGCCTTTCGAGAATTGCGGCACGTCGGCGCCGGCCCCAAGCAAATTGGGGCAGCGATCGCCCGCGGTAAAGGGAAGGTGTTTACACAAGTGTACGAAGCCGCACGCGAGGAAATGGAGCGCGAAGGCTTCAAGCCGGCTCGGGCTCGGGCTCGAAGCCGCGGCCGGCTCACGGTCGCCCCTCATAAGCGATTGCGGCGCTATTGTCTGCACTGCCGCAGTTTTCACGCTAAAGGAGAACACCGGTTCCACGGCGCCGGATCGTTCCATCGTACACACCTGTTTTCCTTCAATAAGAAAAAGAAAGCCCGGTCTAATCCATCCGGCCGCGCCGTTGGCGCGGTGCGCGGCCGGCGGATCGGGCGCATTGTTGAGATCCGCTACGAGCGGGATTTTGGACGCAAGCCCGGTTATTACAAGCACGTTTTCCGCGTCCCCGCTTCTGTTTACTGTATGCCAGATAAAAGTGTTCGCGTTCGCTAAGGAGCCCTAATGTACGGCCTTGATGCTTATTGGGACAATCCGTCAACAGACGTAAACGATGAAGAAGGCGGCCCCTATACGCTGCCCGTCGAAGTCTTCGAGTCGGGCTATCCCGTGCTTGTGTCGCGTCCTGAGCCCGTGAAC
>Ga0137437_1000151_pt1 | contig 18421 bp, 12 predicted proteins | sample EasRivERMGT138_2_FD_102332 | JGI IMG/M metagenome (GOLD analysis project Ga0137437, IMG submission 102332) | Soil microbial communities from meander-bound floodplain in the East River, Colorado, USA - East River MetaG ERMGT138_2 | ecosystem: Environmental > Terrestrial > Soil > Floodplain ...
CGCGCGCGGCGCGATCGTCGGCCTCACGCGCGGCACCACGAAGGCGCATCTCGCGCGGGCGACGCTCGAGGCGATGGCGTTCCAGACGCGCGACGTCGTCGACTGCATGGAGCGCGACGCCAAGCTGCGCGTGCGCGAGCTCCGGATCGACGGCGGCGCGACGCGCAACGAGCTCTTCTGCCGGACGCTCGCCGACGTCCTCGGCGTGACCGTCGTGCGACCGGCGCAGGCCGAGGCGACCGCGGCCGGCGCGGCGTTCCTGGCCGGCCTCGCGGTCGGCTTCTGGAAGGACGAGCGCGAGCTCGCCGCGCTGCCGCGCGCGGAGACGCGCTTCGAGCCGACGACGACACGCGCCCGTCGGGAAGCGGAGCACGCGCGCTGGCGCGAGGCGGTCGGCCGCGTCCTCAGCGCGAGACGATGACGCGGTCGCCGGATTCGAGGTCGACCTCGAAGAGCGCGTCGATCTCGTCGTCGCGGACGATCGCGCTGCCACGCGCCGCGTCGACCGCGAGCGTCACCGCGCGGTGGGAGGCCGGCCCGCGACCGCGGCCGAACGCGTCGCTCGACGAGATCATGTCGAGGTCGCCGTCCGTGACGACGATCTGGCCGACGCCGGAGGGCAGCGGGGAACGCGGCGTGAGCAGGAAGCGGTTGCCCGGCGCGTCGAACGTCATCCCGCTGCCGCCGTCCTGGCCGCTATTCCCGACCAGCGCGCTCAGGAGCGTGCGCGCGCCGTCGGTCAGCGCGCACGCGAACAGCCCGATCGCCTGGTCGTGCACGAGGAGGCGGTTGTTCTCGAGGTCGAGCGCGCCGCCGTCCATGCGCGTCGCGCCGAAAACGACGGGATCGTCGAAGGAGAACTCGCTGCGCGCGCCGCTCTTCAGGTCGACGGCGAGGATCAGGTCGTCGTTCTGGACCAGGAGCGCGCGGCCGTGCGTCTCGTCGAGGACGATCTCGAACGTGCGGTGCAGGTCGTTGCCCGCCACGACCGGCTCGACCGAGAGGAGCGTGCGCGCGCCGTTCTCGAGCGAGACGCTCCAGAGGCTGTCGTCGGAGTCGTCCCCGACGAGCAGGCGGCGGCGCGCCGGGTCGAGCGCGAGCGCGCGCGGATCGACGAGCGGTCGGCCGGCGCCGTGCGTCGCGTCGCTCAAGATCGCGCGCGCGCCGGTCGCGAGGTCCACCTGCACGATCGCGGGCGGCTCGTTGACCACGACCCAGGCGAGGCGCGCCAGCGCATCGACCGCGACGCGTTCGCCCTGGTCGAGCGACGGTCCGGCGCCGACTGCCGGCAGCTCGACGAAGCGGTCGCGCTCGAGGGTGACGGGGTCGAGGCGGACGAGCTTCCGTTCTCCCTGGTCGAAGACGTAGCACTTGCCGTGGAGGTCGGCGGAGAGCGCTCCCGGTCGGCCGATCTGCGTGCCGCTGCCCGTCTCGTCCTCCGTCAGGATCGTCCGGTCCCCGTCGACGCGTCCGACGGAGAAGACGCGCTCGGTGGAGACGTCGGTGACGAGGATCGTGCCGTGCGCCAGGTCGAGCGACAGGTCCGCCGGGTTGTCGAAGAACGGGCCGGCGCCGTGGGTGAAGTCCGACAGCACTTTCCGTTCGCCGTCGAAGGGGTTGACGGCGAAGACGGCCCGCTGCGACGAGTCCGTCACGAGGATGCGGCCCGCGGCCGGATCGGCGATGACGTCTGCCGGGCTCGAGAAGGCCGGTCCGCTGCCGTGCGTGGCGTCGCTCAGGAGCGTCCGCTTGCCGTTCGAGACGTCGACGCTGAACACGGCGTCGAGGTCGGCGTCGGCCACGAGGAGCACGTGGAAGGTCGGGTCGAAGGCGACGCCGACCGGCCGGCCGAAGAGCGGTCCGCTGCCGAATCCGCCGCCGCTCAGCGCGGTGCGATCGCCGTGCACGAGGTCGACGGCGAGGACGAGGTCGCTCTCCTCGTCGAGCACCCACGCCGTCTTGCCCGTCGCGTCGACGGCGAGCGAGATCGGGTGGATCATGTTGAAGCCCGCGCCGCGCTCGAAGTCGGAGAGGCTCGTGCGCGCGCCGGTGGCGACGTCGACCGCGACGATCGCGTGTGCGGCGCGGTCCGCCAGGAGCAGCCGGTCGTTCGCTGGGTCGTAGAGGGCGTCCGCCACGTCGACCACGATCGGGTCGACGCGCGTCACGCGATCCTCGAACGTGAAGAGCTGCACCGGGAGGTTCGGCCGGAAGACGGAGACGAGCACGTCGTGCGTGCCGGTCGAGAGCGGGACGTCCGCGAAGAACGTGGCGAAGCCGTCGGAGCTGACCGCGTCGACCCCGTTCACCTTGACCGAGCTGATCGGCGGGGTGAGCGCGACCGAGCCGCGGATCGCGATCGTCTCGGCGTCGGTCGTCGCCGCGCCGGCGGGGAACGAGAGCGCGACGGGACTCGCCTTCACGGACGCTCCGCCGCCGCCGCCGCCGCAAGCAGGGAGGGCGACGACGAGCATCGGCAGGAGCGCGCGGCGGATCGCTTGGGGCCGGGTCATGATTGGGTCCCTGGGTGCAAGGAGCAGTCGCGGGATTCGCGGTCGCGACCACTCGCCGGAACGGCGCGTGCGCTGGCTCACGCGATTCCGGCCTCCCCGTCCCGGTCGTGCCCGGGCTCCCGCCGCGATCGACTCCCCCGAGAGCGAACGATGAAATCCCCCCGCCGAACGGCCCCGGTCCGCGCCGCGCCCGCGAGCCCGGGCCAGCGGCTGCTGCGCAACCTCCACCTGCTGCGCGCGCTGGTCGCGGCCACGCTCGAGAAGGGGGGGCTGCCTCCGGAGCACGGCATCACCGTGGTGCAGATGAGCGTGCTGCGGCTGGTCGCGGCGCGGCACGGCGCCCCGACGGCGCTCGGGGAGATCGCGCGGCGGCTCGAGGTGAGCGTGCCGGCGGCCAGCAAGGCGATCGCGCGCCTCGTCACCTCGGGCCATCTCCGGGCCCGCGAGGACCGCGCGGACGCCCGCCGCCTGCGCGTCGACGTCACCGATGCGGGAAGACACGCGATCCGCCGCTACGAAGCGGCGCGCGAGCGCCGCGCCGATGCCGTCGTCGCGCGCGCCGGCGCCGCGACGGCGGAGCGCTGGATCGAGACGACCGACGAGCTCGTGCGAGCGCTGCTCGAGGCCGGCCGGCGCGACGCGCTGCCGTGCCTCCAGTGCCAGCTCCAGAGCCCGTCGACCTGCGCCGCCGAGCAGTACGGCGCGGGCTGTCCGGTGCGCGCCCTCGAAGAACGCGCGGCACGCGGACGAATCCGCGCAGATAATTAACCAGGTTAACGAGTTGGGCGGGGTCTCTTTCCCGCCGCGATCGCCGCCGTCCGCGCCTCCTCCCGCGCCGCCGCCGGGAGGGCCCGATCGGCAAGGCGCGTGCTCTCCCGCTCCGCGCACGCCGGCGGCAGGTCGTCGCCGGCGATTCGCCGGAGGACAGAAGCATGGACGCGATGCGCAGGTTTCCGGGCGGCATCCGGGGCGCGATGACGGCGGCCGGCGCGGCCGTGCTGGCTTTCGCCGCGTGCGCGCCGCGCGAGGAGGCTTCGGTCCTCGCGAGCGGCGGGAGCGGCGGAGGCGGGGTCGGATCCCTCGAGAAGTACGCGCTCGAGCGCGACCTCGATCCCGACGAGGCGCGCGCCGCCATCGAGACGTGCACGCCGCCGGGCAAGTACGACGAGTTCACGATGGTGACGAGCGGCGGACACGCCGGCTCGATCTTCCTGATCGGCATCCCGTCGATGCGGATGCTGAAGGAGATCCCGGTCTACTCGCCCAACTCGTGGCAGGGGTGGGGGCAGGGCGCCGAAGGGACCGACGTCCTCAAGGCCGGCACCTTCGACCCCGACCTGCCGACCACGACGTGGGGCGACCTGCACCACCCGCAGATCTCGCTCACCAACGGCGACTACGACGGCGAGTTCGTCTTCGCGACCGACAAGGCGGCCGGACGCGTCGCCGTCGTCGACCTGCGCGACTTCAAGACCAAGCAGATCGTCAAGACGCCCAACGTCGTCTCCGACCACTCCGGCTTCCTCACCGCGAACTCCGAGTACTTCGTCGTCACGACCTTCCAGCCCTCGCCCGGCGGACCCGGCGTCTACGCGCCGATCGAGGAGTACGCGCAGAAGTACCGCGGCGCGATGACGCTGCACAAGTTCGACCGCGCGAGCGGCCGGATCGTGCTGGCCGACTCGTTCCAGATCGAGCTGCCGCCCTACTGGCAGGACCTCTCGATCGGCGGCAAGGGCGCGAACGACGACCTCTTCTTCTGCAACTCGATGAACACCGAGATGTCGACCGGCGGGAACATGGAGGGGCGCGCGCCGATGGAGATCGGCGCCTCGCTGAACGAGATGGACTACCTCCACGTCGTGGCGTGGAAGCGCGCCAAGGAGCTGGTCGACTCGAACAGCCCGAAGGTCGTGACGCGCGGCGGCATCAAGGTCGTCCCGCTCGACGTCGCGCGCGACGAGGGGATCCTCTACTTCGTCCCCGAGTCGAAGAGCCCGCACGGCTGCGACATCACGCCCGGCGGCGAATGGATCATGGTCGCCGGCAAGCTCGATCCCCACGTCACCGCCTACTCGGTCGCGAAGATCCGCCAGGCGATCACCGACAAGAACTTCGAGAAGCGCGACGCCTTCGGGATCCCGGTCCTGAAGTACGACGCCTGCCGCGAGGCCTACGTCGAGGTCGGCCTCGGTCCGCTGCACACCGTCTTCGACGACAAGGGGAACGGCTACGTCAGCCTCTTCCTCGACAGCGCGGTCGCGAAGTTCACGCTCGGCCCGCCCTACGTGCCCGCCGACCAGGCCTGGAAGCTCGTCGACAAGATCAGCATCCACTACAACATCGGCCACCTGCAGACGCCGGGCTCCAACACGACCCATCCGCGCGGCCGCTACCTCGTCGCGCTCGACAAGTGGACGGTCGACCGCCATCCCGGCGAGGGTCCGCTCCACCCGCAGAACCTCGAGCTGATCGACATCTCCGGTCCGAAGATGCGGATGCTGAAGGAGGTGCCGATCATCGGCGAGCCGCACAACTCGCAGATCATCGAGACCGACCGCATCGCGGGCTGGCGCGTCTATCCGCCCGGCACCGACCCCGCGACCATGGCGAAGGCGCCGGCCGCGACGGAGCAGGGCAAGGAAGGCGTCGAGCGCACGAAAGACGGCGTCCACGCGCGCATCGTCGTGATCCGCTCGCAGTACAAGCCCGACACGATCCGCGTGAAGCAGGGCGACCGTGTCGTCCTCGACATCACCAACGCGGAGAGCGCCGAGGACGCGACGCACGGCTTCGGACTCGCCGGCTACAACGTCACCGCGTCCATCGATCCCGGCGCGACGCAGCACGTCGAGTTCGTCGCCTCCAAGGCCGGCGTCTACCCGTGGTACTGCACCGAGTTCTGCTCGGCGCTGCACATGGAGATGACGGGATGGCTGCTCGTCGAGCCGAAATGACGGCGGCGGGCGCCGTGGCGCCGCGCGCGACGACGGGCGGGCGCCTCCTCGCGCTCCAGGCGGCGGCGCTGCTCGCGTGCGCCTGCCTGCTGCCGTGGTGGCGCATGGAGAACCGCGCGCCGCAATACGGGCTGCGCGTCCTGTGGGTCGAGGTCTCGCCGCTCGGCGTGGCGGGCGACGTGAAGGAGATCGACGGTCTCGGCCACTACGTCGGGATGCGCTCGATCGAGTCGCTGGCGCACGTCGAGCGCATGCTCGCGCCGTACGGGATCGCGCTCGCCGTCGCCTGCGCGCTGGCGCTCGCGTTCGCGCGCGGCGGCCGGCTGCGAACGCTCGCCGCGCTCGCGGTGGTCGCCGTCCCGCTCGGCTTCGTCGCCGACCTCTGGTTCTGGCAGTGGTACGCGGTGAACCATCTCGATCCGACCGCCGCGCTCCACCTGATCTCCGATCGCATCCAGGCGCGCCTGATCGGCGACTACTCGGTCGCGCAGTTCAAGGTGCACGCCGAGTTCGCGGCGGGCTTCTGGCTGGTGCTGGTCGCCGGCGTCGACGCGCTCGCCTTCCTCCTGGCGGAGCGCCGCCGGACGCCGCGCGCGGCGGTCCCGGTCCAGAAGCCGCGCGCCGTCGCAACGCCGGTCTCGTCGTTCGCGTCGCTGCTGCTTTTGATGCCGCTCCCGACCGGCGCGCAGCTCGAGGTCGGTCCTGCGAGCGCGCACCGGACGATCGCCTCGGCCCTCGAGGCGAGCGCTTCCGGCGACACGATCGTCGTGCACCCCGGCCTCTACCGCGAGTCGCTCGTGCTCCGCCGCCCGGTCCATTTGATCGGCGAGGCGGGCGCGATCCTCGACGGCGGCGGCCACGGGACGGTCGTCCTGGTGAAGGCGCCCGACTGCGAGGTCCGCGGCTTCTGGATCCGCGCCAGCGGCGACAGCCTCACCGAGGAGGACGCCGCGGTGAAGGTGCTAGAAGCCGACCGCTGCACCGTCGCCGGGAACCGGATCGAGGACAGCCTCTTCGGGATCCTGGTGCGCAGCGGTCGCGCGGCGACGCTGCGCGGGAACCACGTGGTCGGCAAGGCGCTGCCGCTGCCGCGCCAGGGCGACGGCATCCGCGTCCAGGACGGCGCCGGCGCCACCATCGAGGACAACACGGTCGAGGCGTCGCGCGATCTCGCGATCTGGCAGTCGAACCGCTGCGAGGTGCGCCGCAACGTCGTCCGCCGCTGCCGCTACGGCCTCCACTACATGTACTGCGACGACAACCTCTTCGAGGACAACGTCTTCGCGGACAACGAGACGGGCGGCGCGATCATGTACAGCCGCCGCCTCACGCTGCGGCGCAATCGCTTCGAGGGCTCGCGCGGCCCGAGCGCGCACGGCCTGCTGATCAAGGCGGCGGACGACGTCCTCGCCGAGGGCAACCGCTTCGTCGACAACACGAGCGGGATCTTCCTCGAGGAGTCGCCGAGCTCGCGCCGCGCGACCTGCGTCTTCCGCGGCAACGTCGTCGGCGGGAACGACGTCGGCGTGCTGCTGCAGCCGTCCGTCGAGCGCGTCGTCTTTTCCGGCAACGCCTTCGTCGCCAACCGCGTGCAGGTCGAGACGGCCGGCCGCGGGCGCGGCGATCACAACGTCTGGAGCGAGGACGGGCGCGGCAACTACTGGAGCGACTACGTCGGCTTCGACGCCGACCACGACGGCATCGGCGACACGCCCTGCCGGGTCGAGGCGTTCTTCGAGGACCTCGCCGGCCGCTATCCCGCCGTCGGCCTCCTGCGCCTCGGCCCCGCCGCGCAGGCGCTCGAGACCGCGGCGCGGGCGTTCCCGGTCGTGAAGCCGCGCCCCGTCGCGACCGACGACCACCCGCTCGTCGCGCCGCCGCCCGAACTGCTCGCAGCCGCCGCCTCCTCCGAGCGGGACGGCGCGCTCGTCGCCGGCGGCGCGCTCGCTCTCGTGCTCGCGCTGCTGGCGCTGCGCGCCGTGCGCGGCGAAGGAACGGGAGGTCCCGCGTGATCGAGATGAACGACATCCGCGTGACGCTCGGCAGGAGGACGGTGCTCGCCGGCGTCGACCTCGAGATCGCGCGCGGCGAAGCGGTCGCGCTGGTCGGCCCCAACGGCGCCGGCAAGACGACGCTGCTGCGCTGCCTCGTCGGCCTGGTGCGCTGCCGCGGCCGGATCCAGATCGACGGCATCGACGCCGCGGTCGATCCGGTCGGAGCGCGCCGCCGCCTGGGATACATGCCGCAGGTGCCCGCCTTCTGCGAGGAGACCGCTCGCCGCTCGCTCGCCTTCGTCGCGAAGCTGCGCGGCGCGCCGCTCGACCAGATCGACGCGCTGCTCGACATGGTCGGTCTCGCCGGCGACGCGCGGCGGCCGGTGCGCGACTTCTCGACCGGCATGCGCCAGCGCCTGCTGCTCGCCGCCGCGCTGGTCGGCGATCCGCCGCTCCTCGTCCTCGACGAGCCGACCGCGAGCCTCGATCGCACGGCGCAGGCGGAGATCGTCGCGCTGCTGCGGCGCCTGCGCGACGGCGGCACGACGCTGCTCCTCTGCTCGCACCGCTCCGAGGAGATCCGCGCGATCGCGCGCCGCGTCGTCGAGCTCGAGCAGGGACGCGTGGTCGCCGACGCGCCGCTCGAGGTCGAGCCGTCTGCTTCGCCGCTGCGCCTGCTCCCGCTCGACCGCGCCGTCGGAGCGCTGCCATGAGGCCGCGCATCGTCCTCCTGCTCGCCGGCCGCGAGCTGCGCGCCGCGGTCCGCACGCGCTGGTTCGTGGTCGGCGCCGTCGCCTTCACGCTGCTCGCGCTCGCGGTCGCCGGACTCGGCGTGGCCGGGACGCGCGTCTGGGGCATCTCGGCGCTCGATCGCACCTCCGCCGCGATGCTGAACCTCGTGCTGCTGTTCGTGCCGCTGCTGACGCTGCCGCTCGGCGCCGGCAGTTTCGCAGGTGAATTGGAAGACGGGACGCTGCCCTACCTCGCGGCGCAGCCGGTGACGCGCACCGAGCTCTTCTGCGGGAAGCTCTTCGGGCTGCAGGCCGCGACGACGCTCTCGCTCCTCCTCGGCTTCGGCGCCGCGGCGATCTGGATCGGTGCGCACGGCGCGGTGGAGAGCCGCGCGTTCCTCGCGCTGGTCGGCGGCGCAGCGGCGCTCGGCCTCGTGACGACGACGCTAGGCGTTCTCCTCTCCGTCACGGCGCGCACGCGCGCGCGCAGCCTCGCCGCGGCGATCGGCGCCTGGATCGCGCTCGTCTTCCTCTGTGACTTCGGCGTGCTCGCGCTCGCGGCCGCGCAGGCGTTCGGGCCGAACGCCCTCTTCTCGATCGCGCTCGCCAATCCGCTGCAGTCGGCGAAGACGCTCTGTGCGCTCGCCATCAGCGAGCGGCTCGAGATCCTCGGTCCGGCGGGCATCGAGGCGGTCCGCACCTTCGGGCGACCGCTGCTCGCGGCGCTGCTCGCGGGCGGGCTCGCGCTCTGGATCGCCGGCGGCGGCGCGGCGGCCTGGTTCGTCTTCAAGCGGAGGCACCTCGCATGAGCGCGCCGCGCTTCGCCACGCTGCTGGTCGCGAGCCTCGTCGCCTGCGGTCGCGGGACGGAGTGGCCGCCGGCGGCGGTCGCGCCCGACCTCGGCCGCGACGCCTGCGCCGACTGCCGCATGCTCGTCAGCGACGCGCGCTTCGCGGCGGAGCGCGTCGATCGCGACGGCACCGTCGCGTTCTTCGACGACCTCGGCTGCCTGCTCTCCGCCTGCGGCGGCGCGACGTGCGACCCGCAGGCGATCTTCGTGCGCTCGTTCGACGATTCGCGCTGGATCCGCGGCGACGAGGGGTTCGTCGTGCGGTCGGCGGCGTTCGCCTCCCCGATGGGCTTTGGCGCCGCGGCCTTCGCGACGCGGCCCGCCGCGGAGGCCGAGGCGCGCGCGCACGCCGACGCGCGCCTCCTCGAGCTTCCCCTGCTCCTCCGGCAAGGAGTCCGTCCATGACCTCGCGACCGCTCTTTTCCTTCTCGCTCGTGCTCCTGGTCCTGGCCGCGGGCGGCGGATGCGGTCCGACGCCGAAGCGAACGGACGGGGGCTCCTCGCCGACGCCCGCCGCCGAGAAGACGGCCGCGGCGCCCTCGTACGCCGCGCAGCTCGACCGGCGCGAACGCGGCCGCAAGCTCTACATGGCCGAGTGTTCCGGTTGCCACGGCGAGCACGGACGGGGCGACGGCCCGGCCGCCGCCGCGCTCGAAGCGAAGCCGCGCAACTTCGTCGACGAGAAGTTCAAGTTCCGCAGCACTCCGTCGCGCAAGCCGCCGCTGCGCGCGGACGTGATGGAGACGATCGCGCGCGGGATGCCGGGCAGCGCGATGCCGCCGTTCGCGTTCCTCGGCGAAGAGGAGCGCAGCCTCCTCACCGACTACGTCCTCCGTCTGGCGCGCATCGACTCGGCACCCGTGCCCGCGCCTGTCGCGCTCCCGCCGCCGCCGGCGGACGGCCCCGCCTCCCTCGCGCGCGGCCGCGAGGCGTGGGCATCGATGCAGTGCGACAAGTGCCACGGCAGCGGCGGGAAGGGGGACGGCCCCTCGGCCGCAACGCTCGTCGATTCCGCGGGCCGCAAGATCTCGGCGCGCGACCTCACGTCCGGACTCCTGCGCCGCGGCAAGGACGCCGAAGAGATCGTCCGCACCGAGTTCGCCGGCATCGACGGCACGCCGATGCCGAGCTTCGCCGAGGTGCTGAGCGGCGAGCAGGCGTGGGACCTCGCGCGCTTCGTCCTCTCGCTGAAGGCCGCGCCGACGCCTCCTCCCGCCGACAAGGTCGCCTACGGGCGCCAGGTGGTCGAGCAGCGCATGTGCTTCGCGTGCCACGTGATCGAGGGCCGCGGCGGCCGCGTCGGGCCGAGCCTCGACGTCTCCATCCAGAAGCTGCGCCGGCCGTGGATCCGCGAGTTCCTGAAGGACCCGCGCGCGCAGGGCAAGCTCTATCCGTTCACGCCCTACCGGATGCCCGACCTGAAGCTCACGCCGGCGGAGATCGACGCGGTCGTCGCGCTCTTCGACGCGCTCGCCGGACCGCAGGTCGTCGCCGCGACCGAGGCGCCCGCACCCACGCACTTCGATCCCGACCTCGTCGCGCGCGGCCAGCTCCTCTACTTCCTCAAGTGCACCGAGTGCCACAACCTCGGCAACGTCGTCCCGACGCCCGAAGCGAAGCGCCAGGGTCCCGACCTGATCCAGGTCACGCAGCGGCTGCGCTACGACTGGATCCCGAGCTGGGTCAAGAATCCCGTGGCGGTCTATCCGGGCGCCGCGATGGTCGACACCAACCTCGGCGACGACGAGATCGAGGCGGTCCGCGCGTTCCTCTGGAAGACGAGCGGCGGCGCGACGCCGAAGCAGTGACGCGAAGCAACGACCCCATGATCGACGAACAGGAGCACGCCATGGATTCGAAGACGATCGTCAACGGAAGCGACGTCGCGCCGCAGGTCGTGCGGCTCACCGAACTCGTGGCGTGCCAGGAGACGGCGGTCGTCAGCCGGACCCTGCTCCAGCGCGACAGCGGCAGCGTCACGCTCTTCGCGTTCGCCGCAGATCAGGGTCTTTCGGAGCACACCGCGCCGTTCGACGCGATGGTCCAGGTGCTCCAGGGCGAGGTGACGGTCAAGATCGACGGCAAGCCCTACCGGCTCGGGGCGGGCGACGCGATCGTGATGCCCGCGCACCGGCCGCACGCGCTGCAGGCCATCACCGCCTTCAAGATGGTGCTCACGATGCTCCGCGGAGCGGGCGGAGCCGATCCGGGGTAGTTTGGCCGCGTCCCCCTGCCTCGGGAGACGCTCCTTGAACGACCCGAAGCCGTCTGCGTCCGCGCATCCGTCGTTCGCGCCGCTCGCCTCGCACCCGCCGACCCGCCGCGACTTCCTCCGCGTCGGCGTCGTGAGCGGGCTCGGGCTCACGCTGCCGAGCTTCCTGCAGATCCGTGCGCAGCAGGCGGCCGCGAACGCGCTCGCCGGCGCGCCCGCGCCCGCACCGGCGAAGGCGCAGGCCGTGATCCAGATCTTCCTGCCGGGCGGCATCGCGCAGCAGGAGTGCTTCGACCCGAAGCCGTACGCGCCGAGCGAGTACCGCGGGCCCTACTCCTCGATCGACACGAAGGTGACCGGGCTGCGCTTCAGCCAGCACTTCCCGAAGATGGCGGGCGTCGCCGACCGCATGACCGTCGTGCGCACGATGTCGCACGGCGAGGCGGCGCACGAGCGCGGCACCCACAACCTCTTCACCGGCTACCGGCCGAGCCCCGCGCTGCAGTACCCGAGCGTCGGCAGCGTCGTCGCGCACGAGCTCGGCCCGAAGACGGCGCTGCCGCCCTACGTCTGCGTGCCGACGCTCCCGAACCTCTACGCGAACAGCGGCTACCTGAGCTCCGCCTACGGCCCGTTCTGCCTCGGCAGCGATCCGGCGAACAAGGGCTTCAAGGTGCGCGACCTGAACGCGCCCGCGAACGTCGACGACGCGCGTTACGACCGCCGCCGCTCGATGCTGCAGGCGGTCGACGAGCACTTCGAGCAGCTCGAGAAGGCCGACGCGATCGACGCCTCCGACAGCTTCTACCAGGCCGCTTTCGCGCTCCTCGCGTCGCCGGCCGCCAAGGCCGCGTTCGACCTCGCCGCCGAGCCCGACCCGCTGCGCGACGAGTACGGCCGCAACGCCGCCGGCCAGCGCATGCTGCTCGCGCGCCGCCTCGTCGAGGCGGGCGTGCGCTTCGTCTCGCTCACGTTCGGCGGGTGGGACCACCACGACAACATCGCGGGGGCGTTCGCGCCGCAGGCGCGGCCGCTCGACCAGGCATTCGCGGCGCTGATCACGGACCTCGAGAAGCGCGGTCTGCTCGACTCGACGCTGGTGCTGCTCACCACGGAGTTCGGGCGTACGCCCAAGATCAACCGCACCGAGGGGCGCGACCACTGGCCGCGCGTCTTCTCGATCGTGCTCGCGGGCGGCGGCATCAAGCGCGGTTCCTTCTACGGCACGAGCAACGCGACCTGCACCGAGCCCGACGACGTGGCGCTCGGCGTCGAGGACTTCGCCTTCACGCTCTTCACCCTGCTCGGCATCGACCCCGAAAAGAAGCTGCTCGCGCCGGGCGACCGGCCGGTCGCGATCGTGAAGGGCGGGAAGCTCGTGAAGGAGCTGCTCGCGTGAGCGCGCTCGCGGGCTACGCGCTCGCGGCCTTCGCGGCGCTGCCCGGCTCGCCCACGGTCGACCGCGTGCTGCCGCGCGGCGGGCAGCGCGGGACGGAGGTCTCGGTCACGCTGCACGGCGAGCGGCTCGCCGACGCGGCCGAGCTGCTCTTCTTCGAGAAGGGGCTCGAGGTCGTCTCACTCACGGCGCCCGACGAGAAGCAGGTCGTCGCGAAGTTGAAGATCGCACCCGACGCGCCGCTCGGCGAGCACCGCCTGCGGCTGCGCACGCGCACCGGCCTCTCGGAGCTGCGCACCTTCTGGGTCGGCCCGTTCCCGACCGTCGAGGAGAAGGGGCCGAACGGCGACCTCGAGCACGCCCAGCCGGTCGAGCGCAACGTCACGATCGAAGGCGTCGTCACGAACGAGGACGTCGACGTCTTCGTGCTCGAGATGAAGGCGGGCGAGCGGCTCACCGCCGAGGTCGAGGGGCTGCGGCTCGGCGACTCGCTCTTCGACCCGTTCCTCGCGATCCTCGACGCGAAGCGCTTCGAGCTCGCGAGCTGCGACGATTGTGCACTCACGAAGCAGGACCCGGTCGTGAGCTGCGTCGTCCCCGCCGACGGCCGCTACTTCGTCCTGATCCGCGAGTCGAGCTACCGCGGCAGCGACCGCTGCCTCTACCGCCTCCACGTCGGCACCTTCCCGCGGCCGCTCGTCGCGTTCCCGCCGGGCGGGAAGCCGGGCGTCGAGTCGGAGCTCACGCTGCTCGGAGACGTGAAAGGGCCGGTCGTGCAGAAGTGGACGCCCGAGCCGGGCGGCCCCTCCGAAACCTGGCTCGTGCCGGAGCAGGACGGCGGGTGCGCGCCGTCGGGCGTCGCGGTCAAGGTGATCAACGCCGACGCGACGCTCGAGGTCGAGCCGGACGACGACTTCGCGCACGCGACCGACGCCACGCGCGCCGCGCCGCTCGCTGTCGACGGCACGATCGGGCGGCCGGGCGACGTCGACTGCATCCAGTTCACGTGCAAGGCGAATCTGCCGCTGAACGTCCGCGTCAATGCGCGCAGCGTCCGCTCGCCGCTCGATCCGGTCCTCACGATCCATTCCGCGGACGGCAAGCAGCTCGAGGCGAGCGACGACACGATCGGCCTCGACAGCTACATCCGCTTCACGCCACCCGCCGACGGCGAATACATCGCGCGCATCACCGACCATCTCGGCGCAGGCGGACCGCTCTACGTCTGGAGATTCGTGATCACGCCGGTCGGGCCGTCGCTCGCGCTCGACGTGCCGCGCTTCGGGCGCGATTCGCAGGCGCGCCAGACGGTCGCGGTGCCGCGCGGCGGGCGCGTGGCGCTCACGCTCCACGCCGGGCGCGGCAACTTCGCCGGCGACCTCGCGCTCTCCGCCGACGGCCTGCCCGACGGCGTGAAGTTCACCGCGGCGCCGATGGGGAAGGGCGTCGACACGACGCTCGCGCTCCTCGAGGCGACCGCCGACGCGCCGCTTTCGGGACGCCTCGTCGACGTCGTGGGGGAGTGCGCGGAGCCGAAGACGAAGGGCCACCTGCGCCAGCGTTTCGAGCTCGTCGTCGCGCAGCCCAACGACGTCAACTTCTACGACACGACGACCGACCGCCTGCCGGTCGCGGTGACCGAGGAGGTCCCGTTCGCGCTCGCGGTCGACGTGCCGAAGATCCCGCTCGTGCAGGGAGGATCGCAGCCGCTGCGCGTGCACGCGACGCGCGCGAGCGGCTTCGACGGGCCGATCGTCGTGCGCATGCTCTGGCTGCCGCCGGGGCTCGGCGCGCAGCCGACGCTCACGCTCGAGAAGGGGCAGGGCGAGCTCGCCTATCCGGTGAACGCGGCGGGGGACGCTCCGCTCGTGACGTGGCAGCTCGTGCTGCAGGGCGAGGCCGACACCGGACGCGGCGTCGTCTTTTCGTCGTGCGCGCTCACCCCGCTGACGGTCGCCGCGCCGTTCCTCCAGCTCAAGCTCGACCTCGCGGCGACGGAGCAGGGCAAGCCGGTCCAGGTCGTCGCCCACCTCGAGCCGGCGACGCCGTTCGAGGGCAAGGCGACGGTCAAGCTGCACGGCCTGCCGCCCAAGTGCAGCGCGCCCGACCGCGAGATCGTCGCGACCGACACGAGCGTGATCTTCGACGTCACGACCGCACCCGACACGCCGCCCGGCAAGCACGCGTCGCTCTTCTGCGAGGTCGACGTGGTGAAGGAGGGCGAGCCGATCGTCCACTTCCTCGGCGGCGGCGGGACGCTGCGCGTCGATCCGCCTGCGCCGCCCAAGCCCGCGGCCGCGCCGGCCGCTGCCGCGCCCGCGCCGACCGCTGCGAAGCCGGAGAAGAAGGCGAAGCCGCTCTCCCGCCTCGAGCAGCTGCGCCAAGAGGCGCAGCAGAAGGCCGACGCCGAGAAGCCCGCGCCCGAGAAACCCGCAGCCGAGAAGCCTGCCACCGACAAGCCGGCGACCGAAAAGCCGGGCGGAGGCTCGCGATGAAGCGCGCAACGCGTCGCGTCGCGCTCGCCGGCGGGATGGCCGCGGTCGTCCTCGCGTCGGCTGCGCTCGCGCGCGGCGCGGGAGAAGGTGGCGAGGGCAACGACGGAGACGGCGGCGCGCGCCCGCGTCCGAGTGTGAGCGCCGCGACGCCGCTCGAGAACAAGAAGGCGCTCGCGAAGCTCGCGATCTACCCGCCGACGATCCGCCTGCGCGGCGCCGCCGACCGCCAAGGCTTCGTCGTGCAGGCGACCTACGCCGACGGCACCACCGCCGACGTCACGTGCAGCGTCCGTGCGCGCGTCGCCGACGAAGCGGTCGCGCGGCTCGCCGGCGACGTCGTCCTGCCGGCGCACGACGGTGCGTCCGAGCTGCAGGTCGAGCTGCCCGAGCGCTCGGCGGCGGTTCCCATCGAGGTCGCCGCCGCGGCCGAAGTGAAGCCGGTGAGCTTCCGTCTCGACGTGATGCCGCTCTTCGCTCGTCACGGCTGCAACCAGGGGAGCTGCCACGGCTCGGCGCGCGGGCAGGACGGCTTCCGCCTCTCGCTCTTCGGCTTCGACCCGGAGGGCGACCACTTCCGCCTCACGCGCGAGCTCGCGACGCGCCGCGTCAACCTCGCGCAGCCCGAGCAGAGCCTCGTGCTGCAGAAGGCGCTCGGCAACGTCACGCACACCGGCGGCAAGCGGTTCGAGCGCGAAAGCGAATCGGCTGCGACGCTGCTCCGCTGGCTCGAGGCGGGCGCGCCGAACGACGCCCCCGACGTCGCGAAGCCCGTCTCGCTCGAGCTCTTCCCGCCGGGCGCGGTGCTCGAAGGCGCCGGCGCGAAGCAGCCGCTCGTCGTGCGCGCCAACTACTCCGACGGGAGCGACCGCGACGTCACGTCGCTCGCCGTCTTCTTCAGCAGCAACGACGCGAGCGCCGCCGTCGACGCAACGGGCCACGTCACGGCCGGCCAGCGCGGCGAGGCGTTCGTGATGGCGCGCTTCGCGACGTTCACGGTCGGCGTGCCGGTCGTCGTGATCCCGGCGGGTCTCGACTACGAGCGGCCGGTCCTGAAAGAGGACGACGCGATCGACCGCTGCATCGACACGAAGCTCGACCGGCTGCGCGTCGTTCCTTCCGGGCTCTGCACCGACGAGGAGTACCTGCGCCGCGTCAGCCTCGACGTGGTCGGCGTCGCGCCGACGCGCGAGGAGTTCGAGCGCTTCGTCGCCGACCCGGCGCCCGACAAGCGCGCCCGCCTCGTCGACGAGCTGCTCGGCCGGAAGGAGTTCGCCGAGCTCTGGGTCATGAAGTGGGCCGAGCTCCTGCAGATGCGGACCGACGACAACAACCGCGTGCCCTACAAGGCGACGCTGCTCTACTTCCACTGGCTCGAGGAGCAGATCGCGCGCAACGTCCCCTTCGACCGGATCGTCCGGGACCTGCTCTCCGCGAGCGGCGGGACGTTCCGCAACCCGCCGGCGAACTACTACCAGGTCGAGCGCGACACGCTGAAGATCGCCGAGAACGTCGCGCAGGTCTTCCTCGGCATGCGCGTCCAGTGCGCGCAGTGCCACAACCATCCTTTCGATCGTTGGACGATGGACGACTACTACGGATTCGCCGCGTTCTTCGCGCGCGTCGGCCGGAAGAACGGCGAGGACCCGCGCGAGACGATCGTCTTTGATGCGAAGGGCGGCGAGGTGACCCATCCGGTGGGTGGGCGGGTGATGGCGCCGAAGTTCCTCGGCGGCGCGACGCCCGACTGCGGGTCGCGCGACCGGCGAGCGGTCGTCGCCGACTGGATCACCGCGCCCGACAATCCCTGGTTCGCGAAGAACCTCGTCAACATCGTCTGGGCGCACTTCTTCGGGAACGGGATCGTGCAGCCGGTCGACGACGGGCGCGTCAGCAATCCGCCCGCGAACCCCGAGCTGCAGGACGAGCTCGCGCGCCGCTTCGTCACCTACCACTACGACTTCAAGAAGCTCGTGCGCGATCTCTGCCTGTCGCAGGCCTACCAGCGGACGTCGCGAACGAATCCGACGAACGAGCTCGACCACCGCAACTTCTCGCACGCCGAGGTGCGGCGCGTGCGGGCCGAGGTGCTGCTCGACGTGCTCTCGCAGGTGACGGAGACGCCGAACAAGTTCCCCGGCCTGCCGAAGGGAGCGCGCGCCGTCCAGATCGCCGACGGCAACGTGTCGAACTACTTCCTCGAGACGTTCGGCCGCGCGTCACGCGCCACCGTCTGCAGCTGCGAGGTGAAGATGGAGCCCAACCTTTCGCAGGCGCTCCACCTGCTGAACGGCGAGGACACGACGCAGCGGATCCACGACGGCGGCGTGGTGAAGAAGCTGCTCGCGGCCGGCAAGAAGCCGGAAGAGATCGTCTCCGAGCTCTACGTCCGCTGCCTCACGCGCCGCCCCAAGGACGACGAGCTCTCCGGCCTCGTGGCGAAGCTCCCGACCGATCCGGCGCAGCTCGAGGTCGGGCTCGAGGACGTCTTCTGGGCGCTGCTGAACTCGAAGGAGTTCGCGTTCAACCACTGACATGAAGACGCTCGCGACGACGCTCCTCCTGTTGACGACGACGGCGCCGCTCGCGCGGGCGCAGGCGAAGGCGTCGGACTCGGAAAAGAAGGTCACCTACGAGCAGCACGTGCAGCCGATCGTGTCGCAGCGCTGCGGCCGCTGCCACGACGAGGAGAAGATGAAGGCCGGCTTCGTCGCGACGACCTACGCCGGCGTGCTGGCGGGTTCGGGCAGCGGCGCGGTCGTGGTCGCGGGCGAGCCGGACGAGAGCATCCTCTACCTCGCCATCACGCACCGGCGCGAGCCGACCATGCCGCCGGGCAACACGCCGATCCCGCAGGCCGAGATCGACGTGATCCGGAAGTGGATCGAGGGCGGCCTGCTCGAGAACGGCGGCGCCAAGGCGAAGGCGAAGAAGAAGAAGGCGAGCGCCGCGCCCGCGCTGGTCGCGGTCGGCAAGCCGGCGCAGCAGCCGCCGCTGCCGCAGGACCTCGTCGTCGAGCCGGTCGTGACGAGCGCGCGGCCGGGCGCGCTCGAGTCGCTCGCGGCGAATCCGTGGGCGCCGCTCTTCGCGGCGGGCGGGCAGCAGCAGGTGCTGCTCTACTCGTTTCCGTCGGGCGTGTCGGGCGCGCCCGAGCTCGCCGGCATCCTGCCTTTCCCCGAAGGGCTGCCGCAGTGCATCCAGTTCAGCCGCGACGGCAAGACGCTGATCGCGAGCGGAGGACGCGGCGCGGCGCTCGGCCGCGTGGTCGGCTGGAAC
>Ga0137437_1000152_pt1 | contig 18370 bp, 19 predicted proteins | sample EasRivERMGT138_2_FD_102332 | JGI IMG/M metagenome (GOLD analysis project Ga0137437, IMG submission 102332) | Soil microbial communities from meander-bound floodplain in the East River, Colorado, USA - East River MetaG ERMGT138_2 | ecosystem: Environmental > Terrestrial > Soil > Floodplain ...
ACGAAGTCAAAACCGGACCGGTGTCTACAAGCACGCGGCATGCCATTCGGGCGCAGGGTATTTGGGATCAGCAAGTTGTGCGCGCGATGCCGCACCATACACCGCACGGAGCGCGTGAAACTGATTGCGCGGCACGACAATCTTGAAACCGGGCGGCGTCATCCGGCGACAGGCGAATACAACCCAACTACAGACAGGCACTTGGCGGTCGCCGATCGCGGACAGCACACGCGGGCCGGTCATTCGCCGACAAGCACGCAGGACGGGCGCTGACGCGCGTGTCAGACAAACGCGGATAGGGGGACGCCGCAGCGCTCACGCCGTTGGGCGCGCACGCCGCTGCCCGCGACCCGGTGCGGATCCCAGAATGACTCATGGACTGGGATCGCATTTGCGGAAACTGGACGCACTGGAAGGGCCGCGTGCGCGAGCGCTGGGGAAAACTCACCGATAACGAGCTGTCGGCAATCGCTGGCCGCCGCGATCAGTTGATCGGCGCCATCCAGAAATCGTACGGACTCTCGCGCGACGAAGTCGAGCGCCAGCTGCGCAATTGGGAGCGCACCGTCGGCGTCGAGGAGTTTGACGCCGAGGACATAGTCCTCGATGACGTAGATGCCGGGCGACCGGCGAACGGACGTAGCAAGTGAACCACCGCGGAATCATTCGTGATGTGCTGCGTTGGCTGATCGCGTTCAGCATCGTCGCCTGCGCCACCACTCCGCTGCCCACGAAGAAGCCGGAAGGCGCGCCCGGCGCACGCGTCGCGCCCGTTGTCCCCATCGACACGCGTGCACACGAAGCACAACTGGCGGCCGCGGCGCGATTCGAGGAACTGCATGCGACCCGCACCGCGCGCGGCATCGCGCTCACCCTGGCGGGCGCAGCGTTCGACCGCGGCGGCGCGCAGCTCAAGCCCGACGCAATTCGCACGGTCGACGAGCTCGCGCAGTTTCTCGCGGAGCATCCGGAGCGACGCGTCCTGATCGAAGCGTTCACCGACAGTGATGGCAGCAACGCTTACAACATCGAGCTGTCGCAAAGCCGCGCCGATTCGGTGGCGATGACTCTCATTCACCACGGTATCGATGCGCGGCGCCTGGCCGCGATCGGTTTCGGTGAGCGTTTTCCGGTGGCCAAGGATGGGAGCGAGGCCGGCCGGGAACGCAATCGGCGCGTCGAGATCACCGTGACTCGTGGCGCCGAGGCGATTCCGTATCGCGTGATCACGGCGGCACTAAAAACCTAAGGAGAATTTCATGGGAATCATCTTATGGCTCGTGATTGGCGGCGTCGTCGGCTGGCTCGCGAGCATCGTCATGCGGCGTGACGGCAGTCAGGGAATCATCCTGAACATCGTGGTTGGCATCGTGGGTGCTTTGCTCGGCGGCTGGCTGATCAGCCCGCTGGTCGGCGCCGGCACCATCAATTCGGGGGACTTGAGCATCGCCGGATTATTCGTATCGTTTCTCGGCGCAGTGATCCTGCTCGCGGTCGTCAATCTGATCTCGCGCAACCGGGTGCGTTGAGCGAGGCAGTGGTGAGCGCGGCGGCATGATCGCGGACGTGTTCGACATCCGTGTATCGGTCGCCGAGCTCATGCTGCGCGGCTCGCTGATCTACTGGCTGCTGTTCTGCATTTTCCGCTTCATCCTGCGGCGCGATGCCGGCGCGGTGGGTATCGCCGATCTTCTGGTGCTCGTCGTCATTGCCGATGCGGCACAGAACGCCATGGCCGGTGGCTATACGACTTTCACCGAGGGCGCGATTCTCGTGCTCACGATCGTCGCCTGGAACTGGCTGCTCGACTGGCTTTCCTACCACTTCACGTTCGTCGCGCGTTTCGCGCAGCCGCCGCGGCTGACGCTCGTGCGCCGCGGGATCCTGCAGCGCCGCAACCTGCGCCGCGAATGCATCACGACGCAGGAATTGCAGGAAAAGCTGCGCGAGCACGGCATCGAAAAATTGAGCGATGTGAAGGCCGCATACCTGGAAGGAGATGGACAGATCAGCGTGATCCGCGGGCAGGCCGGCGACGCGGATGAGGCCGGGCAGCAGCGCCGCGCGCAATGAAGGCCGTCAGTGGGCCGCGTCGACGCGATAGATGATTCCGGCGCGCATGTCCGCGACGAAGAGCGCGTCATCCGGCGCCAGCGTCACGTCCGTGTGCGGTTGTGTCGCAAGCGTACGCGCCAGCCGCACAGTCGAAGGCGATGACGGAATGTCGTGACCCACCAGCCGCTCAGCGCCAGGCCGCAAAGTCAGTTCTCCGGACTCGGGATGCCACTCGAACTCCACGCGTCCCCCGGTCTGTGCGTCGGCAACTTGCGTGAGCACGGGATCAGGCGGCGCAAGTTCGGCGGCGACTCGGCGAATGCTGACGGGCTCATCGTCATGGGCCGGCGTGATCTCGTACCGGTCGAGCGGATCTTCGCGTGTGAGGATCAGCGTGCCATCGGCGCGCATTTCGATCCCGGTGATTTGTTCGAGGTCCCGGGCGTATATGGCGAGTTCGAAGCCCGGCGGCAGGTCCAGCGTCGGCCCCGCAGGGTTGGTCGCGGACGTCATCAACACGCACGCCGCGAGCGCGCTGCCGCGCAGCAGCTGCGCGACGGTCGAGACCGTTTCCTTCCCCAAATTCATGTGACCATGGTGCGCGAGTCGCGGCGCCCGCCTCGTTCGGACGCCGCAGGGGCCGCATGTAGGAAACGGCCGCGTGCCGCAACAGCTGGATTTGCGCTAACTTGTCATGCAGCCAATTGCCAGGAGTGAATGGATGGGTCACGAAGAAAAGGTCGTGCAATGGTTCAACGCGATGGACTGGATTCAGGCTGGCTCGCGCATCACCGCGATCCTGGTGGTGAGTATCCTGCTGGTGTTCGTTGCGCGCCGGCTCATTTCCGCCCTCGAGAAGTTTACCGCCGCACACGCGCACGACATCGAAGCACGCAAGCGCGCCGCGACGCTCAGCAATGTACTGCGCAAGCTGGCGGCCATCCTCATCGGCGTAATCGCCACGCTCGCCATATTCAACACGCTGGGCATTCCGATCCTGCCGTTCCTCGCAACCGCGGGCGTCGCGGGTATCGCGATCGCCTTCGGTGCGCAGTCACTGGTCAAGGATTTCTTGCGAGGCTTTTTTCTGCTGGCGGAAAACCAGATTCGACAGGGCGATGTCGTCGAAATCGCCGGCAAGAGTGGCCTGGTCGAAGATCTCACGCTGCGTTACGTGCAGCTGCGCGACTATGAAGGCAACGTGCACTACGTGCCGAACGGGGAGATCGGCGTGGTGACGAGCTCGAGCCGCTCGTTCGCGTATGCCGTGGTCGATGTCACGATCGCGCTCGACCAGGAGATTGCGCCGGTCATCGAGATCATGCGTGAGACCGGCGCTGCGTTGCGCGCCAACTCGGTGTTCGGCGGCAAGATACTCGAGGATCTCGACATCGCCGGGATCGAGGCATGGAACGATCGCGGCATCACGTTGCGCGCCCGCTTCAAGGTGCGGGCGCTGGAACAGGCCAACGTGAAGCGCGAATTCCTGCTGCGCCTCAAGCACGCCTTCGACCAGGCGGACATTCAGCAGCCGCGCTCGACGGTGACGCTCATCAGCCACGAAGCGGCGCCGCGGCCGGCGCCGGAGGGCCCGCCGCAATAATAAAGGGACGGATCCGATCCCTCGGATCCGTCCCCCTCGTCGGACAGAACGTCCTGATTCTGTCTTGGAGGCCGTTCAGTGCGCCGTCAATGCGCTCTGCGTCGCAGGGCCAGTGCGGCTTGCGCCGCCCTCGCTTTCCCAACGCTCTTTCTCGAGACGCTCGTCCAGGCGGCGGCGATCTTCCGCGTCGCGCTGGCGCGTGCGTGCCGCGATAAATGAAGCCGCGAGCACCGCGATTCCTGCAATGCCCAGTAGCTTGATGATCTTCATGGTCAGCATGCTGCGTTCCGTTCGGTTCATTTCTGCAAACTCCTCAAGCGGGTGAGGTGGCGCTCAATCGTGGGTAGCGTCGCGCGCGCGTAGTTGCGCAGATCCTGGTCTTCGCCGCTCTGCGCTTCGGCGCGATACAACGCCACCGAGCGCTCGTGGCCCGCGATCATGTCCGCGGTCCACTTGGCATCGAAATCACTGCTCGCCGTGCCTGCCGGCGGCGCTGCCGCCGCGCGCGGTCCTAAAACCGGCCAGCCCTTCGTCTCGGCGAGCTTCGAGAGGCGTTCGTTTGCCGCGCCGTGATCACTGACCAGCATCTGCGCGATCTGCTTCAGTTCCGGATTCTTCAGCTGCGCCAACGCGTCCTGCGCCGACTTTATTTCCATGCGTGCGCTCTCGGTCGCCTGGCCGACGAACTGGAGGTCATCGACCGGCTGGCTGACCGGCGCGCCGCCATTGGCGGGGGCATCGATCGTGGCCAGCTCATGCATCTGGGTGTCGGCCGCCATGAGTGGCACGAGCGATCCACTGCCGGCGTTCAGATTCTCGATGACGCTCGGCGACACCTGCGCCTGGTCGTCGGGCAGATTCAGCGCAAAGGCCGGTACCAGCGCCGTCGAGATCAGCCCCAGGCCGCCGAGCGCGAGTTGTTGCTTGATGGTCCGTTTCATGATGTCACCTCAGCGTTAATCGGAACGCCCGGCGCCGGTAGTTAGTCGGCGCCGGGCGGGGCGCATGACCGCAATGTCAAGCAAAGGACTCGCAGGTGGGCATCACCTGGTTGCGGTCACGCGGCGACAGCATCAATTGCCGGGCGTCGTGCTGGCCGGCGGTGATTCCACCATCGCCGAGCCGGAACGCTTGACTGCATCGAGTGTTGACTGTGCCTGCGCCTTGGCGGACTCATACGCCGCGTCCGCCTGATCCTTGCAGGCCTTCTGTGAGTCGCTGCCGAGCGTCTCGCACTTCTCCTTGGCGATCTTGCGCTGGCCATCGGCCTGCGCGACGGCCACGTCGTATTCGGCGGCGGCACGCTCTTCCGCACCTTCCGTCGCTACGTCGGCGGCTTCGCGGCGTTCCTCGGCCACGTTCGCGTTCGCGTCCTGGCGCGCATCAGCCACGTCTTTCGCGGTCTCGTTGGTCGACTCGCGTTGATTGCAGCCGGCGAGCGCGCATACGCCCACCGCTGCGGCCACTGCCAATGTCCAGCTGCTGTTTATCTTGATCACGTTTGAATCTCCTGTGTCGAATGGCGGTCATTCGAGTTCGGGGTGCATGCTGCACCCGCTCCTGGGAGCGCGCTCGCGGACTAGACGCTCATGCAGTGTCAGACGCGACCGACCACTCGGAGGCTGTCAGTGTTGCCCGACAGGTGGGTACGCGCTGAAAGCCGGCCAGCTTCGTTGATTACTTACAGGGTGCGGGGCACGGTGGAGGTAGAGTGGTTCACCCCAAACGCATCAACGAGGATCACAACAATGACCAGCCAGGCAAAGACTTTCGAAAACGGCGCGCGCAATTCCGAAACCACGGTTGTCGAGCTCAATCGCATCGTGACGCAGACGGAAGAGCTGCTGCGGACGCTCGGCGAAGAAGGCGGTGCGGCCGCTGAAGCGCTGCGCCAGCGTGCGGTGCGAGCCGTCAACCAGGCAAAGCTGCGCATCGCCGACGCGGGTGCCCGCGTGCGCGTCGTGGCCAACGATACCGCTCAGGCCACCGATCGATACGTGCACGCGAATCCGTGGAAGTCGATTGCCTATGGCGCGGCCGCCGGTGCGGCGCTGGCCCTGATCGCCACGGCGCTGCTGCGGCGCGAGTAGTTAGAAAAACGGCGGCCGGCCGTTCGGGCCGGTCCGCCGCGGCGCGGGATACATGATGCTTGCCTCGATCGCACTTCTGCTGTTGGCCGGCGACCCGCCCGCCGAACGCACGACGCTGCCACGCCATGTGGACCAGGCCGTGGCGGCGGATTCGGTGACCCCGCCTCCGCGTACCGCGACCGACGATCCGGCATTCATTCTTACGGCCGTCGAGAGCAGCCGCCAGGCGCTGCTCGATACCCGCGGCGAGTCACAGGCGCTGGCGAACGAGGACTTGCGCGCCATCGCGCAGCAGATCGCGCGGCGCAACGAGCAGACGCTGCAGCTCCTCGAAGGGCTCGCCAAGCGCAAGGGCTGGCGACTGCCCGCGCAAAACCCGGAGCGTGCGACCACGCTGCCGGCGGCGCCAGCGCATCGGGCCGGCGCGAATTTCATCGTGCACCAGATCTCGTTTCACGAGTCGACCGTCGCGCAGTTCCGCGCGCAGATCGAAGGATCGGGCGATGCGGACTTGAAGCACGCGCTCAAAAAGGTGCTGCCGGGCTACGAACGCAATCTCCACGTGTTGCTCGCGGCCAAACCATGAACAGCACCTCGAGCGTCAATGCCGCTGCGCAGACACCTTGCCTTGCGTCGGCGCGCGCCCGGTGAGCTGGCGGATCGCGCCAATCAGCCGGCCAACCTGAACCGGCTTCGCAAGATGCTTTTGAAATCCCCGATCGAGCACCTGGGCGCAATCCTGCGGCCGTGAGAAGGCGGTAAGCGCCACCGCCGGCAGCTCGCTCTCGTCGACCTTGAGGTGCAGTCGGATGTACTCGATGAGGTCGTAGCCGGTCGAGCCCGGCATGCCGATGTCACTGACGAGCAGGTTGAACCGTCCCGGGTCGCGCGACAGCGCGTCGAGCGCTTCCCGCGCCGAGGCCACGCTCTCGATCCGCGCGCCTTGTTCGGCAAGCAGCCGTTGCAGGTATTCACGCGAGTCCGCTTCATCATCGACGGCGAGGATCGTAAGCCCGGCCAGCGGCTTGTCGTTGCCGCCCTTGTAACGATGCGCATCGAGATCGAGCGCCTCGGCGGCCGTGGGCCGCAGGCGCGGCAGGTGGATCGAGAACAGCGCTCCCTTGCCGCGGCCGTCGCTGTCGACGGAGATCGATCCGCCATGGGATTCGACCAGTTGCTTGGTGATTGCCAGCCCCAGACCGAGTCCCGCGAAGCGACGCGCGCTGCCGCCGTCGGCTTGGCGGAATTTCTCGAAGATGTGCGGCAGGAATTCGGTCGCGATGCCTTCACCGTCATCACGCACTTCACAATGGATCAGGTCGCCCTCAGCGCGCGTGGCGACCGAGACCATCCCGGCAGGCGAGGTGAACTTGAGCGCGTTCGACAGCAGGTTGGTGACGACCTGTTGCAGGCGCGCGGAATCACCCATCAGCGCCAACGGCTCATCGGCCAGCCGGCTCTCGATGCGGATCCGGCGCGCGGCGAAACTGACGCGCATGGAATCGAGCGTGGCGCGCACCGCATCGTTGAGGTCCATCGGCTCGAAACTCAACGCCAGCTTGCCGGAGGCGAGCTGGTTGGCGTCGAGCAGATCCCCTAACAACTGCGTCTGCGCGCGCGCGTTGCGCTCGATCACCTTCAACCCTTCCGCGATCATGGCGGCATCCACCCGCGGCCGCTGCATGAGCGTGGTCCAGCCGAGAATGGCGTTGAGCGGCGAACGCAGCTCGTGCGAGATCGTGGCGAGGAATTCATCCTTCGCTTGCGCCGCGGCGCCGAGTTCCGTGCGCGCGGCGCGCTCCGCGGTGAGCAAGCCTTCGCGTTCGACCTCGAGCTCCTTGCGGCGCGTGATATCGCGCAATGTGCCGACGATGCGGCGCGGCCGCCCGTCTTCATATATGGCGGTGGCGCGATTCTGCAGCCAGCGGCGGCTGTCGTCGGCGCGGCGAATCTGGAGTTCGGATTCCTTGACGAAGCCGGGGCGCGTGATTTCGCGGCGCATCGCGGCCGCATGATCGATGCCGGGCGGTTCGAGCAACGCGAAAAACTGGTCGGCGTGCTGCGTGAATTCCGCCGTGTCGATCCCGGTAATGACGTGGGTCTGGTGGGTCCAGCTCATGCGACCTGTATCCAGATCCCAGTCCCACATGCCGACGCTGGCCGCGTCGAGCGCGAGTTCGAGGTGTTGCAGGCTGTCGCGCACGCGCTGCTCGGCTGCGCACTGCTCGGAGATGTCGGTGTGCGAGCCCACCCACTCGACGACGTGGCCGCGCTCGTCGGTCACGGGCACGGCGTGCACGGAGAAGGTGCGATACACGCCGTCGCGACGCCGCACGCGCTGCACGGTCACCAGGTCATCGCCGGAGGCGAGCGCCTTGCGCCAGGCTTCGCTGGCCGGTTGCACATCGTCAGGGTGCAGCGCGCGGGTCCAGCCCATTCCCGCGAGTTCTTCCGCGCTCTGGCCGGTGAATGCGCTCCAGCTCGTCTGCTCACCCGCGGCACGGCCGTCCGGCCCATGCGTCCAGATGATGCCGGCGGTTGCAAGCAGCGCCGCCTTGAAACGATGTTCACTCGCGGCGAGCCGTGTCAGTGCTTCCTTGCGCTCGGTGATGTCGAGCACGCTGCCGACGACGCGCGTAACCGCTCCGCTGCGATCGCGCGTCAGCACGCAGTGATCCCAGATCCAGACGTAGTTGCCGTTCTTGTGCCGCACGCGATATTCGCACGTGATGTTGTCGGGCCCGCCACCGGTGCCGGCCGCGCGCGCGACCCGCGCCGGAAGCGACAACGCGCGATCTTCCGGATGCACCAGCTCCTCCCACCAGCGACTCACCGGCGAGATCTCCGTGCCGCGAAATCCCAGCATCTGCTCGATGCCCGAGGTGCGCAGGATCTTCCCGCTGCCGCAATTCCAGTCGTAGACAAAACCGGGCAGGGCGCGCGCCGCGAGCTGCAAACGCGATTCGCTGGTCTCCAATGCCAGAGCCGCCCGCTTGCGTTCGGTGATGTCGACCGTCATGCCGATGATGATCGGCGCCCCATCGCGCAGTTCGCGCCAGCAGGTGGCGAGCATCCATTGCTCTTCGCGGCCCGGACGGCGCAGCGCGAATTCGAATTCCCCCTGGCCATCACGCAGGCAGCGGGCGAGCCCGGCTTCGAGGAATTCGTTCGTCGACGGATCGAGGCGCGCTTCGCCGTCGAGTGACAGCCATTCGCGCGTGCGCGGCGACCACTCCCACATCTGCACGCCGGTGGCGGATTTCGCGAGACGCAGGCGATTGGCGGCGAGTTGCGCTTCTTCGCTGGCGTTGGCGGCGCGGCTCTGCGCGCGCTCGATTCGTGCGGCGTTCCACAAAACCAGGAATGTGAGTCCACTGCACATTGCCGCGGCGAGCGCGGCGAACGCGAAGTCCAGGCTGTAGTAGCCGGCGCGCACGCCCGCGAGGGCGAGCAATGCGAACGCCAGCGGTGCGACCACGGTGCACACCACGACACCGCGCGCAAGGCCGCCGGCCGCCGACGAATTGAGCAGGACCGAGATCCAGCCGGCGTCGCGCCGGTGCACGAGTGTCGCGGCCAACAGGATGCCGGCGAGCAAGGTCGCGAAGATCGACGGCGCGCGGTCCAGACCCAGGCTCGCGAGAGATTCATTGCCGAGTGCGAGTCCGGCCAGCGACGTGGCCACGATCAGCAATCCCACGGATGTGCTCATTGCGAACAGCCGCGCGGCGAAGCGCGTACGTACCGGCGCGAGCACGAGCGCGATGGCGATCGCGGCGAACATCAGAGTGGCGGCCCCCGCCATGCGGCCGGGAAACTCGAACAACCCGCCGTGCAGCCCGACGACGTTCTCGGGGAACAACAGCAGATCCGTACCGAACGAAATTTGCAGCCAGCTCTGCAGCGCCGCCTGCAACGCGATGCCGCCGCCGAGCGCCGCCATGATTTGTCCGAGGATGCGCGTCGGCGCGCGCCGGATGCCGATCAGCAGGCCGCTGCTCGCGAGCAGCAGGACGGTAATGCTGGCGAACGGCGGGGGCACGGGCGCCGCATGGGCTTGCAGAAATGCCGCTGCGGAACTCCACAGCCCGAGCAGGGCGAGCGCGATCAGGATCGCGAGGCCAGAAAGCAGGCGCGACGCGCGCAGCGCACTGATGGAGAGCGAGTCCGGCTTCATGAGAGGCGCGCAGTATTGCAGGCGACCCCGAGCGCGTGCTGTCAGCTCACGCCTACAGATACTTCTTTTCCGGGCCCGCGGCGCTCGATTTGCCACGCGAGCTCGTTGCCGCAGCGCAGTCGCCGCCGGCTCCACGTCAGAGGGCCCTGTCGGACGTCTCCGCATGGCGACGTCGACGATGCGGCGTATGCAGGCATTTTCGAGCGTCACATCGCGCGGCGTCCGACGGCAGGTCGCCGTTCAGTACGCGACGCTAGGACATATGCACAGAGCCGCAGCAGCGCCGGTACCGGCGCGTTTCCCCCCGGGCATGTCGAACAACTGGCTCGCACGGCGCTGGTATTACGCGTCGCGCTCGGGTCGCAGCTACAGCGTGCGGCAGATTTCGGCCGGCGATCGCCGGCTGCTCGCTGAATTCGCGCTCACGCTGGACGTCGCGCGTGACCCAGACGCGCTGCGCGTTCTCACCGCGATTCTCTTCAATCACGTAATCACAAGCGACAGTCAGGCACTGGGTTTCGCCGCGCTCGAGGCGACCGGCGCGGGCGATCGCGTGATCGGTGTGGCGGCATACGCGCCTATCTATGGAGATCGCGCCGATTGCACCGTAGCCGTCGCAAACACATATCGCGAAGAGCAGGTCGGACGGACCTTGTTGTCGACGCTGTTGCGGCAAGCGCGTCGCGCGGGCGTGCGCAAGCTGCAGAGCGAGATGTTCTGGTCGAACCGGCCGGCGCAGATGCTCGCCAGGTCCATCGGGTTCTCGATTCAGGTGGCGCCGCGCGATCGCACGCGTCGCCTGCTGACGCTGGAACTGAAATAAGCGTCTATCTATTTAACGGGAGTTTCGATGTCCGATCATGTCACCGGTGCTGACACGCCAATTGCCGCCGGCACCGCGCTGGCGCGGGTTGCTGCGGGGCGTCGCGTGCTCATCATCGTCGAGAATCTGCCGTGTCCGTTCGATCGGCGCGTCATGCAGGAGGCGCGTACGTTGACCGGCGCCGGATACGCGGTGTCGATCATTTCTCCCAAGGCGCCGGGCTACGAGAAGAGCTTCGAGCAGATCGACGGCATCGACATCTTCCGCCACTCGCTGCCGCGCGAGGCGGACGGCGGCATGGGATACGTCCTCGAATACACCTGGGCGCTGGCCATGGAATTCTGGCTGTCGCTGCGGATTGCGTTTGGCCGCGGCTTCGATGTGCTGCACGCCTGCAATCCGCCGGATACGATTTTCCTGATCGGTGCTTTCTTCAAGCTGTTCGGCAAGAAGTTCATCTTCGATCACCACGACATCAATCCGGAACTCTACGAGGCGAAGTTCGGCAAACGCGGCTGGGGCCGGCGACTGCTCGTGGCGCTCGAGCGCCTGAGCTTCATGACCGCTGACCTTGTGATCTCCACCAACGAGTCCTATCGCCGCATCGCGGTCGGGCGCGGCGCGAAGAATCCCGCCGATGTATTCGTGGTGCGCTCCGGTCCTGACCTCGGGCGCATCAAGCCGGGTCCGCCGGATCCGGTTCTCAAGCGTGGCCGCCGCTACCTGGTGGGCTATGTCGGCGTAATGGGCCGGCAGGAAGGGCTCGACCTGCTACTGCGCAGCGTGTGCCTGATCGTGCATGACCTGAAGCGCACCGACATCCAGTTCGGGCTCGTGGGGGGCGGCACGGAACTCGCTGGCTTGCGCGAAATGGCGCGCGACCTCGGGATCGCGGAGTACGTGACGTTCACCGGTCGCGCACCCGATGCGGAGCTGCTCGCCATGCTCAACACCGCCGACATCTGCGTGAACCCGGATCGCGCCAACGAGATGAACGATCGGTCGACCATGAACAAGGTCATGGAGTACATGGCGCTCGGCAAGCCGCTCGTCCAGTTCGACCTGACCGAAGGGCGCGTGTCGGCGGGCGACGCGTCGTGGTACGCGCGGCCCAACGACGTCGAGGATCTCGCCCGAAAAATCGTCGCGCTGCTCGATGACGAGCCGGCGCGCGTGCGTATGGGCGCCGTGGGGCGCGAGCGCATCGAACACGTGCTGTCGTGGCAACACGAGGCGCCGCGGCTGCTCGCCGCTTATGACCACCTGGTTGGAGAACGTCAATGAAGAGGCTTTTCATGGTTTGTTGTGTCATCGCGGCGCTCGCTTGGGCGACGGGTGCGATGGCGCAGGACGCTAACTACACCGTCAAACCCGGAGACCTGCTCTCCATCAGTGTGTGGAAGGAGCCGGACCTGCAACGCCCGGCGCTGGTACGCCCGGACGGGTCGTTCTCCTTCCCGCTGGTCGGCGAGGTCGACGCGAAGGGCAAGACCGTCGCCGATCTCAACAAGACCATGAGCCAAAGACTCACGAAGTACATCTCGGATCCGGTTGTGACCGTGTCGATCCAGGAGATCAAGGGCAACAAGGTTTACGTCATCGGGCAGGTCAACCGGCCCGGGGAGTTCATCATGAATCCCACCGTGGATGTCATGCAGGCGCTGTCGATGGCGGGCGGTACGACGCCGTTTGCCGAACTCAGTGACATCGTCATTCTGCGCCGCACGCCCACGGGCAAGCAGGCACTGCCGTTCCGCTACAACGACCTGGTCAAGGGCAAGCGCCTCGATCAGAACATCGATCTGCAGAGCGGCGACGTGGTCGTGGTGCCGTGATGAACCGGCGCGCCCTTTCTGTCCTTGCGCTGCCCGCACTCGCCATCGTGGCGGCCGCACCCGCCACAGCGGCCGACTGGGAATTCAATCCCAGCGTCGAGGCCGGCTATCTGTTTGACGACAACTACCGGCTGTCGACGCCGGGTTCGGAAATCGAGGTGCAAGGGCCGCTGGTGGATGCGGCGGTCGAATTGCGCTCGCTGATGCAGCAGAGTGAATTCAGTTTTACGCCGCGGGTGCGCGCCACGTACTTCTCCGACGCCCCCGAACTCGATGCCGTCGACTATTTCGGCGACCTCGACTGGAACTTTCACAGCGAGCGTACGCAGACCCGCATCCGCGGCGAGTTCGCGCAACAGGATGTGGTCAATAGCGAGCAGCCGGATGCGGAGGTCGGTGGAGATCTCGGTGAACGGGGCGTGGGCGATGTCGCGCGCGTGCTGGTCGAGAATCGTCGCCTGCGCGCGAGCCTGCGGCCGTCGATGAACTTCGAATTGTCCAATCGCCGAGAGCTGCAATTCAATGCCGGCTACACGGACGTGAATTTCGACGAGCAGGTCACCGACGCGCAGCAGGACTACAGCGTCGCCGATCTGTCCGTGGGGCTCGTCACGCGACTGAATGAGCGCTCTTCGCTGATCACGCGCCTGCGCGGCGCGCGCTACGATATCGCCACGGAGGGAGTGACCACCGGCTACGGCGCCGAGCTCGAGTGGAGCACTCGCAATGCCGCGCAGACCCGCGGCTACCTGCGCGGCGGCGCGCAGAACGTCGAACTCGCGAGCGGCAGCACGGAAATCGCCTGGCTCGCCGGCGCCGGTGTGAATTTCGTGACGGGCCGCAACGAGCTGTTCCTGGATCTGTCACGCAACGTCGGCCCGTCATCGGCCGGCGCGGTCATCGCGCGCGATCAGTTGCGGCTGCGCTTTACGCGCGCCATGACACCGCGCATGAGCATCCTGGCGGGATTGCGCGGCACACACGACGACGCCATCGATACCACAGCGGCTTTCCAGGCGCGCAGCTACGCCACCGGCGATGTCGGCTTCCAGTGGCGCTGGCGCGAGGAGCTGTCGCTGCGCGTCGCCTATGACTACACCTGGCAGGAATTCCGCGACGACCCGACCGATGCGACGTCGAGCGGCGCCATGCTTTCGATCCTCTATGAACCCCAGCGGCAACGCCGCACAAGGAACGACTGAGAATGGACAACGACACCAATCCGGAATTTTCCGGATATCTCCACGCCATCGCGCGCCGCAAGGCGCTGCTGTTCGGCATCGCCATTCCCATCGCGCTGCTCGCAGTCCTGCTCGCCATCGCGCTGCCGGATCGCTACACCTCGTCGGCGCTGGTCGAGATCGACGAGCCGACGAGTGCGCAATCGCTGGCCGAAACGTCCGGCGGCGCGAGTTACGCCGATCAGTACGTAACCAATCTCAAGGGCATCGTGCTCACCGACAGCAACCTGCGCAAGATGGCGAAGGCGGAAAACCTTTATCCCGGGATGGATGAAGGCGACATGCTCACGCGAATCAAGCGCGACATCAGCGTGAACATCGTCACCACGCCGATTCTCGATCCGCGCACCGGTCGCGAACGCGAAGTCGTCGATGCCTTCACGTTGTCGTACGACAACCGCATGCCGCCGAAAGCCCAGAAGGGCGCGCAATGGTTGGTGACGGCGTTCCTGGCGGAACATCGGCGCCAACGCCAGGGGCGGGCATCGAGTGCCGCCGGTTTCTATGCGCAGGAAGCCGAGCGTATCCGCACACACGTCGCGGAACTGGAAAGCAAGCTCGCGGATTTCAAGCGCGCGAACGCCGGGCAGTTGCCGGAGCTGACCGAAGTGAACATGTCGATAATGGATCGCGCCGAGAGTCAGCTTGCGCAGAACGAGCTGCAGGCGCGCAGCCTGCGCCAGGAGCGCGTGTTTCTTGCGGCACAGCTCGAGCAGGCGCGCACGGCGGGGCCGGATGCCGGCAGCGTGCGACAGCTCGAAGAACAATACGCGCGGATGCGCGGCAGCTACGACGAGGGTCATCCGGACATGATCGCGTTGCGCCGCCAGATCGACAGCCTGAAGTACGGCACGAGCGCGGGCGCCGGTACTTCGCTGCGCTCCCAGCTCAATTCCAAGCGCGCGACGCTGGCGGAAGCGCGCCAGCGGTATGGCGCGGATCATCCTGACATCCAGCGCCTGAATCGCGAGATCACGACCCTCGAAACGCGCCTCAAGAATGGCGAGCGCGGCGACGTTGAAATGTCCGACGGCACGCCGGTCGGCATGCAGTTGCGCACGCAGGTCAATGCGATCGATAGCCAGCTCGCAAGTCTCGCGGCGCAAAGCGCGGAGCTGCGGGGCAAGTTGTCGGGTCTGGAAAAGAACGTGACGGCCGCGCCGCAGGTGGAGCGTGAGTACTCGAATGCCACGCGCGACCTGACCATCGCCCGCGAGAAGTACGAGCAGTTGCTCAATCGTCAGATGGACGCCGAAGTCAGCGAGGCGGCGATCGTCAACGGCAAGGCGGATGAGTTCCGCCTGGTCCAGGCGCCGATGCTGCCCGACTCACCGTCCAAGCCGCAGCGTTACGCGATCCTGCTCATAGGCTTCGTCGCGGCATTTGTGCTCGGGCTCACGGCCACGGTGGCCACCGAAGCGCTGGATCCCAAGGTTCGCGGCGCGCGCGATGTGCGGGAGCTGCTGTCGGTGGCGCCGCTGGTTGCAATTCCGGAGATTCGAAATTCCCGATCACGGCGCCGCAACGCGTGGCGGCTGATGACCGCGAGCGTCAGCGCCGTGGCCGGCATCTGGATCGTGTTTACGGTTGTTGCAAATTTCCTTTGACCCAAGAGAGACAAATAAATGAGTACCACGATGGAAGACGCGATTCGCCGGCAAGTATCCGAACGCATCACTCCTGAGCGCTCGAATGTCATCGAATCCGCGAACCTGCGGCAGCGCACGCGCCGCTTGGCCGCGGCTCCCGCCGAATTGCAGCAGGCGCGGCGCTTTCATCAGGGCAGCGTCGATACACGCGTGATGGAACGACAGTGCGTGTTGCCGGCCGTCTCCGATGTCGCGGCGTTGCGCGCCTTCAAGATCCTGCGCACGCGCGTCCTGCGCCGCCTCGACATGAATAAGTGGAACTCCATCGCGGTGTCGGGCATGTCGGTGGGCGAGGGCAAGACCATGACCGCGATCAACCTCGCGATGGCGCTTGCGCAGGACGTCAACACCTGGGTGTTCCTCGTCGACCTAGATCTGCGGCGCCCACAAGTCGCCAAGTATCTGGGGTTGAGCTTCGAAAAAGGACTGTCTGACTACCTGCTGGGGAAGGCGGAGCTCGAAGACGTCGTCTACAACCTGCAATCGGACCGCCTCGGAGTCATACCCAATGCGCGCGCGTTTCAGCAATCCTCGGAATTCCTGAATTCACCGCGCATGAGCGAGTTCACCGCGGCGCTCGATCGCGAAATGCCCCGCCGCATCATCATCTACGACATGCCGCCGCTGCTGGCGTCGGATGACGTGCTGGCCTTCGCGCCGCAATTCGATTCGCTGCTGCTGGTCGTGTCCGAGGGCAAGAGCGGCCGCGCGATGTTGCGCGGCGCGCGAGAAGTGTTGAGCGAAATGAATTTGCTCGGCGTGGCGCTCAATCGCTCCAAGGAACGGAACGAAAGTGCTTACTACTAACGACGAAACTGCAGGGCTGGGGTCAGGCACCATTTTCGAGGACGAAAATGGAGCCAGACCCCGCAACGAGCGACGCGCGCCGGCGTCGCTCAAGCGCATCAGCATCTTCGGTCTCGGCTACGTCGGCGCCGTCTCGCTGGCGTGCCTCGCGCGCGACGGACACCGGGTGATCGGCGTCGATATCGATCCGGTGAAACTCGCGCTCATCCAGGGCGGCAAATCGCCGATCATGGAAGAGGGCATCCAGGAACTGATGCGCGACGTCGTGAACTCCGGGCGCGCCTCGGTGACCCACGATGCCTTTGCGGCCGTGCTCGACACGGAGCTGTCGTTCATCTGCGTCGGCACACCGTCCGCCGCGAATGGCAGCCCGGATCTCACCGCCATTCTGCGGCTCGCCGAGCAACTCGGCGCGGCGCTCAAGGTGAAGCGCGGATTTCACACCGTCGTTATCCGCTCGACCGTGCCGCCGGGCACGGTGGAGAGCCAGATCGAACCGATTCTCGAGCGTCTGAGCGGGAAGAAGTCCGGTGAGGATTTCGGTCTGTGTTTCCAGCCGGAATTCCTGCGCGAAGGTTCCTCGATCCGCGACTACGATCATCCACCGTACACGATTGTCGGCGGCAACTGCGAGGCCGCGGTGAATGCGGTACGCGATTTGTTCGAGCATCTCGATGCGCGGTTCCTCGTGACGCACATCCGCGTGGCCGAGGCGCTCAAGATGAGCTGCAACGCCTTCCACGCGCTCAAGATCACCTTCGCCAACGAAATCGGCCGCGTCTCGCAGGCGCTCGGGATCGATGCCCACGAAGTGATGCGCCTGGTGTGCGCCGACAAGCGCCTCAACATTTCGCCGGCCTATCTCAAGCCGGGTTTTGCCTTTGGCGGCTCATGCCTGCCGAAAGATTTGCGCGCGTTGACCACGATCGCGAAGCAGAACGACCTTGAGTTGCCAATGCTGTCGAGCCTGCTCGTGAGCAACCGCGTGCACATCGATCATGCGGTGGACAAGATCCTGAAGCTCGGCCGGCCAAAGGTTGGCATGCTGGGGTTGTCGTTCAAGACTGGCACCGACGATCTGCGGGAATCGCCGCTGGTGCTGGTGGCCAAGCGACTGCTCGGAGAAGGCTGCGAACTGCGCATCTTCGATCCCGAAGTGCAGCTGTCACGGTTGTTAGGCGCGAACCGCAGCTACATCGATGCGAACATCCCGCACCTGGCATCGCTGCTGTGCCCGGACATCGAATCGATGATCGATCCATCGGAGGTGATCCTCGTCGGCCTGCAGCAGTCCGCGCTCAACAAGGCATTGCAGATGCGGCTGCGGCCCGAGCAGTACGTCATCGACCTCGTGAACCTGCCGAATCGAGACCTGCTGCGTTGCCATTACGAAGGCATCTGCTGGTAGACCCCCCGAGCGCCAGTCCCCGGGGCGGTCATTCCTACATATATAAGAGAGAGCGGGCATCCCTGACCCGCCGCCGCGCGCCCGCGCGCGCCTCCCTAACCCTTTGAATTTATGCTCTGTCGCCGTCAGGCGACATTGGCGTTGTAGGGCAATTCTGAGCCCTTGCGTTGAATCCACCTCGTCCGTAGTCCTAAATCGCGCCACTTCCCCGAGGGCGACTCAGAGGATTCCGACGCATGGATGGGCATCAACGCCGTTTCGTAGGACTACTCCTGCCAATGCTTGCGCTCGCGACCGGACACGGCTGCGGCGGTGGGGGCGGGGGCACGAAGTCGATGGCCGAACCGTCCGCGAACACTTCACCGACGCCTCCTGCGGCTGCCAACGGCAATAGCGCGCCGACCATTGCGAAGATCGCCGATGGCTACGCACGCGTGGGGAATTCCTACGTCTATTTGCCGCGCGCCTCGGATCCCGATGGCGATGACCTCGCCTATTACTGGGATTTCGGCAACAACACCTACGGCAGCAACAGCGTCAACAGCGCCTCGGTGTCCCGGTCGTTCAGCGCCGCGGGTTACTATACGGTGCAGTGCACGGTCACGGACCTGAAGGGCAAGGTTGCCACCGACTCGGTAGTGATCACTGTCGGATCGCCCACAACACGCCGCCTCACGGGCCA
>Ga0137437_1000155_pt1 | contig 18287 bp, 18 predicted proteins | sample EasRivERMGT138_2_FD_102332 | JGI IMG/M metagenome (GOLD analysis project Ga0137437, IMG submission 102332) | Soil microbial communities from meander-bound floodplain in the East River, Colorado, USA - East River MetaG ERMGT138_2 | ecosystem: Environmental > Terrestrial > Soil > Floodplain ...
GGTGATGCGGCCTAACAACTTGCCCGAAGTGTCGACCACCGCGGCCGATACCAGGTCGAGGTCTTCGAACATGGTCGCGACGTCGTGCGCGATGGTGTCGGGCGTGATGCGGCGCGCCTCCGGGTCGATGAGATCGCCGACCGACTTTTCCGGATCCTCGGTCAGGAGCCGCGTGAGCGCGACGGTGCCGAGGTAGTGATCGTTGCGGTCGACCACGAACAACCGGTCGGTCTTGTCGGGCAATTCGCCGCGCATGCGCAGATAGCGCAACACGACCTCGACGGTGACGTCCGAGCGGACGCTCACCGTGTCGGTGTTCATCAGGCCGCCGGCGGTGTCGTGCTCGTAGGAGAGCACCGCCTTCAGGCGGTCGCGGTCCTTGGCATCCATGGACTTCACGAGCTGCAGCGACACGGCTTCGGGCAGGTCGCCCACCAGGTCCGCGAGGTCGTCGAGTTCCATCCCTTCCGCGGCCGCCAGCAGTTCATCTGCGTCCATGCCCTCGATGACGGCCTGGCGCACTTCGTCGCTGAGTTCGACGAGTACATCGCCCTCGATTTCGGGCTCGACGAAATTCCAGACGACTTCACGCTGCGCGGGCGGCAGCGATTCGATCAGCAGTGCGATCTCGGCGGGGTGCATCGCCCCGACCATGCGTGCCGCGCCACGCCACGAACCCTCACGCAGCGCGCCGCGCAATGCGGCGAGCCGGCGTTCTTTTGTGGGTTTGCGGGTTGCCTCGGCCATGACGCGCGGGAGTGTAAAGGAAAAGGGGACAGATCTATTTGCATACGATGTCGACATCGTATGCAAATAAATCTGTCCCCTTTCCTATCCGACTGAGGAGGCTCCGGCCAGGGTCGGTGCGCGCGTAATCGAGCGCATCTCGCCGAGCGAGTTGTGCCGTATGGCGACCACTGGATAGTCGATCGCGAGGCGCTCGGCGATGCGCTCGGCGAGATACACCGAGCGGTGCCGGCCGCCGGTGCAGCCGATTGCGATGGTGAGGTAGCGACGGTTCGCGGCCTGGTGTTCCGGGATGCGTGCGGTGACGAACTGCAGGATGTCGTCCGTGAGGCGCGGCACGCTGCGCTGCGCTTCGAGAAAGCGGATGACGTCCACGTCGCGGCCGGTGAGCGCGCGCAGTGACGGATCCCAATAGGGGTTGGGCAGCGAGCGCGCGTCGAACACGAAGTCGGCGTCGCCCGGGATGCCGTTCTTGAACCCGAAAGACTCCACCAGCAGCGACAGCCGCCCGGCGCTGCGTTTCTCGACGCGCTGACTGATGAGCTCGCGCAGGTCGTGCACGCCCATGCGCGAGGTGTCGACCACGAGATCGGCGGCGTTGAGAATCGGTTCGAGCAGTCGCCGTTCGATGGCGATCGCTTCCTTGAGCGACACGTGATCGGTGCTGATGGGGTGCTTGCGGCGCGTCTCCGAGAAACGTCGCAGCAGCTCATCATCGTTGGACAGCAGGAACACGATTTCGCACTGGATGCCGCTTTTCTTCAATTCCTCGATGAGCGGCGGCACGGTTTCGATTTCCGCGGCGGCGTTGCGCGCATCCACTCCCACCGCGGCGCGCGAGTACTGCGCCTCGTTGTTGCGCAGCGTATGGGAGATGAAGGGCTTGAGCAGCGCGGCCGGGATGTTGTCCACGCAGTAGAACCCGGCATCCTCGAGCATGTGCAGCGCGACGCTCTTGCCGGATCCTGACAGTCCGCTGATGAGGATGAGCCGCATGTAGGTGGGGCGCTCCGCTACCTGCCGTTGGTCTTGCGCGCGGCGGCGGCGTGGTGATCGGACTTCATTTCCTTGTGCTTGATGACGCGCCGGTCGAGCTTGTCGGCAAGCAGATCGATCGCGGCGTACATGTCTTCCTCGGTGGCCTCGGCATGGACGGCGTTACCGCGCACATGCAAAGTGGCTTCGGCCTTTTGTCGGAGTTTCTCAACCGTCAGGACGCAATGAACGTCGATTACATGGTCGAAATGGCGCGAGATCCGTTCGAGCTTCTTTTCGACGTACGAGCGCATTGAGGGGGTGACTTCGACATGATGACCGGAAAGCGACAATTGCATGATGCGTCTCCTTTTTTGGCCTATCTACTCTGACGTTTACCTGTTTTCATCTATCTGTGTGCCTGGGCGGCCTTGGCCTTGCGCTCGTTGGAGGGCGCGATCCCGAGCGCCTCGCGATATTTCGCGACGGTGCGCCGGGCGACGGCGATGCCTTCGCCGGACAGCAGCTCGGCGATGCGGCTGTCGGACAGTGGATTGCCCGTGTCTTCCTCTTTGATGAGCTTGCGGATCTTGGCGCGCACGGCCGTGGACGAGGCGCCGCTGCCGTCCGCCGCTTCGACCTGGCTCGAAAAGAAATACTTGAGTTCGAATACGCCGCGCGGCGTGTGCATGTACTTGCTCGAGGTGACGCGCGAGATGGTCGACTCGTGCATGTCGATGGCTTGCGCGATGTCCTTGAGGATCATGGGCCGCATTCTTTCCTCGCCGTACTCGAGGAACGCCGTCTGGCGTTCGACGATGCTGCGTGCGACTTTCATGAGGGTCTCGTTGCGGATTTCCAGGCTCTTGAGCAGCCAGCGCGCTTCCTGGAGCTGCGCACGCATCGAGGAATGTCCGGCGCCGCGGCCGAGCATGTCGGCGTAGCTCTGGTTGAGACGCACGCGCGGCAGCGTCGAGCTGTTCACCTCGACGGTCCAGCCGCGATCCGTGCGGCGCACGAACACATCGGGCACGACGTATTCGGCCTTGGCGGAGGAAACCGTCGCGCCCGGGCGCGGATGCAGGCCGCGCACCAGCGCCACGGCGTGCGCGAGTTCGTCATCGGAAGCCGCGAGTTCGCGGCGCAACTGCGTGAGCTCGCGATCGGCGAGCAGGTCGAGATGTTTGTCCGCGATGGCGAGTGCGAGTCGCAGTCCCGGCGTGTCGGGATGCAGCGTGCGTAATTGCAGCGCCAGGCATTCGCCCAAATTTCGCGCGGCGATGCCGGCCGGATCGAGTGTCTGCACCAGGCGCAGCACGCGCTCGACTTCGACGGCGTCGGCGACGACTTCCGGCAACAAGGTCGCGGCGATGTCGTCCAGCGAATCGGTGATGTAGCCATCGTCGTTGATCGCGTCGACGATGGCGCGCGCGATGGCCAGTTCGCGCGGCGCGAGATTGGCGTACTCGAGCTGGCCGGTGAGGTGATCCTGCAGCGACAGCGTGGCGTCGTCGGCGACTTCGTTCGCGCGCTCATCGTCGTCACGCCAGGAATCAGAGCCGGCGCTGCGCTCGCTCCAGTTGTCTTCGATGACTTCGGCTTCGACGGTGACTTCGGGCGCGGGTGCGGCGTCGACGCGCTTCTCTTCCGGCATCGGATGCGGTTCGAGCGCTTCGAATGTGCCGGTGGCCTCGTACTCGTCCACGGGCTCGAGCATGACGTTGCTTTCGAGTTGCTCGCGGATGTGCGCCTGCAGCTCCAGTGCAGGCATTTGCAGGAGGCGGATCGCCTGCTGCAGCTGTGGGGTCATCGTGAGTGTCTGACCCAGCTTCAGCTGCAATGAGGGCTTCATCATCGACACAGGCGTGGTTGTCCCAACGCTATGAAAGAAGTGATTTTTCCGCGCGAAGCCTTTGAATTGCTACATGCGGAAAGACTGGCCCAAGTACACCTCACGGACTTGGGGGTTGGCAAGGATTTCTTCCGAAGTTCCGGAAGCAATTACGGTCCCGCCGGAAACAATGTAAGCACGCCCACACACACCTAAGGTTTCTCTGACGTTATGGTCGGTGATGAGCACGCCGATGCCCTTGGCGGTGAGCTCCGTCATGATTCTCTGGATATCGATGACCGAAAGCGGATCCACGCCCGCAAATGGTTCATCGAGGAGCACGAAACGGGGCTCCGCGGCCAGCGCACGCGCGATTTCGACGCGCCGCCGCTCGCCACCCGACAGCGCCATGCCCATGCTCTTGCGCACGTGGGCGATGCGCAGTTCACCGAGAATCTGTTCGAGGCGCTCTTGACGCGCGGTTTCGTCGAGATTTTCGCGGGTCTCCAGAATCGCCATGACATTGTCTTCAACTGTCAACTTGCGGAAAACCGAAGCCTCCTGCGGCAGGTAACCGATGCCGGCATGGGCCCGCTGATGCATCGCCAGGTGCGTGATGTCGCGCTCGTCGATGGTCACCGTCCCCTTGTCGGGCGGCACGAGGCCCACGATCATGTAGAACGCCGTGGTTTTTCCGGCGCCATTCGGGCCTAACAACCCGACGATTTGTCCGCTCTCCACTTCGACGGAAAGATCGGAAATCACATTGCGGCGTTTGTAGCTCTTGGCGAGATGAGTCGCGCGCAGCACGCTCATGGTTTGGTTTCCGGCACCGGCGCGGTGCACGGAGTGCCGGGTGCACCCTTGCCTGGGATGGTGATGCGGATGCGGCCGGAGCCGTCCGGTGCGGACTTCGTTTCGCCCTGGACGCTTTGCGCGCGGATGTTGTAGACCAGCTGCTGGCCGGTGATTTCGTTGCAACCGTCCGTGAGCCACGCGTTCTGCTGGAGGCTCACGGTGCCGCCGGCGGTTTCGTAGTCGATGGTGTTGGCGCGGCCGCGCGACATGGAGCCATCCTTGCGCAGCTGCTCGAACTCCGCGGGACTGCCGGTAATCGTGGCGCGCGCGATGAGCTTGTTGCGAAACGCGACCACCGCCTTTTCGGAACGCAGGTTCCCGCCCTCGGCAGTGATGCGGACGTTGCCGGAAATCGTCCATTGACCGTTCTCGAAATTGAGACCGCCCTGTACGTGCGCTTCCGCGGCCTCGATGCGGATGTCACCCTGCGTGATCACCACGTCGCGAAACACCGCGGTGTTGTCGCGGGTGTTGATCTCGAGCGGGACCGCTTCGAGGATGATCTTCTGATCCGCGCGCGGCGCCTGCGCTGCGGCGGCCACGCCTAACAAACCGCCCGCGAGTGCGGCGGTGAGGCGCGCAACGCGCCTAATTCTGTGAGAACTCGCCATGTACATGGGATTCTAGACGCAGTGTGCCAGCCTTCAAATCGGCTTTGAGCCCGACCGCGGTGAGTTCGTGTCCCGACCAGCGCAATTGCACCGGCGCGTCGGTCTCGATGTACTCGGTCGGCGTGTTGATGCGCAGGCTTTCTGTTTTCAGCGACAGCGGCAGACCGCTGCCCGGCATGGGGCCCTGGATCGTCACATTGCCGGTCAGTTGCACGTCGTTTCCATCGGCGCGCACCTGGCCGTGGTCGGATTTCATGTGCCACACCTCGTTCGAGAGCTGCGGCGTGGCGGGCGCTTCTCCCGGCACGCTCGGCTGCGCGCCCGGGTGATAGTCCATTTGCAGCTGTTCGAGATCGATGACGTTGGAGTCGATCTGTTGGCGAATGACCGCCGCATTGAGCCGGTAACGTTCCCGCCCATCGAAGCCGGTCTCGACGACTACGGCATCGCGGGCGGCGTATCCCGGATCGGGGGGCAGGGCGGCCGCGATGTCCGGATCGTTGTCGCCGCGCCCGGCGCGCCCGATGAAATACGCACCGGCGACCACTGCGATGACCGCCAGGTAACCGAGCGGGCGGCTCCAGGCCCTCAAACGCCGGTCTCGCGCGCCGCGATCAGCCAGTCGCACACCTCGCGCACGGCGCCGTGTCCGCCGGGTCGAGTCGTGACGAGATCCGCCGCGCCGAGGGCGTCCGCGTGCGCGTTCGCGACCGCGATCCCGAGCCCCGCGGCGGCGAGGATCGGCGCATCGGGCGTGTCGTCGCCCACGCAGGCGCAATCCTCGAGCGCGAGCCGGGTGGCTTTCGCGAGGCGCCGCAGCGCCGCGAGTTTGTCGTTCGCCCCCTGCAGGACGTGGCGGATTCCGAGTTCACGCGCGCGTTTCGACACCGCGGCGGATTTGCGCCCGGAGATGATGGCGACGGTGATGCCGGCCGCGGCCACGCGCTTGATGCCGTGCCCGTCGCGCACGTGAAACGCTTTGAGCGTTTCGCCCTTCGCGCCGTAGAACAGGCGGCCGTCCGTGAGTACGCCGTCCACGTCGAGCACCAGCAGTCGCACGCGGCGCAGCTCCGGTTGGAATCGGGCGACTTCGTTCACAACACTCCGGCGCGCAGCAGATCGTGCACGTTGAGCGCGCCGACCAGCGCGCCCGACGCATCGACCACCGACAGCGCGGTGATGCGGTATTGCTCCATGAGATGCGCGGCCTCCGCGGCGAGTTCGCTGGACTTCACCGTCTTGCCGGGCGAGGTCATGACTTCCTGCATGCGGGTACGGTGTACGTCGGCCTGGCGGTCGAGCACGCGGCGCAAGTCGCCGTCGGTGAACACGCCGAGCTGGCGTCCGCCTTCGGCGATGATGCACATGCCGAGACCCTTCTTGGACATGACCACCAGGCCTTCGGCCAGAGTCATGGACGGACTAACTATCGGCAGATCGGCGCCGCTGCGCATGACGTCGGAGACGTGCAACAGGAGTTTGCGGCCGAGCGCGCCGCCCGGGTGAGAGCGCGCGAAATCCTGCGGCGTGAAGCCGCGCGCTTCGAGCAGCGCAACGGCGAGCGCGTCGCCGAGCGCGAGCGTGGCGGTGGTGCTGGCGGTCGGCGCCAGGTTGAGCGGACAAGCCTCCTCCGCGACGCTGACGTCGAGGTGAACGCTGGAGGCACGCGCGAGTGTCGAGGCGGAATTCCCGGTCATCGAGATCAGGGACACCCCGAGCCGCGAGGCGTGCGGGATCAGCAGCAGCACCTCGGCGGTCTCGCCGGAATTGGAGAGCGCGAGCAGCACGTCCTCGCGCGTGATCATCCCGATGTCGCCGTGGCTCGCTTCCGCGGCATGCATGAAGAAGGAGGGCGTGCCGGTGGAGGCGAGGGTGGCGGCGATCTTGCCGGCGATGTGTCCCGACTTGCCCATGCCCGTGACGATGACGCGGCCGCGGCATTGCAGGCATATAGCGCAGGCGCGCGCAAAACTCGCATCGAGCCGTGGCCGCAGTGCGGCGATGGCCCGCTCTTCGAGCTCGAGCGCGCGTCGCCCGGCGGCGATCAGCGAGGCCGGATCCGACTTGACCTCTGCATTCATGCGGGAATCATAACGCCTCGACCGCTAAACTCGCGCCATGAACTCGAATGCCATGACCCCCACCCGCATCGCAGACCTGATCCGTGCCGGGTTGCCGGGTGCGACGGTGCGGGTCGAATCCGACGACAACACGCATTTCGCCTCGCAGGTGGTCGCGCCGCAATTCGCGGGTCTGAAGCCGATCGCGCGCCATCAACTCATATATAAGGCGCTCGGCAGCCTCATGGGGCGGGAGATCCATGCGCTGTCCATCGACGCCCTGACGCCGGACGAAATGGCCAAACGCGGCTAGAGGACATTCTGTGGACAAACTGCAAATCAACGGTGGCATTCCGCTCGAGGGCGAGGTGCGCATTTCGGGCGCGAAGAACGCGACGCTGCCGATCATCGCCGGCGCGCTGCTCGCCGACGGGCCGGTGACCATCCGCAACGTGCCGCACCTGCAGGATGTCACCACGATGATCGAGTTGTTAGGGCGCATGGGCGTCTCGGTCACGATCGACGAAAAGATGCAGATCGAGATCGATCCGACGACCACGCGCGAATGCTTCGCGCCGTACGAACTCGTAAAGACCATGCGCGCCTCGATCCTGGTGCTTGGGCCACTGCTGGCGCGCTTCGGCAAGGCCGACGTCTCGCTGCCGGGCGGCTGCGCCATCGGCGCGCGGCCCGTGAATATTCACGTCTCCGGCCTCCAGGCGATGGGCGCGGAGATCAACATCGACGGTGGCTACATTCGCGCGCGCGCCGGCCGCCTGAAGGGTGCCCGTCTCAATCTCGAAACGGTGACGGTCACCGGCACCGAAAATCTCCTGATGGCCGCGACACTGGCCGATGGTGAAACCATCATCGAAAACGCCGCGCGCGAACCGGAGGTCGTCGACCTCGCGAATTTCCTCATCGCGATGGGCGCGAAGATCCAGGGCGCGGGCACCGACAAGATCGCGATCCAGGGTGTCGAAAAGCTGCACGGCACGAGTTACGAAGTGCTGCCGGACCGGATCGAGGGCGGCACCTACCTGGTCGCCGGCGCGATCACCAGCGGCTTCGTGCGCATCAAGAACACCGCGCCCGAGCATCTCGACGCGGTGACGGCAAAACTCACGGAAGCCGGGGCGAAAGTCGGCATCGGCCCGAACTGGATCGAAGTGGACATGCGGGGACGCCGCCCGAAGTCCGTGGACGTGCGCACCGCGCCGTATCCGGCGTTTCCCACCGACATGCAGGCGCAATTCGCCGCGCTCAACACCATCGCCGACGGCGTGGGAACGATCGTCGAAACGATTTTCGAAAACCGCTTCATGCACATGCTCGAGATGCGCCGCCTCGGCGCCGAGATCCGGCTCGAGGGCAATACCGCGATCATCAAGGGCGTGCCGAAGCTTACGGCGGCGCCGGTGATGGCCACCGACCTGCGCGCCTCGGCGAGCCTCGTTCTCGCCGGTCTCGTGGCCGAAGGGCGCACGGAAATCGAGCGCATCTATCACATCGATCGCGGCTACGAAGCGCTCGAGGAAAAGCTGGCGCAGATCGGCGCGCAGATCCGGCGCGTGCCCAACTGAGCGCACCCGAACCCCTTTAAAACAAGCCCCCAAGGCTCGTCCTCAATTGCGGGACTTCCCCCACGCACCATTTGTGATCCAGGTCGCGATCCGGGGTTCCCCGGCAAACCTGCGTGCGCCGGATGTGACTCAGTGCCGTTCAGCGGCGAAGCACTAACTTAATACTGCCCCTCATTGTCGTTCCCCGGCGACGTGCTCCGACAGCACGTCCTCGCGAGGAAGAGCCGTCGTCGTAAAACTATTTCGATGAGAGGTCGAGGGTCCATGCAAGCACGTCCGGAATTTGGCGCGATAGCGCAAAGCGACACAGGCACAGCAAGGGGCAATCCGGGAGGCGGCTCTTTCAAGTCGAAACGTCCGCTGGCGCTGATCGCCACGCCCGACCTCGACTTGTGGGCGCAGCTCGGCCCCATGCTCGAATCCACCTGCCAGCTGCGGCACGCCGACAGCCTGTCTACTGCCGCCAACCTGCTCAAGGCCGGTACGCGCACCATCGTGGTCGCTGACCTGCGTGGCGCGAATCCCGAAGACTTCGCACCGCTCGCGGGCTCTCCTCACAACCCGGTCGTCATTGCGATCCGCGACGGCGCCTCTGCCGGCGTGGTTGACCAGCTGATGCTCGAGGGTTCTATTCAAGCGCTGGTCGAATCACCGATCGAAGCGCCGGCGATGCTGCGTGCGATCAACGATGCGGCGCGCATTTCCGCGACCGCCGATGCGCTTTCCGCCGTTACGGGCCCGTCGAGCGCGAGCTCGGGCGGCGCCGAGAAATCCGGCAAGTCGATGGGACTCATGATCGGCGTTGCGGTCGCGGTGCTCGCGGCTGCGGGGGCCGGCTGGTATTTCATGAAAGGCTCCGCGCAGCCGGCCGATACGGCCACCGCAGCGGCGCCCACGGCGGCGACTCCCGCCGCGAAGCCGGGACAGCCCGCGGCGACCGCGGCTCCGGTCGCATCGCTCGATGAAGTGCTCGAGAAAGCGCGCCTCGCGATGGACGAGCGCCGCTACATCGAGCCCGCCAAGAACAACGCACTCGATCATTTCCGCCAGGTGCTCGCGCTCGATCCGGGCAATGCGGAAGCCACCGAGGGCCTGAAGCGTCTCGGCGGCCTGCTGATCGCCCGCGCCCGCACCGCGCTCGATGAACGCCGTTTCGACAACGCGCTCGCCGAGCTCGAAGCCGCGCGCAGCATCGACGCGAAAGATCCGCGTCTCGTTGAAGTCGACGCGCGCCTCGACTCCATGCGTGCGCAGACCGCGCTCGCGCAGATCCAGGCGACCCTCTCCGCGCAGAACTTCGATCGCGCCCAGACATTGCTCGAAGCCGCGCAGAAGGATGCGCTGCTGCCGCCCGCGCAGATCGCGCAATTGTCGAAGGACCTCGAGTCCAAGCGTCGCTCCGTGACGATCGGCCGCCTGGTCGCGAGCGCCGAAGCGCGCCTGTCGAGTGGCCGTCTCGTGACGCCGAACGACGATTCCGCGAAGGACGCGATCGCGAACTTGCGCGAAGCCGGCGCGTCGGCCGACCTCGTGAATCGTCTCAATAACGATCTCAACCAGCGGCTGCTCGCCGCGGCCCGCGATGCCGCCAGCAAGGGCGATGCGGCCGGCATGCAGGCCATGCTGAATGCCGCGCGCGACAACGGAATCTCCGCCGCGGCGCTCAACGCCGCGCAGCGTGACATCACCGCGGCCGCGCAGAAGCAGCAGCGCACCAACGATGACATCGCGCGCTTTGCCAAGGCCGCGCAGGATCGCCTGGCCAGCGGCAATCTTCTGACCCCGGCCAACGATTCGGCGGTCTCGAACGCCGAGCGCCTGCGCCTGCTCGACGTGCGCAGTCCGACCACGGTGCAGGTGGTGCGCGATGTGCGCGCCCGCCTCGTGAGCGAAGCCCGCGCGCGCGTCACGGCCGGAAAGGGTGCCGAAGCCGCCACGTTCCTCGATGCCGCCGAAAGCTTGGGCGGCGACGCGGATCTTGGGGATCTGCGCGCGTCGGTTGCGAATGCGCAAGCCGCCGCCGCCACGGCCGCGGCCGCGCCCAAACTACCGCCTCTCAAGATGACGCGTCCGCCGCGTCCGAAGTATCCGCCTTCCGCCAAGGGCGTCGAAGGTTGGGTGCGCGTTGAGTTCTACGTCACGCCGCAGGGCCGCACGGAACGCGTGCGCGTCTTGTCGAGCGAGCCCGCGGGCCTGTTCGACGCAGCGGCGATCTCGGCCATGGAAGGTGCGCGTTTCGAAGAGTTCGATTCGCCGGATTCGCGTCTCGCCGTGCAGCGCATCGTCTTCAAGCCTGAGTAAGAGAGGGTGAACTCAGTGAGCAAAGTGGCACCGAAGAAACTTTCGTCACGCATGCAGGGCGCTCGCGCCGTGTGGGTGGCGGTGGGTATCCTGGCCCTGGCATTCCTGGTCGGCGTTCTTGCGCCCGCCTGGTACTTCGCCGGGCGCCTGGTGGAGAACAATACGGCCGTTCGCGCCATCGGCGAACTGCAGCAGCAGCCGTCGCGCATGCAGGCGGCGCTCAACTCGATCCAGGACCGACTGCGCGCGCGCGGCTTCGTCCGTGATTCGATCGAGCAGCTGAAGCGCGCCACGCAGCAGTTTGAAACCTCGACCGCCTCGATTCGCGCCGGTGGCGGCAGCATCGGCGGCTTCGGCAGCGATGACGACGTGCAGGCGACCATCAACGAGATGACGCAGGCGTGGAAGAAGTACCAGCCGGCGCTCGCGCCGGTCGCGAACTTCACCGCGATCCCGTATTCGGACAGCGAGCGTGACGGCACGCAGCTCAACATGGACGGCCGCGAACTGCAGCGCGCGGTGACGAATGCGACGACGCAGGCGCGTGTGTACACGCCGTCGCTCGAAAAAAATCTGGCGCAGATCATTTCCGGTCTGCAAAGCTCCTCCGACTCGCTGGCAACCGCCTTGCGTTCGGTCGTGCTCATCGGCGTAGGTCTCGCGGCCGCCCTCGCGGCGCTCGTCGGCTACCTCTCGCTGGCCCGCGGCAAGCAGGCCGCGGCCGCCACGGCAGCCCGTCAGCAGACGGAAGACATTCTGTCGACGGTGCGCGAAGGTCTGTTCCTGCTCGACGCCGACCTGCGCATCGGCTCGATTCACTCGCACGCGACCGCGCAGCTGTTCCAGCGTGAGTCGGTCGCCGGCATCACCTTCGAAGACCTGCTGCGCGATCTCGTGACGCCGAAGACGCTCCAGATCGCCACCAAGTTCGTCAAGGTGCTGTGGAGCGAGCGCACCAAGGAAAATCTCATTCGCTCGATCAATCCGCTCAACGAAGTGGAGCTTCTGGTCGGCGAGAAGGGCAGCAAAGACGCCGAAATGCGCTACCTCGAGTTCAACTTCCACCGCGTGCGTCGCGAAGGCGCGATCACGCACGTGCTGGTCGCCGTGGCCGATGTCACCGCGCGCGTCGCTCTCGCGGCGCAGCTGAAGGGCGCCCAGGACAACGCGCAGCATCAGATGGACGCGTTCCTCTCGATCCTGCACGTCGATCCGACGCAGCTGTCGTCGTTCCTCGACGATTCGGATGTCGCGTTCAAGATGATCAACGCCACGCTGCGGGATCCGGCGCGCGACAGCGCCTCGTTCCGCCGCAAGATCGACGGCCTGTTCCGCCAGATTCACAGCATCAAGGGTGAAGCGTCGGCGATCGGCTTAGGCTCGATGGAAGCCCGCGCGCATGCGCTCGAGAGCGATCTCGCCGCGCTGCGCGAACGCACCGATCTGTCGGGCGATGACTTCCTGCCGCTGCTGACCAAGTTCGACGATCTCGTGTCGCACTCGCAGTCGGTGCGCGACATGGTGGTCAAGCTCGCCTCGTTCCGCGACAGCTTCGCCGCGAAGCCGGCCGCCGCCTCCCACTCCGCCTCGACCGGCGACAGCACCACGCGCCAGCCCAAGCTCACCGAGGATGCCGTCGCCGCCGAAGCGACGCTGCAACGTTCGGCGCGCGAAGGCTTCGTCGCCTCCGCGCAGCAGCTCGCCGATCGCATCGCCAATGACTACGGCAAGAAGGTCCTCGTGACCTGCCGCGGTCATGACCAGGTGCCCGAGTCCTATCGGCGACCGGTCAAGGATGTGCTGATCCAGCTGATCCGCAACGCAGTCGTGCACGGCATCGAGTTGCCGGCCGATCGTCAGGCCGCGGGCAAATCGCCCGAGGGTCATATTCGCATCCAGTTTGAAATGGTCGAAGGTGGTCGCGCGTTCCGCATGCAGTGCGAGGACGACGGCCGCGGACTCACTCCCGAGAAGCTGCGCAAGACCGCGGTGACGAAGGGCCTCATCTCGCAGAACGATGCGCAGGCGCTGACCGACCAGGAAGCGATGATGCTGGTGTTCCGTTCCGGCTTTTCCACCGCGAAGGAAGTTACTCGCGATGCGGGCCGTGGCGTGGGCATGGACGTCATCGCCGAGATCGCCGCCCGGCTCGGTGGCCGCATCTCGCTCAATTCTGAAATCGGCAAGAACATGAAACTGTCGCTGTCGTTTCCCGCCGAGCAGAAAGCTGCCGGCGTGGTTGCGGCCTAGGGAGGAAGTTTTAGACCATGAGTGCTGTTCCCAAACCGCGCGAAGCTTTGCGCATGATGATCGTGGACGACTCGAACGTGATGCGGCGTCGCATCGAGCGTTCTCAGCAGAACGACCTCCTCGAGGTGGTCGGCACCGCGGTGAACGGCCTCGACGCCGTCACCAAGTTCAAGCAACTGCTGCCCGACGTCATGACGCTCGACCTGACCATGCCCGAGATGGACGGAATAGAGTGCGTGGAGCACGTAATCAAAATAAAGCCCGATGTGCTTATACTCGTTGTGTCGGCTTTGGCCGATAAAGCGACAGCGGTGGAAGCCATTGAGAAGGGCGCAAACGGATTTCTTTGTAAACCGTTTACGGACGACCAGCTCAATGAAGCTCTCGCCGAGTTGATTGGGGAGTAAGAGAAATGCTTGACGCTGAAGAAGTTCGAACCTTCGTGCAGGGCACAGTGCACTTCTTCGAGACCGCTACGGGTCATCCCGCGACGGTTGGTTCACCTTACCTGTGCATCGACAAATCGGCCGTGGTCCAGGACTACGCCGGTGTCATTGGTATTTCGGGCAACCGCGAAGGCAAGGTCTACTTCACCGCGCCGCGCGGCATGCTGTCGGTCATGCTGATGTGCATGAACGAGACGGACACGGGCGAACAGAACGTGCGCGATCTGGTCGGTGAAGTGGCGAACACCATCTCGGGCAACGCGCGCCGCGATTTCGGCCGCAACTTCGTGATCTCCACGCCGACGATCTGCGATCGCACCAATGCTTCGACGGCCGCCGCCACCACGGGCCGCTCGTTCGTGATCCCGATCAACTGGCGCAGCTACGCCGCGAACGTGGTTGTCTGTCTCCAATAAGTTGGCGTACGACGGCGCTTCGCCGGCGTAAGAGTGGCGCGTCAGCGCCTGACTAGAGGTCGTTCGGTTACCAGGACTTCCGCCGCGAAACGTTCCGTTCCGCGTATTCCCGTAATCGCTATCTTTTCGCCGGGCTTTGCGTTCGCGATGCGCGTCAGCGTGTCCTGCGCGCTCTGCACCGCCGCGCCGTTCACCGTGAGCACGATGTCGCGCGGTTCCATCCCCGCATCGGCGGCGGGGCTGCGCTCCACGAGCTGAGCCACGACGACTCCCGCCTGCGCGAGATTGAAGCGGCGTGCCGCGACCTGGTCGATGTCGGTGGGCAGGATGCCGATCCAGCCGCGCACCACGCGCCCCTTGGTGAGGATTTCGTTCATCACGCCGCGCACCAGGTTCACGGGAATCGCGAAGCCGATGCCCTCGACGCCGAGGTTCTTGGCAAGCACCGCGGTGTTGATGCCGATCAGCTCGCCATTCGCATTGATCAGCGCACCGCCCGAGTTGCCGACGTTGATCGGCGCATCCGTCTGGATGAAATTCTCGAAGGTGGCGACGCCGAGCTGGCCGCGGCCGGTCGCGCTCACGATGCCCTGAGTGACGGTCTGCGACAGGCCGACCGGGTTGCCGATGGCGAGCACGATGTCGCCGACGCGCAGGCGATCGGAATGTCCGAGCGGCATGACCGGTACGTTCGTCTTGAGATCGAGCTGCAGGACCGCGAGGTCGGTGTCGGGATCGCGGCCGACGATTCTCGCGTCGGCCACGCGGCCGTCGGCGAGCTGGGCGCGAATCAGGTCGGCCTTGGCGATCACATGGTGATTGGTGATGACGTGCCCGGCGTGATCCATGATCACACCCGATCCCAGGCTTTGCTCCAGCCGCTGGCGATAGCGCGGCCGCGCATCTCCAAACAACTCTTCGATGGCGCTCGGCTGAATGCGCTCGGTGACGAGGCGCGCGGTATAGATGTTGACCACCGCCGGTGCCGCGCGCTCCACGGCCTCGGCATAAGAATTGACGGCGCGTGGCGCCGCTTCCGCGCTCGGCGCCGGGGCGGGCGTGACGGTTGGCGCGACGTTGACGGGCGTGGCGGACACGGGTTCGAGCGCCGGCGCGCGCCGCGCGATGAGTTCGGGCCGCGCCACGACGACGATGAAGGCGGCCGCAAGGCCGACGATCGCCGATATGGAAATGAAGGCGAGGAATCGCAGGACGGGTCGGGTCGACATGAGCCCCAAGAATCTCAAATTTTCCTCATTGGGTGCGGCATTTAGCGCATTTGCGCATGTGTATAATGCGCCGCCTCCCGGCCTGCTAGCAGCGCGCATTTTGCGCACCGCTTGGGTTCCGAGGTGAATGTCCGATCCTGAGGTCAAGAATGAGCGAGCATGCGGCCGACGATACCGTCCCCGAAGTCGACGAGAGTCGGCGCAAATTTCTGATAGCGGCCACCGCCGGTACCGGCGCGGTCGGTGCAGTCCTGACCGCGGTGCCGTTCCTGGCATCGTGGAAACCCTCGGAAAGCGCACGCGCCGCAGGCCTGCCTACCGAAGTCGATCTTTCCAAGATCGAGCCGGGGCAGATGGCCACCTTTTTCTGGCGCAAGCAGCAGATCTATGTGGTCAAGCGCACACCGGAAATGCTGGCATCGCTCAGCGCACATGATGCGCAGCTGAAGGATCCGAAATCCGAAGAATCGACGCAGCCGGACTACACCAAGAACGACGTGCGCTCGCTCAAGCCCGAAGTACTCGTGCTCATCGGCACCTGCACACATCTGGGTTGTCTGCCGAAGACGCGCTTCACGCCGGGTGATGCCACGGTGATGGCCAACTGGCCGGGCGGATTCTTCTGCCCCTGCCACGGCTCGAAATTCGACCTGTCGGGCCGGGTCTTCGAGGGCTCGCCGGCTTCCGTCAATCTCAAGGTTCCGCCGTATTCGTTCGAAAGCGACACCAAGCTGATCATCGGCGTCGACACCGCGCCCGCGAAAGGAGTCGCGTGATGGCCGCCGTCATGGAAAAGAGTGGCGGCGGCTTCCGCAGCTGGCTCAACAAGCGTCTGCCGGTCGATCAATTCGTGGCCGATCAGCTGACGGGCTACTACGCGCCGAAAAACTTCAACATCTGGTATTTCTTCGGATCGTTGGCGCTGCTGATGTTGGTCATGCAGATCGTGACGGGCATCTTCGTCACCATGCACTTCAAGCCGGGCGAGCCCACGGCCTGGGATTCGGTTCAGCGCATGGTGCGTGAAGTGCCGTATATGTGGCTCATCCAGCCCATGCATGCGGTTGGCGCCTCGTTCTTTTTCGGCGTCGTCTATCTGCACATGGCGCGCGCGTTCCTGTACGGCAGCTACAAGGCGCCGCGCGAGCTGCTGTGGATCATCGGGATGCTGATTTATTTCGCGCTCATGGCCGAAGCCTTCATGGGTTACGTGCTTCCCTACGGCAACATGTCGTACTGGGGCGCGCAGGTGATCATCAACCTGTTCGGCACGATCCCCGGCTTCGGTCCCGATCTGGTCGAATGGATTCGTGGTGACTACGGCATCGGCGATGCAACCCTGACGCGGTTCTTCTCGCTGCACGTCATCGCATTGCCGTTCATCATTGCACTGCTGGTACTGCTGCACCTGGTCGCACTGCGCCAGGTGGGTTCGAACAATCCGGACGGCATCGAGATCAAGGAAAACCTGGGTGCGGATGGCAAGCCGAAAGACGGCATCCCGTTCCATCCTTACTACACGCTCAAGGACATCGTCGGCGTCGGGCTGTTTCTCACGCTGTTCGCGATCGTGCTGTTCTTCGCGCCGACCTTCGGCGGCTTGTTCATGGAAGCGCCGAATTTCGAGCCCGCCAATCCTTCCTCGACTCCCGATCACATCGCGCCGGTGTGGTACTTCACGCCTTACTACGCGATCCTGCGCGCGGTTCCGGATCAGAAGCTCGGCGCACTGCTCATGGCTCTGTCGGTGCTGGCATTCCTGTTCCTGCCATGGCTCGATCGCGCCAAGAACAAGTCGATCCGTTATCGCGGCCTGACCTCGAAATTGCTGCTCGCGATGTTCTTCATCGCGTTCTGCGTGCTGATGTGGCTCGGTCTCAAGCCGGCCGACGGCATATACGTGCTGTTGGCGCGCATCTTCACGTCACTGTACTTCGCCTTCTTCATCCTGCTGCCGTTCGTATCGAAAGCCGACGGCAACGGTCCGGTTCCAGATCGAGTGACCTACCATGCGCACTAACTCCATCCGGCTCATCGGCGCGCTGGCGCTGTTGTTAGTGGCCGGCGCGGTTCCGGCCAATGAAGGCGGTCATGCCGGCTGGGAGCGCAAGGCGGGCAACGAGATCGCGAACCTGCCGTCGTTGCAGCGTGGTGCGCGCAATTTCATGGCGTATTGCTCGGGCTGCCATTCGTTGAAGTTCATGCGCTACTCACGCATGGCTGCCGACCTCAAGATCTCCGACGAGCAGCGCGACAAGTATCTGGTGCGGCCGGGCGACAAGTTCTCCGACTACATCAAGGCGTCGATGCCCGCGGCCGATGCGCAGGAGTGGTTTGGCAGGGCGCCGCCGGATCTGTCGCTGGTCGCCCGTTCGCGCAGCAGCGACTGGATCTTCAATTTCCTCACGACGTTCTATGCCGATCCGGCCAGCCGCCAGACCGGGGTGAACAACCTGCAACTGCCCGGCACTGCGATGCCGCATGTGCTCGCGAGCGTGCAGGGCGTGCAAAACCCGGTGTGGCGCAACGTCGAACACAAGGGTGAAGACGGCAAGGCGGCGTTGCTGCGCGAATTCGAGAAGTTCGAAGCCGGCGTCCCCGGCAGCATGAGCGCCGAGCAGTTCGACGAGTTCGCCCGGGACACCGTGAATTTTCTCCAATACGTCGGCGATCCGACGCAGGTCGAACGCCAGGGGCTCGGCATCTGGGTGGTCTTGTTCCTTCTCGCGTTCACGGCCATCGCGTGGATGTTGAAGACGGAGTACTGGAAGGACGTCCGCTGAGCGTCCGGACCCTCAGGCGAGGAGCACCGATCCGCGGGCCGCGTCCCGCGAACGCGCGAGGGGAGACTTAAGTGTCGAGTCGTCGTGCAACGATGACGTTGTTCTCGGCGCCGGACGATCCGTGGAGTCATCGCACGCGCATCGTGATCGCCGAGAAGGCGATCGAAATCGAGATCGTGGATGTGGCTCCCGGGAAA
>Ga0137437_1000156_pt1 | contig 18272 bp, 21 predicted proteins | sample EasRivERMGT138_2_FD_102332 | JGI IMG/M metagenome (GOLD analysis project Ga0137437, IMG submission 102332) | Soil microbial communities from meander-bound floodplain in the East River, Colorado, USA - East River MetaG ERMGT138_2 | ecosystem: Environmental > Terrestrial > Soil > Floodplain ...
AACGTGCGGGCGAGCGCCTCGCGCGCCGGGTTGATGTCGACCCCGACGATCTGATCGGCGCCGGCGAGCCTGGCGCCCTGGACGACGTTGAGGCCGATGCCGCCCAGGCCGAACACGACGACCTTGGCGCCCGGCTCGACCTTGGCGGTGTAGATCACCGCGCCGATCCCGGTGGTCACACCGCAGCCGATGTAGCAGATCTTGTCGAACGGCGCGTCGGCGCGCACCTTCGCGAGCGCGATCTCGGGCAGCACGGTGTGGTTCGCGAACGTCGAGCACCCCATGTAGTGGTGGATCGGCTTGCCCTTGATCGAGAACCGGCTGGTGCCGTCGGGCATGACGCCCTTGCCCTGCGTCGCGCGGATCGCGGTGCACAGGTTGGTCTTGCGCGACAGGCAGGACTTGCAGCCGCGGCACTCCGGCGTGTACAGCGGGATCACGTGATCGCCGGGCCGCAGCGACGTGACGCCCTGGCCGACCTCGACGACGATGCCCGCGCCCTCGTGACCGAAGATCACCGGGAACAGGCCCTCCGGATCGGCGCCCGAGCGCGTGAACTCATCGGTGTGGCACACGCCCGTGGCCTTGATCTCGACGAGCACCTCGCCGGGTTTCGGGCCTTCGAGATCGACGTCTTCGATGACGAGCGGTTGACCTTTCGCGTACGCGACGGCGGCACGGGTTCGCATGCCGCGTAGCCTATCGCGAAACTTCCTGACCGGGCGACGCTCAGCGGAGGAACGCGCGCAGATCGAAGCCCTTGTCCTCCTCGCGCGCCTCGAGGCCGGCGACGCTCCGCCACGACTTGGCGACGCCGCACGCCTGGCACAGCGCGATGTCGCGGCCGCCGGTCCGCCCGGTCGTGATGTACTTGAGGACCGCCTGCTCGTGACACTCCGGGCACTCGTGCAGGAACACGTCGTCGCGGCGAAACCCGCGCTTGGTGAGCTTGGACTCGAGCGCGGCAAGATCAGCGATCCCGCGGGGGGCCTCATCGATCGGCATGGGCCAGTCTACTCGGATTTCCGCGGGGTCGCGTGCGCCGCCGCCGAGCCGGTCACGATCGGAAGCTGGGATCGACGCGATCGAGCTTGCGCAGCAGCCCCGGCCAGGCGAGCGCGCCGCCGCCACCCCGGGTGGCCGCCTTGGCCATCATCGCCGACCCGGCGACGATCTTGGGATCGATCGCGATGAGCTCGCCGCCGCCGGCCTGCGCGCGCACCTGGATCATGCACGCCGCCTCGAACAGGTACATCGCGAGGAACGCGTCGGCCGCGCTCGGGCCCACGGTGAGCAGGCCATGGTTGCGCAGCATCAAGAAGCTCTTGTCGCCCAGGTCGCGCACCAGGCGCGGCTTCTCCTCGGCGTTGAGCGCGACGCCCTCGTAGTCGTGGTAGGCCAGCGACGACAGCACGAAGGTCGATTGCTGCGACAGCGGTAGCACGCCGGCCTTCTGCGCCGACACCGCGACGCCGTTGATGCTGTGGGTGTGGAGCACGCACCTGGCGTCGTCGCGCGCGGCGTGGATCGCGCTGTGGATCGTGAAGCCAGCCGGGTTGATCTCGTAGGGGCTGTCGAGCACCTTACGCGCGTCGTGATCGATCTTGACGAGGCTTCCCGCGGTGATCTCGTCGAACGTCATGCCGTAGGGGTTGATCAGGAAGTGATGCTCGGGGCCCGGCACCCGCGCCGAGATATGGGTGAAGATCAGATCATCCCAGCCGTAGAGCGCGACCAGCCGGTAGCACGCCGCGAGATCGACCCGCAGCTGCCACTCGACATCACCGACTTTTGCGCGCACGTCTGGGCTGGTCATGCCCCGGATGGTAGCGCAGGTCGGCCGTCCGGCGCGAAGGGCCCGGAGCCGGCCGCCAAGACCGGCCTGGTGGAGCCCCGGGAGTAGCGTAGAGTGGCGCTTTCATTCTGGATCGGAGTGAGCGATCGTTGGCGGAGATGAGCGACCGCCCGATGCATACGGTGCCAGGACTGTTCGACCGCCTGACCGCGATCTATGCAGACGGCGAGCGCGCGATCGAGGAAGGCCGGCTGCACGACGCGGTGACGCTGTTCACCGAGGGCATCGAGCTCGACGATCAGTTCCGCAACCAGTACGTCACGATGTACGCCCAGCGCGCGTTCGCCAGGCAGCGCATGGGCGACAACATGGGCGCGATCCCCGACTACGGCAAGGCGATCGAGATGGAGCCGCCCATCAACCAAGCGCAGTACCTGTTCCATCGCGGCATGTGCTTCACGGCGATCGGCGGCCACGAGGAGCACGCGGTCAACGACTACGGACGATCGATCGCGATCTATCCCGATCACCCCGGGCCGTACCACCTGCGCGGCAAGCTCTACGCGAGCGATCTCGGCCGCTACGAGGAGGCGATCGCCGACTTCGATCGGCTGCTCGCGATGCGCCCGGTCGCCGAGGGCTACCAGCTGCGCGGCTATGCCAAGCTGAACCTCGGCCAGGGCCGCGACGCGATTCCCGATCTGATCGAAGCCAATCGCCTCGAGCCGGACACCTATACCGACTACCTCCTGGCCTGGGCGGGGGCGGTGGCGCCCGACGACGAGCTGTTCTATCGCTCGATGCAGGCGGTGCTCGCCGCCGACGCCGCGATGTACAGGGCCTACTTCCTCGACAACGAAGACTTCGCGCGGTTTCGCCATCAGCCGCGGTTCCAGCAGATCGTCGGCAGTGTGTGAGACAGTGTGTGACCGCGCGCGGGCGTGCTAGGACGATGACGTGGAGCTCGGCCCGCTCGTTTCGCTCGTGCGCGACCGGTGCGTCGTCGCGCTGACCGGCGCCGGCTGCTCGACCGAGTCCGGCATCCCCGACTATCGCGGCCCCGAGACGCCGCCGCGCGCCCGCCCGCCGATCCAGCACCGCGAGTTCGTCGATCACGCCGACATGCGCCAGCGCTACTGGGCGCGCTCCACGCTCGGCTGGGCCCGGTTCTCGTCGGCGGTGCCGAACCCCGCCCACCTCGCGCTCGCCGAGCTCGAGCAGCGCGGCGCGTTCGCGGGCGTGATCACCCAGAACGTCGACGGCTTGCACGGCACCGCCGGCAGCCGCGCGGTGGTCGAGCTGCACGGCGCGCTCGCCCGTGTGCGATGCCTGGCGTGCCCGGCCGTGGCGACCCGCGACGAGCTCCAGGCGCGCCTGCTCGCGGCGAACCCCGGCTGGCTCGACCGCGCGCAGGGCGTCGCGCTCGCCCCCGACGGCGACGCCGAGCTGTCCGGCCCGCTCGTCGCCGACTTCACCGTGGTCGCGTGCGAGGCGTGCGGCGGGACGCTCATGCCCGACGTCGTGTTCTTCGGCGGCAACGTGCCGCGGGCCACGCTCGACGCCGCGTGGCTGCTGTTCGATCGCGCCGAGGTGCTGCTCGTGGTCGGCTCGTCGTTGACGGTGTTCTCCGGCTACCGGTTCGTGCGGCGCGCCGCCGAGCGGGGCGTGCCGATCGCGATCTTGAACCGCGGGCCGACCCGCGGCGACGACCACGCGCAGGTCCGGGTCGACGCGCGCGCGGGCCTCGCGCTGCCCGAGCTCGCCCGCGCGCTGGCATAGCGGGCACTCGGGCCAACACCTTGGAGCGCGCCACAGTCGCTTCCTGCATAGACATGGGTCGCGCTGAACGAGCGCGGAGCACCATCCCCGGGCTATGGGCGGCGCGTGAACACCAGGTTCAGCGGCGGACCGAACGTCTGCGCCACGACGAAGCCACCGTCATCCACGACCAGCTCGCCGCTCACGACATCCTTGCTCGCCGTGGTCGTGACCGCGAACACGCGGTGGCCGTTCGCGTCCGGCTTGCGCTCGATATCGTAGCTCACCGACGCGATCGCCGTCGCCGGGAAGTACGCGAGCTCGAGCGACACCAGCTGGCGCTTGTCGCCGACCTTCATCCCGGCGAGCTTGTCGGCGAGCATGATCGAGCCGCCGATGCCCGGCCCCGAGAGGAACGCGCCGGCGGGGACGGGCTCGCTGAGCGATAGCAGCTTGCCGGAACGGTCGGTGCCGGTGACGACCAGCTTGCCGCCGGTGACCTGGCCCGCGAGCTGGAGCGATCCGAACGGCGACGTCATCGCCAACGTCGTCGTGTCCGGCCCGATCTTGTAGGACATCACGATGCGCCCCGCGAGCTCGGCGACCTCCTGAGCGACGATCACCCGCTTGCCACCGACGATCCCGACCGCGAGCCGTTCCTCGCCGACCGGCTTGCCGGCGATCGCCAGGTCGTAGTGCGCCTGGTGCACGAGCTTGCCCTCGGCCGCGAGCGGCGGCACGCCTTCCCAGCGGCCCTGCGCCGGCGGCCCCGCGTTGCGCTTCGCGATCTCGGCGAGCTTGGATTCGAGGTCCGCGCGCGGAAGCCACATGCCCCGCACCATCACGCCGTCGGGGACCAGCGGCAGCGGCTCGCGCAGCGGGTTCGTCGCAACGAGGACGAGATCCGCCCGTGCGCCGGCCTCGACGACGCCAGCCTCGTGCGGCGCGCCGAGATATTCCGCGGCACCCGCCGTCGCCGCACGCAGCACGCGCGCGCGCGGCATCCCCGCGGCGACCATCAACTCGATCTCGTCGTGGAGCGCCTCGCCGGGAATGACGAACGGGTTGCCGGTATCAGTCCCGACGAGGATCGGCGCGTTGCCGGCCGATAGCCGGGCGAGGATCTTGGCACGCCACACGTTCGCCGCGCGCATGGTCGCGAAGTCCTCGGCGCTGAGCGTCTTGAGCCGGAAGTCCTGCTTGGGATCCCACTGCGCGATGACGGCGGGCGCGATCTTGTCGAGCCACCTCGCGCCCCGGCGGACCGCCGCCGGATCGTCAAGTCGGGCGATCCGGTCGAGCACGACCAGCGTCGGACAGTTCCACGTGCCTGCGGCGATCGTCTGGGCGATCAAGCCCGGCAGCCGGGGCTCGTCGAGCTTGGGCAGCGCCACGCGCAGCTTGGCCAGCATACCGCCTTCGTCGGGCAGCCTCACGCCGTCGGGGACGAGCGCCAAGAGCCAGCCGTCGAGGTGCTCGATCGACCGCTGCTTCGCCGCCAGCACCCCGGCGAGTCCGACCGCATTGGGGACGTGCCCCGCGAGCAGCATGCCCTGTCGCTTGCCGGCCGCCGCCAGCGCTTCGTACGCCTCGCGCGACAGCCGGGAGTACGGCTTCAGGAAGTCGTAGCCCTGCGCCTTCTGCTCGGCGACGACCTTGTCCGCATCGGCCGGGTGGTCGAGCACGGTGCTGCCCGGCCATACCGGCGGATCACCGTCGATGATCGGCCCCGCGGTCACGATCGTCGGCCCCAGCCGCTCGCCGCGCGCGATCTCGGATCGCCAGGCGAGGTGCTGCTCGCTGCCGAACATGTTGCGGATCGTCGTCACGCCGGCGGCGACGAACAGCGTCAGATCACTCTCGCTCCAGGTGTGGACGTGCATGTCGGCGAGCCCCGGCATCAACCACTCGTTCGTGCCGTCGATCGTCGTCGCACCAGCCGGCACCGCGATCGACGCGCTCGGCGCCACCGCCACGATCCGATCGCCGCGCACGACCACGGTATGGTGCTCGAGCACCCCGTCGCGCGACATCGGCACGACGGAGACGTTGGTGATCGCGATATCGCCGGGGTGCAGCGTGGTCGTTGGGTTGGTGCCACCCGTACCACTGCCAGCCATAGCGCTGCCGCCGCAGGCCACCAGCACGAGGAACGCAAAGCGATGAAGCATCACGTGGAACCTACCGTCACTTGCGGCTGTACACGGTCGTCAAGGGCGGCTCGCTCGCGAGCGTGGCCTTGGCGGCCTCGACCCGCGCGAACATCGCCAGGAAGTTCTCGCCGAGCACCTTCTTGACCTGCGCCTCGCTGTGGCCGCGGCGCAACAGCTCCTCGGAGATCTTGGGGTACAGCGAGACATCCTCGAAGCCGATCGGCGGGTCCTCGATGCCGTCGAAGTCGGCGCCGATCCCGACGGCGTCCTCGCCGCCGACCGCGATCACGTGCTCGATGTGCTCGACGACTTTGGTCCACGCCGCGCGCGGCAGCTTGTCCTGCTGCTTGCCGAGCGCCTGCATCTCGGCGCGCAGCCGCGCCGGGTCCTTGGCGTACGTCGCCTTGAGCTTCAGGTACTGGGGCTTGATCTTCGCGAGCCTGGCCACGAACAGGTCGTAGACCTTCTGGTCGAGGAACCCCGAGCCGACGTTGATCATCACGAGCCCGCCCTTGCCCGCGATCTGCTTGATCTGATCGTCGGTCAGGTTGCGCGGCATGTTCGAGATCGCGCGGCACGACGAGTGCGAGGCCATGACGGGCGCGCGCGACACCGCGAGCACGTCCCGGATCGTCGCGTCGGACACGTGCGAGATGTCGACGATCATGCCCAGGCGATTCATCTCCTTGACCACGTCCTTGCCGAACTCGCTGAGCCCGCCGTGCACGGCGGACTTCTTGGGGTCGAAGTCGGGCTCGTAGAACGGCCCCGACGAGTCGGCCCAGTGGTTCGTGTTGGTGTGGGTCAAGGTCATGTAGCGCACGCCGGCGCGATACATCTCGCGCAGCACGGCCAGCGAGTCCTCGATCGCGTGGCCGCCCTCGATCCCCATGAGGATGGCGATCTTGCCGGCCTGCTTGGCGGCGCGGATGTCGGCGACCGTGGCGGCGAGCGTCAGATCCTTGGGGTGGCCGTCGACCACGCGATGCGTGATGTCGATGAGCTCGATCGCGCGCTTCGCGGCGCCGTTGTCGGCGTACGACGCGGCGACGTAGATCGAGAAGAACGGCGCGGTCAGCCCGCCTTCGCGGGCCCGCGGGATATCGAAGTGGTCGGTCGCGCCCTTGGTCGCGACGTCGGCCCACTTGGTCGCCAGCTGGTCCGGCGCGTCGAGGTGCGTGTCGACCACGATCGCGTCGGCATGGAGCTTGTGGGCGCGCGTCGCGACGTCGTCGGCGCGTGCAATCATCGGGACGAGCATGACGGCCAGGAGCCAGGGGCGCATCGCGGCAGTCTAGTCCTGTATCCTGGGCGCATGTCTGATCTCGCGCAGCGGTTTACCGAGGCCCAGGCCCAGATCAAGCCGGTCACCGGGCTCGCCGCCGAGGTCCTGCTCGAGCTGTACGGGCTGTACAAGCAGGCGACCGCCGGCGATGCCTCCGGCAGCCGCCCCGGCATGCTGGACCTGCGCGGCCGCGCCAAGTACGACGCGTGGGCGAGCCGCAAGGGGATGACCGCCGACGCGGCGATGACCGCCTACGTCGCGACCGTCGCCAGGTACGCCCGGTAGCCGCTACAGCGCCAGCGCCATCGCGACGTCGTCGATCGCCTGGCCGTCGACGCGAAACCGGTCGCGCGTGACGCCGACCTCGACGAAGCCGACCGCCGCGTAGAGCGCGCGGGCCCGCTGGTTGTGCGCGAACACGCCGAGATCGAGCCACGCAAGCTCCGCGGTCCTGGCCCACGCGATCGCCACCGCGAGCAGCGCCCGGCCGTGCCCCCGGCCGCGCCAGCCGCGCTCGATCCCCATGCCGAGCATCGCGCGATGAAACTCCGACGGCAGCCGCCCGCCGTGGAGATCGAGGTGGCCGCGGATCTCGCCGTCGATCACGAGGCCCCACGTGCGCAGCCAGTGCGGCTCGTCGAGCGGCTGGATCCAGCCGATCTGGTGGCGCTCGATCGTCGCCAGCTCGTCGACCGGCGCGTCGGAGGACCGCGGGCGGAAGATCAGATCACCGTCCCTGCCCGACTCGCTGCTATGGCGGGCGATGTGCCCCACCAGCGCGGGAAGGTCGACATCGGCGAGCAGCACGATCATCGGGTTATAGTGCCACCATGACGCAATCGGCGTGGCAGCTCGGCGGTCGCAACGCACTGGTGACCGGCGGAACCCGTGGGATCGGTCGAGCCATCGTCTCCGAGCTGGCCCGGCTCGGCGCACAGGTGACGCTCGTGGCGCGCTCGCAAGCGGACGTCGACGCGGCCGTGCGCGAGCTCGGCGGCGGCGTGACCGGCGTGGCCGGCGACGTGACGAGCGCCGCCGATCGCGCCCGGATCGTCGCGCACGTGCGGGAGCGCGGCCCGCTCCACGTGCTCGTCCACAACGCCGGCGGCAACATCCGGAACAAGCTCGTCGACTACGACGACGCCACGATCGAGCGCATGATCGCGCTGAACCTCACCGCGCCGGTGCTGCTGTCGCGCGACCTCCACCCCCAGCTGCGCGCCGCCGCCGGCGCGAGCGTGATCCACGTCGGCTCGGTGGCCGGCCTGGTCGCGCTGCCGACCGGCGTCGCCTACGGCGCCGCGAAGGCCGGGCTCGCGCAGGCCGCCCGCACGCTCGCGCTCGAGTGGGCGCGCGACGGCATCCGGGTCAACACCGTGGCGCCCTGGTACACGCGCACGCCGCTGGTCGAGCCGGTGCTCGCGCGGCCCGAGGCGCTCGCGGCGATCATCGCGCGCACCCCGCTCGGCCGGATCGCCGAGCCGCACGAGGTCGCGACCGCCGTCGCGTTCCTCGCCATGCCCGCCGCGTCGTACATCACCGGCCAGTGCCTCGCGGTCGACGGCGGCATGTCGATCCAGGGCCTGCCCGCCCTGCCGTGAGCTCCACCCGTTGGCTTTGTGAGCTTGCGTCCTTCAGCCAACCACATGCAGGGTACGACCTTGGAGATTACCAATCGGACTCGCTGCGTTCTCCCGTACTGACGATGTGATTACCCACATGGGCATCCTTTACGGCGCAGGTTCGGCCGTGCGAGGGTCCCGCGCATCGACGTTGTGCGCCAATCCCCGGGCATCCGGCGTTCACGCACACCACGTTCCACGACCGAACGTCCATGCACGATCCCTGCAATCTGCTTCGCGACAGGAGAACACCATGAAGAACTTGCTACGCTGCTCGCTCGCGTTTGCCCTCGTCACGGGCGCCTGCATCGACGCCACCGACCAGGCGCCGGCCCCGGATGACCAGGGTGACCACGGCGAGGTCGCCCAGGCGGTCACCACGACCGGCTTCACCGCGACCTATACCGGACAAGGCAACGGCGCGTCGACGTGCAACTCGACCTTCAATATCACCGGCCAGGAGCCCTCGACCGCCGGTACGTTCCCGGTGTTCGTCTACATGGTCGGCACGGGCGAGACCTTCACCAACGCCTCGGCGACCGCCGCCGTCGCCGGCATGGCGAGCCGCGGCTTCGTCGCGGCGACCGTCGCCTACAACAGCGGGTCGTTCTCGGGCTGCAGCACCATCTCGGGCAAGGCGCGCTGCATCTTCAACCCGGCGAGCTCGACCAGCGCGATCAGCAGGCTGTGCGCGCGCGCCAAGGCAGACTGCACCAAGGGCGTCGTCGTGGGCGGGTTCAGCCAGGGCGCGGTCATGGCGACGCTCGCCAAGAACTTCGACAGCCGCGTGGCGGCGGCGTGGGGCATCGGCGACGGCGTGAAGTACTCGATCTTCAACCTGACGTCATGTATGGCGGACGGCAGCCGCGCGCTCCCCAGCAGCCGGCTGCGCGCGGTCGACGGTGAGAAGGATCAGTTCATCGGCCCCACGGCCGCCAACGTGCGCAGCCAGTTCCTGACGCTCACCGGCCTTTCCTGTGGCACGGGTTTCAATTGCCTGCAGAGCAACGGCAGCGGCTGGTTCATCGTGCAGAACGCCCAGGTCGGCGATGGCAGCGCCGATCACTGCTACATGCGCCAGAGCGGCGACTGCTCGGGGAGCCAGAATTCGCTGGACCAGAACTGGCAGACCGGCGCGGACGTCTGGGAGCTCAATGCCAATCTGGATTTCCTGACCAGCTTCACCGTGCCCTGAAGATCTGTCGAACCGAGGCGTCGCCGTTCGCAGGCCGGTCAGACGAGCGTCCCGAGCCACGGCGCGACGCGGCTGCACAGCGCGCGGACCTCGTCGAGCGAGCACCCCAGCGCGGAGGCGAACCGCACGATCACGCCGGCCTCGGCCTCCGAGACGTAGCCCTTCGCGAGCACGACCGCGATCCCGTCGGTGATGATCATCACCGCCAGCTCGCCGGGATGGACGCCCGCCCCGCGAAACGGCCCGGCCGATCCGCGCAGCGCCTCGGCGAGCCGGTGGGGCTCGAGCGGTTCGGCGAGCAAGAGGTCGTCGAGCAAGATCGGGTTGCCGGTCCGCAGCTCGATGTGCTGCTGCAGGCGCAGGCCTTCCTCGAGCCCGATCTGGTCGTCGGCCCGGGCGATCGCGACGAGGGCTCGCGCGAACAGGTGACCGAGCGCGTTGTCGAGGATCCGCTCAGTGGCCACGGAACTTGCCCGGCCGACGCTCGAGGAACGCACGCAGGCCTTCCTGCATGTCCTCGGTCGCCAGGAGCGGCGACAGATCGGACAGCAGGCGCTTCGCCGCGGCCGCCTCGCTGTCCGGCAGCGCGTGACGCGACGACGCGAGCGTGGCGTAGACCCCGAGCGGCGCCTGCGCCGCGATGACCTCGGCGATCGCGATGGCGCGCGCGAGCTGGTCGCCGTGCTCGGTGACCTCCTGGACGAGCCCGATCCGGTGGGCCTCGGCCGCGTCGAGCTCGTCGCCGGTCAAGAGCCAGCGCATCGCGTTCGCCCACCCGACCTCGCGGGGAAACCTCAGCGTCGCGCCGCCGCACGGATAGATGCCGCGCTTGATCTCGATCTGGGCGAACCGGGTCGTGCGCGCCGCGACCCGAACATCGGTCGCCAGGAGCAGCTCGATCCCGATCGTCAGGCAGATGCCCTGGACCGCGCAGACGGTAGGCTTTCCGACCCGTGACGCGAGGCCGAGCGGATCGATCCCACCGTCGGGGATCGTGAACTTCCCGCTCGCGAACACCGGCGCCCACTGCGGCAGATCGAGCCCGCCGGTGAAGTGATCGCCATGCGCGTGCAAGACGCCGACCCGCAGCTCGGCGTCGCGCGCCAGCTCGCCGTACGCGCGGCACAGGCCGTCCCACAGCGGCAGATCGAACGCGTTGCGCTTCGCCGCGCGATCGAGACCGATGAGCAGTACGTGACCGCGGCGTTCGAGGCTGATCTGTCCCATCGACATCGGGGGAAGGTACGGCAACCCCAGGAGCGAGCGCCAGCGCCGTGCCCCCCGCGAAACGCGGGCCGTCGCACGCGGTAGACTACGGCGATGCGGACTCTCATGCTCGCGATCGTGCTCGCCGCCTGTGCCTCCAACGCCCCGCACATCGGGAACTTCGAGCCCAGCGATCGCACCGCGATCGCCGCCGTGCTCGCCAACCAGATCGAGGCGTGGAATCGCGGCGATCTCCCGAGCTACATGGACGGCTACGCGCGCATCCCCGGGCTGGTCTTCACCTCGGGCGGCGATGTCCGGCACGGCTGGCAGGACGCGCTCAATCACTATCAGGCGCGCTATGCGATCGATCCCAGAGCGATGGGAACGCTCGACTTCCAGATCGAGTCGATCGATCCGGTCGGGGCCGACGGCGCGGTCGTGCTCGGCCGCTGGGAGCTCTCGGGCAGCGCCCACCCCGGCCGCGGCGTGTTCACGCTGGTCCTCGAGCGCCGGGCCGAGGGCTGGCGGATCATCCACGATCACACGTCGCTGTCGTCGTCACCGCTGTGACGGCGGCGGCGGCGGCGGCTGACCGCACACCGCCTCGGCGGCGAGCGCATCGAGCGTGGGGCGGAGCTTGCTCGCGGCGGGCGCGAGCACGAAGCGCCACAGCGCGCCGGTCCCACACGCACGGCGCTCCGCCCACCCCACCAGATCGAGCGGCAGCTTGGTCTTGAACGCGTCGAACACGTGCGCGGTGATCGTCACGCGCCCGCCGTCCGCCGTGCCCTGCGCGCCGGTCGCGACAATGGCGTCCTTGTTCGCGATCTGCTTCGCCTCGTCGACCGCCTCGACGAGCCCTCGAAAGTATGCCGTCAGCTCGGCGCCGACCGTCTGGGCGTCGAGCGCGGCCCGATCCTCGGTGCGCCACACGAACGCGTACGACCAGTAGCCGGGCGCCGCCGGATCGAAGAACCCCGGGGCGAACCGCAGCTCCTCGACGCCCTTGTGGGCGAGCGCCGGGGCGAAGTCCAGCGGGAACGGGATCGTCTCGCTGCGAAACCCGGTCGGGATCGACCACGGTTGCGCCGGGGGGCCAGGTTCGGCCGGCCGCGCCGCCGGAGCCGTCGGCTCGGGTAGCGGGGCCGGGGTGGACGGACCACAAGCGAGGATCCAGGGCACGGCAAAGCGGCATCGCATCGCCCGGGACGATCGCACAGGAATTTGCTCCGCGAGCCGCCCGAGGCGAACCTTCCCACATGGACAAGAAGGAGCTCGTCGACCAGCTCGTCCGCCAGCTCGAAGCCTCCGCCCGCGCCGCGCTGTCCTCGCGCGATGCCGCCGCGGCCGAAGCGCGCGACGGGGCAACGCCCGACGAGAAGCGTGAAGACGCCCGTGCCGCCCACCAGCTCGCCAGCCTGGGCCGCGCCCAGCAGCAGCGCGCGAAGCAGGCGCTCGCCGACGCCGACCGCCTGGTCCAGTTTCGCCCGGCGCCGCTCTCGGGTGCCGCGGCCATCGGCGTCGGCGCGATCGTCGAGGTCGAGGACGCCGACTCCGGCGAGGGCCGCACGTTCTTCCTCGCCCCGGTCGGCGCCGGCATCACGCTCACCGGCCCCGGCGGCGACGGCCACCTCTCGGTCGTCACGCCGGCCTCGCCGATCGGGCGCGCGGTGCTCGGCCGGCGCAACGGCGACGTCGTCGACATCACCGTCGACGGCGACGTCCGCGAATGGTCGATCACCTACGTCGGCTGACGGGGACGGTGTCGCTTTTGTCTCGTCCAGCGCCGTACGAAGTGAAGGGTTACGGGGAGTTGATGGGGACGGTGTCTCTTTTGTCTCGTTTTGGAAGTTGATGAGGACCGTGTTTCGTTTGTCCCTTGGGGGCGATAGGGGTAGCAGCGACTACGCGTCGACGAACGCGTCGAGCGCGGTCAGCTCGCCGCGGTCGAAGAACAACCGCTCGCAGCCCTCGCACCAGTCGTACTCGACGTCGCCCGCGCCGCGCAGCGCGATCATGTCGAGCGCGCACTCGTGGCACCGCGCGACCGTCGTTCGCGGATGATCGTGTGCGTGCGCGGCCGAGACGCCGCCTTCGATCACGCGGGCGATCCCGAGCGAGTCGATCGCCTCGCTCTCGCCCTTGTCGAGCACGATCCCGCCGCACGCCGGACAGCGATCGATCTCGATCGCGTGGAGCTCGAACTGGGCCATGTCGTTTGCACAGCCGGGGCACTTCATCGCTCCGACAGTACCTCAGTTCGCGCGGCGGCAGGCCCACCGACGGTAGCCGCCGGGTCAGCTCGACCCGCGACGACAATCGACGAGCGCGAAACAGACAATTGCGGTCCACCACACCGTGCGACCGTTTCACGTGCCCCGGTGGGATGGTAGCCATGAACCATGGGACATCTCGTCGATGGCGTCTGGAACACGGGGTGGTACGAGCCAGATGCCCAAGGTGCGTTCCGCCGGCCTACGACGAGGTTTCGCCATCGGCCCGTCGAGGTCGCAGCCGGCCGTTATCACCTCTACGCGGCGTGGGCGTGCCCGTGGGCGCACCGGACCTTGATCACGCGCTCGCTGCGCGGGCTGACCGGCGCGGTCGGCGTGACCATCGTCGGGCCGCTCATGGGAGATGACGGCTGGCCGCTTCGCGCCGAGGATCCGGATCCGATCGGCGGCGCGCAGCACCTCCGCGACGTCTACCTCCGCGCCGATCCCGGTTACACCGGCCGCGTCACCGTGCCGGCCCTGTGGGATCGCGAGACCCACAAGATCCTCAACAACGAGTCGCGCGAGGTGATGCGCATCTTCGACGTCGATCTCGCCCCGCTGGCCCGCGATCCGCTCGAGCCGTCGCTGGCGCCGCCCGAGCTCGTCGGCGAGATCGATCGCGTGCTCGATGCGATCTACGAGCCGATCAACAACGGCGTGTACCGCGCCGGGTTCGCGGCCACGCAGTCCGCCTACGACCTCGCGGTCCGCGAGCTGTTCGCGGCGCTCGCGCACTGGGACGCCGTGCTCGGCGAGCAGCCCTACCTGTGCGGCGCGCGGATGACCGAGGCCGACATCGCGCTGTTCACCACGCTCCTGCGCTTCGATCTCGTCTATTACGCCCACTTCAAGTGCAACGTGCGGCGGCTGCGCGACCACGCGAACCTGTGGTGGTTCACGCGCCGGATGTACCAGCACCCGGGGATCCGGCCCACCTGCCATCTCGACGATATCAAGACGCACTACTACTGGAGTCAGCCCTCGGTGAACCCGACGCGGATCGTGCCGCTCGGGCCCGCGATCGAAGCCGAGCTCGCGGCGCCGCTGTAGCCGCCGAGATGTATCGCCGAAGCGCCGGCGGTCATGGTTCCGAGCGGCCGCGCAGCAAGTGCAGCCCCACGAGCAGGATCACCGAGCCGATGAAGGCGACGAAGATGGTCCCGGCGAGCCCGGCGAACGGCGCGTGCCATCCGGCGGCCGTGAACAGCCAGCCGCCGATGAACGCACCGACCACTCCGATGACGATATCGACGAGGATGCTGCCACCGGAGCCGACCAGCAGGGATGCCAGCACGCCGGCGATGAGTCCAACGATGAGCCAGGTAACGAGGTCCATGCATCGGCGATGAGCACCCGACGTGCCAGGTCTCGGAGCGAGCGGTCGCAGGTACCTGCAGTACTTGGGGACGAGCGTCTCCTGTGCGAATACGCTCGATCGCTCCACCGGCGCCCACCGGCGCCCACCGGCGCTCACCGGCGTTTACCTTGCGATGCCGTCATGACAAGCTCACAAGGCGTGGCGATCCATGGATCGACACCATCTCCGCACGATGTCCGCATGCGCACTTGTAGCCCGCCTGGCGCGATCTGCGCACCATGCAAGCGAGTTACGCTCGCCTCATGCGCAAGCTCCTACCAGCGACCTTCGTCTTCGGGATCGTGCTCGTGGCGCACGCCAGGCCGGCACGCGCGGACTTCGGCCTCGGGCTATTCCTCGGTGACCCCACCGGGCTCGACGTCAAGATCGGGCTCGGCAATCGCTCGGGCCTCGATATCTTGCTGGGCTTCGACACCTTCCGCGACGGTCGCGGCAGCTACGGCCACCTGACGTACCTCGTGACGCCGCTGGTCGCCCACGGCTCGTCGGTGCTCGTCCCGCTCCGGATCGGCATCGGCGCGGCGCTGTACGGCACCCGCAACGACATCGACGTCGCGGTCCGCGCGCCGCTCGAGCTCGCGCTCCGGCTGCGCAACACACCCCTGGAGTTCTACGGCGAGATCGCCCTCGCGTTCACGCTGTTCGATCCGGGCGACAACGACCTGCGGATCGACGTGCAGGGCGGCCTGGGCTTCCGCGTGTTTCTCTGATCAATACCCTGCCTGCGGCAAGCTAGCGCTTCGCGAACTTGTCGATCCACGCGAGCACCTCCTCGTGCCAGAGCTTGCTGTTCTGCGGCTTGACCACCCAGTGGTTCTCGTCGGGGAAGTACAGGAACCGGCTCGGGATGCCCTTGCGCTGCAGCGCCGTGAACGTGCCCATGCCCTGCGAATCGGCGATCCGATAGTCGAGCCCGCCGTGGATCACGAGCGTCGGCGTCTTCCAGTTCTTCACCAGGTCGATCGGGTTGTGCTTGGTGTAGCCCTCCGACTTGTCCCACGGCACCCCGCCGTGCTCCCACTCCGGGAACCACAGCTCCTCGGTGTTGAAGTACGCCATGCGCTCGTCGAGGTTGCCGTCGTGGCAGATCAGCGCCTTGAACCGATCGGTCTTGCCGTTGATCCAGTTGATCATGTAGCCGCCGTACGAAGCGCCGAGCGCCGCCATCTTGGTCTTGTCGAGCCAGGGGTACTTCTCGAGCGCGGCGTCGAGGCCCATCATCAGATCGTCGTAGGGCGCACCGCCCCAGTCGTTGGAGATCGCGTCGGTGAACGCCTGGCCGTAGCCGGTCGAGCCGTGGAAGTCGATCATCACGACGCCGTAGCCGTGCCCCGCGAACACCTCCGGGTTCCAGCGGTAGTGGAAGTGATCGCCGAAGCTGCCCTGGGGTCCGCCGTGGATCAGGAACGCGACCGGCGCCTTGCCCCCGGTGAACCCGGCCGGCTTGACGACGAAGCCGTGCACCGTGTCGCCCTTCGCGCCCTTGAACGAGAACTGCTCGTAGTCGCCCCAGGTGATCGCCTTGACCCGCGCGTCGTTGAGGTGCGTGAGCTGCTTGACGTCACTGCCATCGAGCTTCGCGCTGTAGAGCTCGTCCGGTGACTTCATCGTGTTGCGCATGAACACGACGCGATCGCCGGCCGGGTGCGGCGCCCCGTTGGTGCCCTTGTCGACGACGACCCGGGGCGTCCCGCTCGCCACGTCGATCGCGAACACCGAGTGGTTGCCGAGGTTGTCGGTGTCGGTGAAGATCGTCTTGCCGTCGGCGCTCCACGCGACCGAGCCCGCCGAACGATCCCAGCCCTCGGTGGCCACGCGGAGCTTGCGCGACGCGACGTCGATGATGGCGATCCGCTCGCGATCGGCCTCGAACCCGGCGCGCTTCATCATCCGCAGCGCGATCGACTTGCCGTCGGGCGAGAACGTCGGCGAGAAGTCGTAGGCGGGATTCTCCGCCGTGAGATCGACGGGCCTCGTCCGGCCATCGGCGGCGACCACGAACGCGTCGGTGCCGGTGCGCCACGCGTTCTCGCGGCCGGCGACCCGCGCGACGAACGCGACGGCCTTGCCGTCGGGCGAGACGCTGACTTCATCCATACCGCCGGACGGCTGGGTCGGCGAATCGGTCGCCTGGCCCGGCGTGATGTCCTTGGCGTCGTCGGCCTTGCCGCCGGCGTCGGGCGCCGTCCACACGAACAGGTGCGAGTACTTGCCGTCCTCCCAGTGGTCCCAGTGCCGGAACAGCAGCTGGTCGTACGCGCGGGCCTTGAGCTTTCCCTTCGCGCGGTCCTCGTCGCGCTTGACCGACTCGGCGATCGACTTCGCGTCCGGCCACACGTCGACCGCGACCACGAGGTGCTTGCCGTCGGGGAACAGCTTGAAGCCGTTGACGTCGGCGGCAAGCTTGGTCACGGCTTCGGCCTCGCCGCCGCTCGGCCGGATCCGCCACACCTGGGACGAGCCCGAGCGCTGTGACGTGAAGTAGATCCACGCACCGTCGGCCGACCATTCCGGATCCGCGTCGTTCTCGATGTGCGTCGTGAGCTGCTTGGTGCCCGACCCGTCGGTCGCCGCGAGCCAGACGTCGGTGCGCCCGCGGTTGGCGTCGAGGTCGGTGTCGCGCACGGTGAACGCGACCTGTTTGCCATCCGGCGAGACCGCCGGATCGCCGACTCGCCGCATCGCGAGCATGTCGTCGACCGTGAGGCCCTTCGCCGCTGCCGGCGCGGCGGCCGCCAGGAGCCCGAGTAGCGCGAGCTGGTGCTTCATGACCGTGGAGTATCACGGCCGGCACGCGCGATGCGCCCGAGGGGAGGATCGTCATGAGGCCGGCGTGCGGCCACGCCCTTCGCCACGTAGTGACCCGCGGCGGCGAGGCCGAACACCGCCGCGCCCCCCGCCGCGGGCAACGCGTAGCCCGGCGCGAGGGCAATGACGCACAGCGCGATGAACTGCGCGACGGTCGCGATCTTGCCGAACACGTCGGCGCGAAGCTCGCCGCGCGGCCCGTGGCGCACGAGGTACACCGCGATCAGCGGCACCAGGACGAGCTCGCGGGCGCCCACGAGCGCGATCACGGCGAGGTCGTGGCTGTGGGTCCAGATCGCCGCGAGCACGATCGCGACGAACAGCTTGTCGACCGCCGGATCGAGCCAGCCTCCGATGTCCGGCCCCGTGCCGCCGCGCCGCTTGACCCACCGCGCGACCCGGCCGTCGGCGGCGTCGGTGACCGCGGCCAGCGCCACCAGCGCGGCCGACCACACCGGATCACCCCATAGCCACCACAGCCCGAGCGCGAGCGGGATGCGCGACAACGTCAACGCGTGTGCGAACCACACGCGTTGCGTCTACCACGCGACGAGCGGTGCAGCCGGGGCCGCAGCGAAGAACCCGCGTCGCCCGTGCTACGCTCGGCGGATGAAGGTGACGATTCGCTACTGCAACTCCTGAGGGTATCGCCCTCGCGCCGCCCGGGTGGCGGCCCAGTTGAAGCAGGATCTCGGGATCGACGCGGAGCTGGTCGTCGGCGGCTCCGGAGAGTTCACCGTGTGGGTCGATGACGCCAAGGTCATCGAGAAGCGCTGGGCGAGGTTTCCCGATC
>Ga0137437_1000157_pt1 | contig 18241 bp, 14 predicted proteins | sample EasRivERMGT138_2_FD_102332 | JGI IMG/M metagenome (GOLD analysis project Ga0137437, IMG submission 102332) | Soil microbial communities from meander-bound floodplain in the East River, Colorado, USA - East River MetaG ERMGT138_2 | ecosystem: Environmental > Terrestrial > Soil > Floodplain ...
CTCGATCGCGAGGACGGAGCGGCAACGCTCGGCAGCCTGCACATTGCCGCCGCGAGCGTGGAATATCCGGTGAGCCCGAACAGCCGCTCGGTGTGTCTCGACGTGTCGAACTGGAGCGTCGAAGAAACTCTCGCGGTGCGGCTCACGGTCGATTACGAATACGGACCGGCGCAAGGATCCGAGCTCACGGCCTCTGCGCCGACGGGAACTCAGCTCTAACTACGCCTTCTTCGGCATATAGAGATCGGTGATGGTGCCTTCGAAGGCTTCCGCCGAGAGGCCCACCGTCTCCGACAGTGTCGGATGCGGGTGAATGGTCAGCCCGATGTCGGCGGCATCCGCGCCCATCTCGATGGCCAAGGCCACTTCCGCGACCAGCTCGCCCGCGTTCGGTCCCACCATGCCGCCGCCGAGCACGCGATGCGTGACCGGATCGAACAGCAGCTTGGTGAAACCTTCATCGCGTCCGAGTGCCAGTGAGCGTCCGCTCGCGGCCCAGGGGAAGTTGCCTTTCTTGTACTGAATACCGTCGCGCTTGGCGTCGGTCTCCGTGAGACCCACCCAGGCGACCTCCGGATCCGTGTATGCCACCGAAGGAATGACGCGCGCGTCGAAGTAGCTCTTCTCGCCCGCGGCGACTTCGGCCGCGACCTTCGCCTCGTGCATCGCCTTGTGCGCGAGCATCGGGCCCGGCACGAGATCGCCGATCGCGAACACGTGCGGCAGGTTGGTGCGCAGTTGTTTGTCGACCGGAATGATGCCGCGATCGCTCACTTCGATGTCTGCGTTATCGAGTCCAATCCGCTTGCCATTGGCGCTGCGCCCGACAGCCACCAGCACGCGATCGAAGGTATCCGTGCGCTTGCCATCGGCGTCTTCGAAGTCGACGGCCAGGCCGTCCGCTTTCGCCGTACAACCCGTGACCTTGGTATTGAGCAATATCTGCTCGTACCGCGCCTTCAGGCGCCTCTCGAGCGGACGCACGAGGTCCGGGTCGGCGCCGGGCATCAGCTGGCCGGTGAGCTCGACGACCGAAAGCTTCGAACCTAGCGCGGCATACACCGTCGCCATCTCGAGCCCGATGATGCCGCCGCCGATCACCAGCAGGCGCTTCGGTACGCCGCCGAGTTCCAGCGCGCCGGTGGAATCGATGACGCGCGGATCGTTGGGGATGAACGGTAGTTTGATGGGTTCGGAGCCGGCCGCGATGATGCATTGCTCGAAGCGGATCTTCTCCGTCTTGCCGGCACCGGTAACTTCAATCACGTGCGGGCTGACGAACTTGCCAACGCCGGTGACTACTTCAACCTTGCGCTGCTTGGCGAGCTGCGACAGGCCGCCGACGAGTTTCTTGACGACGCTGTTCTTCCACTCGAGCAGTTTCGGCAGATCGATGGCCGGCGCGCCGAAGGCAACGCCGTGCGCGCGCATGTCAGCCACTTCATCGATGACCTTGGCGGCGTGCAGCAGCGCCTTGGAAGGAATGCACCCGACGTTCAGACACACACCGCCGAGCATCGGCCAGCGCTCGACCAGTGTGACCTTCAATCCAAGATCCGCTGCGCGGAACGCGGCGGTATACCCGCCCGGTCCCGCGCCCAGCACTAACAACTGAGTCTCGCGATCGTGGGGCACGTCGGGCTTGAGCGGCTTCGACGGCTTTGGAGCCGGCGGTGGCGCGGGACGCTGCGCGGCGGGCGCAGACGCGGGGGCCGCGGCCTTGGCGGCCGGCGCCGCTGCCGGCGCGGCGGCGGGCTTGGGCGCAGCTGCTGCCGGGGCTTCGCCCTCGATGCGCGCGATTACGCCGCCCTTGCCGATCTTGCCGCCCTTCTGCGCCAGCACTTCGAGCACGGTGCCCTTCGCAGTGGACGGCACGTCCATCGTCGCCTTGTCGGTCTCGAGCGTGACGAGCGGCGTCTCGACCTCGATCTTGTCGCCGACCTTGATGAGTACGTCGACGATCGCGACCTCGTCGAAATTGCCGAGATCCGGAACGGTCAGGTCGATCTTGCTCACGACATCGCCCCGAGCAGGTCCTTCGGCCTGGCGAGCGTGTCGGCGATGAATTTCGCGATGCGCGCGCCGAGCGCGCCGTCGATGACGCGATGGTCGTACGAGAACGATAGCGGCAGCATGAGGCGCGGCTGGAAGGCGTTGTCCTTCCACACCGGCTTCATCGCCGCCTTCGAGACGCCAAGGATGGCGACCTCGGGCGCGTTGATGATCGGGGTGAACGACGTTCCACCGATGCCGCCCAGGCTCGAGATGGTGAAGGTGCCGCCCTGCATGTCGGCGCCGGGTAGTTTGCCGGCGCGCGCCTTCTCGGACATGTCCGCGAGCGCGCGGGCCACTTCGAACACATCCTTCTTGTCGGCGTCCTTGATCACGGGGACCAGCAGGCCGTTCGGCGTGTCCGCGGCGAAGCCGACGTGAAAATACTTCTTGTAGACGAGGTTCTGCCCGGACTCGTCCAGCGAGCTGTTGAGCATCGGAAACTCGCGCAACGCGCGCAACGACGCCTGCACGATGAACGCGAGCGGCGTGACCTTGACGCCCTTTGCCGCCGCCTGCTCCTTGAGCGTGCCGCGCAGCGCTTCGAGCTCGGTGATGTCGCTCTCGTCGTACTGCGTGACGTGCGGAATGTTGATCCACGCCGCTTGCAGCCGCGGGCCCGAGATCTTCTGCACGCGCGACAGCGGCTTGACCTCGACCGCGCCGAACGCCGCGAAGTCGACCACGGGCACCTTGGGCAACGCGGGAGCCGCGGCCATCACGGGCCCGCCCCCCGCCATCACCATCTTCACGAATGCTTTGACGTCGTCGGCGAGGATGCGGCCCTTTTCGCCGCTGCCGCGTACGCGCCCGAGATCGACGCCCAATTCGCGCGCGAATTTGCGCACCGACGGGCTCGCATGCGCCTTGCCGAAGCTGTCTTCGTCGATGGGCGGCAGACCGCCGCGCGCACCGCTCGCGACGCTCAAGACCTGCTGCACGGCGTGTGGCGCCGCGGCGCGTGGGGCCTGCGCGGCAGCGGCCGGCTTGTTAGGCGCGGGTGCGGCAGCGGGCTTCGCGGGAGCGGCCGCTACCGCGGCAGCCTCACCCTTGACGGTCACCACGAGAGCGCCCGGCGACACGGTGCCGCCCTTGGTCACGTGCACCTTCTCGACGACGCCCCGGGCGGTCGAGGGCACGTCCATCGTGGCCTTGTCGGTTTCGAGCGTGACCAGCGGGGCGTCGATCTCGATCGCATCGCCCGGCTTCACCAACACGTCGATGACGGCCACCGACTCGAAATTCCCCATGTCGGGGACGCGTACTTCGATGAGGCTGCTCATGCGTGCTGCGGATCCGGTTTATTAGGGTCCAGGCCCAGTTTGGCGATTGCCGCCTTCAGCGTGCCCTTGTCGATGGCGCCTTCTTCGCCCAGCGCCTGCAGCGCGGCGTACACGATGTTCTTCGCGTCGACCTCGAAGTGCTTGCGCAGCGCGGCGCGCGCGTCGGACCTGCCGAAGCCATCGGTGCCGAGCGTCACGAAGCGACCGGGAACCCACTGGCGGACCATGTCGGGCCAGGCGCGCATGTAGTCGGTGGCCGCGATAAATGGTCCCACCGCCTTCGAGAGGGCCTGGGAGACATACGGCACTCGCGGTGTCTCGCCCGGATGCAGGCGATTCCAGCGTTCGACCTCGAGCGCTTCGCGGCGCAGTTCGGAGAAGCTCGGCGCGGAATAGATATCCGAGGGAATGCCGAAGTCCTTCGCGAGAATCTCGGCGGCCGTGATGCACTCGCGCAGGATCGTGCCCGAACCCATCAGCGTGACGCGCACCTTGCCGGCGCCGCCCATCTGCAGCAGGTACATGCCCTTCAGGATGCCTTCCTCGACACCCTTGGGCAGCGCGGGCTGCACGTAGTTTTCGTTCATCACCGCGATGTAATAGAAGACGCTCTCGTCGTTCGCGAACATACGCTGCAAGCCGTTGTGAATGATCACGGCAAGTTCATACGCATAAGTCGGGTCGTAAGCGACACAGTTCGGCACCGTGGCCGCGTGCAACAGGCTGTGGCCGTCCTGGTGCTGCAATCCTTCGCCCGCGAGCGTGGTGCGGCCGGCGGTGGCGCCTAACAGGAAGCCGCGCGTGCGCAAATCGCCCGCGGCCCACAGGAAATCACCGATGCGCTGGAAGCCGAACATCGAGTAGTAGATGTAGAACGGCACCATGTAGGTGGCCTGGTTGGCGTAGGCCGTGCCGGCGGCGATCCACGAGCAGGCCGAGCCCGCTTCGTTGATGCCCTCTTCCAGCATCTGGCCCTTCTTGTCCTCGCGATAGGACATGAGCTGATCGGAATCGACCGGCGTGTAGAGCTGCCCGGCGGAGCTGTAGATGCCGATCTGGCGGAACAGGCCTTCCATGCCGAACGTGCGCGCTTCATCGGGAACGATCGGCACGATGTTCTTGCCGATGTTCTTGTCCTTGAGCAACTGCGTGAGGATGCGCACGAACGCCATCGTGGTGGAGATCTCGCGATCGCCCGTGCCCTCGAGCATGGCGCTGAACGCGGCGAGCTCCGGAATCGCCAGCGGCTTCGCGGTGACCTTGCGGTGCGGTAGATAGCCGCCGAGCGCTTTGCGCTTCTCTTGCAGGTACACCATCTCCGGCGCATCGTCCGCGGGCTTGACCAGCGCGAGCTTCGCCACCTGCTCGTCCGTGAGCGGCAGGTTGAAGCGATCGCGGAAATCCTTGAGGCCCGCTTCGTCGATCTTCTTCTGCTGGTGCGCGACCATCTGGCCTTCGGCGGCTTTGCCGAGGCCATAGCCCTTCACCGTCTTCGCGAGGATGACGGTGGGTTGGCCCTTGTGCGCGGAGGCCGCCGCGTATGCGGCGAACACCTTCTGTGCATCGTGGCCGCCGCGGTTCAAGCGCCAGATGTCGTCGTCCGACATGTTGGCGACCATCTCTTTCAGTTCGGGATACTTGCCGAAGAAATTCTCGCGCGTGTACGCGCCGCCCTTGGCCTTGAAGTTCTGGTATTCGCCGTCGACGCACTCTTCCATCACGCGCTGCAGGAGACCCTGCGTGTCGCGCGCCAGCAGCGGATCCCAGCGCGAACCCCAGACCACCTTGATGACGTTCCAGCCCGCGCCCATGAATGCGGCCTCGAGTTCCTGGATGATCTTGCCGTTGCCGCGCACCGGTCCGTCGAGCCGCTGCAGGTTGCAGTTGACGACGAACACCAGGTTGTCGAGTTTCTCGCGCACCGGCAGCGTCAACGCACCCATCGACTCTGGCTCGTCCATCTCGCCGTCGCCGAGGAACGCCCAGATCTTGCGATCGGACTCCGGCACCATGCCGCGGTTTTCCATGTAACGCTGAAAGCGCGCCTGGTAGATAGCCATCATCGGCCCGAGACCCATAGACACCGTGGGGAACTGCCAGAAGTTCGGCATCAGCCACGGGTGTGGATACGACGAGAGGCCGTCGCCCGACGCCTCCTGGCGGAAGTGCTTCAGCTGATCTTCGGACAAGCGACCTTCGAGAAACGCGCGGGCATAGATGCCGGGCGATGAATGGCCCTGGACGAACACCATGTCGCCCTGCTGCTCGGGTGTGTTGGCGCGCCAGAAATGATTGAAGCCCACTTCGTACAGCGTGGCCGACGACGCGTACGTGGAAATGTGTCCGCCGTACTCCGAGGAAACCTTGTTAGCGTTGAGCACCATCGCGAGCGCATTCCAGCGGATGTACGCCTCGATGCGGCGCTCGTATTCACGACTGCCCGGGTAGCTCGGCTCCTGGCCGGGCGGGATGGTGTTGACGTAAGCGGTGTTAGGACGGAACGGCAGGTACGCGCCAGAGCGGCGCGTGTAGTCGATCAACTGCTCGAGCAGATAGTGCGCGCGTTCCGCGCCCTGCGATTTCAACACCGAATCGATCGACTCGATCCACTCTCGTGTTTCGAGCGGATCGACGTCTTCGAGCTTCATGATTTCCGTCATACACGTCCAAAGGAAAACGCACGCGCTGTGCTAGCATGCGCCGCGTTGTAAATGAGGTAGAGGGGCTGGGAAAACAAGGCGCGATATGATCGTTTCTTAGGCTGCCCCGGTCAAGCAAACGTGAGGCTGCTCAGCGGCTTACAACGCGTTTTTGGGCAAGCCAACGAGTCAAACCTAAGCCATTTACCAGCGCGGCAAGTCAAGTGATGGAAATTCAAATTCGCCGCCCGGACGACTGGCACCTGCACTTGCGCGACGGCGCCGCCATGGCGGCCGTGTTGCCCTTTACTGCGGCGCGATTCGCACGCGCAATCGTGATGCCGAACCTCAAACCGCCGGTGACCACAACCGCCGCCGCGGCTGAGTATCGCGCACGCATCGTGGCAGCGCTGCCGCCGAACGCACGCTTCACGCCGCTGATGACGCTGTATCTCACCGATCGCACGGAACCCGCGGAAATCGAGCGCGCAAAAGCGAGCGGCATCGTGCACGCCTGCAAGCTCTATCCGGCCGGCGCGACGACCTTCTCTGACTCGGGCGTGACAGACATAAGGCGCATCGATGCCACGATCGCGCGCATGAGCGAGCTCGGCATTCCCCTTTTGGTGCATGGCGAGGTCACCGAGCGCGCGATCGACGTTTTCGAGCGCGAAGCGCGTTTCATCGACGACGTGCTCGCGCCGACGATCGCGCGTTTCCCGAAGTTGCGCGTGGTGTTCGAACACATCACCACGCAGCGCGCCGTGGAATTCGTGAAGAGTGCGCGCGCGGGAGTCGCGGCGACCATCACGCCCCAACACCTGCTGCACAACCGCAATGCGATCTTCGACGGCGGCATTCGCCCGCATTACTACTGCCTGCCGATACTCAAAACCGAAACGGATCGAGCGGCGCTGCTCGCCGCCGCCACCAGCGGTGATGCGCGCTTCTTCCTCGGCACCGACAGCGCGCCGCACGAGCAACGCACCAAGGAAAACGCCTGTGGCTGCGCGGGCATGTTCTCGGCGCACGCCGGCATCGAGCTGTATGCCGAAGCGTTCGAAGCGGCGGGCGCGCTCGATGCGCTCGAAGGATTCGCTTCCGACTTCGGCGCGGATTTCTATGGACTGCCGCGCAACACCGAACGCATCAAGCTGGTGAAGCGCACGTGGAGTCCGCCCGCTAACTACCCGTTCCCGGCCGACGGCAATGGCAAGCTCGTGCCGATGCGCGCGGGCGAGTCGATCGCCTGGGAACTGGTGGCGTGATGGAAGAGTTCCTGGCGCCACCCATCGAGGGCGGATCATTCACCGGCGCGCCGCTCATGAGCCGCCGCTTCCGCCAGTTTCTGCCGGTGGTCATCGACGTTGAAACCGGTGGTTTCAACTGCGCGACGGATGCATTGCTCGAGATTGCGGCCGTGATGATCGAATTCGGGCCGGACGGACGGCTGCATCGCGGTGAAGCGCACTCGTACCACGTGCGACCTTTCGAAGGTTCCAACATCGAAGCCGCCTCGCTCGCGGTGAACGGCATCGATCCGTATCACCCGCTGCGCCCGGCGCTGCCGGAGAAAGACGCGCTCGGGCGCATCTTCACGGAGATACGCACTGCGATGAAGGTCCAGGATTGCCGTCGCGCCGTGCTGGTGGGACACAACGCGGCCTTCGACCTGGGCTTTCTCAACGCCGCGGTGGCGCGCTGCGAGATCAAGCGCAATCCATTTCATCCGTTTTCATGTTTCGACACCGCCACGCTCGCCGGCGCGGCGTTCGGACAAACCGTGCTCGCGAAGGCAACGCAGGTGTGCGGCCTCGACTGGGATTCGAACCAGGCTCACTCGGCGAAATACGATGCGGAACGCACCGCCGATATCTTCTGCGAAGTGTGCAACGCGCTCGATGCCACGTGGCGCAAGGCCGAAGCGCGCGCGCAGATCCTGCGGGACGAGGAAAAGGGGTCTGACCCCATTTAGGCCGTTGCGCCGGCCTCGCTCAGCAGCTTCTTCAATTCCCCGCTGCGGTGCATGTCGAGCACGATGTCGCAGCCGCCCACGAGTTCGCCGTTCACATACAACTGCGGGTAGGTAGGCCAATTCGAGAACTTCTTGAGCGCATCACGCAGCTCGGGATCTTCGAAGATGTTCACGGCATGGAAACCGGCCTCCGAAGCACGCAGCGCGGAAACAACCTGCGCCGAGAAACCACACTGCGGGAAGTCCGGCGTGCCTTTCATGAACAGCACCGCGGGGCTGGTTCCGATGTGAGTCTTGATCCGATTTACGACGTCATCTGCCACGATCTTTCTCCTGATTTCGAGGGCTCCGAGCAATGCCCACTGCGCCTGCGCGCTCATGGAAGGCCATGCCGCGATCTCATGCACGGTACGCAAACAACCCGTGCATCGATCGCCGGAGTCCAGCACACAGACTTTGATGCAAGGGGATGGCGGGCGTTCACTCATAGTCGTGCGGCCCACGCGGAGCGCGTTGAATTATGGGGGCTCGTCCCCTATTCTTCAAACCGCTCAACGGGGAGATTAAGACAATGAAAATATTCACGAATCACCGCTACGCACTGGTCACCGGAATCATCCTGGCGCTGGTGCTCTCCTACGTCCTGCATCGCTGTCTGGTGCCGGATTCCACGTTCAACCACCTGTCGCTCGCCCGCTGGGTGCACGTCGTGTCGGGCGTGTTCTGGATCGGCCTGCTCTACTACTTCAACGCCGTACAAACCCCGGCGCTTGCCGATGCAGCGGCGGACAAGGGCGGCCCCGGTGGCGCCGGCGTCAACAAGTACGTCGCGCCGCGCGCACTGTTCTGGTTCCGCTGGGCAGCGCTCGCCACCTGGCTTGCCGGTGTCTGGCTGCTCGATGCGCGCCTCCTCAACGCCTTCACCCTCGGCCTGCTCATGGAAGTCGCCGACTACCAGACCGTCGTAATCGGCATCGGCGCCTGGCTCGGCACCATCATGCTGTTCAACGTCTGGGGCCTCATCTGGCCTAACCAGAAGAAGATTCTTGGCATCAAGCCGGCCACGGACGAAGAGAAGGCCAAGGCGCGCAAAGTGGCGCTGTACGCCTCGCGTACGAACTTCATCCTTTCGATCCCGATGCTCCTGTGCATGGCGGCCACCTCTCACGGCTTGCCAATCTGATCGCCAGGTTTGATAGAGCGGCTCGACAGCAACTTGATCGCGCGGCAGGTCGCTGCCGCGCTGGCTGAAGACATGGGCGCGGGCGATGTCACCGCCGCGCTGGTTCCCGACGCACAGCAGGTTCGCGCGCAAGTGATTGCGCGCGAACCTGCGATCCTCTGCGGCACGGATTGGGTCGACGCCACCTTCAAACAACTCGATTCCGCGATCAGCCTCGACTGGCAGGTGCATGATGGCGAACGCATGCTGCCCGACACACCGGTACTGCGCCTCGCCGGGCCCGCGCGCCCCATCCTCACGGGCGAGCGAACCGCGCTGAATTTTCTGCAGACGCTGTCCGCAACCGCCACCGCGGCGAACCGCTTCGTCGAAGCGGTCGCGGGCACCAGCTGCCAGATCCTCGATACGCGCAAGACGCTGCCCGGATTGCGTCTCGCGCAGAAATACGCCGCGCGCTGCGGCGGCGCGCGCAATCACCGGCTCGGGCTCTACGACATGGTGTTGATCAAGGAAAACCACATCATTGCCGCGGGCTCGATCGCCACGGCGATTGCCACCGCGCGCCGAACTTCTCCCGGGATTCCGGTCGAAGTCGAAGTGGAATCCCTCGACGAATTCGACCAGGCGCTGGACGGCGGCGCCGACATCATCATGCTCGATGAACTCAGCTCCGACGACATGCGCACCGCGGTCGCGATCAATCGCGAACGCGGCGGGCTGGCGAAGCTCGAAGCTTCCGGCAGCGTCACGCTCGCCACCGTGCGCGACATCGCACTGACCGGCGTCGATTACATTTCGATCGGCGGCATCACCAAGCACGTGCAGGCCGTGGATCTGTCCATGCGCTTCGAGTTCGCCGCATGAGCCCGCGCGTCGCACTCATATTGTTAGGCGCGGTTTCGCTCGTCGCCTGCGCGAAGTCCGACGAGAGCACTTTGCCCGGCACGCTCGAGCGCGATCGCGTTGAGCTGGCCGCCGACGCCAACGAATTCATCGTCGCGCTGCCCTTTGCCGAAGGCGCCACGGTCAAGGCCGGCGACGTCATCGTCGTGCAGGATCGCGCCCTCTCCGCCGCGGAAGTGGACGTCGCGCGCGCCCAGCTCGCCGAGGCCGAGGCACGCGTGACGGAACTCAAGAACGGTCCGCGCGCCACCAGCATTCGCGCCGCCGCCGCACGCCGCGACCGTGCGCGCGCGGAACGCGATGATGCCGTGCGCGAGCGTGATCGCCTGCTCGGACTGGTTGCACGCAGTCTCGTCAGCAAATCGGAGGCGGACCGCCAGGTTGCGGCCGCCAGCGCCGCCGAAGCCAGCCTGCATGAGGCGGAGGCTTCCCTGCGCGAACTCGAAGAAGGCACGCGGGCCGAACAACTTGCCCAGGCGCGCCAGGCCGCGGACAGCGCGCGTGCCAACCTGCAGGGGCTGGAAACCACATCCGCGCGTCTCGAAGTCCGCTCACCGGTCGACGGCGTCATCGACGCGCTGCCCTTTCATCTGGGTGAGAAGCCGCCGCGCGGCGCCACGGTTGCCGTGCTGCTCGCTTCCACCGCGCCGTTCGCGCGCGTTCATGTGCCTGCGCCCATTCGCGCGAAAGTAAGAATCGGTACGCCGGCGATACTTCACGTCGACGGCGTCGAGCGCGCGTTCAAGGGTCAGGTGCGATTCATCGCCAGCGATGCTGAATTCACGCCTTACTACTCGCTCACCGCGGCCGATCGCTCGCGCCTGTCGTTTCTCGCCGAGGTGGTGTTCGATGACGCCGAGGCGCGTGACCTGCCCTCCGGTGTGCCGGTCGACGTGACGCTGGAGCTGGAAAAGCCGTGAACGGCACCGCCATTTCGGCGCGGCAGCTCACGCGAAAATTCGGCGAGAAGGTCGCGGTCGATCACATCGACCTCGATATCCCATTCGGCCGCATCTACGGTTTCCTCGGGCCCAACGGCTCGGGGAAATCGACCACGCTGCGCATGCTGTGCGGCATGTTGCGGCCGAGTGACGGGCACGCCGAAGTGTTCGGGCTCTCCGTCGTGAAGGATGCGGAAGCAATTCGCCGACGCCTGGGGTACATGCCGCAGAAGTTTTCGCTGTGGGAGGACCTCACGACCGATGAGAACCTGCGGTTCATCGCGGATCTGTACGGCGTCGAGGGCGATGTCGAGGCGCGCATCGCGGAACAGCGCGCCACCTACAATCTCGAAGACCTGCGCAGCCAACGCGCCGGCACGATGAGCGGCGGACAGAAGCAGCGCCTCGCGCTCGCCGCGGCGACGCTGCACTCTCCAGAGCTGCTGCTGCTGGACGAGCCAACCAGCGCGGTGGATCCGCAGAGCCGGCGCGACTTCTGGGAGCGGCTGTTCCAGCTCGCGGAAGGCGGCGCGACGATACTCGTCTCGACTCACTACATGGATGAAGCGGAGCGCTGCCACGGCCTCGCGATCCTCGCCGACGGCCGCGTGGTCGCGGAAGGCACGCCGCGCGCGCTGATGGACGGCGTGGAAGCGCACATCTACGAGATCGAGGGCGCGGATGGCAGTGAGGCGCCGCGCATCATCCGCGAGCTGCCCTGGGTGCACGGCGTCACGCAGCTCGGCATCCGCCTGCGTGTGCTCGCCGATCGCAATGTGAACGACGCGGAAGCGCAGCTGGACGCGCTGCTGCACCAGCACGGTATCGAGGCGAAGATCGAACGCACGCAAGCGAGCCTCGAAGACGTGTTCGTCGTTGCCACGAGGCCCGAAAAACGTGGCAACTAACAAGTTCTCAGCCGCGTTCCGGCGCCTGCGCGCTGTTGCCACAAAAGAGGTGCGGCAGCTGTCCCGCGACCGCGTGACGTTCGGCATGATCGTCGGCGTGCCGCTGCTGCAGATCACGCTGTTCGGCTATGCCATCAACTACGACGTGCGCAATCTCGCCACCGTCGTACAGGACGAGGCCAACACCTCGATGTCGCGCGAGTTCATCGCGCAGCTGCGCGCCACGCAGGTGGTGCACGTCGCCTACCACACGAATTCCTCGGCCGAGGTCGACAAGCTGATGCGCGAGGGGCGCGCCAGCATGGCGGTGGTGATCCCGAAGGATTTTGAGCGCCGCCTGCAATCGGATACGCGTCCGGTCGTGCAGGTGCTGGTCGACGGTTCGCAACCGAATCTCGCGGGCGTCGCCGGCGGCATCGCGATGATGCCGCTGCTCACGCGGCACGGTGAGGGACCGTACTCCGGTGGCCAGCGCATGACGCCCCGGCGCATCGAGATCCGCACGCTGTACAACCCGGAAAAGCGCACCGCCGTGCAGATCGTGCCCGCGCTCATTGGCGTGATTCTCTCCATGACGATGGTGTTGTTCACTTCGGGCGCCATCGTGCGCGAGCGCGAGCGCGGCAACCTGGAGCTGCTGATCGCAACGCCGCTCGGAAGCCTCGAGCTCATGGTGGGCAAACTACTGCCGTACGTCGTCATCGGGCTCATTCAAACCACGATCATCATGATCGTGGGGTCGTTGCTGTTCGAAGTGCCGGTGGTCGGGCACCTCGCCAATCTTTATGCCGCCACGCTGATGTTCATCGCCGCAACGCTCGGACTCGGGCTGTTCGTCTCTACCCTGGCGCAGACCCAGTTCCAGGCGTTCCAGCTCGCCTTCCTCACGCTGCTGCCCTCGATCCTGCTGTCCGGATTCATGTTTCCGTTCGAGGGGATGCCGGTTGCGGCGCAATGGATCGCCCAGGTACTGCCGCTGACCCATTTCAACGTGATCATCCGCGGCATCATGCTGCGTGGCGCGGACCTGCCCGAGGTGTGGCCGCAACTCGCCAAGCTCGCGGTTTTCCTGACGGTGATGCTGGTGATCGCCGTCGCGCGGTTCAAGAAGCGCCTGGACTAGGAGGGGACAGATTTATTTGTCTACGATATCGCGGGTGGGGGCGCCCTCGGATCGATTCCCGCCGTCGATATCGTAGACAAATAAATCTGTCCCCCATCTACACTACGCCGCATGGACGCAAAGGCTCAGGACGAACGCGCCACCCAGTTCCGTGCACTGCACGCAAGCGGCACCTTCGTCATCGCAAACTGCTGGGACGGCGGATCCGCGCGCATCCTCGCCTCCCTCGGCTTTCCGGCGCTGGCGACCTCCAGCGGCGCTTCCGCCGGCACGCTCGGCCGTCTCGATGGTAACGTCACGATCGAAGAATCGATGGCGCAATCCAAGATCATCTGCGGCGCCACCAAGCTACCGGTTTCGGCGGATCTCGAGAAAGGCTTCGGCGACGCGCCGGCGGACACCGCCAAGGCGATCAGGCTCGCGGCGCACACCGGCCTCGTCGGCGGTTCCATCGAAGACGCCACCGGCCGCAAGGAAGCGCCGTTGTTCGACATTGGCTTCGCCACCGAACGCGTTGCGGCGGCCGTTGAAGCGGCGCGGGCCCTACCGTTCCCATTCACGCTGACCGCGCGTGCGGAGAACTATCTACGCGGCAATCCGAATCTCGACGACACGATCAAGCGCCTGCAGGCCTACGAGCGCGCCGGCGCCGACGTGTTGTTTGCGCCCGCACTGCCCGATCTCCACGCGGTGCGGACCGTGTGCGCCGCGTTGACCAAGCCCGTGAACTTCATGGTGGGAATTCCCGGACGCTCATTCTCGGTTAGGGAGCTCAGCGAAGCCGGCGTGCGCCGTATCAGCCTCGCCACTTCGCTGTATCGCGCCGCGATGACCGGTCTCGCCGACGCGGCGCGCGAAATTCGCACCAGCGGCACGTTCGGTTATCTCGACCGCACGATGACGAGCACCGATTTCGCGAAGCATCTCCTGGAGCCATGAAGCTCGTTGCCTGCGAACCGCGCCGCCATTCGGCGGCCATCCTCGCGATCTTCAATGAAGCCATCGCGAGCTCGACCGCGTTGTACGACTACACGTCGCGCACGCCGGCCGACATGACCACGTGGTTCGACGTCAAGGCCCGGAAAAACTATCCGGTGATCGGCCTGGAGAACGACGCCGGCGAACTCATGGGCTTCGCGAGCTACGGGCAGTTTCGCGAGCGCCCGGCGTACAAGTACACGGTCGAACACTCCATATACGTGGATACGCGCTTCCGCGGCCAGGGCCTCGGGCGCCGGCTGCTGCAGGAGATCATCAGCGCCGCGCAGAAGCAGAACTTCCACGTGCTGATCGGTGGCATCGACGCCTCCAATGCCGTGAGCATCAAGCTGCACGAGAGCCTGGGATTCACGCACTGCGGCACGATCCAGCAGTCGGGCTTCAAGTTTGGCCGCTGGCTCGACCTCGCCCTCTATCAAAAGATACTTGCGACTCCAGCGCGACCCGTCGACGGCTTACCGTTCAACCGTCGAAGGTGGCGCTCATAACTTGCATAGATAGGCGACCAGCGCGTCGCGGTGTTCGGATAGTGGGTGACGATCGAAGTGCACACCATCGGTCGTCGTAAAGCCCGGCACAACTCCCGGCGGTGCAACCGCCTCCACACGTTTGAAGAACTCGATGTAGTGGTCGACGACCTGCTCGAGCGTATCGGCGCTGTTGTTGTGGAAGTACGGCGCCGTCTTGCCAATGCCGCGCAGTCCGTTCACATCGAGTTTGCCCCAGTCATCATTGGGATTGAGCGCGGCGGCGAGCACAAAGCCAGTCAGCAGGGCGCGACCGGGATCCGTGGTGGTGCGCCTGACCACCGTGCCGTTGGCAAGGGTGATTTCATAGGTACGCGCGTTCCGCGCCAGGCGCGCCGGGCAAGGCGCAAAATTCCAGCGCGCGGGCACGACGGTATCCACCGGACGCGGACACTCCGCATTGATGTCGTGGAAGCGCTGTAGCAGCGGCACCTGGGTGGTCGACTGTCCGGGACCACCGTGGCACTGGGCGCAGGCACGGGTGAATACGACCTTGCCCTGCGCCTCGAGAGCCGTGAGCGGCGGATCGATGTCGGGCAGCGGGCTGACCCCATTCCGAACGGCATCGGACAGCACGCGCACGCGCTGGGAGGAGAACAGCACATTCTGGAACGCGGCGAGATCATCGAGGAAGCGCGGCGCGGGCGCGTTCACGATCTGCGCGTGCGCGACCAGCGCCCCAAGTGCCTGGTCCTGCAGATTCGCCTTGCGACCGTCGAGCTGATAACCACCGGTCACGTTGGGTCCGCGTGGCCAGGCAACGCCGCTGTCCGACCCGGTGAGCTTCACGTTGAAAACACTGGGCACCGCGCGCCACACGTCGACCGTGGTTTCACTCGAGACCGCATTCGTCGCCGGATCGATCAGGCGAAAGTTGGCGGGTAGCGGCATCGTCACCCGGACCAGGCCGTTTTCGCGCAGATTGCTGAAATCGCTGGCCAGCTCGCCGTTGGTGCGGAAATCGTCGGCGTCGAGCGGCAAGAACAGCGGATCGCTGGCGCGCGGATTCCAGGTGCGCCGCCACTGCAGGAACTGAAATCTTTCCTCAGCACTGGCCGGCGAGAGCTGAAAGTTGTCGCGCGGCATGTGGCAGTCCGCGCAGGAGCGGCCGTTGGCATCCAGGCCCTGGAGCCGGTGATCGAGGAAACCTATGAGACCGCGCACCACGGAGGCGCAATTCTCACCGCCGCAACGATCGGTGGAGTCCGCAGGCCGCACTTTCGCAACCGCCTCATCCAGCGGTTCGCCGGCCAGCGCCGCGCCTGCGCCTGCGACGGATGCGCTCACGATCAAGGCAACGACAATCTGCTTGGCTGACTTCATGGCAACGCTCCCTGTGGCTCGCATAACTACTGTGGGCACTCTTCAAGACGCAGTGGCGCCGTCATTTGTGCCATTCCGTGTCTTGATCCCACTTTTTCTCCGCGGTTTCCGATCCTGGCGTATGGTCATGCGCTGCCACGAAACCACTGACATGCAACAAATTTCCTCAGAGGACTGGCGTCAGGTTCTGGCGCTGCTGGACACGGCGCTCGAATTGCCACTGACCGCGCGCGCAGCGTGGCTCGATACGCTCGCCGATCAGTCAATCAAGAGTGCGCTGCAGGAATTGCTGGCGTTGAATGCGCGCCGCGAGACCGGCGATTTCCTGCGGCAGCTGCCGCAATTCACCGTGACGCCTGACAATCCAGCACTTGCCGAGATTCCGGATACGGCGACCGAGGGTGGCCACATCGGGCCATATCGATTGATCAGCCACTTGGGCAGAGGCGGCATGAGTTCGATCTGGGTAGCGGAGCGCAGCGACGGTCTGCTCAAGCGCCGCGTCGCCCTCAAACTACCGCACGTCAGCTGGGCATTGCCGGAACTCGCGCAGCGCATGGCGCGTGAGCGCGACATCCTCGCCACGCTCGAACATCCGAACATCGCGCGCCTCTACGATGCGGGGGTTGCAGAAGATGGCCGCCCCTACCTTGCGCTCGAGCTCGTCGATGGCAAACCGATCGATGAATATTGCGCCGAGCACAATGCCGACATCCGCGCGCGTGTGAGCATTGCATTGCAGACGGCCCGAGCGGTGGCGCATGCGCATTCACGAATGATCGTGCACCGCGATCTGAAACCCACCAACATTTTCGTCGATAACACCGGGCAGGTTCGCTTGCTCGACTTCGGTATCAGCAAACTACTGGAACAGGAACCTGCCCTCGCCCCCCAGGCAACCCAATTCAGCAGCCGCGCATTTACGCCCGACTACGCGTCGCCCGAACAGATTCGCGGTGAGTCTGTAACGGCGAGCACCGACGTCTATTCATTCGGCGTGGTGTTGTATCAACTGCTCAGCGGCTCGCTTCCGTACCCACCTCGCGCGTCCGGCAGGGCCTTCGACGAATCCGCTGCGCGCACCGACCCGCCTGCCCCGAGCGTGACGACGAAGGATCGCGCGACCTCCCGGGCACTGCGCGGCGACCTGGACACCATCGTCCTGAAGGCACTGAAGGGCGCGGAGTCGGAGCGATATCCAACGATGCACGCATTGGCGGAGGATCTGGATCGCTATCTGCGCGGCGCGCCGGTGCTCGCCCGGCGCGACAGCACCTGGTATCGACTGCGCAAGTTCGCGGCTCGCAATCGCTTCGCACTGCGTGCGGTGGCGGCCGCGGTGACGTTAACGGTGGCCGTGAGCGTCGGCCTTGCCATCCAGCGCTCGCGAGCGCAAAGCGCCGAAACCGCGCGCGCGATCGAGATCTACGCTGACAACATGGCGCAACTCAAGGTGCCGCGCACGCCGCCGACCAAGGACGTGGTGGCATATCACGAGTATCTCGAGGCGCGCGGGATCATGATCCGGCCCACCGAAGACAACCTGCGCGAGGTCGTACGTCTGATGGAAGATGCGACCGCGCGCGATCCGAAGTTCGCCCAGGCATTCGCGGTCCTCGCCGGCGCGAATCTCATGCATCTGGACAATGGCTATGAGCGGCCGGAAGCGCTGGTACTCGCAGAGGCCGCGGCCCGGAAAGCCGTGGCGCTCAACCCCCACCATGCGGGCGCGCTCGCGAGCCTGGGGGTGATCGCGGCACATCGCGGTGACTGGCTCACCGCCGAATCAGAATTCGCGAAGGCATTCGAATTCAACGATGGAACGGGGCGCGTTCCCGCGCGCTACGCCGAAGCCGTGCTGGTCTCCACCGGCCGACTGCATGAGGCGCTGCGGATTTTTCAGTCGGAGTTGCGCCTCACACCAACACAATGCCGTGGCGCCATGCAGGTGGCGGTTGCGTTTGGCATGCAGCCGGGTCACGACAGCGACGCGCTGCATTTTTCAGACGTCGCGATGACTCTGGGATGGCCAGGTCATTCGAGAGACGTGCGGCAACTCAACAGCGACATCGCGCGGCGCGCCGGTCGCTACGCCGAAGCCGCGGAACTTCTGGCGCTGACGTTACCGGCCGAGGCACGGCAGGCCGGCGCCGGCGAAGTGGAGCAACTGCTGCACCAGGCGCTGGCGGATCCTGCCCTGCGGCCCGCCGCCATTGCCGCGCTCGATGCCCTGAACGCAAAAGGCGCGGCTGCCGGTATGGACTCGTTCGCCATGCTGATGCTTTCCATGAAGTGGTACACGATGTTGGGCGACAACGGCCGCGCCTATCAGGTGAGCGAACGCTGGCTGGACGAATCGCGTCGCGCCGGTCGCATCGGTATCCC
>Ga0137437_1000159_pt1 | contig 18186 bp, 16 predicted proteins | sample EasRivERMGT138_2_FD_102332 | JGI IMG/M metagenome (GOLD analysis project Ga0137437, IMG submission 102332) | Soil microbial communities from meander-bound floodplain in the East River, Colorado, USA - East River MetaG ERMGT138_2 | ecosystem: Environmental > Terrestrial > Soil > Floodplain ...
AGAATCAGCGCATAGAACTCACCCTCGTGAATCCGTGTTTGCCGGACATAATGGATCGATGACAGAATCGTCAGCGCCGCCGCCAGCAGGAAGATCAGCGTGAAAAACAACGCGAAGTTGTCGAGCACGATGCTGTCACCGAACGCGCTCTCCTGCCGACCGGTCAGCAGCACGGCGACTTCCGCGGCGGCGAGTCCGAGGCCGACCAAACTGTAGAACGCCAGCACGCCTTTGGGTTCATCTTCGTCGATGAACAAATCGCGGCCGACGACGACCAACGCGGTCACCAACACTTGGATCGCCGGCAGCAGCGGCGCGAGATTAACGTCCATCGTCAGGCTGCTCTCCGCTCAAGTTTTCTTCGACTGCCGATGGCGCCGGCAGCGCCGGGGGCGCGGTGAGGATTCGTTTCAAGGTCAGTTCCACGGCCGGCTGCATTCGAGATAGAAATGGCTGCGGGTAAACGCCCATGTACAGGATCAAGAGCACTATCGGCGCCAGAATCGTCAGCTCACGGCCGCTTAAATCCGCTAGCCGCTGATTTTCCGGATTGCTCAGCGGACCGAAAATCACCCGGCGAAACATCCACAGCATATAGATCGCGCCCAAGATCACCCCCGTCGCCGCCACGGCGGTCCAGCCTGGTGCGACTGCGAAGGCGCCGAGCAGAATCAAAAACTCGCCGACGAAACCGTTCAGTCCGGGCAGGCCAATGGAAGCGAAGGTCACGAACAACAGCATCGACGAGAAAACCGGAATCTGCTGCCACAAGCCGCCGAAGTCATCGATCATACGCGTGTGGCGCCGGTCATAGAGCATGCCGACCAAGAGAAACAACGCTCCGGTGGACAAGCCATGATTGAGCATTTGATAGATCGCCCCTTGGACTCCTTGCAGGTTGAGCGCGCACAGGCCGAGCATGACGAAACCGAGATGGCTGACGGAAGAATAGGCGACGAGCTTTTTGATGTCGGATTGCATCATCGCCACCACGGCGCCGTAGACGATGCCGATGACCGCTAGCGCAATGAGGCTCGGCAGCGCCGCCTGCGCCGCGTCGGGAAAGAGCGGCATGGCGAAACGGAGAAAGCCATAGGTGCCGAGCTTCAAGAGCACGCCGGCGAGAATCACCGAGCCCGCCGTCGGTGCTTCGACATGGGCGTCCGGCAGCCAAGTATGAAAGGGAAACAGCGGCACCTTGATGGCGAACGACAGGGCGAAGGCGAGGAAGAGCCATGACTGTTGATCGAAAGGAAGAGTCAAGCCGTAAAGCTCGAGCAGATCGAAGGTAAAAACTTGAGTCAGCTGGGCGTGGCGCGTCGCCAGATAGATGATCGCCACCAGCATCAGCAAGCTACCCGCCATCGTGTAGATGACAAACTTAAGCGCCGCGTAGATGCGCCGGGCGCCGCCCCATACACCGATCAAAAAATACATCGGCACCAACATCACTTCCCAAAACACATAGAAGAGGAACAGATCCAGCGCCACGAAGGCGCCGAGCATGCCGGTTTCGAGCAGCAGCATAAAGATCAAATACTCTTTGACTTTGTCCTTGACCGGCCACGACGCCAAGATCGCCAGCGGCATCAGCAAGGTTGTGAGCAAGACTAAGAACAGGCTGATGCCGTCGATGCCGAGAATGTATTGAATGCCGAAATTGGGCATCCACGCGACGCGCTCGACGAACTGCATGTCGCCGTTGCCAGCGTCGAATAGATTGAAGATTCTAAGCGACCAAAGAAAGTCTCCGGCGCTGGCGCATAGGGCGAGCGAAAACAGAGCGGTGCTCTGCCGGCGCGGCAAGAATAACAGCAGGGCCGCGCCAAGCACCGGGATAGCGAGCAGCAAAGTCAAATCTCCGAAGCCGGCGGCTGTCATGGTTAAAGTTGTCCGAGAAAATAAGCCAGCAGGGCCAACGCGCCGGTCAAAAACATCGCGGCGTAATGCTGCACGTTGCCGGTTTGCAGGTAGCGCCAAACGTTGCTAAAACCGCGCGCCGTGGCGGCCACGCCGTTCACCGTCCCATCGATCACCCAGGGATCGATGACGCGGGCGAAGAAACCGGAGAGCGCCGTGAACGGGCGAACCAAAAACAAATCATAAGCCTCATCGACGTAAAACTTGTTGAAGGAAATTTGATAAAAGACCCCGCCGCCGGTTTGTGCCTCGGTTGGCGCACCGGCCTTGCCATACTTTACATAAGCTAGAAGAAAACCGACGACGACGACGGCAAGGGTTATCAATGTGACGATAATTTCGGTTTCAATCGAATCATGATGGGCCTCGGCCGCACCCAACACCGGAGCAAGCCAACGATCCCAGCGGCTGCCCCAGAGATATTCCGGCGCGCCCAGCCAGCCGCTAAAAATCGAACCGGCGGCGAGAATCACTAATGGCAGCGTCATCACCGCCGGGGACTCGTGCAGGTGCGCCTTGGCATGGTCGTCGGCGCGGCACTCGCCGTGAAAAACCATGAAGAGCTGGCGAAACATATAAAAAGCGGTCATGCCGGCGGTGATCAGGCCGATGGCCCAAAGACCCATCTCGCCATGGCTGAAGGTCTGCCAAAGAATCAGATCCTTGGAAAAGAAACCGGCGGTGAACGGCACGCCGGCGATCGCCAGCGTGGCAACGACGTAGGTCCAATAAGTCGCAGGCATATGCGCCTTGAGTCCGCCCATCTTGCGCATGTCCTGCTCGCCGCCCAGCGCATGAATCACGCTGCCCGAGCCGAGGAACAAACAACCTTTGAAAAACGCATGGGTGAAGACGTGAAAGATCGCCGCGCCGAAAGCGCCCACGCCGACCGCGAGGAACATGTAGCCCAACTGGCTCACGGTGGAATAAGCGAGGACTTTTTTAATATCGTTTTGCGTCAGCGCGACGGTTGCGGCGAAGAAAGCGGTCGCCGCGCCGATCACGGCGATCAGCGCCAGGGTCGCCGGCGCCAAGGCGAAGAGAAAATGCAGCCGTGCGGTCATATAAACCCCGGCGGTGACCATGGTCGCGGCGTGAATCAGCGCACTGACCGGCGTCGGACCGGCCATCGCATCCGGCAGCCAGACAAATAGCGGCAGCTGCGCCGACTTGCCGGTGGCGCCAACGAAGAGCAAGACGGTGATCAAAGTGAGCGTGGCCGGCTCGAGCATTTTTACATGCTGTTGTAATTCACCGAAGTCCAACGTCCAAATTCCCTGGCGGCCGAGCTCGGTGACCAGCACGAAGATACCAAGAATGAAGCCTAAGTCGCCGATGCGATTGACGATGAAAGCTTTGTTGCCAGCAATGGTATTTTTGTGATCCTGATGCCAAAAGCCGATCAGCAAATAAGAACAAAGGCCGACCCCCTCCCAGCCGACAAACAAGATCAGCAGGTTGTCGCCCATGACCAACAGCAGCATGAAGAAAATAAACAGATTGAGATAGACGAAATAGCGCACCATGCCGTCGTCATGGGCCATGTAACCGAGGGAGTAGAGATGGATTAGAAATCCGATGCCGGTGACGATCAGCAGCATCACCGCGGTCAGCGCGTCGACCTGAAACGAAAGGTTAACTTGGAACGAACCGGATTCGATCCAGGTGTAAACCACGTCACGCCAGATGCCCTGCGCCGGCAATTGCCAGAAAACCTCAAAGGCCAGGGCGAACGACGCGCCCACGGCCGCCGCCGCCAACGCCCCGGCGGTTTGTTTTCCCAGTGCGCGGCCGAAGAAAAGATTGAAGCCACTAGCTAGCAGTGGAATTAGCGGTATCCAGCGCAACAGATCGTAAGCGGCGCTGCTCGGCTCTGGGCTTACCATTTGAGTAACTGCATCTCCTGGGGATCGAGGGATTGGCGGTGACGAAACACGGATATGATGATGGCGAGGCCGATCACCGCTTCTGCGGCGGCGACCGCCATGACGAAAAAGACCGCCACCTGGCCATCGGCGGAGCCGAGATAGCGGGAAAATGCGATGAACGTGAGATTCACCGCGTTGAGCATGAGCTCGATGGACATCAGCACCACGATCAGGTTACGGCGAATCAACACGCCGATCACCCCGATGGCGAAGACCACCGCGCTGAGAACCAGATAGTAATTGAGCGGGACCATCGGGCTTAATGTTCCCTCTTCGCCAACACCACCGCGCCGATAATGGCCACCAGCAACAACACCGAAGCGATTTCGAAGGGCAGGACAAAATCGTTGAATAGACTCTTCGCCAGCATCTCCGGGCTGCCAAAGATCTCCGTCGCCGCCACCGGGTCGGCCACCGACTCGTCGTTGATAAACATTGGAATCAACACGCACGCCAGCATTAAAGATAAGATCGTGCCGAAGCCCCACCACAGGCCGCGTTGCCGCTCCAGCTCTACGGGGTTGAGAAACATGATGACGAACAGGAACAAAACCATGATCGCGCCGGCGTAGACCATGACCTGCAAGATGCCCACCATCGGCGCGTGTAAGGTGACGAACAGAATGGCGATGAGCAACAGCGCCGTGACCAATGCCATGGCACAATGGACGACATTACGCAGGAACACCACGAGTAATGATGAGACCACCAGCAGCGTGGCCAAAAGATAGAAAATCAAGCTCGGCGTATCCATGCTTCGACGTTTCTACTGCGCGGCGACGATCCACAGCGCCGTCACGGCGACATTTACCAGCGCCAGCGGTAACAGCATCTTCCAACCCAAGCGCATCACCTGATCGTAGCGAAAGCGCGGCACGCTCCAGCGCAGCAAAATTTGCAACCAACAGAAAAACAACACTTTAATCGTGAACGCGCCGACCTGCAGCGCCACCACCGCCAGGTGGGGTAAGAGCAAGGCAGTGCCCCAGGGAAAGTGAAAACCGTCGCGCAATAAATAAGGCACTTGCCAAGCGCCGAAGAACAGCGTCGTCACCAAACCGGCGGCGGTGACGATCTCGGCGAACTCGCCGGCGAAAAACATCAAAAACTTGCCGCCGGAATATTCGACGTGATAGCCGGCGACCAGTTCCGATTCGCCCTCGGGCAAGTCGAAAGGTATGCGCTTGGTTTCCGCCACCGCGGCAGTAAAGAACAGCAGAAACGCCAAAGGTTGCAAAAAAATTCCCCATGCCGGCAGCCAACCGATGATGGGACGAAGGAAGCCCAACCAGGTCGGCAGCAGTTCGCCGATCAATGTCCCTTGATCGCGGGCGATGTCTTGCAGTTCCAAGCTACCGTAGACCATCAGCACGCCGATCACCGATAAGCCCATGGCGATCTCGTAGGAGATCATTTGCGCCGATCCGCGCACGCCACCGAGTAAGGAGAATTTGTTGTTCGAAGCCCAGGCGCCGATGACGATGCCGTAGACGCCGAGCGAACCCATGGCGAAGACGTAGAGAATGCCAATGTTCAGATTGGCGACTTGCAAGTTGATCACCCGGTCGCCCAGGTTGAGCACGTCGCCGAACGGTATAACGGCAAAAGTGACCAACGCTGGAAACAGCGCCATGCAGGGCGCTAAAGTATGCAAAAACTTATCGCCGGTCGGCGGAATGAAGTCTTCCTTGGTGAGAAATTTTACCGGGTCGGCGATCAATGTGTTGACCAAGCCCAGGCCGGCGAAGCCGAAAATAGACGCGCGGTTGGCGCCGATGCGATCTTGAATAAGCGCGCTGCCCTTGCGCTCGATCCAACCGAGAATTCCGGCGAGATTGAGGACCATAAACAGAACGATACCGGCTTTGACTGTGATAATCGCGAGATCGACGATCATGTTGCTCCGTCACCGGCGCTTGCCAACTCGGCTCCCTGATCGCCCAGCGAGTCGTAGCCCAATCCTTTATATGCGGAAACCTCTTGTGCCAGCGCGGCAAAAATTTCCCGCGGGGTCGAATAGGCAAGTTTTTCGCCCGCCGTTTGCAGCAAACGTAAGAAGATCTTGCTATCCGGAAGCGCCTCGCCTGGTGCTATCACGGCAGCGTTTAGTTTTTGCACCCGCCCATTGCGATTCGTGTAAGTGCCCTCTTTCTCGCCGAAATGCACTGCCGGTAAAACCACATGAGCCAGCTTCGCGGTCGCTGTCATGCGCGTGTCTTGCACGACGAGAAAAGAAAGTTTCTCTAGCGCGTCATGAATTTTTTCGCTATCGCCGATAGGGCCGATCAGATCTTCGCCGACGACGAAGGCGGTGGAATAACTTCCCGCGGTCAGCTTCTGCATCAATGCGTTAAAGCCGACGCCGTTGGAGCCCACGCCCATTTCCCGCGCGCCGCGAAAATTAGGCGAGCGGTCCGGGCTCATAAGAATTTTCTGCGTCTCGCTGAGTTCGCGCTCCTGGTAGAAAACTTCCAGCGCAGCATCGGGAGCGATTTTCCTAATCAGTTTGGCGAACAGAAATGCTTCCTCATTGGTGTTTCGCCCGGAGAGAATCGCCGCCAACGGTTGCGCCGCGCCAAGCCCGGTGCAAACCGCTTGCAGCGCCAGCTCCCAAGTCGTCGGTACCAAACCGCCTTCTTGACGGATCATCGGCATGGTCAAGCGCTCACCGCCGGCAAGATCGTGGAAACAGTAACGTCCTTCGTCGCAGATCCAGTGGCTGTTGACCGCTTCGTTGACGCGCGGCTTGAAGCGCGCGATTTTATTTTGATAGGCCTCAACACTGATGTTGCAGCCGGTGCTGCAGCCAGGGCAAATCGACGGCGTTTTGTCTAAATACCAGACGCGCACTTTGAAACGAAAGTCGCGGTCGGTGAGGGCGCCGACCGGACAGATGTCGACGACGTTAGCGGCTAATGGATTATCGAGCACGGCGTCGTCGAACAGCGCGATCGTCGAGTGATCACCGCGGTCGATCACCGCCAGCTCGTCGGTCTTGGTGATCTCCTGGCAGAAGCGCACGCAGCGGGTGCACTTGATGCAGCGCTCGCCGTCGAAAATGACGTTGGGGCCGAAGATGGTTTTCTTGCGGTCGTGGACTTTGCCCAACTCGAAGCGGCTCGCTTCGCGGTTGTGCTCCATGTAATAATTCTGCAGCTGGCACTCGCCGGCTTGATCGCAGATCGGGCAGTCCACCGGGTGGTTGATCAGCAAAAATTCCAGCACCGCCTTGCGCACCGCCAAAACTTTCGGGCTCTCTGTCAGCACCGACATGCCTTCGGCCACCTGGGTGTTGCAGGCGATCTGCAGTTTCGGCATCTTTTCGATCTCGATCAAACACATGCGGCAATTGCCCGCGATCGAGAGCTTGGGGTGATAGCAGTAGTGCGGGATCGCCACGCCGGCGTCAGCCGCCGCCTTGATGACGGTGGTGCCTTTAGTGGTGACAACTTCTTTGCCGTCGAGAATGATCTTTACCGGATCCATAATGAAGATTGGAGTGATGGTGTACTGGAATGTTGGAGTATTGGGTCCGGACCCATCACTCCATTACTCCACCATTCCACTACTCCATTTCTTATCCCCTCACCGTGCATCTCTGATCTGCGATATGCGCTTCGAACTCGTCGCGATATTTTCGGATAAACGCCGCCGCCGGCATCGCCGCGGCGTCGCCGAACGGGCAGATCGTGTTGCCCATGATGTTGCCGCTGATGTTGAGAATCAAATCCAAATCGCTTTTCTGCCCTTCGCCATGCTCGATGCGCTGAAAAATTTTTTCCATCCAATGGCAACCTTCCCGGCAAGGGCTGCACTGGCCGCACGACTCGTGGGCATAGAAGCGCGCAATATTTGCCGCCGCCCGCACCATGCAAGTGCTCTCGTCCATCACGATGACGCCACCCGAGCCGAGTAAACTGCCCGCCGCCGCCACCGACTCGTAGTCGAGATTTACTTTTTCGATCTCCTCCGGCTTCAAGACCGGCATCGAACCGCCGCCGGGAATCACGCCTTTTAATTTTTTCCCGTTGGCGACGCCGCCGCAGTCTTCTTCGAGAAATTTCTTGAATGGATAGCCCATTTCCACTTCGTAGACGCCTGGCTTGGTAATATGACCGCTGACGCTGAAAAGTTTCGTGCCCTTGCTCTTCTCCGTGCCCATGGCGGCATAGGCCGCCGCGCCGCGCTCGATAATCCACGCCAGCGCGGCCAAGGTCTCGACGTTGTTCACCACGGTTGGGCAGCCGAACAGGCCGTGGGTCGCCGGAAACGGCGGCTTGACCTTGGGCCAGCCCCGGCCACCTTCCAATGAAGATAACAAAGCGGTTTCTTCGCCGCAGATATACGCGCCGGCGCCGCGGTGCACGATCAGCTCCAAATCGTAACCGGAGCCAAAAATATTCTTGCCGATCAGACCCGCCCGATAGGCTTCTTCGGCGGCGCGCTCCAACTGCTCGGTGCCAAAGACCATCTCGCCGCGGATGTAGATGAATGCCGTGTGCGACTGAATCGCGAAGGCGGCGATCAACGTGCCCTCGATAATCGCGTGCGGGTCCTGCTCGATCAGCAAGCGGTCTTTGAACGTCCCGGGCTCGCTTTCGTCAGCGTTGCAAACTAAATATTTAGGCTTGGGATTGTCCTTCGGCACGAAGCTCCACTTCATGCCGGTGGGAAAGCCCGCGCCGCCGCGGCCGCGCAAGCCCGACGCTTTTACTTCCTCGATCAGCTGCTCCGGCTTCATGCTCTCGACAACTCTGCGCCAAGACGCATAACCGCCGCGCGACTGATAAGTCGCCAGCGTGTGCGAGCCGGGAACACCGATATTGCGCAGCAGCAGTTTTTCCATGAGCTCTTAATGCAAAATTGAAAATGTCTCGGAATCTCTCACTGCGACTCTTGCGTTATCCATTATCCATTATCGATTAATTATTATTTCATCCCGTCGAGGATCTCACCGATCTTCTCTTCGGTTAAATTTTCAAAATAATCATCATTCACCTGCATCATCGGCGCCGTGCCGCACGACGCAAGACACTCGACCTCCGACAGCGTGAACCGTCCGTCCGCCGTGGTTTGTCCGCACTCAATGCCAAGTTTATGTTTAATAAAGCCGGTGACCTGTTCCGCGCCGCGGAGTGCGCAGGACAGGGTGCGGCAAACTTGAATATGATGCCGGCCGATGGGCTTCGTGTTGTACATCGTGTAGAAGCTCACCACGCCCTGCACCCGCGCCGGCGCCTGTTCCATCAACTTAGCGACATACTGGATCGCCTCCGGCCCCAAATGGCCAAACTCCTGTTGCGCCAAGTAAAGCACCGGCAGCATCGCCGCTTCTTTCTTCGGATAGCGCGCCACGGTCGCAGTGAACTTCTTCAGCGTCTCAGGTGAAAACTCTAAAGCCATTGCTAAAAAGCGAGGATGGAAGATCGAGGATAGAGGATCGCACCCCACCCCCTTCTTACGACGATCCTCGATCCTCCATCCTCAATCCTCGGTTCTTCTCAACGATCGCACTCGCCGCCGATCATGTTGATCATGCCGAAGGTTGGAATGATGTCCGCAACCATGTAGCCCTTAATCATTTCGTGAAACGCGCCCATGGCGATGAAGCAGGGCGGGCGCACGCGCAAGCGATACGGCTTGCCCCCGCCATCGCTGACGATGTAAAAGCCCAGCTCGCCGTTGCCGCCTTCGACGGCGAAGTAAGTCTCCCCCGCCGGGACTTGAATGCCTTCCATGATGATCTTGAAATGGTGCATCAAGCCTTCGATGCTGCCGTAGACTTTTTCTTTTTCCGGCAGCACGAAACGCGGATCGTCGATCCACACCGGACCGACGGGCAGCTGCGCGAGCGCCTGCTCGACGATCTTCATGCTCTGGTCGATTTCCCGCATGCGGCAAAGAAAACGGTCGTAATTGTCGCCGCGGCTGCCGAGCGGCACTTCGAAGTCCAATTGATCATAGACCAAATAAGGAAACGCCTTGCGCACGTCATAATCGACGCCGGACGCGCGCAGGATCGGGCCGGTCAAGCTATAGTTCAGTGCGGTCTCTCGGGAGATGACACCGACATTCGACAGGCGGTCGAGAAAGATCCGATTGCGCGACAGGAGCCGGTCGCAATCGCCGAGCAGCTTACGGATGGTAGTGAACGCCGAGGTAACTTTTTCGGCAAAATCATGGGGCAGATCATGCTTCAGCCCGCCGATGCGCACGTAAGTCACGGTCAAGCGCGCGCCGGTAAGATTCTCAATGATGCGAGTAATCAGCTCGCGCGCTTCAATCATGTAGAAACCCGCCGTTATCGCGCCTAACTCGGAAGCGGCCATGCCACAGCAGGTGAGATGATCGAACAGCCGCGCCAGCTCGCTGATGATCACGCGGATATATTGGCAGCGCGGCGGGGTCTCGGCGCCGATGAGTTTTTCCACGGCGAGAGCGTAGCCGACGTTGTTGATCAGAGACGAAGCATAATTGAGCCGGTCGGTGTAGGGAATCACCTGCGTCCAGGTCGCCTGCTCGCAGCTCTTGTCGAAACCGCGGTGGAGAAAGCCCACTTCGACATCGCAATCGAGCACCTTTTCGCCTTCGAGCTTGAGATTGAACTTGATCGTGCCATGGGTCGCCGGATGGGACGGTCCCATTTGCAGTTCCATGACTTCGGTTGGCAGCTCGGGTATTTCCGCTTTCATCGAGTCGTTTGAACCTCAGCAGGTGTCAGCTCTTGCTGCTCAGAGTCTTTTGCAAGCGCAGCAATTTATTGCGCGACCGTTCGTCGACGAAGGTGCCGTCGACATGCCGTTCCGGAACCCGCGGCTGGCACAGATTGACAGGATAATCCTTGCGCAAGGGATGGCCATGGAATTCGTCGTAGAGCAGTATCCGGCGCAGATCCGGATGATCGGTGAAGCGAATGCCGTAGAGATCCCAAACTTCCCGTTCGAGGAAATTGGCGCCGCGCCACAGCGGCGTGAGCGAATCCACTGCCGCGTCATTTTCCGGCACCGCCACGCGCAGGCGCAAGCGCTGGCGGCTTTTGAGTGAAACGATTTGATAAACCACTTCGAAACGCGGATCTTGCTTCTGCCAATAGTCCACAGCGGTAATATCCGAGAGCAGGTCGAAGCTCAATTCGTCTTTCAAGCGGCGAAAGCTTTCGCGCAGTCCGCTGCGGTCAAGCATGACGACGTTATCGCCCTGCGCGTCCATCGACTGGAGAATTTTCGCGCCGAGTTTCTCGTGAATGTTGGCAAGCTGGGAGCTGGTCTCAGGCATGTCGAATCAATCCCACTCCAGCGCGCCCTTTTTCCAGACGTAAGCGTAACCGATGGTAAGAATGACCAGAAAGATTCCCATCTGTACCAGGCCGAAGACCCCTAACTGACGAAAATAAATTGCCCATGGATAGAGAAAAACGACTTCGAGATCGAAGATCAGAAACAGCATCGCGACCAAATAGAATTTGACGGAAAAGCGCATGCGGGCGTCCCCTCTTGGTGGATTGCCTGACTCGAACGGCTCAGCTTTGACCGCGCTGAGCGATTTGGGCCCGACCTTGGACGCGACTAACAGCAACGCGAGCACCACCACAGCGGCCAGGCCGAAAATTACCACCAGCGGAAAAAACGGATCGTCCATGAATTGCTGCTTATTAAAAAAAACCATACCTTCCCGGAGCGAAAAGGTATGGATTCATTGCTCTGAAGATCCTTCGATCTGGTGAAATTTGTATTGGAAAAGCGCTATGTTGTCAAGGTAAAGCACGCGCTGATGAGCCACCACGTGAAACGTGTTATCGCGCTCGAAGCGCGCCGTTTTAGACAACTTGGCAATTGACGCTGGCTCACTGTCAGTGTTAATCCTCACGCGGTACGGCAATTGGTGGAGAGTCGATCGATGAGAATAAAAAAACCTTTCGCCTTGGTGTTGATGACTGGTTGGCTGCTATCGATTGGCGCGCCGGCGCCGGCGCAATCGCTCATCGACGGCGCCAAGAAGGAAGGCCAAGTGGTCTTCTACGCTTCCATGGAAGCGGTCTCGGCGCAGCGCATCACCGCGGCATTCGAAAAGAAATATCCGTTCATCAAAGTCGACGCCACGCGCATCGGCTCGGAGAGAATGGCCACCCGGCTGGTCGCCGAAGCCCAAGCGCGCAAGGTGCGCGCCGATGTGGTGCAACAATCGGCGTTCGATTTCTACGGTGTTTTCCAGAAAGGGCTGTTCGAGAGCTACTTCTCCCCGGAGCGCGCGGCATTTCCAGCGGAGTACCGCGACGAAAAAGGTTTTTGGATGATGCCCGCCGCCACGCTCAACGTAATCGCCTACAATAAGAGAATGGTACCAGCCAACGAAGTGCCCAAAAGTTTTTTTGATCTGACCGAGCCCAAGTGGAAAGGTCAGCTGATGATGGATGAAAACGAGAGCAAATGGATGGCGGGCATGATCCAGTATTACGGCGAAGCGAAGACCATGGACTTGATGCGCAGGCTCGCCCAGCAAGAAATTCAGTTCCGCACCGGCCACACTTTACTGCAAACCTTAGTCGCAGCCGGCGAGCGCGCCGTGGTCGTGGTCGCCTTCGCCAACGGCGTCAACCGTTTAAAAAAAGAAAGCGCGCCGATCGAATGGATCAGCGCTGATCCGGTCATCGGTTTAACCTTCGGCATGGCCGTGGTCAAAGACGCGCCCCATCCCAACGCCGCGCGCTTGTTCAACGATTTCTTGCTCTCCCGCGAGGGACAAGAAGCGATCGCCGCGGACGGCTACTATGTGCCGCGCTTGGATGTGCTCTCACCGATTCTCAAAGAAGCGCCGCCCAAAACCAAAGTCATACCGTTGCCGATGACTTTGGCGCCGCGCTACAACGAATACTATCAGACCTACCGCAAAGTCATGGGGCTAAAATAAGGTGACTGCGTATCGAGATGTCATCCTGAACGAAGTGAAGGATCTCGACCGAATACGAGATTCCTCGGCTGCGCCTCGGAATGACAACTACAATCAAGAACCTAATCGACATCTGAGGAGATCGACATGACCTACCAATCCGAAAAAGGCAATTTCACCATCGCCCTCGCCGGCGACACAATGCTGACGCGCAAGTTGACTCCGTTCAAAGAAGAGCGCTTTCTAAAACTCCGCGAGATCCTGCGCGGCGCGGACGCCAGCTTCGCCAATCTCGAAGGCACGGTGCATACCTGGGACGAAGGCACGCCCGGCATTACCCAGGGAACCTTCATGACCACCGAGCCGCATCTACTCGACGACTTGAAATGGCTCGGCATCAACCTGGTTTGCTGCGCCAACAATCACGCTTTCGACTACGGTGAAGACGGCGTGCTCGCCAACCTCAAGCATCTCGACGCGGCGGGCCTCGTCCACGCCGGCACCGGCAAAAATCTCGCCGCCGCGCGCGCGCCGGGTTATCTCGACACGCCCAACGGCCGCGTCGCTCTGGTCGCCGCTACGGCCGCTTTCCGGCCTTGGAACCAAGCCGGCGAACAGCGCCCCGATCTGCGCGGCCGGCCGGGCATCAATCCATTCGGCTTTCAAACCACCTACAGCGTCGATACCAAGGCGTTCGAGCAATTGCAGCGCATCAACCACAGCCTCGGCTTCGAGAAAAGCAATGAGCGCGCGCGCAAACATTTTTACAGCGACAAGGAAATTGGCGCCGCCAAGTCGACCGAGTTGAGCCTGCTCGGCAATCGCTATGTGTTGGGCGAAGGTTTCTCGATCGCGACGGCAGCCAATCAGCGTGACGTGGAAGACAACCTAAGATGGATCAGCGAAGCGCGGCGCCAAGCCGACTGGGTGGTAGTCAGCCTCCACTGCCACGAGTTCGGCGGGCCGACTTTGCTCACCGCGAGCAGCCGTGCGGAGTTGGAAGAAACCGCCGACTTCGTGACAAAATTCGCCCACCAAGTCATCGACGAAGGCGCGGATATCTTCGTCGGTCATGGTTCACACTTCCCGATGGGTGTCGAAATCTATAAAGGTAAACCGATTTTCTACAGCGTTGGCAACTTCGTCTTTCAGAACGAAACCGTCGGCTTTTTCCCCGCCGACGCTTACGAGCGCTTCGATCTCGGACTCAAAGCCACGCCGTCCGACTTTCTCGACGCCCGCACCAACGGCGGCAAAAAAGGCCACCCCAGCGACCCTGCCTACTGGGAAAACATGTTCGCCGTCTGCGAATTCGCGAATAAGACGCTCAAAGAAATCCGCGTCCATCCTATCGACCAAGGCTTCGGCCGCCCCATACCGCAACGCGGCAGACCGGTGCTCGCCGAAGGCGAGGTTGCCAATCGGGTGATCGAACGGGTCACACGGCTGTCGGAGCGTTACAACACAAAAGTGGTGAATCGCAACGGTGTCGGTGTAATCGAGCTGTGATTACGGCTCCGCCAAAACCTCTTTCACGCGCTTAATCACATCCGGCGGTTGAGTCACCGTCGCTTCGATCTTTTTACGCAAGTCCTCGCCGCTCAGGAAAGTCGCGCCGTCCCAATCAAGCTGCTTTTTCGCTTCGGCGCCGAATTCGGGATCTTTGAGCATGCGCTCGAAACTGTCTCGGAGAATCTGCAACCGTTCTTTTGGCACCGCGGGCGGCGCGGCGAAAGGCCGGTCGAATTCAGTGTAGGCGAGCATCACGTTCATCAAATTGACGAACGGCGCGCCCTCCGGTGGAGCCAACTCGTTGACTGTCGGGACCGGCGGCAGCAAGCGGCTTTTCTCCGGCCCCTGCTGAAGCACGAAGGTCACCCAGTTTTCTTTCAGCCAGCGGTTCCAAGGCGAACGGATCACCGTAACATCGGATGTCGCCCGGCAGTCCGCCTCGCCCCGTTCCATGCCAAGATCGATTTCGCGGCCGGAGCCGAAGCCGAGAACGTTTTTGATTCTCAGGTCGAAAATCTTGCTGACCAGATTGGCGAACACATAGCTGATGCTGCCCGTGCCGGCCTGACCGAAACGCGGCGGCGTCTTGGCTGCGCGCATGGCCGCGATGCTTTTGTACGGCGTATCCGAACGGCAGGCGATCATCATCGGCGCTTTGTTGAAGCTGCCGACCCAAGCGAGCTTGCGAAAATCGAATCTGACTTCCGGTTTGCCGACCATCTGATCCAAATAGTTCGAGCGCGTTACCGCGACAATCGTCAGCCCGTCCGGCTTGGCCAGGTTGTAAATTTGGTTCGCCGCCACCAATCCGCCGGCGCCCGGCATGTTTTGCACCAAAGTGTTTGGATTTCCCGGCACATGCTTGCCGAGAAAACGGCCCACCAGCCGCGCACCGATATCGGTCGACGCCCCAGGGCCGCTGGCGACCACGATCTGAATAGTTTTGCCCTCGTAGAAAGGCTTCGCGCTCTGGGCTTGCGCCAATACGGTGAGAGACAAACATACCGCGATGGGTGTGTTCCAGTAAACAGCTCGATGCTTCATGCTGCCCTTTCTACGCTTACACAACGCCCGCTCTCAGTGCAGCTAGAGTCATTATTCTTCTAAAATTTGTTTGATTCGCTTGATAACATCAGGCGGCTGGCTAACCGTCTCGGCGATCCGCTTCTGCAGTTGATCGCCGGTGAGATGGGAATTCCCGTCCCAATCGAGCTGCTTTTTCGCCTCAGCAGCGAACTCGGTATCTTTGAGCATTTTCTGAAAACCGTCCCGTATCATTTCCAAAGGTACTTTCGGTACCGACGGCGGCGCAGCAAAGGGCCGGTCGAATTCCGTGTAGGCAAGCATAAGCGTCATTAAGTCGACGGTCGGTTTCGCTTCCACCGGCGCCAATTCGTAGACGGTAGGAACCGGCGGCAGCAAAGCGCTTTTCTCCGGCCCCTGTTGCAAAATAAACGTCAGATATTTCTCCTTGACCCAACGATTCCATGGCGCGCGGATCACCGTGATGTCGGAAGTCGCGCGGCAGTCGACTTCACCGCGCTCCATGCCCAAGTCGGTTTCACGCGCCGACTGAAAACCGGTCACGTTTTTCAGTTTCAAATCGAGAATTTTTTCGATCAAATTGGCAAAAATGTAACTGATGCTGCCCGTGCCCGATTGACCGACGCGCGCCGGGACCTTGGCCGCGCGCAGTGCGGCAACGTTTTTATAGGGCGTGTCCGAACGGCACGCCATCATCATCGGCGATTTATTAAAACTACCGATCCAACTGAATCTGCGAAAATCAGCCCGGACCTCGGCACGGCCGACCATTTGATCCAGGTAGTTGGCGCGGGACACCGCTAGGATCGTCAAACCATCAGGTTTAACGACATTGTACAGGTAGTTCGCCGCCACTAAACCGCCACCGCCTGGCATGTTGCGTACGATGATCCCAGGGTTGCCCACAATGTGCTTCCCCAAGTAACGGGCAACCAGACGCGCGGTAATATCCGACGTTGCCCCGGTGCCGCTCGAAACCAGCAATTGAATCGCCTTACCGTCGTAGAACGGTTTGGCATCCTGAGCTTGCGCCGCCGCAGGTAGTTCAAAGAACAACAGCGCAAAAAGCAACCAAGGCACGGTGCAGCGCCTATGCGCAAAGCATTCTCGCCCCGTCATGGACCAAGCCATTTCGCGGCCGGGGTATTAACCCCGCCCAGGACTAAAATAGACCGAAGGGGAAGCTCACCCCCTATGGAAAACACATTTGCAGGATTCACGTTGTTAACAGAGTGGTTCATGCCAAATCTTACGTCGCTTTGAGCGCAGCTAGTTTGCGCCGCACGCGGCACAGCTTAAGATTCTTCTAAAATTTCTCTAATGCGTTTGATCACGTCGGGCGGCTGGGTGATCGTGGCTTCCATCTTTTTTTGCAGCTGCTCGCCGCTGAGATACCAGCGGCCATCCCAGTCGGTCAACTTTTTCGCCTCGGCGGCGAACTCAGTATCGTGCCAAACTCTCTGAAAACTGTCGCGCAGTATTTGCAACGGCTCCTTGGCCATGCCCGGCGGCGCCGCGAAAGGCCGCTCGAAATCCGTGTAGGCGAGCATCACCGACATCAAATCGAGCGTCGGCTTGGCTTCGGGCGCCGCCAGCTCGTACACCGTCGGCACCGGCGGTATCAAAGCGCTCTTCTCGGGCCCTTGCTGGATCAGGAAAGTGATGAACTTCTCCTTGACCCAGCGGTCCCATGGCGGGCGCAGCATGACCACGTCGGTGGCAGCGCGGCAATCGACTTCGCCCCGCTCCATTCCCAGATCGGTATCGCGCGCCGATTGATAACCGCTGACATGTTTCAGGTTCAGATCAAAAATTTTGCTGACTAAACTGGCGAACACATAACTCACGCTGCCGGTGCCCGACTGGCCGAAGCGCGGCGGAATCTTCGCCGCCCGTATCGCCGCGATGCTTTTATAAGGCGTATCCGCACGGCACGCCACCATCATTGGCGACTTGTTGAAGCTGCCGATCCAATTGAACTTGCGAAAATCGGCCTTCACTTCGGCTCGTCCGGCCAACTGGTCCAAATAATTCGCCCGGCTCACCGCCAAGATCGACAGACCGTCCGGCTTGACGATGTTGTAAACATAATTAGCCGCCACTAAACCGCCACCGCCCGACATATTCCGCGTGATAATCACCGGATTACCAGGCACATGCTTGCCGAGGTAACGTGCGACCAAACGAGCCGCGATATCCGTTGCCACTCCAGGGCCGCTGGAGACAATCATCTGGACAGTCTTGCCGCTGTAAAATTGCTCCGCCCCATGGGCAACCGGCCAGGTCGGCGAAATTACCGCAACGATAAACCAAAGAGCAAAACAGCCAGCCGCGGTTTTGCCGCTGTTATGTTTAACTCTCAATCCAATGGGAGTCATGACAGCGAATCCTAAACCCGCTCATTGCCGCTTGCAATCGATTGTCGCTTGCCCGCTAAGCTCGGCCTTATCGTCCAGCTCAGTAACATTTCACACATCGCCCGGATTATTCATGCTACGAGGACAGCTGACGATCCTCTGTCGATCGAGGTGTTAGCCGGGAGGAACGAAGGCAGCGGCGCGAATGTTTCATTTTGTGCTCGGCACTTGACACGATGATGGATCTTTTCGCTGCTGATCTAATAAGCAACTCGCCCCACTGGCATCTTCAAGGCACAATAGCTTTGCCTTCGTTCCGGAAGGGTTGCGCGCCAACGTAATTTGGCCGCAGATTTACCGCGAAAAATCCGGGATAGAGCAATTTCGTTTGTGTGCAGCGGCGAAATTGTTGTAAGTGTTTCTTAGAATAACAAACCGCGAAAAACCGGGAGGATAGATCATGAAGACGGAAAATTGTGATGTCGTCGTCGTTGGCTTCGGCAACGCCGCCCAAGCGGCCGGCGTGGCGGCCCATGTGG
>Ga0137437_1000160_pt1 | contig 18167 bp, 15 predicted proteins | sample EasRivERMGT138_2_FD_102332 | JGI IMG/M metagenome (GOLD analysis project Ga0137437, IMG submission 102332) | Soil microbial communities from meander-bound floodplain in the East River, Colorado, USA - East River MetaG ERMGT138_2 | ecosystem: Environmental > Terrestrial > Soil > Floodplain ...
CCGAGCGCGACGGCGAGCGAAACCCACGGGGCGAGACCACGCGTTCCTTCAGCCATCGGATCCCCCTTCAACGGTCCTGCGGAGCGAGGCGGGAGTAAAGCGCCGCGAGCGCGGCCGCGGCATCCCTCCACACCCAAACATTCGGGGTCGCGGGAGCGACGCGGCGTCGTGCCGGCGTCGCGCGAGCGACGTGCTCCGCGAGTGTCGCGGCCCATGCAGAAACGTCAAGGTCGAGCAGCGTGAGCAGTGGCGGACCGCTGCTCCCGAACGCGTCGACGAGCACGTCGATCCTGCGTGCGACCACGGGACAGCCGCGCGCGAGCGCCTCGTGGACCGGGAAGCCGAAGCCCTCGCAGCGGCTCGGGAAGACGAGCGCGGCGGCGCGCGCCTGGAGCGTCGCGGTCGCGGCGTCGTCGAGCGGGCCGGCGAAGACGACGCGGCGCGCGAGGCCGAGGTCGTTCACCGTCGCGCGCAGCGCCGCCTCGCCCCGTCCAGCGCCGACCAGCACGAGCCGCGCGCGCGCGAGCGCACTCTCGCCCGGCGCGCGGGCGAGCGCCGCGAGGACGAGGTCGAGCCCCTTTCTCGGCTCGAGGTGGCCGACCGCGAGCAGGAACGGGCCGTCCGCCACGCCGAGCCGCGCGAGGAGCACCGCCGCCGCCGCGTCGTCGAGCGGCACCGCCGCGCCGCCGTCCGTCGCGTTCGCGATGACGTGCACGCGTTCCGCCGGGACGCCCAGCCGCGCGACGATCTTGCGCGCCGAGTCGTCCGACACCGTCACGATCGCAGCGAGCGAGCGCGCGAGCTTCGCCAGCCAAACCACCGACGCAACGTGACGCGGCGCCCACTTCGTCCACGGCGCGCCGGTCGCCGCGCGCGGCTCGGACCAGCGCAGGTCGTGCAGCGTGAGCAGCGCGGGGACGCCGGCCGGCGCGCGCGGCGGGATCGTCTCCGAGTGCCAGAGCCGGGCCGCACGTGCGAGTGCACTCTCCTCGTGGCGCAGCCGCGGCGCGAGCGCGCGCCGCAGCGGACCGCCGGGCGGCGCCCCCTCCTCGACCGCGATCGTCCCGAGGGAAAGCCCGTCGAGCAGCCGCGCCTCGCGCGAGACCACGACACCGAGCCGCGGGGCCGCCTCGAGCCGCGCATAGGCGGCGAGCAGCCCGCGCAACCGCGTGCGCGCCCCGCTGTAGGCGTCGGGGACGGCGGCGGCGTCGACGACGATCACCGCCGCGGCCCGCTCACGCGCCCGCCACGGCCGCCTTCGCCCCCGCTACCGCGTAAAGCTCGAGGACCTGCTGCGCCGCGCGCTTCCAGGAAAAGGAGCGCACGCGCTCGAGCCCGCGCCGCCGCAGCTTGGCGCGCAGATCCTCCTCGGTGAGGACGCGACCGATCGCGTCGGCGAGCTGCTGGGGGTCGCGCGGCTGGACGAGCAGCGCCGCGTCGCCGACCACCTCGGGGATCGCGCCGCCCGTCGACGCCACCACCGGCGTCCCGCACGCCATCGCTTCGAGCGGCGGCAGGCCGAACCCCTCGAACTGCGACGGGAAGACGAACGCCGTCGCATGCTGGTAGAGCTCGACGAGGTCGTCGTCGCCGACGTAGCCGGGGAAGCGCACGGCGTCGGCGATGCCGAGCTCCTTCGCCCGCGCCTCGAGCCCGCTCTCCTTGGGGTTGCGCACGCCGGCGAGCACGAGCTGCGTCGTGCCGCGCGCCCCCGCGCCGACGCGCGCGAAGGCGGAGAGCAGCACGTCGAGCGCCTTCTTCCGGCGCGGCGCGCCGACGAAGAGCAGGTAGGGCCGGTCGGGGATGCCGAGCGTGGAGAGGATCGCGCCGCGCTTCGCGCCGTCGGGCGCCGGCGTGAAGCGCGCCTCGACGCCGTGGCGCACGACGACGACCTTCTCCTTCGCGTCGGGGTAGATGCGCAGGATGTTGGCGCGCGTGCGCTCGCTCACCGCGATGATGCGGCGCGCGTAGCGGACGTTGAGGAAGAGCCAGACGCGGCGCGCCGGCTCGACCAGACGGTGGCGCTCGAGCCACGGCACCTCGTGCACCGTCGCGATCTTCCCGAACGTGCCGCTGACCGGGATCGCCGAGACCGGCGAGTGGAAGACGTCGACGTTCTCCTTGGCGAGGAGCGTCGGGAGCAGCCGCTCGCGCCAGAGGTAGCCCGGCTTGTGCGGCGAGAGGTCGACGTGGCGGAAGTTGGGCGGCAGCTCGAAGGGGAGGTGGATCGGCCGGCGCGACAGCAGCAGGTATTCGTTGTCGTGGTCGACCTCGGCGAGCTCGCGCACCATCGACCGCTGCGTCCGCTCGACCCCGGTCAGCCACGGCGTGTCCTGGATGCTGACGTCGAGCGCGATCTTCATGGGCGGCGCAGTCTACGACCCTGCGGCGGCGCGTTCGACCGCGAGCGTCGCCTCGGCCGCGCGCCCACGTGAATGCGGCGGCGCGGACGCGGCCGGAACGGGAAAGCTCTTCCCGTCGGCTCCGATCGGAGCCCAGCCGCAGCAGAGCGCGCGCGAGCGCCGCCTCGTCCTCGGGGTCGACGAGCTCGGCGGCGCCGCCCGCGATCTCCGCGGTCGACGATCGATTCGAAGTGATTACCGGCACCCCGAGCGCGAACGCCTCGGCGACTGGCAGCCCGAATCCCTCGTAGAGCGACGGGTAGCACAGCGCGAGCGCGTCCTCGACCCAGGCGCGCAGCTCGCCGTCGCTCACCGCGCCGCGCGCGACGAAGCGGCCGCCGTCGTCGCCGCGCGCGAGCTCCTCGTCCCACTCGCGCGTGAGCCAGCCGCGCGGACCCACGTGCACGAGGTCGGCGTCGAGCCCGTCGCGACGCGCCTTCCTCCAGGCTCGCAGCAGCCGGACGAAGTTCTTCCGCGGCTCGAGCGTGCCGACCGCGACGAACCACGGGCGCGGCGCCGGCCGGGGATCCTGCCGCGGCTCGCGCGCGACGCGCAGCGCGTGGTCGGCGCCGAGCGGGACGACGGCGATCTTCGCCGGGTCGACGCGCCAGCGCGCGACGATGTCCGATCGGGTCGTGACGCTCGGGACGATCACGCGGCGCGCGCGCGCGACCACGCGCTGCATTCGTTCGCGCACGCGCTCGTGGAACCCCTCGTCGTGGAAGGAGCGCGACACCTCGAAGGCGAGGTCGTGGATCGTGACCACCTCGGGCGCGCGCCAGCCGTGCACGTAGACGAGATCGGTGTGGTGGAAGACGTCGAGCGGCCCGGTGAAGAGCTCGGCGCGCAAGCCCGGCACGCGCGCGAGCCAGTTCATCAGCTTCGCCGGCCGCCGCGCCGCGTCGACGCGCACGCGCGGGTGCTCGCGCAATTCGGCCGGCAGCCGCGCGGCGGCGCCCGGCCCTTCGCGCGTCGCCGCGTAGAGCAGGAGCTCGATCGAAGCATCGGCGGCGAGCAGCGCTCTCGCGAGCTCGAGCGAGTAGCGCGTGATGCCGCATGGCCCGCGCAGCGCGGCGCGCACGTCGAGGCCGATGCGGAACGGGCGGCTCACCGGCCTGCCTCCGCGCCGTCGAGCCGCAGCCGCAGCGGCAGCGCGCCGCCGAGCGCGACCGCGGCCGCGATCAGCAGCGCGGCGAGCGGCGCGGCCGTGGTCGGCGCGAGGTCGCGCAGCAGCCAGGCGATCGCCCCGGCGGCGAGCGCCGGCAGCAGCGGCCGGAGCAATTGGCGCGAGAAGACCGCGCCGCCGACCGCGCGCGCGAGCGCGACGCTCGCGACGACGCAGACGGCGCACTCGACCGCGAGCGTCGTCGCGGCCGCGCCGACCACGCCGAACTCCGCCACCGTGAAGAGGGAGAGCGCCGACTTCAGGACCAGCGCCCCGCACGAGATCGCGCAGAGCAGCTTCTGCCGCGAGAGGGCGAGGAGCGCGTTCATCTGCGGATAGGTGAGGTAGATCGCGACCGCGGCGGCGGCGAGCAGGCGCGCGCTCGCGATCTCGTCGCCGTGCGTCGCGCGCCAGAGCTCGAAGGCCTCCGCGCCGTGCGAGCCCTGCCGCACCCACAGGAGCCAGAGCACCTGCGCGCTCCACGCCGGCGCGAGCGCGGCGACCGGGAGGCAGAGCCCGGCCAGGACCGCGCCGACGCGCCGCGTGATGCGGACGACCTCGGAAGGAGCGCGCTCCGACGCGCGCACCAGCGACGGGACGAGCGCGGAGGTGAGGTTGCTCGGCACGTTGACCGAGAAGGAGAGCAGCTGGAACGCGTGCATGAAGCGGCCGACCGCCGCGTCGTCCCGGAAGCGGCGCAGGAAGGCCGAGTCGAGGCGGAAGGAGAGGGTCGCGATCGCGCTCGAGATCCCGAGCGGCGCCGCCTCTCGGAAGAGCTCGCGCACGAGCCCACGGTCGGCCGTCGCGAACGGATTCGCCGCCCCCCACCCGAGCCTGAGGTGCGCGCGTGTCGCCGCCCACGGCACGAGCGACTGCACGACGATGCCGGCGCCCCACGCGAGCAGGAAGGCGCCGGGGTCGCGGTTGCCGGCCGCGTGCAGGAGCAGGCTGCCGCCGAGCCACGCCGCCATGCCGAGCACCGGCGAGAGCGCGAGCCACGCGAGCCGCACGCGCGTCTGGAGCCACGCGCCCGTCGTCGCCGGCGCGATCGCAAAGAGGTGGCACGCCGCGAGCGCCGGCAGCAGCGCGTCGCGCGCCGTCGCCTCGACGGCGAAGGAGAGCGCGACGAGGACCGCGACGCAGACGACGATCGCGCGCATCCGGATGCGGCAGGCCGCCCGCAGGATCGCCGCCTCCTCGCCGGGCCGGCGCGCCGACTCGCGCACCGCGATCGCGAACGTCCCGAGGTCGACCAGCGTCCCGGCGACCACGAAGAGATTCATGTGGAAGGAGAAGCGGCCGAGCCCCGCCTCGCCGAGCCAGCGGAAGTTGAGCGCCGAGGCCGCGAGCGAGCAGAGCGCCGTCGCGATGCGCGCGATCAGGTGCAGGCCCGTGCCGGTCAGCACCCGCCGGTCGATCGGATTCTCGGGCGGATCCAAGCGGCGCAGAGCGTAGCGCCGGCGCTAGCCTCGCGGCGCATGCTGATCGTCTTCGAGGGGATCGACGGGACCGGCAAGACGACGCTCGCGAAGCGGCTCGCCGAGAGCCTGCGCGCCACCGGCCTCGACGTCGTCGAGACGCGCGAGCCGTGGACCTCGCGCCACGGGAAGGAGCTCGCGCGGCTGCTCGCCCAGAAGGAGCGCACGTCGACGCGCGAGCAGGAGCTCCAGCTCTTCCACGCCGACCGCGCCGAGCACGTCGCGCAGGTGGTCCGCCCCGCGCTCGCGCGCGGCGCGTGGGTCGTGCAGGACCGGACGTTCTGGTCGACCGCCGCCTACCAGGGCCGCCCGCGCGCCGACGCGACGGACGAGAGCCCGCTCGCCCTCGAAGCGATCGTCGCGCGCAGCCTCGAGATCGCCCCGAAGCCCGACCTCACGCTGCTCCTGCTGCTCGCTCCGGAGCAGGCGCTCGCCCGCATCGCGAAGGGGCGCGCCGCGACGACCAGCTTCGAGAAGCTCGTCACGCTCCTGGCCGTCGACTGCAACTACCGCCACCTCGCGCGCGGCGAGCGCTCGATCGTTTCGATCGAGGCCGATCGGCCCATCGACGAAGTCTGGCAGGAGGTCGAGCGGACGTGTCGCGAGCGGGTCGGGAAGCCGTAGCTCGGCGCGCTCCGCTCCTGCGCGCCGTCAGACCTTCACGCCCGATTTCGCGAGCGCCCGCAGGAAGACGCCGACGTCCTTCAGCTCCCGCTCGATCGCGTTCAGGGATCCCGGAGCGTCTGCGAGCTCGCCGCGGCGGACCCCCTCCTCGAGGCGGCGCGCTGGTGCGGCGACCTGCACGGCGCCGAGGTTGAGCGCCGCGCCCTTGAGGCGGTGGGCCGCGCGGCCGAGCCCGGCCGCGTCGCCGCGCGTGAACGCGGTCTTCATCGCCTCGACCAACTGCGCGGCGTCGTGCAGGAAGAGCTGCGTCGTCTCGGCCAGCTGATCGGGCTCGTCGGTCAGCCCGAACTCCCGCAGCCGCGCCACCAGCTCCGAGTATTTGGCGCTGTCGTCCATCACGTTCCCCCGCCCCCGTCGCCGTCCCCCGCACGTTTCGACGGAGGGACGGCGCCACGGGGTCAGGGAATGCTCGGAGCGCGGCGGCGCCGGCAAATCTTTCGTTTCGCCACGTCGTCGGGGGCGCCGCCGTGCGCTTCGTCAGGCGTGGCGGAACGACCGCGCCAGCCACGCGACGCCGAGCAGCCCGCAGAGCAGCGCGACGGTGAGCTGCGCCTCGTTGTAGTTGAGGACGTTGCCGGCCACGAAGCCGCAGACCGCGGCGGCCGCGGCGACGACCGGCGCGACCAGGAACATCGGCAGCGTCGCGCGGCAGACGTTCTTCGCGACCAGCGCGGGCAGCACCAGACAGCCGAACGCATAGAGCATTCCAGCCGAGCGGATCGTCACCCCCATGACGAGACCGAGCCACGCGGCGGAGGCGCCGTCCCACCAGCGGCTCACGCCGACGGCGCGCGCCATCAGCGGATCCATCGCGAACAGCACGAGCGGCCGTCGGCGCAGGAAGACGAGCACCGCGGTCGCGAGACCGAGCCCGCCGAAGAGGGCGACGTCGTGCATGTCCGCGCCGATGACGCTCGACGCCACGAGCTTCTGCACTTCGTCGAGTCCATGCGGACTGCGGGCGATGACGAGCACGGAGACGCTCGCTCCGAGGAGGTAGACGAAGCCGGTGACCGCCTCGTGGCTCTCCTTGCCGACGGCTTCGCTCCGCGCGATCAGGAGCGCGGCGACCACCGCGCAGACGACGGCCACGACGGACAGGAAGTGGTCGGAGCGCCAGACGCTGCCCTCCGGCGCCAGCGCGGCCCCGACACACATGCCGAGCGCGATGCCGAGCGTCGAGGCCTGCGAGATCGCGGCGCCGACGAAGATCTGGTCGCGCGCGACCACGAGGACACCGACGAGTCCGAGCAGCGCCGCGATGCACCATGCCGCGAGGTAGGTCTCGCGGAAGAGCGGCCAGGATTCGAAGAAGGCTTGCATCAGACGGTCGCTCCGATCGGCGCCGGACGCGCCGGCTCCATCCCGACCAGCGGGACGATGGTGACGGGCGCTCCGTAGGCCCGCTCGAGCAGGTCGGGCCGGAGCAGCTGCGCCTTCGGGCCGACGTCGGCCGCACTCCCGTGCACGAGCGCGACGTGCGTCGCGAAGTGCGCCGCGACCGAGACGTCGTGGGTGACGAAGACGATGGTGAGCCCCTCGTCGCGGTTCTGGCGGGCGAAGAGCTGCAGCAGGTTGCGCTCGGTCACGAGGTCGAGGTTGTTCATCGGCTCGTCGACGCAGAGGAGCCGCGGCCGCCGCGCGAGCGCGCGCGCGACGAGCACGCGCTGGCGCTGGCCGCCCGACATCGACCAGTAGCTCTTCTTCTCGAGTCCCCCGAGCCCGACGGTCGTCAGCGCGTCTCGCACGCGCACGTCGCGCTCGCCGCGCTGGACGTCGAGGCCGACCAGACCGAGAGAGACGAACTCGTGCGCCGTCGTAGGCAGGTTCGGCGCGAGGTCGCAGCGCTGCGGCACGTAGCCGATCGCCGCGCGATCGAGCCCGGCACCCGTCTCGACGGCGCCGCCCTTCTTCGGCAGCACCTCGAGCAGCGTGTTCAGCAGCGTCGACTTGCCCTGCGCGTTCGTGCCGAGGAAGAACCAGAACTCGCCGGGACGAATCGTGAGATTCACGTCGCTCAGCACGGTCCTGCGGCCGTGGCCTGCGGACAGGCCGACCGCCCTCATCAGGAACTCGGAACTTTCCACGAAGACTCCTCGCGCCGCGAGGGCGCGGAAAAAAGGGGCGCGCGCGCCGGTGCAGGACGGCGCGCGCGCCCCGACTTCCAGAGCGTCAGGTCTTGCGCAATGCAGATTCGATCTGCTTCACGTCGAAATCGATCATCTCGATGTACGAGCTCGCGGCGTCGAGCGCGCCGACCTCGTGCGCGAGCACGAGGAACTTGATGCCGGTCTTGCTCGCGACGAACTCGCCCGACTTCGGATCGAAACCCGGCGACGCGAAGACGATCTTCACGCCTCGTACCGGGATCAGCTTGACCAGCTCGCCGAGATGGGAGGTCGTCGGCGAGATGCCCGGCTTGGGCTCGAGATAACCGACCATGTCGAGACCGAAACGATTCGCGAAATAGACCCACTGGTTGTGGTCGCTGATCGCCTTCGTCCCCGCGTAGGGCAGCAGCATCCCGAGCCAGCCGTCGAGATCGGCGAGCTTGCCCTGCTTCTCGAGGAAGTCCTTCAACTTGCCGCTCTCGTTCAACTGCGCGAGCTTGACGACGGTGTCGGTCGGGTACTGATTCGCGAGCTTCGCGCCGACCAGCGCGACGCAGACCTTCTTCTCGAAAGCGGCACAGCGGCTCTCGAAGCCGGCGCGGTCCGCGGGCCGCAGTTCCGACAGCTTGTCCCGGATCACCCGCGCGACCCGGATCCCGTTCACCGGATCGGTCATGTAGTGGGGATTGCCGGCCTGGTGCACGTCGCCCATCGAGCGGTCGACGGGACCGGTCGGCCGCTCCAACGGCGAGATGGCGGTCGACGCGTCGAGGAAACCGGGCGCGCCCGGCTGCACCTTGGTGTTCCGCGACTGCTGCAGGATCACGGGCGCCCAGCCGACTTCGAGCTCGAGGCCCTGCTCGACGAACAGGTCGGCGCCCGCGAGCGTCTTCACGAAGCTCGGCCGCGCGTCGATGAAGTGCGGGTTCTCGGCGCCCTTCGCGAAGCTCGAGACCTCGCAGGCGTCGCCGCCCACCTCTTCGGCGATCGAGCCGATCGAGCGGACCGTGCAGCAGACGACGAGCTTGCCGCGCGGGGGCGGTGGCGATTCGCCCTTCGCGCTCGGGCGCGGGATGAGCAGGCCCGCGGCGAGCGCGAGCAGGGCCGCGCCCGCGATCGAGCGCAGACTCGGGATGTAGTCGAGCATGTCTCTCTTCCAGGGATGGGAGGTGGTGATTGGATTCATGGGGGTGTCCCGCGCGCCTAGTACTTGTGCGCCGGGTGCGACCCGATCAGGAACTCGATCCTGAGGAAGATCGAGCTCGCGTCGTGCGACAGGTGGTCGGCGAAGTCGAGGTTGTATTGCAGCGAGACGCGCGAGAAGTGCGTTGGTTGCCAGATCAGCAGCGGCGAGATGCGCTGGCGGTCGTCGCGCAGCGGATCGTCCTCGCGCGGGAACGCGCTCGGACCCGACGCGGTGGCGAGCTCGTAGCGGAGCCCCGCGATCCAGTCGCGCTCGAAGCCCCACAAGAGGTACGTGTAACCGCCGGTGTCGTGCGTCGTGCCGCCGGGCGCAGTGAACTCGTCGCCGCTCGCGGGGACGCCGTCGGGGTCGACCGCCTGCGTGTCGCTGCCGAGGTTGCGGCGCAGCCCCTCGGTCTGCCAGATCACGAAGGGCCAGCCGTCGTCGTTCTTCGGCGGCTGCCACTTGATCTTGAGATCGGCGCCGACGATCGACGTGCCGGTGCTCGCGCCCGCGGCATTGGGCCCGACCGCGCCCGACATCCCGAATTGCGTGACGACCGAGTCACCCGTGTCCCACGACTGGAGCAGCCGCGCGTTGTACATGAGGTCGCCGCCGCTGCGCAGCTCGCGGCCGTTCTGCACCTGGCCGCCGGGAAAGGTCGACTCGGCGTTGCCGAGGAAGCTCGTCATCTGCGGCCCGTCCGCGTTCTGCACGCCGAAGATGAGCTCGGAGTACCAGGGCGTCGGCGCGAGCCAGCTCATGCGCGCACCGGGTGCCCGCATGCCGTCGCCGCCGAAGACGCGGCCGAAGATCACCGGCTGGTCGACGAAGTCCCACGCGTGCGGGTGGGTCGAGTTGATGCGGCCGAACTCGGTCAGGTACTGCCCGCCCTTGAGCTGCAGGCCGTAGGGCAGCGAAGACGTGGTGAAGAACGCCTCCTCGAGCTCGACGCCGGTGTCGCCGGTGTCCGACTCGATGCTGGTGACGAGGTGCATCTCCGCCGTGAAGTACGGGTCGACGGCGCCCACCATCGAGACCTCCGCCTGGTTCAGGCGGAAGCCGCGGCGGTTGGGGTCGTGGTCGCCGAGCTGGAGGTTCTGCATCTCGCTCGAACGCTCGGTGGAGCCGGCGAGGCTCGCGAGCACGTCGAGCGAGATGTCGAGGAGCTTGAGCTGCGCGCCGCCGGGCAGGTCGACGGCGGCGGGGGTGCTCTGCCTGGCGGGGTTGGCGGTCGACGGCGCCTTGCCGAGCTCCTGGTCGAGCGCCTTCGAGAAGTCGTCCTGCGCCGCGGGCGAGGCGGGCGGCGCGGCGGGTGGCGGGGACTGCGGCGGCGTCTCCTGCGCGTTCGCGAGAGCGCAAAGGCTCGCGAACGCGACGACGCGGGCGCCGCGGATGCGGCACGGACTGGATTGCATGGATTCCCTTCCGATTCCGACCCGGAGCGTGACGCGACGATGGACGCGCGCAGCTCGACGGGAGGGAGGGGTCGGGACCTGCCTCGAGGATCGTTACGAAACGATCGCCGTCATCCGATGCCTTGCGCGCCGACGATGGAGACGTCGGCGGACGCAGGCGGTGCGCGCGCGAGCGCGAAGACGTGGCGCTCGGCCGGAGTGGCGATGCGGGCGGGAGCGACGACCGCGACGACGGCGCTCTGCGGCGACGAGAAGCGGAAGGAGGGCAGCTCGCTCGCGCGCTCGAGGCTCGAGGCGCACGCGGGGCAGCGCGTCGCGTCGTGCTGGTAGGGCGAGTGGTGGTGGTGCGACGGATCGCGGCAGTGGTCGCCCGCGGTGCAGTCGGCGTGGACGACGGCTCCGTCGTGGTGGACGACCGCCGCATCGCACGCGCCGCGGCCCCCGTCGCTGCCGTGGTCCCCGTCGCCGTGGCTCGCCTCGCCGGAGCCCGCGTCGACGTCGAACCGCGCGTGCAGCGCGGGCGCGCACAGGCTCAGCGCCCACGTGAAGAGCAGGACGAAGAGCGGCGCGTCGGGACGTCGAATCGTTCGCAGCACGTCGCGCGAGGCTAGGAGCGCCACTCCCGCTGTCAATGCGGGCGCGTCATACTCTCGCGCTTCCTTCCCCGCGGTCCCCCACGATGCAATTCCTTCCCGCTCCCTTCGTCGCTGCGCTCGTCCTCCTCCAGGACGGAGCGAAGAAGGAGGCGCCGGCGCCCGCCGAGGCGGTCGCGGCCGCGCGCCGCATCGCCGCGCTGCAACCCGCCGAGCATCCGCTCCCCGCGCGCACCGTCGACGTCCTCCACTACGTCGTGCGGGTCGCCGTCGACCTGCGCGCGCACAAGGTCGAGGGGAGCGGCGAGCTCACGCTCCACGTCGCCGGCGGAGCGCGCCGCACGATCGAGCTCGACGCCGACGAGCTCCTCGTGAAGGGCGTGGTCGACGGCAACCAGCAGCCGCTCGTGCATTCGCTCAAGGGGACGACCCTCTCGATCGACCTCGGCCGCGACGTCCCGCCCGAGGAGGAGCTGCGCCTGCGCGTCGATTACGCGGCGACGCCGCGCCGCGGCCTCGTCTTCGTCGACGGCCCGCCTGCCAGCTGCTGGAGCCAGGGCGAGTGCCAGATGAACAGCGCCTGGTTCCCCTGCCGCGACTTCCCCGACGACCGCGCGAGCAGCGAGCTCTACGTCACCGTCGCCGACGGCCTGCGCACCATCAGCAACGGCGTCCTGATCGAGACGCTGCCCGCCGACGGCGGCCGCCACACCGACCACTGGCGGATGGACTTCCCCCACCCCGCCTACCTCACCAGCCTCGTGGTCGGGCCGTTCGTCGAGATCGACCTCGGGCGGGTGCGCGACCTGCCGCTGCTCGCCTACGCGACGGCCGACAGGAAGGACGCCGTCGCCGCGGCGCTGCAGCCGACCGGCCGGATGGTCGAGCTGCTCGAGGGGCTCGCCGGCGTGCAGTACCCCTATCCGGCGTATCGCCAGATCGCGGTCGCCGACTTCCCGTACGGCGGCATGGAGAACGTCGGCGCGACCACGCTCTCCCAGGAGGACCTGCCGCCGGCCGACCGGCTCGCGGAGGCGCGCGACGACGTCGACGCGCTCGTGGTCCACGAGCTCGCCCACCAGTGGTTCGGCGACCTGGTGAACGCGAACTCGTGGGCCGACATCTGGCTGTCGGAGGGGTACGCCACCTTCGCCGAGCCGTGGTGGATCGAGAAGACGCAGGGCGCCGACGCCGCCGTCGGTGCGTGGCTCGAGCGGAGGGAAAAGGCGGTGAAGCACCGCCTCGAGACGCCGCGCCCGGTCGTCTCGTCGACGTACGTCGAGCCCGACGACGTCTTCGACCCCACCATCTACGAGAACGCCGGCTGCTTCCTCGAGCTGCTGCGCAAGACGGTCGGCGAGGAGAAGTTCCTCGCCGCGACGCGGACCTGGATCGCGCGCGAGCAGGGCAAGGCGGCGACGACCGCCGACTTCGAGTCGGTCTTCGCCGAGGTCGCCGGCGCCGACACTGCCGTCCTCTTCCGCGAGTGGCTGCACGGCTCGGGCGTGCCGCAGATCGAGTTCCGCTGGAGCTTCGACGAGGCCGGAAAGAGCCTCGCGCTCTCCGCCGAACAGAAGCAGGTCGGGCCGGGCGTCCCCGAGGTCTTCCACGTTCCCGTCGACGTCGCCTACGTCGTCGGCGGCGCACGCAAGACCACGCGCTTCACGCTCGACGGACGCAAGAGCCGCGCGAGCGTCCCGTGCGACGCCGCGCCCGCGTACGTCCGCTTCAACGACGGCGGCGGGCTCTTCGGCGCGCTGCACGTCGAGCAGCCGCCCGCCGCGTGGTGCGACCAGCTCGCCGGCGACGCCGACGCCTACGGGCGCGTCGAGGCGGCCGACGCGCTCGCCGAGGCGTGGCCGGCGCTCGCCGCCGACGACGCGCTGCGCAAGCGGACGCTCGCGGCGCTCGCGCGCTCGCTCGTCGAGGACCAGGTCGTCGCGGTGCGCGCGGCGGCGGCGACGGCGCTCGGCGCGCCCGGCAAGGCGGCGGTCGGCGCGCAGCCCGGCACGCCCGCGGCGGCGAGCCGCGAGGTCGCGCGCACGGCACTCTGCGTCGCACTCTGGGACGAGGTGGCCGACGTGCGCTCGGCGGCGGCGGAGGCGCTCGGCGAATTCGCGGGCGACGACCTCGCGACCGGCGCGCTGCTGCGCCGCTTCGAGAGCGAGGCGCGCCTCGACGTGCGCGCCGCCTGCATCGAGGCGGTCGCGGCGGGCGGCGCCGGCGACGTCGGGAGCGCGCTGCTCAAGCTGGTCGACGCCGATCGCTTCCCGGCGCTCCTGCGGGGCGCGGCGCTCACCGGGCTCGCCTCGATGGAGAAGCTCGACGACGACGTGCGCGGGCGGGTCGTCGAGCGCGCCACGCGGCTCACCTCGGCCGGCCAGTCGAGCGAGCTGCGCAAGGCGGCGGTCAAGGCGCTGGGCACGCTCGCCCGGAGGAGCGACGCCGCCGCCTTCGCATTGGTCGGCCTGCTCGACGACCCCTCGCTCGCAGTCAAGTCGGAGACGCTCGACGCGCTCGAGGAGGCGGAAAGCCTGCGCACGCTCGCCGGACTGGTGCGCTTCCACGAGACCGCCGCGTTTCCCGACCAGCGCAGCCACGCCCGCCGGATCCTCGCGGCACTGCTCGCATCCCTCCCGCCGTGACGGATCCGTTGCGCTACCTCGAGGGGATTTCGGACTAAACTCCGAAGAGCTTCGGAACGTACGGGGGCGCGAGACTCGGGGGGAAAGGGTCGGCACCGGGGGGTGCGCGCACGTCGGACCGTTCCCGGGGCGGCGAACGCGGCGGCGGCGTGAATACGGCCCGCTCGCGAGCGTCTCATCGGATCCGACGCGCCCGGCTGCACGCCGACCGGTCCGCGCCGTGGGCCGGAAGCACCGCGACGAACGGAAGCGCGACTCCACGGGGGATCGAGGAATGCGACCAGCGGGATGGCGGGGCCCGGCGCGGGCCCTGATGGGTGTCGTCGCCGCGGCCTTCGCCTGCACGACCGACCATTATTCCCGCGACGCCGACCGCGAGGTGGGCGGCATCCTCGACGAATACAACGACCGCGCGCTGTCGGGCCGCGCCCAGGCCGTGCAGATGCCCGAGCCGGAGAAGCCGCCGCCGGCGCCGGAGCCCGTGCCACCGGGCGAGGCGCCGCCGCCGACTCCGCGGGACGTGGCCCCGGAGCCGCCCGCGGAACCGCTCAAGATCGACCTCGCGAAGTCGCTCTCGACCGCGCTCCACCTGAGCCGCAACTACCAGTCGTCGCGCGAGGCGCTCTACCTCGCCGGGCTCGGCTTCACGCTGACGCAGTTCAACTACGGGCCGCAGTACGCCGCGGCCGTGACCGCGCTGTGGGGCAAGGGCGAGGGGACGCCGCGCACCGATTCGTACGGCGGGTCGTTCGGCGTGTCGCAGCTCCTTCCGACCAACGGCACGATCGCTCTCACGTCGGGGCTCAATCGCTCGGTCACCGTCGGCAGCACCGCCGGCGTCCAGGACTGGTCGAGCAACGTCGGCGTGGCGCTCTCGCAACCGCTCCTGCGCAACGCCGGTTACGACCAGTACCGCGAGTCGCTCACGCAAGGCGAGCGCAACATGGTCTACGCGGTGCGCTCCTTCGAGCTCTTCCGCGAAGACTTCGTGATCCGCACCGCGGCCGACTACTTCGCGCTGGTCAGCCGCAAGAAGCAGCTGCTGATCCAGGAGGACCAGCTGAAGCAGGCGATCGCCGACGAGGAGAAGAACATCGCGCTGCGCGCCGTCGACCGCAAGCGCGACCAGGACGTGATCCTCGCCAAGCGCAACCGCCTCACCGTCGAGCAGAACGTCGTGAACGCGCGCACCGACTACAAGCGCCAGATCGAGCAGTTCCTGGTCGACCTCGGCCTCGACCCGAAGATCCCGGTCGAGATCATCGAGGACGAGCCGCAGTTCGAGAGGGTCGCGTTCGACCCCGAGTCGATCGTGAAGGTCGCGCTCGCGAACCGCCTCGACGTGCAGACGCGGCGCGACCAGCTCGAGGACTCGGAGCGCCAGCTGCACCTGCAGCGCCAGTCGTTCCTCCCCGAGCTGAACCTGGTCGCGAGCGCCGGGCTCGCCGGCTCGGCCAATTCGCTCTCCAAGGTCTCTCCCGACCAGTGGAGCCGCTCGGCGGGGCTCTCGCTCAACATTCCGCTGCAGCAGATCAACGAGCGCAACGCGTGGCGGGCGGCCGAGATCGCGCTCGACCAGCAGAAGCGCGACTGGGACCTGTTCCTCGACGACACGCGCAACTCGCTCCAGGCCGACCTGCGCAACCTGAAGACGATCGAGGAGCGGATCGTCCTGGACGAGCAGAGCATCGAGGACGAGCAGCTGAACGTGGAGCGCCTCGAGGCGCAGCTGAGCAACGGCGACGTGAGCAGCCGCGACCTGCTCGAGTCGCGCCAGGCGCTGGTGTTGGGCCAGAACCAGCTCATCGCCGACCGCGCGTCGCACTTCATCGCGCGGCTCAACTTCTTTCGGAACCTCGGGCTGCTCTTCGTCGACGACGAGGGGCGCTGGAGCATCGGCCACCCGGTGGCGGAGGATCGCAGATGAAGTGGTTGATCGGACTCGTGCTGACCGCCGCGTGCGGCGGCGGCGGCTGGTGGTGGTGGAACTCCGCGAAGGGCTCCGGCGCGACGGCCTCGTCGATCACCGACGACGGCGTCTTCAAGGTGCGCAAAGGCGACCTCCCGATCACGCTGACCGAGAACGGGACGCTGGTCGCGAAAGAGTCGCAGAAGATCGTCCCGCAGTTCCGCGGGCACGGGAAGATCATCTTCATCGTCGAGGAGGGGAAGGTCGTCGCCGAGGGCGACGAGCTCTGCAAGTTCGACACGACCGAGCTGTCGCAGGCGATCGACCAGGTCCAGCTCGACATCGCGAAGTCCGAGGCCGACCTCGCGACCAGCAAGACCGAGCTCGAGATCCAGGAGAAGCAGAACAAGCAGGACCTGAAGAAGGCGCAGATCGCGCTCGAGAAGACGGAGAAGGAGAAGGAGAAGTACGAGAAGGCCGAGATCCCGCAGGAGCGGCGCAAGAACGAGATCACGATCAAGGAGATGACGACCGCCGCGGAGAAGGCGGGGAAGAAATACAAGGACAGCAAGGCGCTCTTCGACAGGAACAAGGACTTCGTCACCCAGAGCGAGCTCGACCAGGACCAGCAGGACAGCGAGCGCACGGCCGTCGCGCTCGAGCGCGCCCAGGTCGACCGCGACATCTTCGAGGAGTACACGCTCCCGATGACGACGCGCGACAAGCAGGTCGCCGTCGAGGACGCCCAGCTCGGACTCGACACCGCGAGCAAGCGCGCCGAGTCGACGCTGCGCCAGAAGCAGGTCGCGGTCGAGCAGAACGAGAAGCGCCTGAAGAAGATGCAGGACCAGCTGAAGGAGCGGCAGGACGAGCTGGCCAAGATGGTCCTGAAGGCGCCGTGCCCCGGCATCGTGATCTACGGCGACCCGCGCTACTCGTGGTACGGCATGGACAACAACTACAAGGTCGGCGGCGAGATCTGGGGCGGCAACACGCTCTTCACGATCCCCGACCTGCGCATCATGCAGGTGAAGGTCCAGATCCACGAAGCCGACATCAACAAGATCAAGACCGACATGGTCGCCAACGTGACCATGGACACGTACGCGGGCCTCACGCTCAGCGGGAAGATCACGAAGATCGCCGCGATCGCCGGCGGCAGCGGCAATCCGTGGGGCGGCGAGCAGGACGTGAAGAAGTTCGACGTCGAGGTCACGCTCGAGGGCACGACCAAGGTCGAGCTCAAGCCCGGCATCTCCGCCAAGGCGGAGATCATGATCGACACCAGGAAGGACGCGGTCTACGTCCCGCTCCAGTGCGCCTTCCTCGAGGCCGGCAAGCAGTGGTGCTACGCGCTCGCCGCCGACCGGAAGCCGGCCAAGCGCGAGGTGAAGCCGGGCCTGTCGAACGAGAGTTACATCGAGATCCTCGACGGCCTGAAGGAGGGCGAGCAGGTGCTCCTCTACAACCCGTCGGTGCCGACCGGCGCGGCGCCGAGCGAGGACGAGGAGAAGAAGGCCGAGCCCGCGAAGGCCGCCGCGCCGCCCGCCGGCTCGCCGATGCCCGGAGCCTGAGCGAGTCATGGGCGACGCGGCGACGATCCTCGCGCTCGACGGGGTCGAGAAGACCTACGGCACCGAGAAGAACCCGGTGCCGGTGCTGCGCGGCATCTCGCTCACCGTGCAGGCGGGCGAGTACGTCGCGATCGTCGGCCCGTCGGGGTCGGGCAAGTCGACGCTGCTCAACATCCTGGGCTGCCTCGACCGGCCGAGCGCCGGCTCCTACCACCTCGCCGGCGACGACGTCGCCACGATGGACGACCGCTCGCTCTCGCGCATCCGCAACACGCGCATCGGCTTCATCTTCCAGTCGTTCCACCTCGTCTCGCACCTGACGGTGCTCGAGAACGTCGAGATGCCGCTCTTCTACGCGCGGACGCCCAAGCGCGAGCGGAGGGCGAAGGCGGCCGATCTGCTCGAGAAGGTCGGCCTCTCCCACCGGCTGAAGCACGTGCCGAGCGAGCTCTCCGGCGGCGAGTGCCAGCGCACCGCGATCGCGCGCGCGCTCACGACGGCGCCGGCGATGCTGCTCGCGGACGAGCCCACCGGCAACCTCGACTCGGTGACGACGAAGGCGATCCTCGGCCTGCTCGACGAGCTGCACCAGAGCGGCCACACCATCGTGATGATCACGCACGACATGGACATCGCGCGCAGCGCGCAGCGGCGCGTGGCGCTGCGCGACGGTCAGGTCGAGTCCGACTCCGGGATGCCGCGCGCATGATGCTCCCGGAGCTCACCGGCGACGCGCTGCGCGATCGATCCGGCACCGCCCTCGATCAGGTTCTCCTGGGAACCGTTCTCGATCGAGAACAGGTTGTTGATGCTGCCGTGCGCGCGCACGAGGAAGAGCAGGTTCAGGAATGAGGTGTCGTGCAGGTCGCCGGTGAACAGGCCGCGGACGGCCATGCTGAACAGTTCGCGGGCGATTCCGGTGCGAATGCCCACGTCCTCGAGGAACTCTCCAACGGTTCGTGCATCCCATTCGGCCGCACGTTTGGCGGTCCACGGTGCCTCGAG
>Ga0137437_1000162_pt1 | contig 18089 bp, 15 predicted proteins | sample EasRivERMGT138_2_FD_102332 | JGI IMG/M metagenome (GOLD analysis project Ga0137437, IMG submission 102332) | Soil microbial communities from meander-bound floodplain in the East River, Colorado, USA - East River MetaG ERMGT138_2 | ecosystem: Environmental > Terrestrial > Soil > Floodplain ...
AGCTTGCACACCTCGAACTTGCACTCGGGGTGCGAAATCACCAATCCGTCCGGGTGCTGATTGCGGAACTTGAGAATGTGCTGCGGCTGAAACATCTGGTGCAGAGAACAATGCCCCTTCCACAGCAGAATTTTCGCGTTCCTGCTCTGCTCGGCCGTCAGACCGCCCATCGGCTCATCCGGATCCCACACCTGCATGCGCTCCAGGGCAATGCCCATCTGGTGTCCGCTCCAGCGACCCAGGTGCTGGTCCGGAAAGAAAAGCACTTTCTCGCGGCGCGCGAACGACCACTCAAGAATTTTGCCGGCATTGGAGGATGTGCAGACGATTCCGCCATGTTCGCCGCAGAACGCCTTGAGATCGGCGGCGGAATTGATGTACGTGACAGGCGTGACCTGCTGATCCGGATCGAGCACTTCGGACAGTTCACGCCATGCACGCTCGACTTTAGGCAAGCTGGCCATGTCGGCCATTGAACAACCCGCCGCCATGTCCGGAAGAACGACGGCCTGGCCAGGCCTGCCCAGAATGTCGGCGACTTCGGCCATGAAGTGCACGCCGCAAAACACCACGTACTCGGCATCCGTATTACCCGACAGTTTGGCCAGCCTGAGCGAGTCTCCGGTCAGATCGGCGTGTTTGTAAACGTCCGCGCGCTGGTAGTGATGGCCGAGAATGACCACGCGAGCGCCGAGTTTCTTCTTTGCGGCAAGAATGCGCGCCTCGCAATCGTCATCCTGCAACTGGCTGTAGCGGTCGAAAGCAATCGCACTTGCGGGCATACCTTCATGCTCCCCGTTGGCTGAAATCAGCTTAAAAAAAACATTACCATATTCAGACAAGGCCGCGCGCCAAATGTTGCATCAGGCAGCGGTACGCGCAATTTCCGGCAGCGCGCGCAGTACCTTGGCGTTGCTCCACGAAAAAACCTTTTCGGCAGCCCGGTCATGCGGCATCCAGGCGTAGGCCAGATGTTCGCGCGGTGACAACCTCACCGGGAGCGGCTCCGGGACGCGTAACCCGAACACATGCTCGGTATTGCGCGTAACGCCGGCTGCGTAGCGCCAGCGCCATTCCGGATAGATCTCGAATTCGTTCTGCATGTTCCAGTCGGCCAGCACACCGGCCTGCGCATCGAGCCCCGTCTCCTCTGCGACCTCCCGAACCGCAGTCTGGCGCAAAGTCTCACCTTCGTTCTGACTGCCGGTCACCGACTGCCAGAATCCCGGGCGATCCGCGCGTTCGATCAGCAGAACCTGCAGGTCCGGCGTGTGTATCACCACCAATACCGAAACCGGAATCTTGAACTTCACAGCGTTTCCTTTGCGCCTTTGCGCCCCTGCGGTTAATTTGGTTTTGCGCTTTCGCTCTGCCGCAGCCGGATGTGGAGTTCGCGCAACTGTTTCTCGTCCACTGGACCTGGCGCCTTGCACATCAGATCCTGTGCCCGCTGGGTCTTTGGGAAAGCAATCACGTCGCGTATCGAATCGGCGCCGGCCATCATCGTCACGATGCGGTCAAGACCGAAGGCCAGACCGCCGTGCGGCGGGGCGCCGAACTGGAGCGCATCGAGCAGGAATCCGAATTTACGTTTTGCCTCTTCCGGCCCGATGTTCAGCGCGCCGAATACTTTGGACTGAATGTCCTGGCGATGAATACGCACCGAACCGCCGCCGATTTCCCAACCATTGAGCACCATGTCGTAGGCCTTGGCCAGCGCCTTGCCGGGATCGCTGTCGAGAAAGACCTCGTGTCCATCCATGGGACTGGTGAAGGGGTGATGCAGCGCGTCCCAGCGCTTTTCATCTTCGTTCCAGTCGAACATCGGAAAATCGACCACCCACAGCGGCCGCCAGGCGTTTTGCGCATGGCCTTTCTCGTGTCCGATCTTGACGCGAAGCGCGCCCAGCGCATCGTTGACCACTTTGGCCTTATCGGCACCGAAGAAAATCAGATCACCATCCCTGGCGCCGGAACGTTCGACGATCTTGTTGAGCGCGTCATCCGACAGATTTTTGACGATCGGCGACTGCAGGCCCTCGCGCCCTTTCGCCGCTTCGTTGATCTTTATATACGCAAGACCTTTGGCGCCGTAAATGCCGACAAACTCTGTGTAACTGTCGATCTCGCCGCGGGTAAGGCTGCCGCCACCGGGGATCAGCAGGCCGGCCACCCGACCATTCGGCGCGTTGGCCGCGCCCGAAAACACCTTGAAATCCACCGTCTTCATGACGTCGGTGAACTCTGTAAACTGCAGCGGCACGCGCAAGTCCGGCTTGTCCGATCCATACTTGAGCATCGCCTCGGCAAACGTGATGCGCGGAAACGGATCCGGCAGATCGATCTGCAGCACCTCCTTGAACAGACCGCGGATCATCGCCTCCATCAGCGCCGTTATCTCCGCGACGCCAAGAAAAGACGTTTCAATATCGATCTGCGTGAATTCCGGCTGGCGGTCGGCGCGCAGATCTTCGTCGCGGAAACATTTCGTGATTTGATAATAGCGGTCGAATCCAGCGACCATCAGCAACTGCTTGAACAGTTGCGGCGACTGCGGCAGCGCGAAGAACTCACCCGAATGCACCCGGCTCGGCACGAGATAGTCGCGGGCGCCTTCGGGCGTGGACTTGGTAAGCATCGGCGTCTCGATGTCGATGAAACCCTGGGCATCGAGAAACCGCCGCACCGCCATTGCCACTTTGTAGCGCAGCCTCAGGTTCTTCTGCATCTGTGGCCGGCGCAGGTCGAGATAGCGATATTCCAGGCGCACCGCTTCGGAAAGATTCTCGTCGTCCATCTGGAACGGCGGCGTAGCCGAGGTGTTCAGGATTTCGATCGAGCGTGCCAATACCTCGATCTCGCCCGAAACCAGATTCGGGTTGACCGTGCCCGCAGGCCGGCGGCGCACAAGCCCGGTGACTTTCACGACGAATTCGTGGCGGATCTTTTCCGCGGTGGCGAACGTGGCGGCGTTGTCTGGATCGCATACCACCTGCACCAGACCTTCGCGATCGCGCAGGTCGATGAAGATCACGCCGCCATGATCGCGGCGACGGTGCACCCATCCGTAAAGCGTGACGGCCTGGTCGAGGTGGCGGGAGGAAACAAGGCCGCTGTATTCGGTGCGCATAGGCTGGAAATTCGAGGATGACGATTATTGTTGATAAGTAGCGCCCTGACGGCGCGGCATGCAGCCTACGTCCGGTGAACGTCGACGGATCGGCTTTCCGGAGGCACCACACCCATCGAGATGATGTACTTCAGCGCCTCGTCCACGTTCATGTCGAGTTCGATCACGTCGGCTTTCGGCATCATCAGGAAAAATCCGGACGTTGGATTTGGCGTGGTCGGAACATAGACGCTGACATATTCACCGGTCAGATAGTTGGCAACGTCCCCTCCAGGCTGCCCGGTGAGAAAAGCGATGGTCCACGAGCCCTGCCGTGGATATTGGACCAGGAGCGCCTTGCGAAAGGCCTGGCCGGATGATGAGAACAAGGTATCGGAAACCTGCTTGACGCTGGAGTAAAGCGACTTGACCACCGGAATCCGGCTCAATAGCGCTTCCCAGACCTTCACCATGCGCTGGCCGATGATATTGGCGCCCATCATGCCCGTGAGGAGCACCACGACCAGCGTCAGCAGCACGCCTAATCCTGGAATGTTGAATCCCAGCCAGGCGCGCGGCTGCCAGTCATGAGGCAGCAGCAGCAGGGTCTGGTCCAGCGTGCCGACCAGGAAACTCAGCACCCAGACCGTGATGACCAGCGGGACCCAGATCAACAGCCCCGTGATGAGATATTTTTTCAAAGCTCTTTACATTCCGTCAGAGGCACTACTGCCCGGCAAGGCTTGGCCCCGTGGTACTGGCGGGCGCATCGGATTTCGTTTCTTCCTTGGGTTTGCTGTCGCCACCGGGCTTATGGTCGCCCTCGGCCTTCTTATTATCACCGCTGGCCTTGCCCTCGTCCCCGGACTTGCTGTCGACCTTGGAACTACCGTCGTCCTTTTCCGTGCCGGACTTGGGCGATTTCGCTCCGCCCTTGAAATCGGTCGCGTACCAGCCGCTGCCCTTCAATTGAAAGCCCGCCGCACTGATGAGCTTGCTCAGAGTGGCCTTGCCGCAAGCGGGGCACGCCTTCAATGGCGCGTCCGACAACTTTTGCAGGACTTCCTTCCTGTGCCCGCAACTGGTGCACTTGTATTCGTAAATGGGCATCGTATCCCTCGCAAAAACAACGGAAATTATACCGTATCGAGTTGCTCCCCACGCTTAAGAAAGGCCTGCTGCGGCACGCCGCCGGTTCCGGTCGCGGACCTGAGCGGCCGCTATAATCCATACCCTGATCTCATTTCCCGGTGACGCACGTTTGCATATGCAGCGACCGTTCTGGCCCTATCCGCGCATCCTTGCCCATCGTGGCGGCGGGCTGCTCGCACCGGAAAACACCCTGGCGGGTATTCGGCTTGCTCGCAATCTGGGCTTCGTTGGCGTCGAATTCGACGTCAAGCTGACCGCGGACGGCGTTCCGGTACTGATGCACGACGATACGCTGGAGCGCACGACCGACGGCTCCGGCGCGGTGGCGCAAACCAGTTACAAGCAGATCGCAAGGCTCGATGCAGGCGGCTGGTTCGGCAACGAATTCAGTGGCGAACCTGTGCCGAGTTTCGCGGCCGCCTCCGCGCTGTGCCGGGAGTCGGGAGTCTGGGCCAACATCGAAATCAAAGCGTGCCCGGGCAGGGAGCGAGAGACCGGCGAAGCGGTGGCACGCATGGCCAAGCTGCTCTGGACCGGCTCACAACCGCCGCCTCTTTTGTCGTCGTTCTCTGCGCTGGCCCTGGAAGCCGCCGCAGTCGAGTCGCCGGAGTTGCCGCGCGCGCTGCTCGTCGTCGACGCGCAGCCGAACTGGCAGGCACAACTGGAGCGGCTGCAGTGCGTTGCATTGCACGTGAGCCATCGACATCTCGATCCGGCGCTGGTCAAGGCGGTGCACAACTCCGGCCGCGGTTTGCTCACGTATACGGTCAATGATTCGGTAACGGCGCTCGATATGCTGGAGTGGGGTGTGGACGCGCTGGTGACCGATCAGTTGGACGTCATCACGCCCAACTTCGCGTAAGTTGGATCATTAGCCGCTGCAACATCCCGGTTCAAATGCGTTCGACGCAAATACCCGACGTGCTACGCACGTAGGGTATTTGCGTCGAACGCCTTACGTGCGCGCGCGCACCGGCTTAACATCTAGGCCGCCGAGCGCACTGCCTCCGGAGAGCGGAACGCCGCCAGCAGATCCGCCTGCTTCGCCTTGGCAATACCGAGGCTGCGCGCCTTGACGTGGCCGTAACCGCGGATATCCTCAGGGATGGACGCGATCTTCACGGCGAGCGCGTGGTTGTCGCTGCTCAGTTTGCCGACGAGTTCCTCGATCGTCGCCTCGTATTCGACGATCACCTGGCGCTCCATGCGCCGCTCCTGCGTATAACCGAAAATATCAAACGCGGTGCCGCGCAAACCGCGCAACTTCACCAGCAGCTTGAACGCAGTGAATACCCAGGTGCCGTACTCCGCCTTGCGCAGTTCACCCGTGGCCCGATCGCGCTTGGCCAGCAGCGGCGGCGCCAGGTGGAAGTGAAGCTTGTAATCGCCTTCGAACTGGGATTTGATCTTCTGCATGAAAGCCGGATCGGCGTACAGCCGCGCAACTTCGTACTCGTCCTTGTAGGCGAGCAGCTTGAAGTAATAGCGCGCCACCGCTTCGGAAAATCCGCCAAGCCCCTTCGTCCGTGACGACTCCACCTGCCGCACCCGTTCGACCAGGTTCCGGTATTTTTCGGCGTACGCCGCATTCTGATAGCCGATCAGGAACTGCGCGCGGCGCGCCACGGTTTCTTCGAGAGTGCGGGACATTTCAGTCGTCGCCGCGACATCAGGTTTCGGCGCAATGAGTCGCTCTATCGCGGCGAGATCCACCGCGGCACGGCGACCCCACAGGAACGCCGCCTGATTCATCTTCACTGCGGCGCCGTTCAGCTCGATCGCCTTGTTGATGGCTTCGGAAGAAACCGGCACCAGGCCCTTCTGCAAGGCGTAACCGAGCATGAACAGGTTGGTGGCTATCGAATCGCCCATCAGCGCCGTGGCGATGCGTGTCGCATCCACGAATTCAGCGTTGGCTTCTCCGACCCCTTTCGTGATGGTGCGCCTGAGCGACTGTGCGGGAAATTGGATGTTCGCGTTGCGGGTGAACTCTCCGGTCATCTGCTGGTGCGTGTTCACGACCATACGCGTGCCTTCCCGCGTGGTATCCATGGTTTTCTGGCTGGCCGAAACCACGAAATCGCAGCCCAGCACCAGTTTTGCACCGCCCGAGCCCAGACGCACGGTCCTGATGTCTTCCGGCTTGGCTGCAATCTGCAGATGGCTCCACACCGCGCCGCCTTTCTGCGCCAAGCCGGCCATGTCGAGGGCGCCGAAGCCCTTGTTTTCCAGGTGCGCGGCCATGCCGAGGATCGCGCCGATGGTCACTACGCCGGTCCCGCCGACACCGGTGACCATGATGCCGTAGGGTTGGTCGAGCTTCGGCGTCTGCGGTTCGGGCACGGCGGCGAAGAGCGTCTCGACGTTCTGTCCGGCGGGTGAGCTCTTGCCTTTGCGAACGCCACCGCCGTGCACGGTTACAAAGCTGGGGCAGAAGCCCTTCACGCAGGAGAAATCCTTATTGCAGGCCGATTGGTCGATCATGCGCTTGCGGCCGAACTCGGTTTCCAGCGGCAATACGGACACGCAGTTCGACTTGACGCCGCAGTCGCCGCAACCTTCGCATACGAGGTCGTTGATGAACGCGCGCTTGGCCGGATCGGGATACTGATTGCGCTTGCGCCGACGGCGCTTTTCGGCGGCACAGGTCTGGTCATAGATGATGACCGACATACCGGGAATCTCGCGGAACTCGCGCTGCACCTGGTCGTAGTCGTCACGGTGATGGACGGTGACGCCGGGCGCCCATTCCACGTCGGACGGATATTTCTCCGGCTCGTCGGTGACCACCGCGATTTTCTTCGCGCCTTCGCCATGTACTTGCAGCGTGATCTGCGGCACCGTGAGCGGGCCGTCGACAGGCTGGCCGCCGGTCATCGCAACCGCATCGTTGTAGAGAATCTTGTAGGTGACATTGACCCCCGAAGCGGCAGCGGCGCGCACTGCCAGCAGCCCGGAATGGTAATACGTCCCGTCGCCGATGTTCTGGAACATGTGCGATGTTTTGACGAATGGGGCTTCGCCGACCCAGCTCGCGCCCTCACCGCCCATCTGCGTATATCCGGCGGTGTTGCGGTCCATGAATTGCGCCATGAAGTGACAGCCGATGCCCGCCAGCGCGCGCGAACCCTCGGGCACCCGCGTACCGGTATTGTGCGGACAGCCGGAACAAAAATACGGCGTGCGATCCATCGCCGGCGTCTCCGCCACCCGCCTTTCCAGACGTTCCTGCTCGGCCACGCACGCCGCCAGCTGCGCATCGCTCACTCGCGCAAGCAACCGGCGTCCGATTGCAACCGCGATCTCGTTGGGGTCGAGCGCAGCGTTGGAACGAAACAGGATTTTCCCGACTTCATCGCGCTTGCCGATGACCTCCGGCGCATCCGCCTTGCCGTAGAGGACTTCCTTCAGTTGCGGCTCGATGAGTCCGCGCTTTTCCTCCACGACGATGATTTTCTCGAGGCCTTCGGCGAACTTCGCGACACCGGTCGGCTCGAGCGGCCACGTCATGCCGATCTTGTAGATGCGAAGCCCAAGCCTTGCGGCTTCGGTGTCGTCGATGCCGAGATACTGCAGGGCCTGGCGCACGTCCATATAGGACTTGCCGCAGGTTGCGATGCCCAGCTTCGCGTTCGGCGAATCCATGACGACGTGGTCGAGCTTGTTGGCCAGCGCGAACGCCTTTGCGGCCTCCAGCTTGTAGGTATGCAGTCGCTCTTCCTGCTCGAGCGGTGCATCGGGCCAGCGGATGTTCAGCCCGCCCTCCGGCATTCTGAAATCGGCGGGCACCACGATGCGCACGCGCGCGGCGTCGACGTTGACCGAAGCGCTCGCATCGATCGTGTCCTTCATGCATTTCAGGCCCACCCAGCAGCCCGAGTAACGCGACAGCGCCCAGCCATACAAGCCGTAATCCAGCAGTTCCTGCACGCCGGCGGGGTTCAGGATCGGCATCATCGCGTCCACCATGGCAAACTCGCTCTGGTGTGCGGTCGTTGAAGATTCGCAGGTATGGTCGTCGCCCATGAGGCAGATCACGCCACCGAGCGGCGCGGAACCGGCCAGGTTGCCGTGGCGGAAGGCGTCACCGGTGCGGTCCACGCCCGGGCCCTTGCCGTACCAGATGGCGTAGACGCCGTCGTACTTGTTGTCGCCGTCGAAGTGCGCCTGCTGCGTGCCCCAACAGGCCGTCGCCGCCAGGTCTTCGTTGACGCCGGGCTGGAATACGATGTTGTGCGCTGCGAGATGTTTGCCGGCGGCCCAGAGCTGCTGATCATAACCGCCGAGCGGCGAGCCGCGGTAACCGGAGATGTAGCAACCGGAAGTAATGCCGGCTGCGCGGTCGCGCAGGTGCTGCATGATCGGCAACCGCACGAGTGCCTGGGTGCCGGTGATGAAAACACGTCCCGACTGCAACGTGTACTTGTCGTCGAGCGCAACGCTGGACAGGGTCATAGCATTAGTCTCTTTGTGGGCATTTGCGGGCCAATCCGATGCTTTCGCGATGGCCCTGACAAGTCGTCATTCTCGCGGAAATCCCGGCCATTCTCCACCTGCGGGCACCTCCGGAATGAGGAAGGAATTCAGGGTGTTCCACAGACCAGAATTCGCACCGGGAATCGCTTGCGGCCCTATCGGGCCGCGCAGCTCACATCGGCTCGCGCCAGCGCATGCGACTTTCGCCGCAATCAGAAAGGAATGTCGTCCTCGAGGTCGTCGAAACCGCCGCCTTTTCCGGTTCCTGCGGGCTTCTTCGCAGGAGCAGCAGTGGACCGGGGCGGCGCGTCTTCATCGGGCGGGGCCATGCGCTCTGATCCGCCCGATCGCGAGCCGAGCATTTGCATGCGGTCCGCGCGTATTTCCGTCGTGTAGCGCTCCTGGCCTTCCTTGTCGGTCCATTTGCGGGTCTGCAATTTGCCCTCGATATACACTTGCGAGCCTTTTTTCAGGTATTCGCCGGCAAGTTCCGCTGTTTTCCCGAACATCGCTACACGATGCCATTCCGTCTGTTCCTGCTTCTCGCCGCCCTTATCCTTCCACGTTTCCGTGGTGGCAATAGTGATATTGGCCACCGCATCGCCGCTGGGCATGTAGCGCACCTCGGGATCACGCCCGAGGTTGCCAATCAGGATCACTTTGTTTACCGAGGCCATCGCTCAAATCTCCCCTGCCAGTAGTTTGATGACATTCTGTTCGTCGAAGCCTTTGCTGTCCACTTTCAGATACGCCACGCCCTCGCCGCTCAGGTTCACTTCACGCACTCCCGGCAGGCCGGACAGACTGTGCACCAGTCCTGACGTGGTTTGCGAGTCGGACCTGGGCAGCTGATAACGGCGTGTCTCGAGACTGTGCGGGATGCGCATGCCCAAAGTCAGCAGCAACCAGACGATCGCCAGCACGCCGCAGAAACCGAATACTGCCGGGGTGCCGTAGTGTTGTGACAGCCAACCACCGCTTGCCGCACCAACGAAAGTACCGACGAATTGCACGGAACTGTAAACGCCGATGGCGGTTCCTTTGGCGCCGGCCGGCGCCCGCTTCGAGATCAGGGAGGGCAGTGTCGCTTCGAGCAGATTGAAGGCAGCGAAGAACACCAGCAGGCCGACCACCAGTGCGGCTAGCCCCCCATCCGAGAACATCAGCAGGGCGAGAGCCGCTATCAACACGGTCACCGCGCCGACAAATACCGGTTTCTGCAGTCCCCTGCGTTCGGCGAGCAGCATGGGGGGGAGCATCAGCACGATAGCGCCCAGCATTACCGGCAAATACACGCGCCAGTGACTGCCTGCGGGCAAGTGCGCCTGCAGCGCGAAAGGCACCACGACAAAAAGCGCCATCAGGATCCCGTGCAACGCGAATATGCCGTAGTTGAGCCGCAACAACTGCCTATCGCGCAACACTGATTGCAATGATGCCTGCTGAACCGGGGGTTTGTGCGCGCCGGCCTGCAGGGGATCGGGGACGATTAGCCGCACAACCAGCAGCGCCGCGATCGCCAGAAATCCGGTCAGCGCGAAGATTCCAGGCACACCGACAATGCGATCGAGCACTGGTCCACCCGCCATGGACAGCGCGAACGTGCCGCCGATGGTCATGCCGATGATGGCCATGGCTTTGGTGCGCTGATCCTCGCGCGTCAGATCCGCAGCCAGCGCGATCACGGCGGCGGAAATCGCGCCGGCGCCCTGGATTGTGCGGCCCAGGATCACCATGTTTATGTCGTGCGCCAGCGCGGCGACAAAGCTGCCGAGCGCGAAAATGAGCAGGCCGAGGTAGATGGTGCGTTTGCGCCCCCAGCGATCGGAAAGCCAGCCGAATGGCACCTGCAGGCAGGCCTGGGTCAGGCCGTAAGCGCCGAGCGCAATACCGACCAGGGTGTGGCTGCTCCCGCCCGGCAGCTTCACAGCGTAAAGCGCGAACACCGGCAGGATGATGAACATGCCAAGCATGCGTAGCCCGAAAATGCCGGCGAGACCAAAGCTCGCGCGCAACTCCTGGGGTGTCATGCGGTCTGATGCAGACATTCGGGAACGGGACTGGACAGCAGGTTGGGAATTGCTTTTGAAGTGCAGTATATTAGCAGGTTGACCAGATACTCATCCAGCGAATGGATTTCATCCGCGTACGCGGCGCCCGCACGCACAACCTGAAGAACATCAATCTCGATCTGCCGCGCAACCGGCTGATCGTGATCACCGGATTGTCCGGCTCCGGCAAGTCTTCGCTCGCCTTCGATACGCTTTATGCAGAAGGGCAGCGCCGCTACGTCGAATCGTTGTCGGCCTACGCGCGACAATTTCTGCAGTTGATGGAAAAGCCGGATGTCGACCTGATCGAAGGTTTGTCGCCGGCCATTTCAATCGAGCAGAAAGCCACCAGTCACAATCCACGCTCGACCGTAGGCACCGTCACCGAAATCCACGACTACCTGCGCCTGCTTTACGCCCGCGTGGGCGACCCGCATTGTCCGGATCATGGCCTGGTATTGTCGGCGCAAAGCGTGTCGCAGATGGTTGACCATGTGCTGCAGCTTCCCGAGGACACGCGTCTGATGATCCTCGCGCCGCTGGTGGTCGACCGCAAGGGCGAGAACCTGGAACTGTTCGAGGAACTGCGCGCGCAGGGCTTCGTGCGCGTTCGTGTAGACGGAAAGGTGCACGACATCGACAGTGTTCCGAAGCTGACCAAGACCAAGAAACACACGGTCGAGATCGTCATCGACCGCCTGAAGGTGCGCCCGGACATCAAGCAACGGCTGGCCGAATCGTTCGAAACGGCGCTGCGTCATGCCGACGGGCGCGCACTGGCGGTGGAAATGGATGGCGGGTACGAACACCTGTTTTCCGCGCGCTTTGCGTGCCCGATCTGCAGCTATTCCCTGCCCGAACTGGAACCTCGCCTGTTTTCGTTCAACAATCCCATGGGCGCGTGCCCGCGTTGCGACGGTCTCGGCCAGATCACTTTCTTCGATCCAAAGCGCGTGGTGGCATTCCCGCACATGTCGCTCGCCGCCGGCGCAGTCCGGGGCTGGGACAAGCGCAACCAGTTTTATTTCCAGATGATCGGCAGTCTCGCGCAGCAGTATGGATTCGACATTGACGCGCCCTTCGAGCAACTGCCGGAAACCGTGCGCGATCTGATTCTGAATGGCACCGGCCGCGAGAAAGTGCGTTTTCTCTACCTCGGCGAACGCGGCAACAAGTACCAGCGCGAGCATCCTTTCGAAGGCATTCTGCCCAATCTGGAACGGCGCTATCGCGAAACCGATTCGGCCGCGGTGCGCGAGGAACTGGCGAAATATCTCGCCAGCCAGCCTTGTCCCGAGTGCAAGGGTACCCGGTTGCGGCGCGAAGCACGCAATGTATTTGTCGCCGGCAAGGCGATCTTCGAAGTCAGCGGCCTGCCGCTGAAACGTGCGCTGCAGTTCTTCCGGGAAGTGAGGCTGGAGGGAGCGAAACTGGCGATTGCGGAAAGGATCGTGCAGGAAATCGCCAACCGCCTGCAATTCCTGGTGAATGTCGGCCTGGATTACCTGGCACTGGACCGTTCGGCTGACTCCCTCTCCGGAGGTGAGGCGCAACGTATCCGGCTCGCCTCGCAGATCGGCTCCGGGCTGACCGGCGTGATGTACGTGCTGGACGAGCCTTCGATCGGCCTGCACCAGCGCGATAATGACCGCTTGCTCAAAACGCTGAAGGAACTTCGCGATCTCGGCAATTCGGTCATCGTGGTGGAGCACGATACCGATGCGATCCTCAGTGCCGACTACGTGGTGGACATGGGGCCGGGTGCCGGTGTGCACGGCGGCTGCATCGTCGCCGAAGGAGCGCCCGCCCAGATTGCAGCAAGCGCCGAATCGCTCACCGGCCAGTATTTGTCCGGCCGACGCCACATCGCGATGCCGCAGTTGCGGCACAAGCCCGAGGCGAAGCAAATGCTCCGTCTGCTGGGAGCGCGCGGCAACAATCTGAAAAACGTGAACCTGGATCTTCCGGTCGGCCTGTTCGTCTGCATTACGGGCGTCTCGGGTTCCGGCAAGTCCACGCTGATCAACGACACGCTCTACCATGCCGTGGCACAGCACCTGTATGGGAGCACTGCGGAGCCGGCGCCACATGACGACATTCAGGGACTGGATTTTTTCGACAAGGTCGTCAACGTGGACCAGAGCCCGATCGGACGTACGCCGCGCTCCAATCCGGCCACGTATACCGGCCTGTTTACACCCATACGCGATCTATTTGCCGGCGTGCCGCTGGCGCGCGAGCGCGGCTACGGCGCCGGACGCTTCTCCTTCAACGTCAAAGGCGGCCGTTGCGAGGCCTGCCAGGGAGACGGCGTCATCAAGGTGGAAATGCATTTCCTGCCGGACATCTATGTTGCCTGCGATGTCTGTCATGGAAATCGCTACAACCGCGAAACCCTGGAGATCCAGTACAAGGGCCGCAACATCCACGAAGTGCTGGAAATGACAGTGGAACTGGCGCGTAATTTCTTCAGCGCCGTGCCCGTGATCGCCCGCAAGCTCGATACGCTGCTCGACGTCGGCCTGGGCTATATCCGCCTGGGACAAAGCGCAACTACGCTGTCGGGCGGCGAAGCGCAGCGCATCAAGCTCGCGCTGGAGCTTTCCAAGCGCGACACTGGACGCACGCTGTACATCCTCGATGAACCAACCACTGGTCTGCATTTCCAGGACATCGAGTTGCTGCTCACCGTGCTGCACCGGTTACGCGACCACGGCAACACCGTGGTGGTCATCGAGCACAATCTGGATGTCATCAAGACCGCGGACTGGATCATAGACCTCGGTCCCGAGGGCGGCGATGGCGGCGGAAGCATCATCGTGCAGGGCGCCCCGGAAACAGTGGCGGGCTCCGCGTCATCCTATACGGGAAGCTACCTGCGTCAGGTCATTGCGCCCAAACCAGCCCGCGGCCGCGCTGTAGCCGCGTAATCCTCTGAAAAAAAGAGCCGGGATAACCCGGCTTCTTTTGTATTTGCTACGACATCCTTCGTCGCTACATTGACGTTCCGGCGTAATCCGAAGATGCTTTCAGATTGTGCTATCGACGCCCGATTTATTTTTTCTCGGCTGTCTTGGCTTCTTCAGCAGCTTCGGGCCGGTCCAGCAGTTCCACGAGAGCCATCGGTGCGTTGTCGCCCTGGCGAAAACCAAACTTCAGGATGCGCAGGTAGCCACCATTGCGATTGGCAAATCGTGGACCCAGGTCATTGAACAACTTCAGAACCATCTCGCGGTCACGCAGGCGCGAAAATGCCAGACGCCGGTTGGCGAGCGACGGCTTCTTGCCCAGCGTGATGATCGGCTCGGCGACGCGACGCAGTTCCTTCGCCTTTGGCAACGTGGTTTTGATGACCTCGTGTCGCAGCAGAGAATTGGTCATGTTCCGCAGCATGGCCAGTCGATGGCTGCTGGTGCGGTTGAGCTTTCGCAGTCCCAGTTGGTGACGCATTCTCTTTCCCCTTAAACCTTCTCGAGTCCGACCGGCGGCCAGTTCTCGAGCTTCATACCGAGCGTCAGACCGCGCGAGGCGAGGACTTCCTTGATCTCGTTGAGCGATTTGCGGCCCAGATTCGGCGTCTTCAGCAATTCCGTTTCGGTCCGCTGGATCAGGTCGCCGATGTAATAGATGTTCTCCGCCTTCAGGCAGTTCGCCGAACGCACGGTGAGTTCGAGATCATCCACCGGGCGCAACAGGATCGGATCAACCTGCGGGGCCTTCGGTTGCTCGATCGGCGCCGGCGTGCCCTTCAGATCCGCGAACAGCGACAACTGGTCGACCAGAATGCGCGCGGCGTAACGGATCGCCTCCTCCGGTTCCACCACGCCGTTGGTCTCGATGTCCATGATCAGCTTGTCGAGGTCGGTGCGTTGTTCCACGCGCGCCGATTCGACTGCGTAGCTGACCCGCCTCACGGGGCTGAAGGAGGCATCCACCATGATATTGCCGATGGTGCGGCCTTCCTTCGCAAGCGCGCGGGCGGTCGCGGGCACATAACCACGGCCGCCTTCGACCTTGATCTGCATGTCGAGCTTGCCGCCCGGTGCAATGTGGGCGATGACATGCTCCGGATTGATGATCTCGACGTCATGCGACGCCTCGATGTCGCCCGCGGTGACGACGCTCTCACCCTGTTTTTTCAGATTGAGCACGACCTCATCGCGATTGTGCAGCTTGAGCACGATCCCCTTGAGGTTGAGCAGGATGTCGACGACATCCTCCTGCACACCGTCGATGGTGGAGTATTCGTGCAGGACACCGTTGATCTTGACTTCGGTCGGCGCAAAACCGGGCATCGAGGACAGCAGCACCCGGCGCAACGCGTTGCCGAGGGTGTGACCATAGCCGCGTTCGAACGGCTCCATCGTCACCTTCGCATGGAAGGCGGAGATCGTCTGAACATCGATGATTCGCGGCTTCAGAAAGCTGCTTTGCATAAACGTGACCCTCTAGATTGAATTCGGGACGTTCCGTCTTGAAAACACACGGCCCGGCCGGTCCCAAGGAGACGACGGCGGGCCGCAGTACCGGTTCGCTTACTTCGAGTACAGTTCCACCACCAACGATTCATTGATCGTCGAGGGCAACTCAGAACGCTGCGGCTTCGCCTTGAATGTGCCCTTCAGTGCCTTGGTATCCACTTCGATCCATTCCGGGAAGCCGCGGCCTTCCGCGGCTGCGACTGCGCCCTTGATGCGCAATTGGCCCTTCGCGCCTTCGGCAACTTCAACGACGTCGCCCTGGCGAACCTGATAGGACGGAATATTCACGCGTCTTCCATTGATCAGGATGCCGTTGTGGCGCACGACCTGGCGCGCCTCGGTCCGCGACGAGCCGAATCCCATGCGATAGGCGACGGTGTCGAGCCGGCTTTCCAGCATCTGCAACAGGGCCTCGCCGGTGACTTCCTTCGCCCGCGCGGCTAACTTGTAAGTATTGCGGAACTGGCGCTCAAGCATTCCGTAAATCCGGCGGATCTTCTGCTTTTCCCGCAGCTGCGTGCCGTAGTCGGAACGACGCAGGTTCTTCTGGCCGTGCTGGCCGGGCGCGTACGAGCGGCGCTCGATCGAGCACTTGTCACTGAAACATTTCTCGCCTTTGAGGAACAGCTTTTCGCCTTCACGGCGGCACTGGCGGCATTTCGGGTCTAGGTTCCTTGCCACAGCTTGTCTCCTTGGGATCAGATACGGCGCTTCTTGGGCGGACGGCAGCCGTTATGCGGAACCGGCGTTACATCCGAGATGCTGGTGATCTTGAACCCGACCGCGTTCAAAGCACGAACCGCGGATTCGCGGCCGGGGCCGGGGCCCTTGATGCGCACTTCCAGATTCTTTACGCCACACTCCTGCGCGGCACGGCCAGCCTGCTCCGCCGCAATCTGAGCCGCGAACGGGGTGGACTTGCGCGAGCCCTTGAAACCCGCTGCGCCCGATGTCGCCCAGGACAGCGCATTTCCCTGGCGATCGGTGATGGTAATAATGGTGTTGTTGAAGGACGCGTGAACATGGGCTATGCCCTCGGCCACGTTCTTCTTGACCTTCTTGCGCACCCTTGCTGCTGGGGTAGTTGCCTTTGCCATGTCAGTAAATCCTTGATATCGATTCGTTTACTTCGCCGGCGCCGGAGTCGCACCGCCGGTACGCTGGATCGCCTTGCGCGGACCCTTGCGGGTACGTGCATTGGTACGGGTGCGCTGCCCGCGCGCGGGCAGCCCGCGGCGGTGGCGCGTGCCGCGGTAGCAGCCCAGGTCCATCAGGCGCTTGATGCTCATTGTCACTTCACGACGCAGATCGCCCTCGACGGTGAACTTCGCGACCTGTTCGCGCAGTTTCTCCATGTCGTTGTCGGACAGATCCTTCATCTTGGTCGAGCCGTTTATGCCGGCGGCGACACAGATGGCGCGCGAGCGCGCACGGCCGATTCCGTAAATCGAGGTCAGCGCGATTACCGCGTGCTGATGGTTCGGGATGTTTACACCGGCGATACGAGCCATAGTCGTCCTGCGTCCTGTTAAGAGTTGCGTTACCGCCCGGTTAACCCTGGCGTTGCTTGTGGCGTGGATCCGTACAAATTACGCGGACAACGCGGTTGCGCCGGACAATCTTGCAGTTCCGGCACATCTTCTTGACCGATGCTTGTACTCTCATTTCTGCTCCCTCAGCCGCCTTTCGGCGAGCCGTTATTCAAACTTACTTGGCGCGGAATACGATGCGCGCACGCGTCAAATCGTAAGGCGTCAGATCCACCGTCACCTTGTCGCCCGGCAGAATCCGGATGTAGTGCATCCGCATCTTTCCGGAAATGTGCCCCAGCACCACATGGCCGTTTTCCAGTTTCACGCGAAACGTCGCGTTTGGCAGGGTTTCCAGGATTTCTCCCTGCATCTGGATGGTTTCTTCCTTGGCCATGCTCCTCCGCTAGCGTGTCGGGAACATCCCGCCCTTGAAGTTCGCCTTCTTGAGCAGGCTCTCGTACTGATGGGACATGACATATGCCTGTACCTGGGCCATGAAATCCATGGTCACTACCACGATAATCAGCAGGCTGGTGCCGCCAAAATAAAACGGCACATTCCATTTCACGATCAGAAACTCCGGCAACAGGCACACCATCGTCACGTAGATCGCGCCCGCCAAGGTCAGCCGCATGGTGATCTTCTCGATGTACTTTGCGGTCTGTTCGCCCGGCCGGATTCCCGGCACAAACGCCCCGCCCTTCTTCAGGTTCTCCGCAGTTTCCTTGGGGTTGAATACCAAGGCCGTATAGAAGAAACAGAAGAAAATAATCGCCGATGCATACAATAATACGTAAATCGGCTGCCCCGGATGCAGCGTGCCGCTGATATCACGCAACCAGGTCATGCTTTCGTTGCTGCCAAACCAGCCCGCCAGCGTTGCCGGGAACAAAATGATGCTCGATGCAAATATCGGCGGAATCACCCCCGACATGTTCAATTTCAACGGCAGGTGCGAACTCTGCCCGCCATACACCTTGCGTCCGACCTGGCGCTTAGCGTAATTGACCAGAATCTTGCGCTGGCCGCGTTCGACGAATACCACGAATCCGGTCACCAGTATTGCGCCCACCAGCAACAACAGCACCAGCGGGATCGAAAACGCCCCTGTGCGCGCCAGTTCCAGTGTCCCGCCGATGGCCCTGGGAAACCCCGCGGCGATGCCGGCGAAAATTATCAGCGAAATGCCATTGCCGATACCGCGCTCGGTGATCTGCTCGCCGAGCCACATCAGAAACATCGTCCCGGTCACCAACGTAACCACCGTGGTAAAGCGGAACGCAAGCCC
>Ga0137437_1000163_pt1 | contig 18088 bp, 18 predicted proteins | sample EasRivERMGT138_2_FD_102332 | JGI IMG/M metagenome (GOLD analysis project Ga0137437, IMG submission 102332) | Soil microbial communities from meander-bound floodplain in the East River, Colorado, USA - East River MetaG ERMGT138_2 | ecosystem: Environmental > Terrestrial > Soil > Floodplain ...
AACCGGCGGGAGCTTCGCTGCAACAATAGGAAGCTCCGATTCGCCGTCGAGTCGTCACCTGCGAAGCGCGACCGGTTCGACTGATCTGATCTCTCGCTCCCCGGGCTGGCCGAAGTCCCTGTCGGACAGCGGTATGCCGAGGTCGTCCCCGATGGTCTTCAGCTGGGCAAGCGACATCCGTTTGATGGTCATGGTGTCCTTTCACTTCATGTGGGTCGCGCAGTTGGCAAGTTGGCAAGTTGATGCGCAGCGCATCGTACGCCATGTCGCCCTTGCGGATCATGCCATAGCCCGATGCCGGCCCGCATAGGACATGACCTGGCCGATCAGGTGCTGGCGGGACGAGCCATAGTCATTCGCTCCCGTGCCGGTCGGGAACGTGGCCTTGGTCGAGATGAGGAGGCGTCCGCGCTTTCCCTTGATCGCCTGACCGAAAATCTCCTCGGCCAGGTCATTCGAATAGACATCCGCGCTGTCGAACATCGAGACGCCGTTATCGAGGCACAGCACCCTTGATCATGTCGGTCTCTACCGCGGCCTACCGCGGCAGTGCCTGTAGCACGGCGGGCTTGAGCTAGAACCCGAAGCCGGCGTTCACGAGCAGCTGGAACAGCTCGGTCGTGCAAGAACCCGATCGAGAGGCCCTGACCGCGGCTGCCCACCAGTCGATCTTTCCGGATCGATGCCCGCAGGCAGCGCTGGGGACTGATGGCCCACGGCGTTCTCCCGTGGCTCGCCTAACAATTATCAGGCTATTCTCAATTCAAAGCACACAGCTAAATAACACTTATACTATAATGACATGAGCATATAAAACACGTACAATTCTATACATAGCTAGAGGATTTATCAAGAAGGGCTGTATAACGTGCACCAGATCGTTGCTGGCGCCAGCTTGCGAGCTCGTCTTGACGGTCGTCGAGCGAGCCAAGAGGCGGAGCGCTTACGCACATCTCGGGCAATTGGGCGCACGTTGTGAGAAGGCAACCCTGTGGTAAGATCTACCCTGATAGATATCGTTAGCAGCCTTTCTAATTTTTCGGCATTTAGATGAGGCACTCTCAGTCTATGGCTGTTGATTTAGTAATATATCATACTAAAAACCAGGGCAAATAGCTCTGAATCTAACTGTGAACAGAAAATTTTCATATTTATAGAACTCATACGCAAAGGAATACAGCGATGGCAGACTTGCAACGCCCCGCTACGCATCGCTCTCCGGCCGCGCCGGCACCCGACCTGACATGCGAAATCAAAGCGCTCGATACAGCGGCCGAGCTGATCGAGTCGTACCGACTTCGCTACGATGTGTACGGCGCGCTCGGTTACCGTCGGCGCCGCAACGAATCCAAGCTCGAGATCGACGGCTACGATTCGTTATCGATTCCACTCGGCGCATTCGACCCCGTATCGGGCGTGATGATCGGTACGTTGCGTCTCGTCACGACCGAGGCGCAGCCCGATTATGAGTACTCGATTCGATGCATACTCGCCGATCTCGCCGATGACGAGCTGACCAAGCAGGCGTTAAGCCCATGGCAGCACCCGCTACCTTCGATCATCTCGCACGAGATCAATCGACAGATCGAAGCATTCAATACCGAGCGCTTCGTCGTTCACGAGTTGAGCCGCATCATCGTTCACCCCGGCTACCGCGGCTCGGGCGTCTTGCGTGGCCTGATGGAGCTCGGCTTCGCATACGCTGCGCGGCTCGGGCCGGCGGTCTTGATCGGCAGCTGTTTGCCGATGCACGTGCCGATGTACGCCAAGTTTGGCTGTAAGCAGCTTCCGCACACCGACCTCGAGCTGTTCGAGAGCGTTGGCCAGATCGCGAACATGGTGGTCTGTCGCACCGACGAGCTGACTCAGCCGACGCGGGGTCATGTCGATGAGTTGCTTCGCTCGATGGAGTCGAGCGCCATGGAGTGCACGCTCGAGATCGGTCGCGACTCGCGCGCGCGGTATCGCCTCGCACCCCCGCGCCGGGCCCGGCGAAGCACCATCGAATCATAGGTCACCACATGGACACTCACCACCACCTCATCGACGTATTCGAGCTCGAAAGCTGCTTGCTGGACGCGACGGTCCGGAAGCATCCGCAGCTGCGCCCGTTGTTCTCGCGCGACTTCCAGGGCGTGGACCTGGACGCGCTGAAGCGAGCCTATCTCCAGCTTCTGAAGCTGGAGGCAGATTACGTACAATACACGGTTCCCGCGCTGCGTGCCGCCGGCCACGCGCTGCGCGACGGCGACGACGACGATCGCCGCTGGAGCGAGCTGTTCCTCGAATATTCCGCGGGCGAGACCGACGAAAGCGATCACGGCCACCAGCTCTGGGCGCGCGACGACATGAAGGCGCTGGGCGCTTCGCCGGATCTGCTGGATGCGCCGCCGCACGCGAACGCGATCCTCTACGGCAGGTTCTTCGTCGACGATGCCGGCCAGCATCCCTACGCGATCCTGGGCGCCAAGGGCGTGCTCGAGCACTTCTCGGTTCGTTCAGCCGACGACGTGGTGCGCGGCCTCGTCGAGAGCGGCATCCCCAACGCCGAGAATGCGACCAGCTTCTTACGTCACCACGCCATCCTCGACATCGATCACGTTCGCGAAGGTGACCGCAACCTGGAACAGCTCGCGCATGCGCGGCAGCGCTTTCAGATCCTCGAAGGTGCCTATTTCACGAGCGGCACATACCGCTCGCTCGTCCACTATCTCCTGCCCACTTGATTCATTTCGCGGTCATGTCCCCCGCCCGGCTTGGCTCTGTCGGTGGCGTGGTCCATGTGTTCCTGGCGTCAGCGATCACTTTCATGATCACCTTCACGTCCGTCGTGACGGTCTTGCCTTTGATCAGGTGCGGAAGCACCTTGATCAGCCCCTCGCGTATCGACTTCTCGACGTAGATCGGATAGGGCCGCGACGAGAAGACCTTCATGCTGATGAGCGCGGCGCGCGCCGCCACCGCCTTGAAACCGGCGCCTTCGATGATGTAGGAGAGGCACGACAGCGACGGGGCCAACTGCGTCAACTGCTCCTTCAGAAACTGCTTGACGTCGTCGGGTGGAGGCTTCGCACCCGGCGGCAAGATGACGAAGCAAGCGATGCCCTGCGGAAACAGCTTGGCACGCTCGTGCATGGCGACCCCGATCGGCCGGTACCGAGTCAGGGGAATCGACCCGTCATCAACGAGTGCGAAGAGATCCTGCCACAGGATGAACTGCCCAGCTTTCATGGCCCACCTCCCAACCTTGCACTTGATCGTACCTGATTCTCTCATGAGGAGTAGTGCCAAGCGCTGTGGTTTTTTTGCCGCCGCGATCACGACATGTGCGCGTGACGGCGCTTGGCTGGCAAGTCGCCGATCTTGTGGCGGCTCCCATCGATCGCAAACATCGGCGGAAATTTCCGCGTGGACCGTTACCGCTTCGACAAAGCCCTTGGGTCTCCGAGCCTCAGGTCGGCGAGCTGGTTCTGGAGCTTGACGCGCCCGAGCATCAGCTGCTCCTGGGTGTCGACGATCTCGATCGTGGTCTTCTGGACCCGGTTGCTGACCTCGGCGAGCCGGTTGCGCAGGGTCTGCATCAGGTCCCCGCCGGTCTTCACCGCCTTGAGCGTGACGAGCTGGGCGTGCAGCTCGCCGGAGCGCATCCGGTACTCGGCGAGCTCGTCGCGCAGCGTCGCGATCTTGTCGACGAGATCGGCGGTGGCGCGATGGGTCGCGAGCAGCGCCGCGATCTGGCCCTTCAGCTCCGTCGTCGGCTGGCCATCGCTCACGTACAGTCGCATCATGTCGAGCGCCTCCTCCGACGACAGCTCCATGGTGCGCTGGACCGGGGTGGCCTCGGCGATCGTCACGTACGTCGTCTGCCCGGCCTCGAGCTCGACCTGGAACAGCTGCGAGTCACCTACCTTGGTGAACGCCGAGGGCGCCTCGACGAGCTCCCAGCCGGGCTCGAGGCGGTGCCGCAGGTACACGGTGCTCGGCTCGTGCAGCCGGCTCGTGATCGTGAACCGCGTCTGCCGGCGGTGCTGGACCTCGGCCGTCACGACCCCGCGCGCGACCGTCACGAGCTTCGCGATCCGGTCTTGTTCCGCACCGTTGCGCTCGACGATGATCTGCCGGTCGAGCGCGAACGGCACCACGACCGCCTGCTTCGGCGGTACGGGCTCGGTGATGCCCTCGCCGATGAACCTGCCGTCACCGTAGACCGTCACGGGGCCGGGCTCGAGGGTATCGTTCGTCGGGTTGTCGAGCCGCACCGACTTGAACGCGAACCGCTGATCGCCGCGGTCCGAGATCGGATCGTAGAGGTAGACCACGCCGCCGGTGGTCTCGCCGTGCACCATCGCGACCATCGCGCTCGTACCGGCGCGCACCGTCATCGGCCGATCCGCCATGAAGTGGCTCTCGCCGACCGGCGTATCCGGACCTGCATGCACGCCGACCGGGGGCGCGGTGGGCACAGGCTTCGTCGCCGGCGCGACCGCGACCACGCGCACCGTTTCGGGCTCGCTCGGCCCGAGCTTGGGCACGATGTGGATCTTCGTCGCGGGCACGCCATCATCGACCAGCTTGTTCTTGACCGCGGCGCCGCGGTTCGCGGCCTTGTCCTCGCTGCCGGTCGGACCGTGGACCTCGATCACGACGTCCTTGCGGTCGCGCTTGAGCTTGTCGACGATCGCCTTGAGCTTGTCGTCGCCGATCTTGACCGGCGGCGGCGGTTTCGGCGCCTCGTACGTGTCGCGCCCCGACGAGCCGGCGGCGCTCTCGAGCACCGTGTCGAAGTTGCGAATCGCGCCCGGGATGTTATTCGTGAAGTCCCGCGTGATCGTGACGCCTGTCGCGGTGGTCCCCTGGTCGATCATCGGGGCGCGACTGGTGATCATGATCGTCTCGCCGCGGGAGCCGTCCAGCTTGAGCTTCTGGGACACCTGCGTGGCCTTGCCGAGGGCGACGCTCACGTTCGACCGCTCGACGGTCGCGTCGGCGTAGTAGAACGTCAGGGCGTACGTCCCCCTGGGGAGATCGATCCGATAGAGGCCGGCCTCGTCGGTCACCGCCGTGGCGGTCACGTTGGCCACCGCCGAGGTCGCGACCACCGTCACGCCCGCGAGCTTCTCGCCGGTCCTCTGATCGACGACCTGGCCCTGCACGGTCCCGTGCTCGCCGAGCTGCAGATCGGACGCGTTCTTGCCATCGATGATGTAGGTGTTCTCGGGTGACGTCGACCCGCTGGACGAGCCCCCGAGCGAAGCGCCCTGCCCGGCCTGGCTGGACTTTGTGAGCTCCGGTTTCCTGACATCGCCGTGCATGGCGACTGCATCGCCGCGCACCTCGTTCGCGTCGAGCTGGGCGAGCTCCTCGCCACCGGCCTCGGCGTAGGGTGACACGCCGGTCGGGGGCGCGATCGCGAACCTGTCCTCGCCCTGCAACAGATCGCGATCGATCTGCCGCACGCTCCACAGATCGTAGCGGAACGCGAGCGCCGAGCTCGCCCCCACGCCGACGAGCACGCCCTTCCAGTCCTCGGTCGTCGTGTTGTCGACGATCGCCCAGCCTTCGAGCATCACCTTCCCCTTGGCCCCGACCACGACCCGGTAGCTCGGCTTCCATGCGGGCGCCTCGGTGACGTAGGTCAACAGGACCTCCGCATGCGCGACGTCCGGCGTCTCGAGCGTCATCGCCAGATAGCTGCCGCTGTCGGCTTCCTTGCGAGGGATCGTGATCGCGAGGGGCTTGCGCGTGGCCGGATCGACGACGGTCAACGACTTCAGGAAGTCGTCGACCCGATCGCGCGGCACGTGCACCGTGAGCTTGCCGTCCTCGACCATCGCGTGGCGCTCGTAGAACGCGACGCCGTTGCGGTACACGACGACGCGCCCGAGCACGCCGCCGTCGACGTGGTTGGGGGTGAGATGGCAGCCGACGAGCGCGGCCGCGATCAAGGTGCGAGTCAACCAGCCCCGAAAAATACGCATGACAAACATCTACGCAGTCGCGCCACAAGCGATCTATGTCGCCCTGCTATCTACGAATGGCGCCGCGTCCGCCGGTGCGGTGTCGCATCCGAGGCGTTGTCGCACGGATCGTGATGTGCGACCGATACCCACGATCCGAGCGATCGAACACAGCTCGCTCGACGGCACTCTGCACGACCGCCTACAGGCCAGGACTTCATGTTCTGGATCCTGGTCCTCGGCGCAGCGCGCCGGTTAAAAGTTGACCGTGGTGAGCGACTGCAGAACGGGATTGGCGAAGTAGTCGGTGGGATCGGCCGTCACGCCCTTGGCCGCGAAGTTGGGGCCCTGTTCACGCAGAGGTAGAGAAGGGCCGGCTCAGAATGTGACTGCGAAATGTGACTGCAACGATCTTTTCCCGCCTCGAAGACCACCATCCATCAAGGGCAAGGTGAAACCGCGCGTCCCCCCCGACGGATGGCGCGAAGGATGCTATAGAGCGCCCCACGTGATCGCGTTCAGCTCGGTCAGCAAGCAGTACGGCGGCCAGATCCTGTTCGTCGACGCCTCGTTTCAGATCAACGCCGGCGAGAAGGTCGGCCTGGTCGGTCCCAACGGCGCCGGCAAGACGACGGTGTTTCGCCTGATCGCGGGCGAGGACCAGCCCGACGACGGCGGGATCGAGCGGCCCCGAAAGCTCACGCTCGGGTACTTCCGGCAGGACGTCGGCGAGCTGCGCGGCCGATCGATCCTGGCCGAGACCTGCGCCGGCGCCGGCGAGGTGTCCACGCTCGGCGAGGAGCTCGCGGGGCTGGGCGCCCGGCTCGAGGCCGCCGGGGATGATCTCGAGGACGTCGTCGCACGGTTCGGCGACGTCCAGGCGCGGTACCAGGATCTCGGCGGCTACGAGCTCGAGGCCCGCGCCCAGACGATCCTGCATGGCCTCGGGTTCCACGACGAGCAGATGGCGAACGACGTCGGCACGCTGTCGGGCGGCTGGAAGATGCGCGTCGCGCTCGCGCAGATCCTGCTCGCCCGCCCGGATTTGTTGCTGCTCGACGAGCCGACGAACTACCTGGATCTGGAATCGATCCTGTGGCTCGAGGGCTTCTTGCGCGACTACGCGGGCACCGTCGTGATGACGTGCCACGATCGAGAGATCATGAACCGCGTGGTCGGCAAGATCGTCGAGATCGACGGCGGCGAGCTCAGGTCGTACACCGGCAACTACGACTTCTACGAGTCCATGCGCGGGATCGAGGCCCAGCGCCGCGAGGCCGAGTATGCCCGCCAGCAGGCCCGGCTCGCCAAGGAGGGCCGGTTCATCGAGCGGTTCAAGACCCACGTCGCCAAGGCCGCCCAGGTCCAGAGCCGGATGAAGAAGCTCGACAAGATCGAGAAGATCGCCGAGCCGCGCCGCATCGTCGACAAGCACTTCGAGTTCCGCACCCCGGCGCGCTCGGGCGACGACGTCATCAAGCTCGCCGGGATCAAGAAGGCGTACGGCGCGCGGGTCGTCCACACCGGGCTCACGCTCACCGTGCGGCGCAAGGAGCGCTGGGCGGTGATGGGCGAGAACGGCGCCGGCAAGTCGACGCTGCTCAAGATGATCGCCGGGGCGCTCGCCCCCGACGCCGGCGACGCGGCGATCGGCGCCTCGGTCACGCTGGGCTACTACGCCCAGCACGTGATGGACCTCCTGTCGGGTGACCGCAGCGTGCTCGAGGAGCTCCAGGACCACGCGCCGCTCGCCAACCAGGGCACGCTGCGCGGCCTGGCCGGCGCGTTCGGGTTCCACGACGACGACGTGTTCAAGCCGGTGCGCGTCCTGTCGGGCGGCGAGAAGGCGCGGCTCGCGCTGGCCAAACTGCTCTACGACGCGCCCAACCTCCTCGTGCTCGACGAGCCCACCAACCACCTCGACATCGCGACCAAGCGTGCCCTGGTCACCGCGCTCGCTGACTACGAGGGCACGCTGGTATTTGTCTCGCACGACCGCCAGTTCCTGCGCGCGCTCGCCAACCGCGTGCTCGAGCTGTCGGCCGCCGGCCCGCGGATCTACGGCGGCAACTACGACGAGTACGTCGCCTCGACCGGGCGCGAGGCACCCGGCATGCGCGCCCAGTCGTGACGACAAATCTTCGCGATATCAGCATCCAGCTCGGCAGCTGTTGGCGGCGATCGAACGCGGCCGTGCCGGTCGACACGCCAGCCACAGGCGGTCCCAACACGTGCGCCCGCGTGAGCGCGGATGGTGCGCGGTTTCGGCCGGCGCCGCGGGTTGGTCAGTGCATCCCGTGCATGGGATCATCCTTGAGCGGAACGCGATCGACCGACTTCGCCGGCAGCATCGGCGGCCGCTTCGGGTAGGAGGCCTTGCGCAGGTTGTCGACGAGACACTTCTTGAGTGCGGCGCTGGCGTCGGGCTCGAGGATGGTGATCTTCGGCTCGGCGCCCCCGAGATCGATCCGCGCGTACGCCTCGGTCAGCTTGCCGGCCTGTGCCGCGCACAGCTTGCCGGCGTCGGTGAGGACGCCGTTCTTGGCGGCGCGGTACGAGGTCATGCTCGCCATCATCTCGGTCATCGCGCCGTCCTGCGTCGCGCCTCGTTCGATCGATCCGTTGCGCTTCCACAGCTCGGCGACCTGCCGCTTGATCCCGGTGACTCCCGCTTCCGCGACAAACGCGTCGGCCGCGAACCGTGCGCGATTGGCCTGCATCGCCTGCTTCACGCTGTCGCCGTCCTTGAGGAGCGCCAGCGCCTGGTCTTCACGCGCCAGGGCCTCGGCCTTCTCGCGACGGACGTGGTGGACCTCGGCGAGCGTGTCGTAGCTGTTGGCCGTGCCCTTGGTCAGCTCGACCTGGCGCTTGGCGGCAGCCAGCGCGGCGTCGAGCTCGCCTGCGGCCAGCGCGTCGTAGACGATCTCGTTGAGCGTGCCCGCGCTGGCCTGGTTGGCGTCGACCACCGCCTGCCACAGCGCGCGACGCTCCGCGGGCGGCACGTTTGCGCCGACGGTGGCGACCGTGAGCGCTTCGATCGCGTGCTTCGCACCGGGGTAACTGCGGGCGTAGGCAAGGAGCTCCTTGGTGAGCCGCGCGCGGAGCTCGATGGCGCGCCGGATGCCGGCGGCCTGCCACGCGGCCTCGGACGCGATCCCCAGCGCGTTGGCCTTGTCCGCCGTCACGGCGGCATCGAGGTGGGCCAGCGCATCCCCCGGCCGGTCATGCTCGACATACCAGCGCCCGGTCGCCTCCGCGATGCGTGGGTCACCAGGGGCCCGCTTGCGTGCGGCGAGCACGCGATCCTCGGGCTGCACGACCACGCTCCCGCGCTGGAGGAACTCGACGAACCACGCCGACTCGTCATCGGCGCCCGAGCGCTTCATCCGCACCTCGCCCTTCTCGTCGACCGCGAGGAAGGTGGGATACGAGCTGATGCGGAACGTCTCGGCGGCGGCGATGCCGCTGCCTCGCTCGGCGTCGTAGCGAATGAACCGCACGTTCGCGAGCTCGGCCTGGACCTTGGGATCGGGGAGCACGCGAGCATCGAACAGCTTACAAGGCGCGCACCACGTCGTGTAGAACTCGACGATCAGCGGCTTCCCGTCGTGCGCCGCGCTCGCGATCACGCTGTCCAGCGAGCCTGGATCGGGGAGCGCCGCCTCCGCCGACGCGGGACGCTGCGCGGCCGGTCCTGGGCCGGCGGGCCGCGAAGCGTCGTCGGCATAGCCCTCCCTGGTGCCGCTCCCCATGACCACGAACCCCACAAACAAACTCCAACAAATTACCCTCATCGATGACCTCCTTCACACACAAGATTTCGCTCGCGACCAAGCCCGACACGGTCCGGATCGCGATTGTTCCCCAGCGAGGATACGCGATCCTTCGCCGCACCGATCCGCCATTCAGCCGCGTGTACATTGCGTCCGTTGCCGCGAAGACCCAGATCGCCACGATCTCGCTGACGCCATCGCAACCAGCACGGGTGCCCCCTGGTGCACACTTTCAGAGCTGCGCGAATCAGGCGACCGCCGCGAACAGCACAGCGCCGATCCGGGGGCCGCGCGACATCGCCTCCGCGGATAGGCGAACGACGACCATGGTGGCCTTGGCTGGGCCGGCGCCGGCGCGGTCTCCAAGCTCGGCCATGGGCGCTCTTGCGCACCCGGGCCGCAAGACGCATGTTGGCGTCTACACGATGGACATGCAAAACGTCGGCGGCACGCCGGGTGGTATGCGCACGTTCCTGCTCGGCCTGATCATGGCGGGCGCCGGTGGCTATCTGCTGTTCCAGCAGGTCCAGGTCAACGGCGGCTACTGGAACTGGAGCGGGCTCGGCGGCACCGGTCGCAGCTTCGGTATCACGCTGTTGCCGCTGTTGTTCGGCGTCGGGATCCTGTTCGTCAACGGCAAATCGTTCGCGGGGCGGTTCCTGACGTTCGGGGGCGCGCTGGTGATCGTCGTCGGGATCATCGCGAACCTCGACATTCACTTCCAGCAGACGTCGCTATGGAACACGCTCACGATGCTCGTCTTGCTGGTCGGCGGCATCGGCCTCGTCGCGCGCAGCGTGCTTCCGATGGGGAAGCAGACCGACGACAAGGCACCGCCCGAACGGTAGACCGGACACGTTCCCGCGCGGTGCGCTCCGAGCCGTCAGCTGTCCAGAACCTCTGGCACGCGTCGAGATCCTTCCGGCTGATCAGTCGGCCGGCCTCGGCCGCTTCGCCGGCTTCTTGTTCGAGCCGGGCTTCTTCTTTGCGGTCGCCGTGCCGTCCGGCTTCTTGTCGGTCGGCTCGACCTTGGCGGGCTCGGGAGGGGCCGGCGCCGGCGGCAAGATCTTCTTGAATGGGGTGCCGCTGCCGGGCTCGTCGAACGCGAGCGCCTCGTGCAGCGCGATCATCTTCCAGCCGGCGCCGTCCTTCTCGTAGACGGCAAAGATGCGGAGCGGCATCGGCTCCTCGTGGTCGGCGACCCGCGTGACCGGGACGCTGATCCACACCAGCTGACCATCGGCCGTCATCGCGGCGGAGAGCTCGCCGCTGGTCGCTTCGCGCACGTTCGACTTCATGCGCGCCTTCCACTGGCGCTTGATCGCGGTCTTGCCGCGCGCGACGTCGCCCGCGATCGGACCGACGGCGATGGCGTCGCTCCGGCTCGCCAGATCGTCGCCCCACACCTGCTGCTCGAGGAGGCCCTTCTTGAACTTGTCGACCGCGGCGTCGGCGTTGGGATCGATCTTGGCCGCGGCGAGCGCACCCGGCGGTACGATCGCGTCCTTGGCAGCTTCGGCCTTGACCTGCTTGCCGGTCGGCGTCGCGGCGAGCGCGGCGGCGGTCACCGCCCAGATGTCGTCGGTGTTCGACAGGACGGCGGTCGCGGCGAGCGGCTGACCGTCGACGTTGATGACGTCGAACACCCACGCCGAGTGGCCGCCCTCGGAGGCCACGACCTCGAGCCCGCCCGAGTGCAAGAGCGCGTGTTGCTTCGCCTTGGGCGCCTTGGGTGCCTTGGGCTCGATGACCTTGCCGAGCGCGACGAGCGCGTCCGAGCGGGTCGCCATGGCGTCGGTCCGGCGCGGCCCGAACACCACGATCGAATCGCTGAGCAGCGAGAACAGCGAGTCGGTCTTGCCGCGGTCGAGCGTCGCGTAGATCTCGACGACCAGGCCCTTGGCGTCCTTCTCGGCCTTGCGTCCGTCGACCGCGGGCTCGACGACCGGCGGGGTCGGCGCCCGAGCGCTGCTGCCGCACGCCGCGATGGCGCACAGCCAGAGCGCGCTCAGCCCCGCGTGGCGTTGCGGCGCTTGACGCTCGGGAGCTGGACCGCCCGCGCGGCCGGCGGCAGCGCGATCCCGGGAGTTGTCCGATCGTCGACCGAGAGGTTCGGCTCCGTGTCGTCGGACATCGCCGGCATGGTGCGCGACGTCGCCGTCGGATCGACCGGTCCGGTCCCCTTGGCAAACCGGCGCAGCGAGGCCGGTGGATCCTGCGTCGCGCCCGTGCGCACGACCGGCTCGAGGCGACTTGCCCGCCCGGCGTTCTGCATCGACGGCAACGCCGGCACCGGGATCACCGTGCTCGGCGCCGGGGCGCGTGGCAGCTCCGGCGATGGCGCAGCAGCACGCGACAGCTCGCGAGGCGGCGCCGCGGGAGTGGCACGCGGGATCGCCACGGCCGACCGGGGGGCCACCCGGGAGTTGTCGTAGTCGATCGCGCCGATCGTCTCGGTCTTCGGCCACTCTCCGGAGGACGCCGGATCCTTCATCGCGACCGACGCCATCGGCCGGGTCTTGACCAGCGCGGCACGCATTGGAGGTGGCGGTGGCCCCGCCGCGGCGGCAGCCTCCACCTCTTCGGCGGCGACCCGAGCTCTCGCCAGTGCGATCGTCCATTCCCAGTCATCTTCGTCCACCATGGGCTCGGGTGCTACAGCCGCCGGCATCATGACTACTGACGCGGATGCAGATACCGGTGAGCTCACATAAGATTCTGTAATTGCGATTATTTCTGTCGGACTGGCAGCCGCTTTCGGTGCCGCGGCCTGCGGCATGACCACTCGACTGGCCACAGCTCGCACGCTCGCCGGCTTGGCAGGCTCCCAGGCCTTGAGCTCGGCCGCAGCCAGGTCGCCGTCCTGCCAGCCGACGATGCGGGCCCCGGCTCCGTCGTCCAACACCGTGGGACGCATCGACAAGATCCGCCCTTCCGGGGTCAGGACCAGCCCGTAGCGACCGAGTTTTACGAAACCCCAACGCTGCAACAGGTGTTGGATGGCCGGCATGACAGCCGGGCCGTGCACCGGCCAGGCCAGTCCCTACAAGCAGGGTCCGTCTGCAAGCTACCGAGTCGTGCCCCTCGGGCGCACAGGGGTCGATGTAGGACGGGGACTGGCCCCCCGGGTCCTTGAACCCGAGCGCCACGAGCTTCCGGAATCGGTCAGTGGCCCTGGTATCGCGGGGGACGACCCTCGGCGAACGCCGCGAGGCCCTCGTCGCGATCCTCGCTGAACAGCGTCACGTCGTAGCACTCTCGTTCGATATCGAGGCCTTCGGACAGGACCTTGCCGTAGCCGCGCTGGATCGCCGACTTCGCGGACTGCACCGACAGCGGTGCGCATGCCGCGAGCTCGGCAAGGATGGCGTCGACAGCGGCGGCGAGCCCGGCGCGCGGCACGACCTGGTTCACCAGCCCGATCTCGAGCGCACGCGCGGCGATGACCCGGCGGCCGAGCAAGATCAGCTCCTTCGCGCGCGCCTCTCCGATCAGGCGCGGCAGCCGTTGTGTCCCTCCGGCGCCCGGCATGATGCCGAGCTTCACCTCGGTGAGGCCGACCTCGGCGCCCTCGACGAGGATACGAAAGTCACAGGCCAGCGCGAGCTCGAGGCCACCGCCGTAGGCCGAGCCGTTCATCACGCAGAGCGTCGGCTTGCGCAGCTCGCCCCAGCCGTTGATCGCCCCGGAGATCGCATTGATGTAGGTCCCCGCCTCGGCGGCAGGCACCCCGCGGCGCTCCTTGAGATCGGCTCCCGCGCAGAACGCCTTGTCACCGGCGCCGGTGATCACGACGACGTGGACGTCTTCGCGTTCGTCGATCGCGCTCGCGAGCTCCTGGAGCTTCAAGTTGACGTCGAGCGACAGCGCGTTGCGAACCTCGGGGCGGTTCAGCGTCACCCAGGCGGTGCTGCCGCGGTACTCGACGACCACGTCCGTCATAGGCGCCAGGCTATCACTTCTATCAGGTCCACCGGGTGCCGCGTGGTCCCACCGATCAGCGGCCGAGCTCGGCGCGCCGCCGGGCCCGCGCCTGCTTGCCGATGTGCGCCTTCAAGTACTTCGACGGCAGCTCGTGTCCGACGAACGTCGCGGCGGTCCGCGACGCCTCGGTCAGCTTGTCCAGATCGATGCCGGTCTTGACGCCCATCCCGTGCAGCATCGCGACGACGTCTTCGGTCGCGAGGTTTCCGGACGCGCCGGGCGCGTAGGGGCAGCCGCCGAGCCCGCCGGCCGCGGCGTCGATCGTGGTGATCCCGAGGGTCAGCGCGACGACGCAGTTCGCCAGCGCGGTGCCCTGGGTGTCGTGGAAGTGCACCGCGAGCGAGCTCGCCGGGTGCTTCGCGAGCACGCGGCCGAGCACGTCTTCGACCTGCTGCGGGTTCGCCACGCCGATCGTGTCGCTGATCGAGACCTGGTAGACCCCCATGTCGCAGAGCCGCCCGGTCAGCGCGACGACGACCTCCGGATCGACATCGCCTTCGTACGGGCAGCCGAACACGGTCGAGAGGTACGCGCGCACGGTCACGCCGGCGGCGCGAGCGTGAGGCACGACGTCGTCGAACGCGGCGAGCGTTTCGGCGATCGTCTTGTTGACGTTCTTCTTGTTGTGCGTCTCCGACGCGCTCATGAAGACCGCGATCTCCTTCATGCCCGCCGCGAGCGCGGTGTCGAGCCCGCGCTTGTTCGGCACGAGCGCGCTCATCCGCACCCCGGGGGGCCGGCGCACGCCGCGCGCGACCTCGACGGCATCCGCGAGCTGCGGGATCCACTTGGGCGAGACGAAGCTCGTGATCTCGATGTCGCGGATCCCGGCCGCGACTAGCGCGTCGATGAAGCGGATCTTCTCCGCGGTCGGGACCTGACGGGCTTCGTTCTGCAGACCGTCGCGCGGCCCGACCTCGTAGATCGTGGCTTCGGCTGGCAACTTCACGACGCACCCATGCCCGAACCATAGTGCGCGTCGAGCTCGCCGACCAGCGCCGGCGTCAGCTCGTCGAGCGTGTCGATCACCCGGTGGGCGCCCGACTGGTCCCAGCCGGCGAAGTTGCCGGCCCGGCACGCGATCACGAGGCACCCGGCCGATCGGCCAGCTGCGATCCCCGCGACCGAGTCCTCGATCACCAGGCACTCGGCGGGCCCAAGCCCCAGCGCTGCCATCGCGGCGAGGTAGCCATCGGGGGCGGGCTTGCTCCGGGTCACGTCCTCGGCCGCGACGATCACCGGAAACGCCGCCTCGGGGCCGATCCGCGGCAGGACCTGGGTGACCTCGACGCGCGAGCTGCCGGTCACCAGCGCGCGCGGCCGGCCGGCGGTCCAGCCGAGGACGGCCCGGGCGCCCGGCAGCACCGTGACGCCGAGCTCGGCGAACACCTCGTCGCGCACGAGCGCCGTCCGGGCGATCGTCTCCTCGCGGCTCCACGCCAGCTGGGGATACCGTGCGGCGAGGCTGTCATAGATCGCGATCCACGACCGGCCGATGATGAAGTCGCGATCGTACGGCTCGATCGCGATGCCCTGGCCGCGGAGCAGCGCCCGGGCCATCGCCTCCGCGGTCTCGCGCTCCGAATCGACGAGCGTGCCGTCCAGGTCAAACAAGAAGCCACGGATCGCCATCGCGGTCGCGGCGTTGTATCACGCTATCGCCGGGTGCCGATGTAACCAGGATGGCCGCACGTGCCACGATGTAGCTGTGTCCTCGTCAGGGCTACTCCAGGAGTCTCATGCAACGCTGGTTCCTGCTCGGATGTCTCGCGTTCGTGGCGTGCGCCAACCACGCCCAGCAAGCGGTCGCGCTGTACGAGACCGGTGACTACGCCGGGGCCGCGCGCGCCGCGGACAGCGGGCTCGCCACGCACCGCGGCGACGAGGGCCTGTGGCAGATGCGCGTGCGCGCCGCGCTCGCCCTGGGCGACGCCCGCGGGGTGGCCAACGCGTACACCGATTACCGCAGCCAGCTCGGGGGCGACGACGACAAGCCGCTGCTCCGCGACCTCGCGATCGCCACGCTCGGCCAGGCGCTGGCGTCACCGTCGGTCAAGCTCAAGATCGCCGCGATCGACGCGGTCGCCGACGCGGAGCTGCAGGACCTCGCCGAGAAGGTCGCGGCGCGGATGGCCGATGACGACGATCGCGTGGTCGCCGCCGCCGCGGTCGCCGTGTTACGCGGCTACCCCGATGCGCCCAAGGCCGCGGGCGAGATGCTGCACTCCGAGGATCCCGAGGCGCGGCGGATCGCGGTCGACGGCATCGGCAAGAAGGTCGGCAAGCTCGCGATCGCCGACCTCGAGAAGGCCGGCGCGGATCCCGACGCGCGGGTCCGGCGCAGCGCGCTGCGCTGGCTCGGCCAGCTGAAGGACGCCGACGCGATCGAGCTCTTGACCAAGCGGCTGCACGATCCCGACGACGCGGTGCGCGCCGCCGCGGCCTCGGCGCTCGCGCGGATCGGGATCGGCAACCTCCCGGAGCTCGGCAAGCTGGCGCTCCGCGATCGCGCGCTGGCGGTCCGGCTCGCCGGCATCGAGCTGCTCGTCGCGGCACACCTCGTCGAGACGCAACGCGAGCTCACCGCGCTGGCCGGCGATCCGGATCCGATCGTCGCCGCCGAAGCGGCGATCGCGCTCGGTGGGGGTGAGCTCGCGGCCAAGCCGATCGAGCGCGCCGCGAGCGCCGACGAGTGGACGATCCGTGCCGGCGCCGCGAACCTCGCCGTGCGTGCGCTCGGCAAGCCGGCCGCCCTCGCGCTCGCCAGAAAGCTCGCCGCCGACCCCGAGCTCGCGGTCCGGCTCGCCGCGGCGCGCGTGCTCGCCCACGCGGGTGATCGGCCGGCCGCCGCCGCGATCTTCGTGACCGCGCTTCCAAACCCCGACCTCTCGCTGCAGGCCGCGATCGATCTCGCCGATCAAGACGACGCGCGCGGCGTCCAGGCCCTCGACGCGGCGGTGCGTGATCCGGCCCAGGGCCCGCTTCCGCGCGCCGCGGCCGCCGGGGCGCATCGCACCGCGCATCGCATCACGCCGGGGCTGGTCGCCGCGCTCGCCGACGACAGCGGCGTCGTGCGCGTCGAGGCCGCTGCGGCGCTGGCCATGCTGTCGCGACGGTAGCTGAATGCCACCACGCCGCCGCTCCGAGAGCACTCCGTGTATGCAGTCTCCGCGCTTCGCGTGGTCGAGAGTGCGTCGAGCGCAACCGAAGCGCAGAGGTTTCATGTATCACGGACTCCAGGTGAAGCAGCTCATCGAAGGCCTGGTCGCCCGAAACCCCAAACATACGCGCGAGATCAGAGCAGCGCTCCTTCCGTGATGCCGAGCTACAAGAGTCTCGCCCCCGCCACAGGTCGCGCGACGGCCGCAGCTCGCGGCTCCAGCAAGAAGAAGAACACCGCGTGCGAGATCGTCCTCCGTAAGGCCCTCACCGCGCTCGGACTGCGCTATCGAATCGACGCCGCCGATCTTCCGGGGCGTCCCGACATTGTCTTTCGACCTGCGCGCGTCGCCGTTCACTGCGACGGCGATTTCTGGCACGGCCGGAACCTCAAGGAGCGGCTCGCGAAGCTGTCCACCGGCCACAATGCGCCCTATTGGGTCGCGAAGATCCAAGGCAACGTCGCCCGCGACGCTCGGTCGACGGCCGCGCTCGCCGCCAACGGATGGTTGGTGCTTCGCTACTGGGAGAAGGACATCCATGCCGACGCCGAGCGGATCGCGGCCGAGATCGCCGAACGTCTTCGCGAGCGGTGCAAGCTACGCTGATAATCCCGCTTCGCGCCCGCTCGCCGCGTTCCCCTTGCCAGTTCCCGGATGCGCCGAATGCTCACCGATCATACTGCGAAACTTCGTCGGCACGCGCGCGACGGGCTCCGGCGGTGGCGCCGGTGATCGATCGGGTGGCAGCAGCTTCGGAGCGCCTCGGATTGGTCGCAGACCGAGAAGCTGGACCCGGATTTCACGAGCGACCACCTCGGCCATCAGCGAAGGAACGGCGTTGCCGATCTGCTTCTGCACGGAAGTTCGGTTGCCGGTGATCGTCACGTCATCGGGGAACGTCTGGAGGCGGCACAGCTCACGTGCTGAGAGACGCCGGTTCGCCCAGTGGAACGGCCCAATCGCAGGGCCCGGTTGCGCTTGGATCGTCCACGAAGGCTGGTTCTTGCCCAGCTTGAGCAGGAACGACCAGTATCGTCGCCGCCAGCCGAATAACGGCACCCCCCCACCACGATCGGTGTGCCACAAGTAGTTGCTCCCCTCGGGGATCGACGGCAAGAGCTCGGCCCACGCGCCGCGCATCTCGAGGTCCTCGCCGGGCCCGGGGCCGACGTCTGCGAGCGCATCCCAAGCGGTTCGGTGGGGTGGCAGTCCG
>Ga0137437_1000164_pt1 | contig 18069 bp, 16 predicted proteins | sample EasRivERMGT138_2_FD_102332 | JGI IMG/M metagenome (GOLD analysis project Ga0137437, IMG submission 102332) | Soil microbial communities from meander-bound floodplain in the East River, Colorado, USA - East River MetaG ERMGT138_2 | ecosystem: Environmental > Terrestrial > Soil > Floodplain ...
ATTCTTTACCAAGTGGGCTAGGTGATCCTCGGAAACCATGTTTCGTGGCAGCTTCGAGCATACCCTTGATAACAAGGGGCGGTTAAGTATTCCGGCCAAGTTTCGCGATGTTTTGGTCGGTCAAGGCGATGACCGTATCGTCATGACCAATTTCGTCATCGACGGCCAGCGCTGTCTGGATGTCTATCCGATCGATGCTTGGCTGAGATTCGAAGAAGACATTCGCAAGAAACCGAGATTCGATCCGCGCATGGTGCGGTTTCAAAATTATTACCTTGGTTCCGCCTGTGAGTGCAGTCTCGATACCCACGGACGAATTCTGATTCCGCCAGTGCTGAGAAAATACGCTGATCTCAAACGGGACATCGTGCTGGTTTCGGCCTTGGAGAAGTTTCGCGTTTGGGATCAAGAGGCATGGAAGAAGATCTTCGTCGAGGCTGAAGACAAGCTGATGCAGGATCCAGATTTCCTCGGCGATCTGGGTCTGTAGTGGAGTGGACCGGCCGCCGGGTGAGTTGGCGAAAGGAGCAATTTGCATGTTAGCGCGCAGACCCATTCAAGATATCTCGGTGATCGATGTCACCGGCGATATCGATTTTCGCGAGATGATTCGGATCAAAAACACCATCGGGTCGTTGATCGAAAAGGAGCGCATCAAAGTCGTCCTCAATCTCAGGTCGGTGGATCATATTAATTACCTGAGTATCGGCGTTCTGCTGGAGCGATTGAAGTTGCTGCGCAATTTAAACGGCGATCTCAAGCTGGCGGGAATGAGTCCATTTCTGCGCGATATTTTTAAGGTGGTCGGCATGGATCGCTTCTTCGAGGATTACACTTCATTGGAAGACGCCATCGAAAGTTTTGACGACGATTGGGAGGGTGACGGTACCAGTCACTGAACAGTGTTTGCGCATGTCTCCGTGCTGGCGCGGGAGGTGGCCGAGTTTTTAAATCCCGGACCGGGAAAACGGTTTCTCGATGGCACGGTGGGCGGCGGCGGTCACAGCGAAGAGCTTTTGCTTGCCAGTGGTCCCGATGGGCAAGTGATCGGGTTGGACCGGGACGAAGAAGCGCTGGCGGCATCCCGAGAGCGGCTACGACGCTTTGAATCACGCTTCGTGGCACGTCAGGCCAGCTTTGCCGATGCGCCGAAAATTCTTGCCGGGATCGGCTGGCACACAGTCGATGGAGTAATCTTGGATTTAGGCATTTCATCCAATCAGATCGATTCCTCCGATCGCGGTTTTAGTTTTCGCGCTAAGGCAAGGCTCGATATGCGGATGGACCGGCGCCAGGAGTTGGATGCCGAGCGGATTGTCAATGGGTACGCCGAAGGAGAACTCGAAAAAATTTTTCGCGCCTTCGGCGAAGAGCCGCAAGCCCGGCGCATCGCTTGCACGATCGTGAGTGAGCGCAAGATAAGACCGATCGAAACGACCGAAGCGCTGGCAGAACTAGTCGCACGGGTTAAACCCAGCCGGCGCCGCGATCATCATCCGGCGACCCAGGTTTTCCAGGCGCTACGGATCGCGGTCAATCGGGAATTGGCTGAGCTCGAGCGCTTCTTGGAAAACGGTTATGAAATTTTGCGGCCGCGGGGAATAATGGCGATCATTTCATTTCATTCGTTGGAAGATCGCTTGGTGAAGACGGCGTTTCGTAAATGGAGCCGGACTTGCCTCTGCCCGCCACGTGCGATGGTGTGCCGTTGTGGTTGGAGCCAAAAAGTCATGCCGCTGACCAAGAAGCCGGTGCTACCGTCGGTGCTTGAAATCGAAACCAACCCGCGCGCGCGCTCTGCGAAGTTGCGCGTCGTGGAAAGAATTTAAACGGGCGTCATGGCAACTGCCATCAGTCTACAAGCGCGTAAGGTCGCAACGGTGAAGCGTGAGCGCGTGGTGCTCTCGAAGGCGTCACGCTGGCGCTTGTTCCTGGGAATTTTCCTCGGGCTCGCATTGATAGCCGCCGTGTTGGTGCATGTGTGGCTGCGCCTGCAGGTGGTGCGCATGGGTTATGTGCTGTCGACCACCAGCAAGCTGCAAACTCGCCTGGAACAGGAAAATCGCGAATTGAAAGTTGAACTAGCGACATTGACTTCGCCGGACCGGCTTGAATCATTGGCGCGCCAACGCTTGGGGCTGGTGGCGCCGGAGAAGGGCCAGATTATCGTATTGCCATGAGACGCTCGCTGCAACGCAATCATCGCCGCTTGTGGGTCGCTAAGTTATTATTTTTGGCACTCTTCTTGGCGGTCGGCGGCCGAGCGTTTCAGCTGCAAGTTTTGCAGGGTGATAAGCTCATGCGACTGGGCCAGCGGCAGCACCTGAAAGAATGGATCGTGCTGCCCAAGCGCGGCGCGCTGATTGACCGCGCCGGCGAGCCATTGGCCCTCAGCATGGAGTCGCAGTCGGTTTATATCCGGCCCCATCGCATTCAAGAAGCCGACAAAGTGAGCCAACGCCTGGCTGAGATACTTAGCCTTGGCACGGCCGAAGTTCGTCAGAAGATCGCTTCGGAAAAGCCATTCGTCTGGATCAAGCGGCAAGTCTCTTCGCCCGAGGCGGAAAAAATTCAGGCGCTCAACTTGGATGGCATCGGCATGTACTACGAGCCCAATCGCCACTATCCCCAGGGCCAGCTGGCCGGCCAGTTGATCGGCTTTGTCGGCCGGGATTCCGAAGGGCTGGAGGGATTGGAGCTCAAGTACAACGATTATATCCGGGGCGAGACCGGTTCGTCGGTGACCGAGCGCGATGCTCTTGGCCGGCGGGTGTTGGTCGAGGGCATCGGTGGATTGCAGATTCCGCCCGGCAGCGACATTCACCTGACCCTGGATACGTCGATCCAACATATGGCCGAAAAAGAATTGGAAGCGTCGGTGCTAAAATACCGCGCCAAGACCGGCGTCGCCATCGTCGTCGAGCCGCGCACCGGCGAGGTGTTGGCTCTGGCGAACTTTCCGTTCTTCGACCCCAACAACTATGCCAAGCTCACCGCCGAGCAAAAACGCAACCGTGCGGTCACCGACAGTTTCGAACCGGGATCGACTTTCAAAACCATTCTGGCCGCCACGGCGTTGGAAGAAGAGATCGTCGGCAAGGAAGATCTCTTCTATTGCGAGATGGGTAAGTATCCCTTTGCCGGTAAGATCATTCATGATACCCATCCCCACGGCTGGCTTTCCTTCGCCAAGATACTCCAGGTGTCGAGCAATATCGGCTTCACCAAGATCGCCGAGAAGGTCAAGAAGGAGCGCTATTTTAAATACATTGAAAAATTTGGCTTCGGCAAAGTGACCGGCATCGACGTGCCGGGGGAAGCGCCGGGACTGGTCCGTAAAGTCGAGGGGTGGGCGGCCATCGATTTGGCGACTCACGCCTTTGGCCAAGGAATCTCGACGACGCCTTTGCAGATGGTAATGGCGTACGCGGCGATCGCCAACGGCGGTTTTCTCATGCGCCCTTATGTCACCCGACGCGTGGTGAGTCCGCGCGGCGAGGTGTTGCTGGATAATCAACCCCACGTCGTGCGCCGGGTGATCTCGGAAAAAAATTCTAAATTGCTGGCGTCGATGCTGCGCGACGTCACCAACGAGGGCGGTACCGGCACCATGGCCAATATCGAAGGCTTCGAAGTGGCCGGCAAAACCGGTACAGCGCAAAAAGCCGATACCGTCCATGGCGGCTATTCGAAGAAGCGCGTCGCCTCGTTCGTCGGTTTCGTTCCCGCCAACGATCCGCGGCTGGTGGCTTTGGTGCTGATCGATGAGCCTGAAGCGCAAGTTTACGGCGGCGTGGTGGCGGCGCCGGCATTTCGCAACATCGCCCAGGGAGCCTTGCGCCGTTTGGCCGTGGCGCCAGAAAAGGCCACGCCGGTGTCGGCGACGGCGAAACAAATGGACTCGACGACGCCGCGCCTGGTCAAGCGGGTCGAAGCGAATGCGCCGGCGCACATTGATGCCGATGCGGTGCCCAGTTTTCTTGGGCTGAGCTTTCGCGAAGCTCTGGAAAAGGCGCAGAGGTTGAACGTCAAAATTCGCTTGCAAGGTAACGGGTACGTAATCAAACAAGCGCCGACGGCCGGCGGCCGCTGGAGCGAAGAGCAAACGTTAGTACTCAATTTGCAAGGCTGATGGCGATGCGACTTAAGGAATTTGTCAATCTGGCGGAGGTAGAAGAAGCGGAAGGAGATCTGGATCAAGAAGTGAGCGGTCTCTCCTATGATTCGCGCAAGGTCAGCGCTGGGCAAGTGTTCTTCGCGGTGGCCGGCGAGAAATCGGACGGCCATGATTTCATCGCTGATACCGTAAAGCACGGCGCCGGTGCTTTTGTCTATTCAAGAAAAGGTCAGTGGCCGCGCTCGGTGGCGTCGGTGCGGGTGAAAAATGTCCGCCGCACCATGGGTTTATGGGCGGCGCATTACTATCACCGGCCAAGCCAAAAGCTAAAACTTATTGGCGTGACCGGCACCAACGGTAAAACCACGCTCACTTATCTGCTCGAATCGATGCTGAAAGGCGCAGCGCTGGAACCGGGGGTGATAGGCACTATCAACTATCGCTATCGAAATCTTGCCGTGCGGTCCCATCACACCACGCCGGAGTCTCTCGATTTGCAGCAAATGTTGGCTGAAATGGTGCGGGCGGGGGTGCAGTCCGTGGCAATGGAAGTCTCATCCCACGCCTTGGCGCAGGAACGGGTACGCGGCTTGGAATTCGATATTGGTGTGTTTACCAACCTATCGCGCGATCATCTCGACTATCACCGCGACATGGACGACTATTTTTTAGCGAAGAGCAGGCTGTTTACGGATTATCTCAGCGTTAGTCCCAAGCTTGCCAAAGCGGCGGTAATCTATGGCGAAGATCCGCGCGCCGCCAGTTTGAGCGCAATGGCGCGGGATCATGGCTTGAACGTTTGGACCTATGGCGAAGGGCAAGCTTGGGACGTGCATCCGGTTACTGTTGAGAAAGACGTGGCTGGCTTGCGGGGCAAGATCCAGGCGAAGGGGCGAACCGTGGAGTTCGACACTCGGCTGATCGGCTCGGCGAATCTACAAAATGTTCTTGGCTCGGTCGCGGTCGGCTTTGCGCTCGGAATCGATGCCGATAGCGTGGCCAAAGGCATCAGCCAGCTCAAAGTTGTTCCGGGACGAGTCGAGAATGTCGACAACTCATTCGGTATCACGATCCTGGTCGACTATGCGCATACGCCGGACGCTTTGGAAAAAGTCCTGAGCGCGCTGCGGCCGCTGACTCGAGGCAAGCTGATCGCGGTTTTTGGCTGTGGCGGCGATCGCGACCGAGGCAAGCGGCCGGTGATGGGCGAAATCGCCGCGCGCTTAAGCGATCTCGTGGTGGTCACTTCGGATAATCCACGCAGCGAGGAGCCGTTGGCGATTCTGAGCGAGATCGAAGCGGGCGTTCAGAAGACTGGATTGCTGAAGTTGCGAGATTCGGTCCGCGGGGCCGCTTTCGGGTCCCAGGATTCGGAAGCGACAGTTGAACGTGGCTACTGCTTGGAAGTCGATCGGCGCGTGGCGATTCGAACCGCTTTGGGTTGGGCGCGCCCGGGCGATCTGGTCTTGATCGCCGGCAAGGGGCATGAGGATTACCAAATTCTCGGTGCTAACACGATTCATTTTGACGATCGGGAGGTGGCTCGCGACGCAATTGTCGCGCGGGCCGGTGCATAGGCGAACGGGGAATGGGGTGGAGTCTGGCACAAATCCTCGCGGCGACCGGCGGCAAGCTTGGGCGCGCCGGCAAGCGGTCGCGCTATGGCGCGGTGGTGACCGACTCCGCCAAGGCAAAGAAAGGTTCGGTCTTTGTCGCGCTCAAGGGTGAACGGCTCGACGGCCATCGCTTTGTCGGGGATGCGGTGCGGCGTGGCGCCGCCTGCGTGATCGCGCATTGCGCTCTGGCGCGCTCGGCGGTCGGCGCCGCCACGGTGGTCCGAGTTGCCGATACTTTGCGGGCGCTAGGTGGTTTGGCGCATTTTCGGCGTCAACAGCTGGCGCCCAAGGTGTTGGCGATTACCGGCTCCAATGGCAAAACGACGACCAAGGAAATGCTCGCGGCGATTCTCGAAGAGGCTTCCCTCGACGGTCAAGCGCTGCGCGGGAAAATTTTGAAGACGGAAGGGAATTTTAACAATTTGGTCGGCTTGCCATTGACGCTCTTGCGCCTACGAAAACAGGACAAAGTCGCGGTAGTCGAGCTTGGCACCAATCATCCCGGCGAGATTCAGCGCCTGGCCGAAATCGCCGACGCCGATTTGGCGATTATCACCTCAGTCGCGGCGGCACATCTCGAAGGGTTGCACAGCTTGGCCGGCGTGGCGCGGGAAAAAGGCGCGATCTATCGAAACCTGCGCGCCGGCGGCGCCATCGCGGTTAACTTAGACGATCCCTGGGTGAGCCGCTTGGGCGCGCGCTTCAAAGGCAAGAAATTTACCTACGGTGTTCGAGGCCATCTACGGGCGCAAAATTTGAAGCTACGAAACGCCGATGGCGTCCGGTTCACTCTGCGCGCGGGCGAGCGGCGCTGCCCGGTACGTTTAAACTATCTCGGCCAACATAACGTCGCCAACGCGCTCGGCGCGGCGGCGTTGGCATTGGCCGCCGGGGCGAGCCTAGCCGCGGTGCGCCGGGGTTTGGCCAAGGCCAAGCCCTACGCCATGCGCATGCAGATCGATAACTGGCGCCGCATCCGCATTATCAATGACGCCTACAATGCCAATCCGGCATCAATGCAAGCGGCGCTCAAGACGTTGGCGGAGATGCCTTCGCATGGCAAGAAACTGGCTGTGCTTGGCGACATGTTCGAACTGGGCCGCCACAGCCGGCGGCAGCACTGGGAATTGGGCAAGACGGCGGCAAAGGCAAAGTTGGACCAACTGTATTTGCTCGGTGCGCAAGCGAATGCCGTGCGCCGGGGCGCGCTCAGCTCCGGCATGGCCGCGGCGAAAATCATTGTCGCCAAAGATCATGGCGAGATTGCCACGCGGCTGAGCGAGCGCGCGCAGGCCGGCGACTGGCTGCTGGTCAAAGGGTCCCGTGGCATGAAGATGGAAAAAGTTCTCGACCAGCTGACCCGCGGGAAGGCGTAGGAGACCGGCGTTGCTTTACTATCTGTCCTCGCTGCTGTCGACGACCTACTCGGGTTTCAACGTCTTTCGCTATATCACGTTTCGCGCGGCGATGGCGGCGCTGCTCTCTTTTGTGATCTCATTTTTGCTCGGACCCTGGTTGATTCGCGTGTTGACCGATAAGCAGATCGGCCAGCAGATCCGTGACGACGGCCCCGCTTCTCATGCGGTCAAAGCGGGCACACCAACCATGGGCGGTGTGCTGATTCTGGTGGCGTTAGTGAGTTCCACGCTGATGTTGGCGGACATCGCCAATCCATATGTGCTGCTGGCGTTGTTGGCTACAGTCGGCAGCGGCGCGGTCGGTTTCGCCGACGATTACTTGAAACTCACCCGCAAGAATAGCAAGGGACTGCCGCCACGGGGAAAACTGCTGGGCCAATTCGCGGTCGCCTTCGTGGTCGCGGTGGCGCTTTATAATATACCGAGGTTCAGCACCGAGATCGCTTTTCCGTTCGTCAAGACGCTACGGCTCCATCTCGAAATATTTTACATCCCGTTCGCCATGTTGGTGATCGTCGGCGCTTCCAACGCGGTCAATCTGACCGACGGTCTCGACGGCCTCGCCATCGGGCCGGTGATGGTTGCCGCGGCGGCCTATGCAATCGTTGCCTACGCCACCGGCCATCTAAAATTCGCCGAGTACTTGCAGATACCCTATGTCGCGGGCGTCGGCGAGCTGACGGTTTTTTGCGCCGCGGTGGTGGCCGCGGGGCTGGGATTTCTTTGGTACAACGCCTATCCGGCGCAGATGTTCATGGGCGATGTCGGCTCGCTTTCCTTGGGCGCCGCATTGGGCATTGTCGCGGTGATGACTAAAAATGAAATTGTTCTGGTGATCATTGGCGGGGTTTTCGTCATCGAAGCTTTGTCGGTGATCTTTCAGGTGGTTTCCTACAAGATGCGCCGCAAGCGAGTTTTTCTGATGGCGCCGATTCATCATCACTATGAGCTTAAAGGCTGGAAGGAGCCGCAAATCATCGTGCGTTTCTGGATCCTCTCGATCATCTTCGCGGTGATCGGTTTGAGCACCTTGAAGCTCAGATGACCATGGCACGAGTTAATGGACCTGACCGGCAAAAAAGTTTTGGTCATTGGTCTGGCACGCACCGGCCGGGAATGCGCACGCTTCCTCGCGCGCCAGGGAGCGCGAGTGGCGATTAGCGATCTGCGCCAGATCGACACATTGAAGCTGGAGATTGAAGCGCTCGCGGGGCTGCCGATCACTTTCCATTTGGGCGGCGAAGAAACGGGCTGGCTCGACAATATGGATTATGTAGTTCCTAGTCCGGGCGTGCCGATGGACACCTTAATGCTACGAGAAGCGATTGTGCGGCACGTTCCGGTGTTGAGCGAGATCGAATTGGCGTACCGGTTTTTCCGCGCACCGCTGGTGGCGATCACCGGGACCAACGGCAAGAGCACAACGACGACCTTGATCGGTGCGATGCTCAAAGCCGATGGCCGGAAAACGTTTCTCGGCGGCAATCTCGGCGCGCCGTTTATCGGTGCGGTTTCGGATGATTGGGATTGGGGCGTGGTCGAGATCAGCAGTTTCCAATTAGAGTGGGTCGAGCGCTTCAGGCCGCGCATCGCGCTCCATCTCAACGTCACCGAAGACCATTTGGACCGTTATCCAAGCTTCGCCGATTATTGCCGGGCCAAGGAACGCATTTTCGCGGCGCAGACGAAAGATGACGTGGCGATCCTCAACCGCGACGATCCGTTGGTGTGGCGGCTCAGCCGGCAGGTCAAGGCGCGAGTGGTTTCGTTCGGCTTCGCCGAGGTCGCAGCCGGCGTATTCGCCAGCGGCGATGAGATCGTTTGGCGCGGCGGCGCCGACGAGGAACGGTTTTCACTTCAAAAAGCAAAGATTCAGGGCGTGCACAACGTGGAGAACCTGATGGCCGCCATCGCGGCCGCCAAGTGCGCTGGTGTTTCGCGCCGAGCGATTGAAAAAACGCTCGAAGAATTCCCCGGCCTCGAACACCGTCTTGAGTTCGTGCGCGAAAAAGACGGCGTTCGCTACTACAACGATTCCAAGGGCACCAACGTCGGCGCGGTGGTGAAATCGCTGGCGAGTTTCTCGGCGCCGGTGATCTTGCTCGCCGGCGGCGTCGATAAAGGCGGCGACTACGCGCCGTTGGCCGACGGTGTCAAACAGCAAGTTCGCCGGCTGGTGCTTTTCGGCGCGGCGAAAGCGGTCATTGCCGCGGCGTTGGGGCAGCTGACCGAAACGGCTGTCGTTGATGATATTCACGCTGCCGTGCGTGATGCCGCGGCCCATGCCCGGCCGGGCGATGTCGTCTTGTTGTCGCCAGCCTGTTCGAGCTTCGATCAATTTAACAATTACGCCGAGCGCGGCCGAGCCTTCAAGCAATTGGTGCAAGCGTTATGAGAGACAGTTTGGCGGTCGATAAATGGATGCTGGTCGCGGTCGCCCTGCTGTTGGCGCTGGGCATGACCATGGTATTGAGCACCAGCTATCTCTATTCCCAAGAGCGCTACGCCGATGGCACTTACTTTTTCCGCAAACAGATGATCTCCATGGGCGTGGGTGCGGTGTTGATGATCGTTTGCTCCCTGCTGCCGCCGGCGTTTTTCCGCCGCTTCGCTTATCCGTTACTGGGCGTCACTTTCATAATTCTCATCTTGGTTCTGATCCCCGGCTTCGGCGCCGCCCGCGGCGGCGCGCGGCGCTGGATCATGCTCGCCGGTTTCGCTTTTCAGCCCTCCGAGTTGGCCAAGCTGGCGATAATCGTTTATCTGGCGCATTCCATGGCGAAAAAAGAGCCGATGATTCGAACTTTTTCCGTCGGCGTGTTGCCTCACCTGATCGTCGCCGGCGTGTTCGCCGGCGTGCTGCTGCTCGAACCCGACTTTGGCAGCGTGTTGATCTTGACTATGTTGCTTTATTTTATGCTCTTCATCGGCGGCGTGCGGGTGCATCATTTGCTCGCCACCGGGCTGATGGCGCTGCCCTTATTGATCTACGTGATGATGAAGGCGGAATACCGTCTGCGCCGGCTAATGTCTTTCTTGGACCCATGGAGCGATGCCGCTGGCAGTGGCTTTCACGTCGTGCAGTCCCTCATCGCCTTCGGCTCGGGACAGCTATGGGGACGGGGCTTGGGTGAGAGCCGCCAGAAACTATTTTATTTGCCGGAGGCGCATACCGATTTTGTCTACTCGGTGATCGGCGAGGAGCTGGGCTTACTGGGGGCGCTTTTAGTATTGGCGCTGTTCGGCGTGATTATCGTGCGCGGTTTCAGACTCACCGCCAAGATCGAAGAGCCCTTCGACCAATATATGGCTTTTGGCATCACCGTGCTGCTCGGTTTGCAGGCGTTGATTCACATGGGAGTCGTTATTGGACTCATGCCGACCAAGGGATTGGTTCTGCCGTTCATCAGCTACGGCGGCTCGGCGATGGTGCTCAACTTGATGGAGGCGGGAATACTGCTCGGTCTCTCGCGCCGGAGACTGTAGCGATGCGGGTGATTTTCGCCGGCGGGGGAACCGGTGGCCATCTGTTCCCCGGACTGGCGGTGGCGCGGGAATTTCAACGGCGCGACGGGCGAGTGGAAATTCTCTTTGTCGGAACTGAACAGGGAATCGAGTTTCGCGTGTTGCCCAAAGAAGGATTCACACTGGAAACGCTGACGGTCAAAGGGATCAAAGGGCGCGGTTTACGCGGCTGGCTCGACGCGCTCTACGGCGTGCCGGCGAGCCTGTTGCGTTCGCTCAAAATTATCCGCCAGTTCCATCCCGACTGCGTCATCGGATTAGGCGGCTACGCCTCGGGGCCCTTGCTCCTGGCGGCGAAATTGAAAAACGTTCGCTCGGTGATCATGGAGCAAAATTTGCGGCCCGGATTCACCAACAAGCTGCTGGCGCGCTGGGTGGATCGCGTCTTTACGGCTTATCCAGAGAGCGTCGGTTATTTTCCCGGCGCGCGAGTAGTCGAGAGCGGCAATCCGGTGCGCTGGCGTGAATTGCCAAAATTTAGCCGCGGTGAAAAATTCTCGCTGCTGATTTTCGGCGGCAGCGCCGGCGCCCGCCGGATCAATTATGCCGTGATCGATGCGCTCAAGCAGCTGACCGACTTACAGGGAGATTTATCGATTACCCATCAGACCGGCCAGGCGGATTATGCGGCGATCAAAGCAGCCTACATGGCTTTGCCGTTCGCCGCCGAGGCGGTGCCGTTCATCGACCGAATGGACGAAGCTTACGCGCGCGCGGACCTGGTGTTGTGCCGCGCCGGCGCGACCACGGTGGCGGAGCTCACGGTGTTCGGCAAGGCGGCGATCCTGGTGCCGTTTCCTTACGCGATTTACGACCATCAGCGCGCCAATGCCCAGGCATTGCAAGAGCGCGGCGCCGCCGAGATGATTTTGGATAGAGAATTAACCGGCACGCTGTTGGCCGAACGCATTCGCGGTTATTTCTCGGATCGGGCGCAGCTCGAACGAATGGCGGCGGCGGCGCGGGCGCTGGGCCGGCCCGACGCGGCGGCACTGATCGTCGATCAGTGTTACGCCCTGGCGCGGGCTTAGTGTTGCGATCGTGACTGAAGTTTCATGTTGCACAAAAAACATAAAATTCATTTCGTCGGCATCGGCGGTATCGGCATGAGCGGCATCGCCGAGGTGTTGGTGAATTTGGGTTACGTCGTGAGCGGTTCCGACCTGCAGGAAAGCGACTCGACGCGCCGGCTCGGTGCGCTCGGCGCGGCGGTTTTCATCGGCCACCAGGAGAAAAATCTCGCCGGCGATCCGTCGGTGGTGGTGATCTCCACGGCGGTGAAATATTCCAATCCGGAGGTGCTCGAAGCGCGCCGTCGCCATATCCCGGTGATACCGCGCGCCGAAATGCTCGCCGAGCTGATGCGCATGAAATACGGCGTCGCGGTCGCCGGCAGCCATGGCAAGACGACGACGACCTCGATGATCGCCGCGGTGTTGAGCGCGGCGGGACTGGATCCGACCATGGTGATCGGCGGCCGGGTGCATATGTTCGGCACCAACGCCAAGATGGGCGCCGGAGAGCTTCTCGTCGCCGAGGCCGACGAGAGCGACGGCAGCTTTCTGCTGCTTTCGCCGGTGCTCACGGTGGTGACCAACATCGACAAAGAGCACATGGATTTTCACCAGACCATGGAGCGCTTGAACGAAAGCTTTCTCACCTTCATCAACAAAGTGCCGTTTTACGGTCTCGCCGTGCTGTGCATCGACGACGCCAACGTGCATGGGCTGTTGCCCAAGGTGCGCAAGCGCTTGACCACTTACGGTTTGTCCGCCGAAGCGGAGTTTTCGGCGCAGGATTTGAAGATGAGTCCAGCCGGCGTGGAGTTCACCGCGCTCCGGCATGGTAAGCCGCTCGGCAAATTGCATCTGCGCTCGCCGGGAAGACATAGCGCGACCAACGCCATGGCCGCCGTGGCGGTGGCTGATGAATTGGAAATCCCGTTCGCCCAAGTGGCCGAAGCCCTGGGCGCGTTCACCGGCATACATCGGCGCTTCGAGATCAAGGGCGAGCCCAACGGAGTTCTCATCATCGACGACTACGGCCATCATCCGGCCGAGATTCGCGCCACCATCGGCGCCATCCGCGATAGTTGGAAGCGCCCGTTGACGGTGATCTTTCAGCCGCACCGTTACACCCGCACGCGGGATTTGTTCGAGGAGTTTCTCACCGCCTTCGAAGGCGCCGACCGCTTGTTGCTGACGGAAATTTATCCGGCCGGCGAAGATCCGATCGCCGGTGCCAGCGGCGAAGCGCTCTATCAGGCGATCAAGCGCCAAGGCCATTTGGATGTGGAATTCGTCGCCGACAAAAACCAGCTAGTCGAGCGAGCGACCGCCAAATTAACTCCCGGCGATGTCGCGCTGACGCTCGGCGCCGGCGACATTTATAAAATCGGTGATCAATTGGTTGAGGCGCTGCGATGAAAGCAAGGAACTTGGAGTGATGGAGTATTGGAGCAATGGAGTGATGGGTGGGGGAAGGCCCAATACTCCATTACTCCATCACTCCAATTCAAGTGTGATCTTTGCGATGGCTGTAGCAAATGATGAGTCGCCGTTGGTGCGAGAGCTTCGCTCACTACCGGGCTTGCGGCTGAAGCTCGCCGAGCCGTTGGCGCGTTACACTTCAATGAAGATCGGCGGCCCGGCGGATTATTTCATTGACGTGGAAAACGGCGCGGCGTTGGCGGCGCTCTTGGCGCTGCTCCGGCGTCATCACCTGCCAGTCTGCTTGTTGGGCAATGGCAGCAACGTCTTGGTGAGCGACCGCGGTGTGCGCGGTGCGGTGCTGCATTTGAGTGGCGAGTTTAAAAAAGTCGTCTGGCATGATGCGGGAGAATTCGTTCGCGTGACGGTCGGTGCGGCGTATGCCGTAACGCAACTGGTCCGCGAAGCGGCGCGCAAGGGTTACGCCGGTTTGGAATTCGCCGAGGGGATTCCCGGCAGCGTTGGCGGGGCCTTGGTGATGAACGCCGGCGCCTATGGTTCGGAATTTGAAAAAGTCGTCGAGCAAGTCGAAGGCGTGAACACGGCCGGGGAACCGATTATTTTTTGCCGCGATGAAATGACTTTCACATATCGGGACTCGCACCTGCCGGCGGGCACGGTGGTGACACGCGTCGCCATGCGTCTACAAAAAGCCGAGGCGGTGGCGGTGAGCTCGAAGCTGCGCGAGTTGGTCGGCAAAAGAAAAAGCAGCCAGCCCTCGGGCTTTCCCAATTCCGGCTCGATGTTTCGTAATCCGCCGGAAGATTTTGCCGGCCGGTTGATCGAGGCCGCGGGACTCAAGGGCACGCGCGTCAATCAGGCGCAGATTGCCGAGCGCCACGGCAATTTTATCGTCAATCTGGGCGGCGCCAAGGCCGATGACGTACACCAGTTGATGGAGTTGGCGCGCGCCGAAGTGCACCGACAATTTGGCGTGGAATTGGTTGCTGAAGTGAAACTCATAGGCGAGTGGGGAAAGATATAACCACAAAGGGCACAAGGGTCACATAGAAAAGAAGATTCGGATTCGGAGAATTTAATCGCACCCTTCGACGGTCTCAGGACGATCGGGACTCAATATACGCAAAGTCGGATTGGGTCTTTCACCACGAAGGACGCGAAGAGCGCGAAGCTACGATTCTGCCGAACGGTAGTACAGGACGATGCAGCTAAAAGTTTATCGTAAGGACAATCGCAAGAAAGATCTCGGCCGTTGGCGCCGTTATCTGCTTCGCTTCGGCGCGTTGGCCGGATTCGTCGTGCTTGGCTTGGTGCTTTACCGGCTCAGCGGGCCGGTGCTGATCGCCGCCGCGTCGTTGCGCGATTTCGTCGTCGAGAGTGACTATTTTTCCGTGCGCGAGATTCAAGTGCGCGGCGGCGATATGATTAGCGGCAACGAGATCGTCACCGTTGCCGGGCTGAGCAAAGGCATGAACATCTGGAAGATCGATCCGGCCGGCATCGAGCGGACGATCGCCAAACATCCTTGGGTGCGCCGGGTGTTGGTGCACCGGGAGTTTCCTCACTGCGTCACCATCGATGTCGAGGAACGCACGCCGCGGGCGATCGTCGCGATCCGCAAACTCTATTACGTCGATGCCGACGGGGTGATTTTCAAGGAAGTCCAAGCCGGCGACAAGATGAATTATCCGATGCTGACCGGACTGAGCACCGAGCAGCTCACGAAGCCTGATCCAATGCTCCGCAAGCGCGTTCGAGAAGCGATGCGTCTCGGCGAGCTGATGGCCGAGCGTTCGCATTTGCTGTCGGAAATTCATTTCGATCGGCCCGATCAGTTAGTCGTTTACACGGCGCACCAGCCCATGGCGCTGCGCATGGGTTGGGGCGATTGGGAGGACAAGTTGGCGCGCCTCGAGCGTTTGTTAGCGCTCTGGAAAGGCAATGAAGCGCGCTTGGCGTCGTTGGACGTAAGTTTTCGCGATCAAATCGTGGCGCGCTTGCGCCGGGTGGAGAATTAAGGGCGGAGGGAGCGGTTAGCGAGCGAAAGTTATGGCGAAGAAAAACAGCATCGTAGTCGGGTTAGATATCGGCACCTCGAAGGTCTGCGCCATCGTCGGTGAAATGACCGAGCATGGCGTCGAGATCATCGGCCTGGGCTCGCACGCGTCGCAGGGGCTGCGCAAGGGCGTGGTGATCAACATCGAGTCGACGACCAACTCGGTCAAGAAGGCGGTTGAAGAAGCGGCGTTGATGGCGGGCTGTGAGATTCACACGGTCTTCACCAGCATTTCGGGCGGCCATATCAAGGCTTTCAATAGCCACGGCATCGTCGCGGTGAAAAATAAAGAAGTCGCCCAGCGCGATCTGGAGCGGGTCATCGACGCGGCCAAGGCTGTGGCGATCCCGATGGACCGCGAAGTGCTGCATGTTTTGCCGCAGGACTACATCATCGATGAGCAGGACGGGATCAAAGAACCGCTCGGCATGTCCGGCGTCCGGCTCGAAGCCAAGGTGCATATCGTCACCGGCGCGGTGACCTCAGCGCAAAACATCGTCAAATGTTGCAATCGCACCGGACTGAACGTCGCCGAGATAGTCCTAGCTCCGCTGGCCGCGGCGGAAGCGGTCTTGAGCGACGAGGAACGGGAGCTCGGCGTCGTGCTCGTCGACATGGGCGGCGGCACCACGGACATCGTCCTCTACCATGACGGCACGTTGAAGCACACGGCAGTGCTTGGCATCGGCGGCAATCATGTCACCAACGATATCGCCGCCGGTCTGCGCACGCCGTTTAACGAAGCCGAGCGAATTAAGCAACGTTACGGGTTTGCCAAGGCGCGCATGGTCACGGACGACGAACGTGTCGAGGTGCCAAGCGTGGCGGGCAAAGGCGCCGGCACAGTGTCGCGGCAGATTCTCTGCGAGATCATCGAGCCGCGGCTCACTGAAATTTTCGAATTGATCCAGCGGGAAGTCGCCAAGTCAGGTTACGAAGGCTCGCTCGCGTCCGGCGTGGTGATCACCGGGGGATCCATGCTGCTGCCGGGTGCGGTCGAGATGGCCGAGCGCTCATTTGGCTTGCCGGTGCGGCTCGGCCTGCCGGCCCATGTGGGCGGACTGATCGACGTTATCGATAGTCCGGCTTACGCCGCCGCCGTCGGCTTGGTGCTGCATGGCATGAAGCGGCAGGAGCGCGCGGTATTTCGTCCGCGCGACGATAAAATTATCGCCAAAGTAAAACATCGGATGTCGGATTGGCTCAGTGAGTTTTTTTAAAGCGAAATTTAAACGTTTTCGGGAGGAGGAACAATTATGTTTGAGATAGTGGAGCAAAGTAACAGCGTGAGCGCGCGCATCAAGGTGATCGGCATCGGTGGCGGCGGCGGCAACGCAGTCAACACCATGATTGGCGGCAAACTTTCCGGCGTCGACTTCATGGTCGCCAATACAGACGCGCAGTCGCTGGAAGCGAGCCTGGCGCCGGTGCGCATTCAACTCGGCGGCACGGTGACCAAAGGATTGGGCGCCGGCGCCAATCCGGAGATCGGCCGCCGCGCGGCGTTAGAAGATCAAGAAAAGATCCGCGATTTTCTCGAAGGCTCCGACATGATCTTTATCACCGCGGGCATGGGCGGCGGCACCGGCACCGGCGGCGCGCCGGTAATCGCCCGGGTCGCCCGCGAAGTGGGCGCGCTGACTGTGGGCGTGGTGACCAAGCCGTTCATCTTCGAAGGCAAGAAGCGCATGCGCCAAGCCGACGAAGGCATCGAAGAGTTGAAGCAATGCGTCGACACGCTGATCGTGATTCCGAACCAGCGCTTGCTTAGCATCGCGGCGAAGACCACGACGATGCTCGAAGCCTTTCACAAGGCCGACGATGTCTTGCTGCAAGCGGTGCGCGGGATTTCCGATTTGATCATTACCCCCGGCTTGATCAATCTTGATTTCGCCGACGTGCGCACGGTGATGGCCGAGATGGGCCTGGCGCTGATGGGCGCGGCGTCCGCCTCGGGCGAGAACCGCGCCATCGAAGCGGCGCAGAAAGCGATCTCAAGCCCGCTGCTCGAAGACATCTCGATTCAAGGCGCGCGCGGCGTGTTGATCAACATCACCGGCGGCCCGGACATGTGTCTGCACGAAGTCAACGAGGCGGCGTCGATGATCCAAGAGGAAGCCCATGAAGACGCCAACATTATTTTCGGCGCGGTGATCGACGAGAACATCACCGATGAAATTCGCATCACCGTCATCGCCACCGGCTTCGGCGAAATGAAAGAAGAGAAAAAGCCAGCGTCCACGCCATTGCTATCGAATATTGCCAACATCGCCAATGCAGCGCCGAAGAACAAGAAGGTCGTCCATCTGGGCACCATCGTCGACGATCTCGACTCGCCGACTTGGCAGCGCAAGAAACAGGGCAGTGAGGAAGTCGAAACGGTGACGTTGAGCAAGAATAGTTTTCAGTTCAACGCCAATCTGGAAGACGACGACAAGTACGATATCCCGACGTTTCTAAGACGGCAGATGGACTAGGCGATTCGCGCGTCACACTCCTCCTCCGGATTCCGCTCGTCCCGAATTGCGCCTTGGGGCGAGCGGAAAAGATTAAGGACGGTAACATGTGATTGACGTCTAACCGTTTCAGTTCACCGTTGCTATCGGTTGATTTTCACACGCCGACTCTTCAGCCACTTGGCATTGGCTCGTTGTGAAAAATACGAGCTGGAGGATAGATAAGCCAATTCTGTATTATACACAGAATCTTCTCGTAGATTTTGATCAGCAAAAACTATCCGCAAAAAATGGGGGGTGTGGGTCGCCCCACACCCCCCATTGATCTCCGCTGGTCGGCAACCACCGGAGTTCACGTCCCTCGCGTTCTACTTGCCGACAGTAACCACCTTTGTCGAGCTGTTATTCCCGCCAACCGGGTCCGTCGTGGC
>Ga0137437_1000167_pt1 | contig 17997 bp, 16 predicted proteins | sample EasRivERMGT138_2_FD_102332 | JGI IMG/M metagenome (GOLD analysis project Ga0137437, IMG submission 102332) | Soil microbial communities from meander-bound floodplain in the East River, Colorado, USA - East River MetaG ERMGT138_2 | ecosystem: Environmental > Terrestrial > Soil > Floodplain ...
GAAGCTACTGATCGACGGGGATCCGTATGCGGTGATCGACAACGAATACGTGAAGCCCGGCAAAGGTCAGGCGTTCAATCGCGTTCGCGTGCGCAACCTGCGCACGGGACGCACCGTGGAAAAGACCTACCGCTCCAGTGAGTCGATCGAAGCCGCCGACGTCATGGATTCCGAGATGCAGTATCTCTACAAGGACGGCGACTTCTGGACGTTCATGAATCCCGAGAACTACGAGCAGCTCCAGGCCGGCGAGTCGGCGGTCGGAGAAGCCGCGAAGTGGCTCAAGGACGGCACGGTCTGCATCATCACGCTGTGGAATGGCGTGCCGCTGCTGGTGACGCCGCCGCCGCATATCGAGCTCAAAGTTGTAGAGACCGATCCCGGCCTGAAGGGCGACACCGCCACCGGCGGTCAGAAACCGGCGAAGCTCGAAACCGGCGCCGTCGTGCGCGTGCCGCTGTTCATCAGCGAAGGCGAGACCGTCCGCGTCGACACGCGTTCTGGTGACTACATCTCCCGCGGCAAGAATTAGTTAGGGATAAAAGGGGACAGATTTATTTGTCTACGATGTCCGACATCGTAGACAAATAAATCTGTCCCCTTTTATCCCAGCGACTCCACGAAGATCTGCGCGATCGTCTCGAGTCCGCGCGCATCGCTCGCGCCGAAGCGCGCGTGCCGCGGGCTGTCGAGATCGAGCACGCCGAGGAGCTCGGCGCCCTTCACGAGCGGCAACACGATCTCCGAATTCGACGCCGAATCGCAGGCGATGTGCCCCGGAAACGCGTGGACATCTTCCACCACCACGGTTTCGCGGTGCGCCGCGGCGGTGCCGCACACACCCTTGCCGATGGCGATCCGGACACAGGCGGGTTTGCCCTGGAAGGGCCCCAGGACCAGTTCGCCACTCTTATATAAGTAGAACCCGGCCCAGTTGAGGCCCGGCAGCGCTCCGTACAGGAGCGCGGCGGTATTCGCGGCGTTTGCGATCAGGTCGCGTTCGCCGGCGAGCAGGGCGCGAAGATCGCGGGCGAGCTCGCGGTACGCCGCATCGCTGTCGGAGAAATCGTAGCTTTGGGTGGCATGGCTCATTCAGGCGCGCTCCACGGGGAATGCCAACACATCATCGATGCTGGCCGCGGAAGTCGCCAGCATCAGCACGCGGTCGAAGCCGAGCGCGACACCGGCGCAGTCGGGCAGGCCCGCATCGAGCGCGGCCAGCAGATTCTGATCGAGCGCGGCGCTGGGCAACCCGCGCGCGGCGCGGACCTCGAGATCCGCCGCGAAGCGCAACCGCTGTTCGGCGCCGCTCGCGAGCTCGTGGTAACCGTTCGCGAGTTCCACGCCGCGATAATAGAGCTCGAAGCGCAGCGCCACGCGCGGATCGGCGGGATCCAGGCGCGCGAGCGCCGCCTGCGATGCGGGGTAACGGTGCACAAAGGTGAGGGCCGCCGCGCCGAGCGCGGGGCCGACCTGCGCGCCCACGATGAGATCGAGCAGTTCGTCGCGCCCGGCGGACTGCGCCTCGCGGGCGCCAAGTCCAAGCGTCCGCGCCAGCTCGGCCAACTGCGCGCGTTCCGCATCCAGCGGGTCGACGCCCGCGTGACGGCGCACCGCCTCGCGGTACGTCAGGAACTCGACCGGCAGTGCGTCCGCGCCTAACAACTCACGCACCAGCGCCGCCACTTCGTCCATGAGCGATTCGAGCGAAAAGCCGAGCCGGTACCACTCGACCATCGTGAATTCCGGATTGTGCTGCCGGCCGCGCTCTGCGCCGCGATACACGCGGCACACCTGGTAGATGTCGCCGGATCCCGCGGCCAGCAGGCGCTTCATCGCGTATTCGGGCGAGGTGTGCAGGAACATGGGCGCGGCACGGCCCGGCACCGCGGCGCACACGCTCCCAAGGTTCACGTCCGAGACCGGCGCATTGACCAGTGCCGGCGTTTCCACCTCGAGCACGTTGCGCGCGCGAAAAAAATCGCGCGTTACGCGCAGGCTCGCGGCGCGTGCCTTGAGCGCGGCGAGCGTCGCGGTCGGGCGCCATTGCGCGATCGCGTTCATGTCCAGGCGCGCAGGGTGCCGATGCGTTCACCCATCCGCAGCACGCGGCCCGCGACGAGCGTGGGCGCGAATTCGGCGGCGCCCGGCGGGAACAGCAGGATGACGGTCGAACCCATGTTGAAGCGCGCCATCTCGGCGCCCTTCGTCAGCGTCGCCGGCGCCAGCACGTCGCCGATCGGAAGTGCGGTGACTTCGCGATGCTTGCGCGGCGTCACGTCGCCATGCCACACCGTCGCCATGCTGCCGACGTTGAGCGCGCCGACCAGCACGATGCCCCACGGCGTCCCCGCGTGGTCGAAGCCGCAGAACACGCGTTCGTTGCGCGAGAACAGACCCGGGACCAGCTGCGCAGTGGTGCGGTTCACGCTGAACAGACGACCGGGCACGTAATAGCTTTCGCGCAGCTCGCCGGGCAGCGCCATGTGGATGCGGTGATAGTTGTACGGCGCGAGGTAGATAGTTGCGAAGCTGCCGCCCGTGAAGGTGCGAATCCAGGCGGGATTGCCGGCGAGCAGCGCGCCGAGCGTGTAGTCGCGGCCCTTCGCCTGCAGCAACCGCTCCTCGCTGAGCACGCCCGCTTCGCTTAACGTGCCGTCGACCGGCGAGACGATGGCGTCCGTTTCCGCGGAGACGGGGCGGGTGTCCGGGCGCAGTGCGCGCGTGAAGAACTCGTTGAAGCTCGCATAGGCCGTGGGTTCGCGTTCCACGGCATCGCTCATGTCCGGGCGGAAGCCGCGCACGAACAGGCGGATCAAAGCGTTCTTGAATGCGGGAGCGCGCGAACGGGTCGCGGCCAGGACCAGCCGCGAGATGCCGTGCTGTGGCAGAAGATGCTGGAGTGCGACGAACGCATGCCCCGCGGCGCCGGGAGATTCGCTCATGAGGTTGCGCCGGCGGCGAACGCCGCGTTGAGTTTTTCCATGTCGCGCGTCAGCACGGCACCGCGCAGCGGCGGCGTGAACACGGCGATGATGCGCGCTGCGGAATCCAGCGCGAATACGGTCGCGGAGTGATCCATCGTGTAGTTGCCGCCGCCCAGCTCGACGCGGCTGGCCGCGACGCCGAAGCTTCTCGAGGCGCTCACAATCTCGGGCGCGCTGCCGGTCAGGCCGATAAGATCGCCGCCGAATGACGCAACGTATCTGCCGAGCTGCTCAGGCGTATCGCGCTCCGGATCGACGCTGATGAGCGCGACCTTGAGCCCCGGGATCCGCGCCTGCTTCTGCACGCTCGCGAGCAGGGCCAGCGTCGTCGGACAGACGTCCGGACAATGCGTGAAGCCGAAGAACACCAGCGTCGGGTGGCCTCGCAGGGTCGCGAGCGTCGCGGCCGCGCCGTTCGTATCGACGAGATTGAAGTCCGCGAGCACGCGGGGCCGCGGCAACGAAGTCCCGCTCTCGAGCGACGGCACCGCGGGTTGGTTCAGTATGCGGGCGACATACACGCCCGCGACGGCGGCGACCACGGCGACGGCCCCCACGGAAATCCAGTAGCGATTCGACATGGCGCGATTATTCCACAGACCCAGAGGGCACAAGCCCGCAGCTCGCAGACCGAGGCGCGACAAGTCCGCGGCCACCATCGGTGATCTCATCGCGGACACGGAGCGGCGCCTCAAGCGCGCGCGCGTGTTCTTCGGCCACGGCACCGACAACGCGCGCGATGAGGCGGCGGCGCTGGTCCTGCACGCCGCCCGGTTGGCGCATGACGTCGCGCCGCGCGCGCTGGCGCGGCGCGCGAGCGCGGCGCAACGCGCCCGGGTCGCGGAGTTGCTCGAGGCGCGCATCACGCGACGCATGCCGCTCGCCTACCTCACGCACGAGGCCTGGTTCGCGGGTCTCAAGTTCTTCGTGGACGAGCGCGTGCTCATCCCGCGTTCGCCGCTGGCCGAGCTCATCGAAAACCGCTTCACGCCGTGGATCGATCCGCGGCGGGTGAACAACGTGCTCGACATCGGCACCGGCTCCGGATGCATTGCGCTCGCTTGCGCGCGGGCATTTCCGCGGGCGCGCGTCGACGCGGTGGACATCGACGCGGGCGCGCTCGAGGTGGCGGCGATCAACCGGCGTTCGCTGCGCCTAACACGTCGCGTGCGACTCGTTGAGTCGGATCATTTCGCGGCGCTTTCGGGCAGTTCCTACGATATCATCGTGAGCAACCCGCCCTATGTCGGGATGCGCGAAATGCGTGGTCTGCCGCGCGAGTACCGGCACGAGCCGTCACTCGCGCTCGAGTCCGGACGCGACGGTCTCGATTCAGTCGCGACCATCCTGCGCGCAGCCGGGCGGCACCTGCGGCCGCTCGGTCTGCTCGTGGTCGAGGTCGGCAACACCGAGCGGTTGTTGGCGCGCGCTTATCCCCGGGTGCCATTCACCTGGCTCGATTTCGAGCGAGGGGGTGGTGGTGTGTTTCTGCTGACGCGTGAGCAGTTAGAAAAGGCGGAAGTCTGAATGTCCGGTAATTCCATAGGACGATTGTTCACCGTCACGACCTTTGGCGAGAGCCACGGGCCGGCGCTCGGGTGCATCGTCGATGGTTGTCCGCCCGGTCTTGCCCTCACCGAAGCGGATCTGCAGGGCGATGTCGACCGGCGTCGCACGGGCACCTCACAATTCGTCAGCCAGCGCCGCGAAGGCGATGCGGCGAAGATTCTCTCGGGAGTCTTCGAAGGCCGGACCACCGGCACCCCCATCGGCATCCTGATCGAAAACACCGACGCGCGTTCGCGTGACTACGAAAAGATCAAGGATCGATTTCGCCCGGGCCACGCCGACTACACCTACCAGCAGAAGTACGGCTTTCGCGACTACCGTGGGGGCGGCCGCTCCTCGGCGCGCGAAACGGTCATGCGCGTCGCGGCCGGCGCGATCGCGCGCAAATACCTCGCGGAGAAACTCAATCTGCGGATCAGCGGTTACCTGAGCCAGATCGGCGCGCTCACCATCGACCCGGTGAAGCCCGAGGCCGCGTACGAAAATCCGTTCTTCTGTCCGGATCCCGCGCGCGTGCAGGAGCTCGAGGACCTGATGTGGAAAATCCGCGGCGACGGCGATTCGCTCGGCGCGAAGGTCACGGTCATCGCCAAGGGCGTGCCGCCCGGCTGGGGTGAACCGGTGTTCGATCGCCTGGACGCGGATCTCGCGCACGCGATGATGAGCATCAATGCGGTGAAGGCAGTCGAAATCGGCGCAGGATGCGCGGCCGCCGCGCAGCGCGGCAGCGAGCATCGCGATGAGATGACTCCCACGGGATTCCTGAGCAACAACGCCGGCGGCATCCTCGGCGGCATCTCCTCGGGTCAGGACGTCGTGGTGCATGTCACGCTCAAGCCCACTTCGAGCATCCAGGTGCCGGGCAAGAGCATCGACATTGCCGGCAATCCGGTCGAAGTGGTAACCACCGGCCGCCACGATCCCTGCGTGGGTTTGCGCGCCACGCCGATCTGCGAGGCGATGCTCGCGATCGTGCTGATGGATCACTACTTGCGCCAGCGTGGGCAGAACGCCGACGTGCGTTCCCCCACGCCGGTGATCACAGCATGAGCGCAACCAACGGCGACACTTCAAAGGGCTACCGGGTGTGCGTGCTCGGCGCCACCGGGCTCGTCGGCGAGATGATGATCAAGATTCTGGAGGAGCGTGACTTCCCGGTGTCGGAGTTGCTGCCGCTCGCCAGCAGCCGTTCGATCGGCAAGCGCGTGCAGTATCGCGGCAGGCACATTCCGGTCATCGACGTGGCGACCTTCGATTTCGCGCGCGCCCAGATCGGGCTGTTCTCCGCCGGCGGCGAAGTCTCGCGCGAGTACGCGCCGAAGGCGGGGGCGGCCGGCTGCATCGTCATCGACAACACTTCGGAGTTCCGTTACGACGACGACATCCCGCTGGTCGTGCCCGAGGTGAACCCGCAGGCGATCGCGAGCTACAAGACGCGCAACATCATCGCGAATCCGAACTGCTCGACCATCCAGATGGTGGTCGCGCTCAAGCCGATCTACGACGCGGTGGGCATCACGCGCATAAACGTGGCCACCTACCAATCCGTGTCGGGCGCGGGCAAGGAGGCCGTGGATGAACTGGCGTCGCAGACCACGGCGCTCATGAGCGGCGAGGAACCCGGCAAGCCCCAGGTGATCGCCAAGCGCATCGCGTTCAACTGCGTGCCGCAGATCGACAAGTTCATGGACAACGGCTACACGAAAGAAGAGATGAAGATGGTCTGGGAGACCCGCAAAATCCTCGGTGACCCCGCGATCCTCGTGAATGCGACAGCCGTGCGAGTGCCGGTGTTCTTCGGCCACTCGGAAGCCGTGCACATCGAAACCCGGGAAAAGATCACGGCCGAGGCGGCCCGCGCCTTGTTGCGAAAAGCCCCAGGGATCGAGGTGTTAGACGAGCGCCGGCCGGGTGGTTACCCCACGGCAGCCACTGAAGCCGCGAACCGGGACACGGTTTATGTCGGACGCATTAGGGAAGATATAAGTCACGAACGCGGACTTAACTTATGGATCGTCTCAGACAACATCAGGAAGGGTGCTGCCACGAACAGCGTCCAGATAGCCGAGATTTTGGTGCGAGAGCATATTTAAGTTATATTGCGGGCGGTTGCATGCTTACGCCGGAAGTTTCGGCTTTAAGCTTATGTTTCGATAAAGAAATCTCATAGCCGACGGTGGATGTGGAGACGCGAATGAAGCGTATGGGTCTCGCCAGGGGTTTACTGGCGTTCTTGTTGTTGCCCGGTATCTCCCTTGCACTGGGACTTGGTGATGTTCACCTGAACTCGCCCCTCAACGCGCCCCTTGACGCCGAGATCGAGCTCGTCAACGCGACTCCCGAGGATCTGGCCACCCTGGACGCGAAGCTCGCCTCCAAGGAAACCTTTGCCCGGTACGGCCTCGACTGGCCGCCGTTCATGTCCACCGTGACGGTCACGCGTGACCGCACCGCGAGCGGTGCGCAGGTTCTGCGGATCAAATCCCTCGAGACCGTCACCGAGCCGTTCCTCACGCTGCTCATCGAAGCATCCTGGGCGCGCGGTCGCCTGGTGCGCGAATACACCGTTCTCCTCGACCCGCCAGTCTTCGCGCCTAACAGCGTGGCTGCGGCGCCGGTCGCCGCACCCGCCGCGAGCGCCACGGAAAGCACGGGTCAGATTACCCGTCCCACGCCGCAGGAAACACCGAGCGCCGTTCCCGTGGCCGCCGGTGGTGGCGATAGTTATGAAGTGCAGCGTGGCGACAGCCTGTCCGCCATCGCGCGCAGATTGTCCGCGAGCACCGGCGCCGGGACCTCCCAGCTCATGGTGTCTATCTACCGCGGCAACAGCACGGCGTTCGACGGCGACATGAATCGCCTGCGCGCCGGCGCCGTGCTCCGCATTCCGAGCGGCGAGGAAATCGCCGCGATCTCGCCGTCCGAAGCCAACAGCGAAGTGCGCCGCCTTGCCGGTTCTTGGGCCACCTCGTCGGGCAGCTCGGGCGCAGGTCACCTGCGCCTCGTGCCGCCGAGCGATTCGGCTGCGAGCACGGGCACATCCAGCGGCAATTCCGCCGAAACCGAAGCGCTGCGCAATCGCGTCAACGAACTCGAAGGTCAGCTGACCGATTCGAAGCGCATGCTCGAGCTGCGCAATACGGAGCTCGCCGACCTGCAGGCGAAACTCGCAGCGTCGCAGCAGGCGGCCGCCGCGCAACCGGCGCCCACACAGACACCCGTCGAGCAGCCGACCCCGGCGCCCACGACGCCCGAGACCGCCGCAACGGCACCCGAAACCGCGCCAGCCGAGACGGCCACGCCGACGCAGGAACCTGCGCAGACAGCCGCCGAACCGGCACCGACGCCTGCACCTGAAACAACCGCGACCGCGGCGACGCCCGAGTCGACCGACACCGCGAGCGGCGAGCCTTCGATCCTCGATACAGTTCTCGAATACTGGTGGGCCATCGCGGGCCTGCTGGTGCTCATCCTCGCGCTCGTGTTCATGAAGTCGCGCGGCAAGCGCAAGACGGCGGAGTTCGACGACAACCTGGGTCGTCTCGCCGACGTCGGCGAAGATCGCCTGGCGCAGCCGGCGGGTTCGATCTCGGATACCGGACGGATGCGCGCGCCCATGGGCGCGTCGATTCCCGACGACATCCTGGTCGAGGAATCCGGCACGCACCGCGCGTTGCAGGAGACGCAGGATATTCCGCTCGCGCCGACGGTGCGCACGGACGAAACCATCAGCAGCGAAACGGCGGTCAACCTCGATCAGGGCGATCCGCTCGCCGAAGCCGATTTCCACATGGCCTACGGTCTGTACGACCAGGCCGCCGACCTTGTGCGCATCGCGATCCAGCGCGAGCCCGATCGCCGCGATCTCAAGCTCAAGCTCCTCGAAGTGTTCTTCGTGTGGGGCAACAAAGAACAGTTCCTGACCATGGCGCGTGAGCTCGCCGAGTCGCGCGGCGAAGCTGCGCCGGGCGAGTGGGAAAAGATCGTCATCATGGGCAAGCAGATTGCCCCCGAAGACACGATGTTCTCCGACGGCGGGCCCGGTGGCGCCGCGGTCGGCGTCGATCTCAATCTCGATGCCGGCGGTGCCGGACGCGTGGACTTCGATCCGTTCGATGTCAGCGCGCGCATGGATGTGACGGGCGGCGGCAATCCCGAGCCGGTCGATCTCGACCTCAGCAGCGCACTGCGCGATCCGGATGCGACGGGTGAAGGCCTGGCGTTACCAATGGACAAGAGCGGCGCGACCACTCGCGAAATGACCGTCAAGATGACTCCGGCCGGCTCCGAAGCCCCGACCGTCGAACAGCCGGCGCTGCGCCCGCTCGACGAGCCGACGATTCGCGAGAAGGTCGAAGGCGCCATGCGTCGCAAGCTTTCCTCGGATCAGACCGCGGAACTCGCGCTCGACGATCTCGGACTCGAGCTGGGCTCGCTCGAACAGACGGATTCGCAGATAGGACTCAAGCCCCCGGGCGGCATGCCACGCGGACCCGGTGCGGACGCGCCCACGATGGTCGCAGGCCTCGATGAGAATTCCCAGCGCCTGCTCGCGGCGGCCGCCGCGCGCCAGATGGGCAACGGCAGCAGCGTCGAGGATTCACAGCTCACCGAACACGGCGCCAGCGGCACGTGGTTCCTGACCGAGCGCGAGCTCGGCGGCGACGTGGACCTCACGAAGGGCCGATCGATCGACCCGAACTCCACGGCGTCGATGTCCAAGTTCGAAATGCCGGAAGACGGCTACGACATTTCCTCGACGTCGCGGCTGGCCGCGATCGATCGCAGCAATCTCGACTTCCCGGTCGAACCCACGCAGCAGCAGCCGTCGATGGGTCGCGGCGGCAAGGTGGATCTCGATCTCGGCGGCGCGAGCGGCAACTACGATCTGCCGGGCAGCGCCACCGAAGAGCTCGCGGTACCCGATCTCGAACCGGTAACGCTGTCGGAAGTCGGCACCAAGCTCGACCTCGCGCGTGCGTACGTCGACATGGGTGACCCCGATGGCGCGCGCAACATCCTCAACGAAGTGCTGTCCGAAGGCTCCGCCTCGCAGAAGCAGGAAGCACAGCGCTTGTTAGAGTCTCTGCCCGGCTAGCCCGCGCGGGGCGTCAGATTCCTAAATGCCCCGATTCGCGGCCGGACTCGAGTACGACGGGCGCGCGTATTCGGGCTGGCAGTTCCAACCCGGCCTTTCAACCGTGCAGGACGTTCTGCAACGCGCATTGTCGCGCGTCGCGGATGCGCCGGTCGACTGCGTATGCGCGGGACGCACCGATGCCGGCGTGCATGCGCTCGGCCAGGTGGTGCACTTCGACAGCGACGCGGTGCGCAGCGAGCGCGGCTGGCGTCTCGGCGCCAACACCTATCTACCTGGCGACGTGAGCGTCGCCTGGCTGCGCGAAGTGCCCGAGCTTTTCCACGCGCGCTACAGCGCGACGGCGCGCCGCTACCAATACCTCATCCTGAATCGCGATTCGCGTTCCGCGCTGGCGGCGGGGCGCGCCACCTGGGAGCGCCGTCCGCTCGATGCGCCGCGCATGCACGCGTCCGCGCAGGTGCTGCTGGGCGAACATGATTTCAGCGCGTTCCGCGCGATCGAGTGCCAGGCGAAATCTCCCATGCGTTGCGTCACGGAACTGCGGGTGACGCGCACGGCGGAGTGGGTCAGCCTCGAGATCGAGGCCAATGCATTCCTGCATCACATGGTGCGCAATGTCGCCGGGCTGCTGATGGCGGTGGGTCACGGCGAGTCCCCGCCCGAGCGCGTCGCCACGGTGCTCGCGGGCCGCGACCGCAAGGTCAATGCGGCCACGGCGCCACCGGACGGCTTGTATCTTGCGGCCGTGCGATATCCGGCCGAGTTCGGCCTGCCGCGCGGCGCAGCCGGCGGGCAGGGTTCGGAATCGCCGCAATCCGCTATCATCGGCCGCTCGCAAGTTCTGGGGTCGCCGTAAGCCATGTCGTGGTTCGAGAAAATCATGCCCTCGCGGATCAAGACCGAGCGCCGCACGCGTTCGGTTCCGGAGGGGTTGTGGATCAAATGTTCCGCGTGCGATGCCGTGCTGTATCGCGCCGAGCTCGAGCGCAATCTGAACGTATGCCCGAAGTGCAGCCACCACATGCGCATCGGCGCGCGCGAGCGCCTGGCGTTCTTCCTTGATGAGGGTCCGCAGGAAGAACTCGGCGCCGCGGTTTCGCCCGAGGATCCGCTCAAGTTTCGCGATAGCAAACGGTATCGCGATCGACTGGCGGCCGCGCAGAAGGCGACCGGCGAACGTGACGCGATGGTGGTGGTCGCGGGCACGCTCGAGACGCTGCCGATCGTTGCCTGCGCTTTCGAATTCAAGTTCCTCGGCGGATCCATGGGCTCCGTCGTCGGCGAGCGCTTCAAGCGCGGCGTCGACTACTGCATCCAGAATCGTGCGCCGCTGGTGTGTTTCTCCTCGAGTGGCGGTGCGCGCATGCAGGAGGCGTTGTTCTCCCTGTTGCAGATGGCGAAGACCAGCGCCGCGCTTGCGCGCCTGGCACAGGCGCGTCTGCCATTCATCTCGGTGATGACGGACCCGACCACCGGCGGCGTCTCGGCAAGTCTTGCGATGCTCGGTGATCTGAACGTCGCCGAGCCGCGCGCGCTCATCGGCTTTGCCGGCCCGCGCGTCATCCAGCAGACCGTGCGCGAAACCCTGCCGGAAGGGTTCCAGCGCAGCGAATTCCTGCTCGATCACGGCGCGCTCGATCTCATCATCGATCGGCGCGATATGCGCGAGAAGTTGGGCGCGCTCCTGCGACTGCTCATGCGCCAACCGGCGGCTGTCGCTCCCAGCGCGCCCGCCGATTGAAAGAGATGCGCACGCTCGCCGACTGGCTCGAGCGGCAGGAAAAGTCACACCCGAGCGCCATCGATCTGACGTTGAGCCGTGTGCGCGAGGTGGCGCAGCGACTCGATTTGTTGAAGCCTGCGCATCGCGTGGTGACCGTCGCGGGGACCAATGGCAAAGGCTCGACGGTCGCTTATCTCGATGCACTGTTTCGCAGCGGGGGACTGACTTCTGGACGCTTCACCTCGCCGCATCTGCGCCGCTACAACGAACGCATCTGCGTCAATGACGTCGAGGCCACCGACGCCGAGCTGATCGAGTCCTTCGAGCGCATCGAGGCCGTGCGCGGCTCAACCACTCTGACTTTCTTCGAATACAACGCGCTGGCGGCGCTCGATCATTTCCGGCGCCGGGCGGTCGACGTTGCCGTGCTCGAAGTGGGTCTGGGCGGGCGCCTCGACGCGACCAACATCATCGATGCGGACGTTGGCGTCCTCACCTCGATCGGCCTCGATCACGTGGAGTGGTTAGGCACGACACCCGCGGATATCGGCCGTGAGAAGGCTGGGATCTTCCGCCGCAATCGGCCCGCGGTGCTCGGCAGCGCCGACTTGCCGGCTTCCGTGCACGAGGTGATCGCCGCGACCGGCGCGCGCCCCGTCATTGCCGGACGCGACTTTGCGACGCGCGAGCATGCGGGCGGCTGGGACTTCTTCTGCGGGTCGCTGCAGTTGCCCGACCTGCCGCTACCCGCGCTTGCCGGCGTTCACCAGGTGGGGAATGCGGCGATGGCCCTTGCCGCCATTGCCGCGGGCGAGTTCGGCATCGAGCTCACGCGCGAGCGCGTGAGCGCCGCGCTGCGCGCCGTGCGCGTTGACGGTCGATTTCAGATCGTGCCGGGCCCGGTCGAATGGATTCTCGATGTCGCGCACAACGTGCCGGCCGCGCTCGTACTGCGCGAGAATCTGCGCTCGTTGCCCGCGCGCCGCACGATCGCCGTGTGCGGCATTCTCGGCGACAAGGACATTCCGGGCATCGGCGCCGCGCTGCGCGACGACATCCAGGAGTGGATCCTCGTGGCGCTCGACGGCGGACGCGCGCTCAGCACTCAGGAACTCGCGGCGCGGCTGGCGCCGGGCGCCGCTATTGCCGCAATGGCCGGGCAGGCGACGGATGTCGCGAGCGGTTGCCGCCTGGCGCGCGCCGCGGCCGCGCCCGGCGATCGTGTGCTCGTGTTCGGTTCCTTTCTCACCGTAGGACCGGCGCTCGAATTCCTTGGGATATAGTCCGCCCATGGATTCGCGAGCCAAGCAACGATTGACGGGCGCCATCATCCTGGTGGCGCTGTTCGTGCTGCTGGTGCCCGAACTACTGACGGGTCCGCGCGGAAGCACACCGGCGACCGATCCGCCCGCCGACGATGGCTTGCGACGTTACACGATCGATCTCGATGCGCCCGGGGCGAGCGTACAGCCGACGCCAGCACCCGCCAGTCAGCCGGCCGTCGCGTTGCCGCCAGTTGTCGAGAATCCGATGAGCGCTGCGCCGCCAGTGCAGGCCACGCCGCAACCCGTTGCGCAGGTGGCGGTCGCACCCAAGCCGGTGACGCCGTCCGCGGCGACTCCGGCGCCGCGCGCTGTGTCGGCGCCGCCTGCGGCCACGAGCGGCACGTTCGCGGTGCAGCTCGGCACCTTCAAGGAGCGCGACAACGCCGATGGGTTGGTGCGCGACATGACCGCCAAGGGCTTCAATGCGTTCGTGGCGCCGATCACCATCAGCGGGCACGAGCTTTATCGTGTTCGAGTAGGGCCAACCCGGGATAGGGCGGCCGCGGAGGTGCTGGCCGCGCAACTGCGGCGCATCGGCCAGAAAGACAGCAGCGTCGTTCCGATTTCGTGACGGGCGGCAATCCAAAAGCTGCTACCCGGTTGATCCGTTTAGTACAATGCCGCGCCTCCATCGAGGGCGTCGGGGCCAGACTCAACGAATGATCGCAGTCGACTACATCATCCTCGCCATCATCCTTGTTTCCGCCGTCATGGGCCTTGTCCGCGGCCTGCTCCGCGAAGCCATCGCGGTCATCACCTGGTTTCTTGCGATCGTGCTCGCCTGGCTCTTTGCCAGTTCGCTCGAGCCGATGCTGGGCGGTGTACTGGTCGGCTCGCCCCTGCGCATCTGGGCGGCCCGCGCCATTATCTTTGTCGGCATCCTCCTGCTGGGCGGCGCCGTCAGCGTGATACTTGGACATTACGTTCGCGTCTCCATGTTCGCGGGCATGGACAAGTTCCTGGGTTTCGTCTTTGGCCTCGTGCGCGGTGTCGTCATCGTCGGCGCGTTCATGATCGCCATCCAGGCGCTGCGCATGGATGAGGATCCGCGCTGGAAGAACTCCCGCCTGCTGCCTTATGCCGGCGCGATCGCCGATGCGTTGCGCGGCATCGTCGGCGAGAAGCTCGAGCGCCTCGATTTGAACAAGCCCCCTTCAGTTTCCACCTGATTCAAAGGACCCCCACCGAATGTGCGGCATAGCCGGAATCGTCGGAACCAGCGGAGTCAATCAACGGATCTACGACGCGCTGACGGTGCTCCAGCATCGCGGCCAGGACGCCGCGGGCATCGCGACGGTCGCAGACGGCGAACTGTTCGTGCGCAAGGGACCTGGCCTGGTGCGGGATGTCTTCGATCAGCACGACATGCAGGAACTCAAGGGCAACATGGGCATGGGCCATGTGCGCTACCCGACCGCCGGCGGCGACAACGCCGCCGAAGCGCAGCCGTTCTACGTGAACGCGCCGTATGGCATCTGCCTCGCGCACAACGGCAACCTGACGAATGCGCGCGAACTCGGTGAAGTGATCGAACGCGAAGATCGCCGTCACCTGAACACCAGCTCCGATTCCGAAGTGCTGCTCAACGTGCTGGCCTCCGAACTGCAGCGCGTCGGCACGCCGCGCGTCATGCCGGCCGACATCTTCGCCGCGGTCAGCGCGGTCTATCGCCGATGCCGCGGCGGCTACGCCGTGGTCGCGATGGTCATCGGTCATGGATTGCTCGCGTTCCGCGATCCGAACGGCATCCGTCCGCTGGTGCTCGGCCAGCGCGAAACGCCGAAGGGCGCCGAGTGGATGCTCGCCTCCGAAAGCGTCGCGCTCGACATGCTGGGTTTCAAGCTGGTGCGCGACGTGGCGCCGGGCGAAGTGGTCTATATCGACGTGCACGGGCGCCTGCATTCGCAGGTGTGCGTCGCGACGACGCGCCACGCGCCGTGCATTTTCGAGTACGTGTACTTTGCGCGTCCCGATTCATTGATCGACAACATCTCCGTGCACCGCGCGCGCATGCGCATGGGTGAGCGGCTCGCGGAAAAAATCCTGCGCGAACGCGCCGACCATCACATCGACGTGGTCATCCCGATTCCGGACACGAGCCGCACCAGCGCCATGCAGGTCGCGCAGCGCCTGGACGTGAAGTACCGCGAAGGCTTCGTGAAGAATCGCTACGTGGGCCGCACGTTCATCATGCCGGGGCAGGAGCAGCGTTCGAAATCCGTGCGCTCGAAGTTGAACGCCATCGACCTCGAATTCCGCAACAAGAACGTGCTGCTGGTCGACGACTCCATCGTGCGCGGCACGACCTCGGCGCAGATCATCGATCTCGCGCGCGAAGCCGGCGCGAAGAAGGTGTATTTCGCCTCGGCCGCGCCGCCGGTGAAGTTTCCGAACGTGTACGGCATCGACATGCCGGCGGCGAGCGAACTCGTTGCGAGCAACCGCACGGAAGCCGAAGTCGCAAGCGTCATCGGCGCCGACTGGCTGATTTACCAGGACCTCGAGGACCTGATTCATGCCTGCGTACACGATCATTCCAGCATCAAGGAATTCGACACGTCGTGTTTCTCGGGCAACTACGTGACCGGCGATGTCACGCCGGAATATCTCGCACGCCTGCAGACCGAGCGTTCCGATTCGGCCAAGGCGCAGCGCCGCGACGGTGAACGCGGCGGCCTCAAGATCGTCAGGACTTGAGACCGCGGGGCGCGCGCCCCGATCCGCATGCGCGCGCGCCGCATCCTCCTCGAATTGTTCGACGCCGCGCTGCGCGCGGTCGACGGGCGCGAGTGTGTCGCGCGGTTCCTGCGTACCGCGAAATTGCCTGCGCCCATCGAAGTCTTTGCGATTGGCAAGGCGGCGAGCGCGATGGCGCGCGGCGCCATCGATGCGCTCGGCCCCGTCATCGGAAACATCCTCGTCATCACCAAGGATGGTCATGTCGATCCCGAGCTCATGCGGCGGGGCAATGTGACTCTCATCGAGAGCGCCCATCCGGTGCCCGATGAGCGCAGTCTCGCCGCGGGCGCGGAGCTCGTGGCGCGCGTACGGGCGTTGCGCGCGGAGGTCCTGCCGCTGTTCCTGGTTTCCGGCGGAAGTTCGAGCCTCGTCGAGCAATTGAACGATGGGGCGACCCTCGAGGACTTGCGTGCGCTCAATGTGCGGGGCCTCGCCGCCGGCTGGAACATTGCCACGCTCAACGCGGAACGCGCGCGCCTTTCGCAACTCAAGGCGGGTGGAGTGGCGCGGCTGCTCGGGCGCCGACGCGCGCTCGCGCTATTCATCTCGGACGTGCCCGGCGATGACCCGAACGTCATTGGCTCCGGATTGTTAGGCCCAGGATTGTTGGAACCAGAGTCTCACGGAGACGCGATCGAGAGGCATGTCGTGGCGAATGCCGGCGCCGCCGTGCGCGCGGTCGCGGACGCGGCGCACGCCCACGGGCTGACATTCGAGTCGCTCGCGGCGCCGTTTGACGGCGAGGCGGCCGACGTCGCACACCGCTTTGTCGACGTGCTGCGCGCATCTTCCGCGGACGGTGTCGTGTGGGGCGGAGAATCCACGGTGACGTTGCCGGCAATGCACGGGCAGGGCGGGCGCAATACACATCTCGCGCTCGCGGCGGCGCGGCTGCTGCGCGCTGGCGAGCCGCTGCTGATTCTCGCCGCAGGCACCGACGGCACCGATGGACCAACGAGCGATGCGGGCGCGATTGTCGATGCGGGCAGCCTCGAGCGTGCCGAACTCGCGGGGGTCGATGTTGAGCGCGCATTTCTCAAATTCGATTCGGGCCCGGTGCTCGAAGCGGCGGAGGATCTCGTGCACACGGGACCGACGGGAACGAACGTCGGGGATATCCTGATTGGACTCAAACAAACCGCGACCTCGATGGGTGACCATCGGGCGTCGCGCGTGCTCTAATCCCGCCGATGCGCTTGCTGTTGATCGATGACGACCCGCGTTACCGCACGCTGTTGCGTCACCACATTTCCTGCGATTGGCCGGACGTGGATCTCGTCAGTTACAACCCGCGCCTGCGCGGACCGCTGACTCCGGGATTTCTCGCGCAAGGCTATAGCGCGGTACTGCTCGACCACGGCTGGAAGGGTGGCGGTTCCGGCGCGGACTGGCTCAAGGACTTCCACGAGCGCGACGGATTCGCCCCAGTCATCTTTCTCTCCGCCGACGATGAATCGCCCGACGCCGTCGCGGCGCGCGAGGCCGGGGCGTTCGCCGTGATCGGCAAGGCGAAGATCAGGACCACCAAGCTCAACGAAGCCATTCGCCGCGCCGCGGACGAACAAGCCAAGGCGCAGAGCCGCTGGCGCATGTCGGCGGGCGCGAAAATGGCCCAGGATTTCGCCGGCGCGCGCTTGAAGGCATATCGGCGCATCGAGCTCATCGCCAAGGGCTCGGTGTCGGATCTGTTCCTCGCGGAGAGCGCGGATGTGGGCGGCGTCGTCGTGCTCAAGGTAACGCCGGCGATCCGCAAGGAGACCGGCGTCGATCAGTCGATGGAGCGGTTCCTGCAGGAGTTCGAGATCCTGCGCGGCATTCAGCACCCTAACATCGTGCGCATCTATGACCTCGGGGTCACGGACGATCACCTGTTTCTCGCCATGGAACACTTCGGGAAAGGCGATCTGCGCAAGCGCATGTCCGAAGGTCTCACCGCGCGCCAGTCACTCGCGATCGGGCGTGATGTCGCGCAGGCGCTCGATGCGATTCACGAGGTCGGCATCTTTCACCGCGATCTCAAGCCCGGCAACGTGATGCTGCGCGACGACGGCAGCGTTGCCCTGATCGACTTCGGACTTGCCAAACACGTCGCGCTCAAGATGGAAGTCACCGACAAGGGTCTCATCTTCGGCACGCCGCACTACATGAGCCCGGAGCAAGGGCATGGCAAGCCGATCGACGCGCGTAGCGACATCTACAGCCTGGGCGTCATGCTGTTCGAAATGCTCACGGGAAAGAAGCCCTACGACGCCGACAATCACATGGCGGTCCTCGTGCATCACGCGAAGGCGCCGATTCCGAAATTGCCGGAGCGAATCGCCTCATTGCAGCCGCTCATCGACACATTGATGGCGAAGGACGTGGCGGAACGGCCGGGGAATGCGGCCGACGTCGCGCGCCTCATCGATTTCGCGCTGCAAACGCTGGGTCCAACGGAGTCGGTAGCTTGAAGCGCGACGCTGCGGCGGGCGCGAAATCGATTCTGCTTGAGCCTACACCGCAGGTCTGGGTCGATGCCGCGTGCGCGGACCTGCCGACGCTGCTGGTCGATCA
>Ga0137437_1000168_pt1 | contig 17911 bp, 14 predicted proteins | sample EasRivERMGT138_2_FD_102332 | JGI IMG/M metagenome (GOLD analysis project Ga0137437, IMG submission 102332) | Soil microbial communities from meander-bound floodplain in the East River, Colorado, USA - East River MetaG ERMGT138_2 | ecosystem: Environmental > Terrestrial > Soil > Floodplain ...
CGGCGGGAACGGCACGATCAGGCGGATCGGCTTGTTCGGGTATTGCGCCAGCGCGGCGCAAGACAGCAGGGTGGCGAGGCACGCGGCAAGAATTCTGGTCATGGTCTCACTCCGGTTGCACGCCGGCGGCGCGCAGGATGTTGCGGTAGCTCTCCATCTGCTCCTTGACGAAATCCCCCAGGCGCTCGGGCGTGGACGGGCTCAGCACGAAGGCCTGCTTGTCCATCAGGTCCTGCACGTCGGTGCGCGCCATTGCGGCGGCGAACTCCTTGTTGAGGCGCTCCACGACCTCCCTGGGCATCTTCGCCGGGCCGAACAGGCCGGCCCAGGAGGTGACCGAGAACTGGGGCATGCCGGCCTCCGCGATGGTGGGCACTTCCGGCAGCAGGTGGCTGCGCTTGGCGAGCGTGGTGGCGAGCGCCCGCAGCTTGCCGTCGCGCACCTGCGGCACCGAGGTGCTGGACGAAGCGAACAGCAGCTGCACGCGGCCGCCCACCAGGTCGATGATCGCCTGCGGCTCTCCCCGATACGGCACGTGCACCATCTGGATTCCCGCCTGTGCGGCGAAGAACGCGGTGGAGACGATGCCCGTGGTATTGCCGGTGGCGTAGTTGAGCTTGCCCGGATTGGCGCGTGCGTACTGGATCAGCTCGTTCACCGTGCTCGCCGGCACGCTCGGGTGCACCACGATGAAGAAGGTGTAGCGGCCGACGTCGCTGATCGGCGTGAAATCGGCGACCGGATCGTAGGGCGGCACCTTCTTCAGCGCCGGCACGGCGGACATCGGGCTGTTGGTGGCCATCAGCAGCGTGTAGCCGTCTGGCGCGGCGCGCATCACTTCGCCCGCCGCGATCGCGCCATCGGCGCCGGCCTTGTTCTCGACCAGCACCGCCTGGCCGACAGCGTTGGACACCGCGTTGCCCAGGATGCGCGAGATCGTGTCGGTGGCCGAACCCGCCGGGAACGGCACGATGATCTTGATCGGCTTGTTCGGGTACTGCGCCTGCGCGCCAGCGCACAGCGCGCCGAGCGCGAGCGCGGCAACGAAGCTTCTCATGGCAAGACCCTCCTCCGCGGCGATTATAGAATGAGCCCGTCTCCGGGAGGCAAGCATGGACATCGGCATCGTCGGGCTGGGCAGGATGGGCGCCAACATGGCGCGGCGGCTGGCGCGCGGCGGGGTGCGCGTGCTCGCCTACGACCGCGAGCGCGCGGCGCGCGAGGCGCTCGCCGGCGAGGCCGGCGTGGAGTGCGTGGAGGGCCTGGCCGCTTTGTGCGCGCAACTCGAGGGCGAGCGCGTCATTCTGCTGATGCTGCCGGCGGGCGCGCTTACCGAGGACGCGCTGCGCGAGCTGCTGCCGCTCCTTTCCGCCGGCGACACGCTGGTGGACGGCGGCAACGCCTTCTACAAGGATTCCATGCGTCGCGCGATGGACCTCTCGCAGCAGGGACTGCGCTACATCGATGCCGGCGTCTCGGGCGGCGTGCACGGCCTCGAGCACGGCTATTGCCTGATGCTCGGCGGCACGCCCAGATCGATCGAGATCTTCGAGCCCTGCGCGCGCATCCTGGCGCCGGGGCCCGAGCGCGGCTGGCTGCATTGCGGGCCGGCCGGTGCCGGGCACTACGCCAAGATGATCCACAACGGCATCGAGTACGGCATGATGCAGGCGCTCGCCGAAGGCTTCGCGCTGCTCGAGGCGCGCCAGGACTTCGGCTTCGACGCCGGGCGGCTTGCCGAGACCTGGCGCCACGGCAGCGTGATCCGCTCGTGGCTGCTCGACCTGTGTGCGGAAATGCTGCAGCGCGATGACGCACTCGAAGGCGTGGCGCCGGTGGTGGCCGATTCAGGCGAAGGGCGCTGGGCAGCGCTCGAATCCATCGAGCTCGGCGTGCCCGCGCCGGTGCTCACCATGGCGCTGATGGGTCGCTTCTCCAGCCAGGGGCGCTCCGATTACGCGAGGAAGCTCCTCGCCATGATGCGTGCGGGATTCGGCGGGCACGCAGTCACCAAGGCGTGATCGTCATCGTGATGGGCGTGTCGGGGTGCGGCAAGAGCACCGTCGGCGCCCTGCTCGCGCAGACGCTCGGTGCGGAGTTCCTCGACGCGGACGAGTTCCATCCGCCGGAGAACGTCGCCAGAATGGCCGCCGGGGTTCCGCTGACGGACGCGGACCGCAGGCCCTGGCTGGAGCGCCTCAATGCGGAGCTCAAGAAGAGGAAGGACGCGGTGCTCGCCTGCTCAGCGCTGAAGGAGTCGTATCGCGCCATCCTCGCCGCCGGGCTCGACTGCCGCTTCGTTCACCTGCGCGGGCCAATCGAGCTCATCCGCTCGCGCATGGCGCAGCGCCAGCACCGCTACATGCCCGCTTCGCTGCTCGAGAGCCAGTTCGCGGCGCTCGAGCCGCCGCAACATGCGATCGAAGTGGACATCGCGGCGACGCCGCGGGCCTGCGTCGACGCGATCCTCGCCGCGCTGGCGCGCTAGGCCCCGATCAGCCGCATCTGAACGGCGCGCATCACGGCCGCCGCCGCCGAGTGCACCGCGAGCTTGCGGTAGCTGTTCTTGATGTGGCTGGTAACCGTGTTCACCGACACGCCCAGCCGAGCGCCGATCTCGAAGTAGCTGCAGCCCTGCGCCAGCAGGCGCAGAACGTCCACCTCGCGCCCCGTGAGGCGCTGCGCCTCGCCGTTCGCCGCCGCCGGCCCGGCGAACAGGTCCAGCCGCAGGACCTGCACCACCGGCCGGACGGCGAGCGCCCAGGCGAGGTCCGCGCCGCCGGACTGCAGACGCTCGGCGACGCGGATGCGCGGGATCCCGGACAGTGCCTCGCGGAAGCAGTCGAGCTTGTCGCCGTCGTCCGCGAGGACTGTCAGGCAGGATTGCTTGTCGGGACCGGACATGGCTGCCGCCTCAGCCACCAATGTGCGCTTGGTATTTCGCGCCGTTGGACATTGTGCAGGTACCGGCGCCCTGGCGCGGGTTGCTCATCTGGTACTCGCAGCTCATATAGGCGCCGCTCGGGCTGAAGGCGCTTGCCACGCCCTTGCGCGCATCGCCGTCCACGCGAGTCGCCTCGCCCGTGAGTACCTCGCCCTTGTAGTTGAGCTGGAAGCGCCCCTTGCCCGTCATCATGTTGACCACCGTGCCGGTAAGGACCCCGGTCTGGGTAGCCACTTCGTTGGCCGGGTACAGGCGCACGTTGAGCGCGACCGCGCCGGGCCCGGTGGGCGGCGCCACGGCATTCGGCGGCACGCCGACCGGGTAGATCGGGAAGGGCTTGCCCTCCTGGTCGTACGGCAGCACGTAGCAGCCCTGCAGCGTCACCGCGCAAGCCGCCAGCGCGGCGGCGATCTTGATGTTGCGTTTCATGGTCATCTCCTTGGTCAATCCAGGGCCCCTGCCCCGGTGAGTCCATCATCGGGGCCGGGGGGTTGCACCCCACTCACGGGTGACTTACAGATGGGTTACAGGGCTGGGGCGGTAGTACAGTGTCGGCGCAGCCAGCCCATGACCGACCCCAGCTTCCCCGACGCCCTGCCGGCCCAGCATCGGCTGCACTGGTACATGCTCGAGCGGGTGCTCGGCCAGGGAGGGTTCGGCATCACCTACCTGGCGCGCGACACCAACCTCGACCAGCAGGTGGCCATCAAGGAGTACCTGCCAGTGGACGTAGCGTCCCGCCGCCCGGACGCCTCGGTGCGCTCGCGCACCGAGGAGCAAAGCGAGCGCTACCGCTGGGGCCTGGACCGCTTCATCCGCGAGGCGCGCACGCTGGCCCGCTTCGACCACCCGAACATCGTGCGTGTGGCTTCGGTGTTCGAGCACAACAACACCGCGTACATGGTGATGCGCTTCGAGGAGGGCGAGAACCTCGCCGCGCTCCTCGAGCGGCGCCGCACGCTGCCCGAGGACGAGCTGATGCGCATCGTCCTGCCGATCCTCAACGGCCTGGAGCTGGTGCACAACGCGGGCTTCATCCACCGCGACATCAAGCCGGACAACATCCACATCCGCGCCGACGGCTCGCCGGTGCTGCTCGACTTCGGCTCGGCGCGGCACTCGATGGGGCATGCGCGCACCGTCACCATCCTGGTGGCGCCAGGCTATGCGCCTTTCGAGCAGTACTACTCGAGCGGCGAGAACCAGGGCCCGTGGACCGACCTCTACAGCCTGGGCGCCACATGCTACCGCGCCATCTCGGGCATCGTGCCGATGGACGCGATCTCGCGCAGCAAGGGCATCCTCGGCAGCACGCGCGAGATCCTGGTGCCCGCGGTCACCATCGGCAGCGGACGCTATTCGGCGGGGCTGCTAAAGGCGATCGACCACGCGCTCACCTTCTCGGAGAAGGAGCGGCCGCAGAGCATCGCGGAATGGAGGCGGGAACTCGCGGGCGGAGGCATGCCCGCGGCGCGCGCGGCGCCCGCGACCATGTCGGTGACGCCGGCGACGGCGCCGGAGCCCCTCGCCGCCAAACCTACGCCGACCCCGGCGCCCTCGATCCGCGGACCGGTGATCTGGGCGTCACTGGGCGCACTCGTGGCGGCCGTTGTGGTGGTCGCGGTCGTGTTCTGGCTGCTACCCAAGCAACAGACCGGACCGAGCAAGGTTCTGCCCGAACCACTCGTGGCCGCTGAAACCGAGCGACGCGAGCTGGAAGTGCTGCGGCAGGAGAAGATGGACGCCACGGCGCAGCGCCAACGCGACGAGCAGCAGAAGCGCGAGGCCGACCGCCTGGCGAAAGCGGAGCAGGAGAAAAAGCTCGCGGACGAGCGAACGCGCCTCGAGATGGAAGCGCAGAAGAAGGCCGACGCGGCGAAAGCGCTGCGCGAGGCGGAGGCGAAGAAGAAGGCCGACGCAGCCCGCGCCGAGGCGCGCAGGAAAGAAGAAGCCGAGAGAATCGCAGCGGAACGCAAGCGCCTGGAAGAGGCGCGTCCTGTGGTCGCGGTCGCGCCTCCCGCGCCGCCCCCGGCGCCGGCGCCGGCGCCCGCGAAGGCAGCCGAGCCTGACCTGATCAAGCAAGCCGAGGAGGCGAGCAAGCGCGGCAACGATGCCGAGAGCGCGGCGCTCTACCGCAAGGCAGCCAACGAGGGCATTGTGGAGGCCCAATATCGGCTCGGCGAAATTTATGCCGCTGGACGTGGCGTCAACCAGAGCAATTTCCAGGCGTATGTCTGGTTCAGCCTCGCCGCGGGTGCCGGCCATGGCGGCGCCAAGACCCGCCGCGACCAGGTGGTCACCAGCCTGCAGCCGGCGGAGATCCAGCAGGCGGACCGGGTGATCCGCGAGCGCCTGAAGGCGGCCGTCCAGCGCAAGGGTTAGTATCCCGGAACGGGCGGCGTGTGCTCGGGGGAGCGGGGATGCGGGCAGGGCGCGGAATCGCGAGTTGGCAAACGGGCTTGTGCGCGCTGCTGGCCTTGCTCCTGCAGGGCTGCGCTCCGGCGCCGGAGCGCGTCCGCCCTGCGATCGAGGAGGTCAACCAGGAATTCAAGACGCAGTACGAACGCATCCTGGCCGAGAAGGGCACCCGAGCGTTCAATGTGCGGCCTGCAGATGCGTTCATGGGAACGCGCACCGCGCTTTTCCGCCTCGGCATGCGGCTCGAGGGGCAGGACCCTGATCTGGGCTACATGAGCGTTGCGGCGCCAGCGCCGACGCCGCTCACCCTGGATGAGTGGAAGGCCGTCGCGCAGGCCGACCTGCCGATGATGCAGCAGATCGCGGTCCGCCATATCGGCCTGCCCGCCTATCTGATCACGTTCGAACCCGAGGGCCTCGAGATCGTCATCAACGCCACGGTGCTGCCGGCGCCCGGCGGCAGCGAGATCTCGCTCACCGCGCGCATGCGGCAAGTGAAGCCACCGCCCTCAGGCATGCCGCGGCGAGAGTACGCCCCGCCCACTGGCGTGCACAAGGCACTGGACAAGATCTGGGCCCAGATCGAGCGCGAGCTCGGCGTCAAGGGCCGCTCGCCTTGAGCCCGGCGTAGACCGCCTGCGTCTCCGGTGAAGGCGCCGCCTTCAGTCGCGCCTGCAGCAGTGTGCGCAGCCGCTCGTAGGCGGCACGCGCCTCCACCAGATCGCCCGCGCGCTGGTAGCTCAGCATCAGGTTGCGGTAGGGCGCCTCGAACAGCGGATCGGCCTCGATGAGGCGCAGGTAGCAGTCGGCGGCGGCCTCCGGCTGCCTGGCGTCTTCCCAGCGCCGCGCAAGGCGCGCCAGGCAGCGCAGCAGCCGCATGCGAAGCTGCTCGCGGCAGGCGATGTAGCTCGGCTGTTCGGATTCGTCGGGCAGGAACGGGCCGCGGTAGAGCGCGAGCGCCTCGTCGGAGAGCGCGCGCAGCCCCGCCTCCGCCGGCGCGCCCGCGGGCGCGCGCAGCGCCTCTTCGAGCGCCGCGCAGGCCTGCTCGAGCGCCCAGGCATCCACCCACACCAGCGCGGGATTCAGGCTCAGGCGCGCATCGCGCAGCAGCACCGCGTCGTCTTCGCCGAGGAGCCTGCGCAGCCGGTGCAGCGTCGCGGTGAACGACTTGTGCGCGTAGTCCGCGTCCACGTGCGGCCAGAGCGCGTCGGCGATCTGGTCGGCGCGCACATCCTGCCCGCCGTGCGCGAGGAGCACCTTGAGCAGCTCCAGCGGCCGGCCCGGGCCCTTGCCCGAGAACTCCACCGGCGCGGACTCGCGCAGCAGCTCGAAACGCCCCAGGGCGCGCACGCGGAACGGCCAAGGCCAGCCCGCAAGGCGCAGCGGCGCGACGCGGGGCGCAAGGCGCCGGGCGCGCACCAGCGTGCGCGCGTAGTCGGCCTCGACGCCATGGCGCAGCGCGAGCGCGCACAGGTCCGCCATCGCCTGCGAACGCCACCAGGGCGCGTGGTGGTAGCCGTGCTCGCGGCCGAGCAGGAACGCGCCGCGCAGCGCATCGAGTGCCGCCGCCTCCTCGCCCGCCTCGAGCGCGCCGCCCGCCGCCGCGAGTCCGGCGCAGTAGCGCAGCAGGTCGCTGCGCGAGCGTTCGGCGAGGTCGGCCGCAGAGCGCAACTGCGCCTCGCGCCCCCGGCGGTCGCCTTCGTCCCCGAGCGTCTGCGCGAGCGCGATGCGCGCGAGGCACTCGAGCCAGGGCATGCCGGTCTCGACGGCGAGCGCGAGCGCGGCCTTCGCTTCGCGCCGGGCGGCCGCACCGTCGCCATCGAGCAGCGCCAGCCAGCCGCGCAGGTAATGCAGGAGCGCCCGGTCGCCGCGGCGCAGCCGCGCGGCGGCGCCCTCGATGCTCTGCAGCTCCAGGCGCGCTGCGTCGCGCTCGCCGGCGCCGAGCGCCGCGGCCGCGCCCACCATGCGCAGCCACGCGTCCCAGCCGTGCAACCCTTCGCTCTCCGCGGCCTGCAGGCCCGCCTGCACCGAATCTCGCGCCGCCGCGTGCTCGCCCGCCAGCAGCGCGTGCAGCGCGCCGACCAGCGCCAGCGCTACGCGCTCGCGCGGTGCCTGCCGCTGGGCCTCCAGGCCCTCGAGCGCGGTGCGCCCGGCCACCAGGTCGCCGCGGAGCAGCGCCGCCGCCGCGCGCACCAGCCGATCGCCGCTACGCGCGAGCCAGCCTTCGAGGGCCGCGCTGCCAGGATCGCGCAGCAGCAGTGCATGCGCCAGAGTCGCCGCGGTCGCGGCGTCGGGCGCCGGGTTCGCCAGCGCCTCGCACCAGCGATCGAGCGGCGCCAGGTCGTCGAACTCGGCGAGCAGGGCGTCGATCGCGCCGCAGGCGCTGCGCGCCATGCCGCGCGCGTCGCTTGCCGCCTTGAAGCCCTCATGGGCCTGCTCGTAGGCGCGCAGCGCGGCGCGCGGGCTGGCATGCGCGCGGCACAATCCAGCCGCGAACAGCAGCCGCGGGTCGCGCTGCAGGTATTCGGCGGGCAGCAGATCGAGCCAGGCCTCCACCGTCGCGCTGCGGCCCTGCGCCAGCATGGCCGGCGCCTCCTCGGCCGCGAGGCGCGCCACGTCCTGCCAGCTGCGGCTTTCGGCGAGCAGCGCCACCGCGTCTTCCGCCTGGCCCGCGCCGCGCAGCAGCACGGCCGCGCGCTGCAGCCAGGGGCGCGCGAGCGCTTCGGGCATCTCCTGCGCCGCGCGCGCGAGCAGGAAGTCGCGCAGCAGGCCGTGCAGCTGGAACATGCGCCCGGCTTCCGACTGCACCTCGTTCACGAAGTAGCCGTTCAATGCGAGGTTGAGCAGCAGCCGCCCCGCTTTTTCCTCGCCGGTGAGCGCCTGCGCCACCTCGGCGTTCATGCGCGGCAGGCAGGCGATGCCCAGCAGGAAGCGCCGCGTGCGCGCCTCGAAGTTCTCGAAGATCTCGCCCGCCAGGTAATCGAAGATCGCCTGGGGCGCGGCGTCGCCCGGCAGCTCGGCGATGCGCCCGGAGATCTTCTTGTGCTCGAGCATCAGCACCAGGCCCGCGGCCCAGCCCTGCGCGCGCTCGCCGATCTGCGCCAGCGCCTCGCCCTTCAGCTCGTGGCCGCGCTGGCGCGCGACCTCCGCGAGCTCCGCGGGCTCCAGGCGCAGCTCGGCGCCGCCCACGCAAACCATCTCGCCCGTGACGCGCAGGCGCGCGAGCGACGCCGGCGGCTCGTTGCGGCTCGCCACGATGACGCAGCAGTTTTTCGGCACCTGCGCGAGGCCGGCTTCGAGCACCGTGTGCAGCGCGCTTTCGGCGGGAACTGCGTGCAGGTTATCGAGCACCAGCGCGAAGGGCGCGCGCGCGCGTGCGAACAGGCGCCGGAAGAAGCCGCGCGCGAGCGAGGCGAGATCGGTATCCTGCAGCGCGGTGGGCCCGGGGAGCTCGAGCGGGGCGGCGTCGTCGAGCTTGCGCGCCGCGTGGCCGAGATAATGGAAGAAAGTGGCGACGTCGGCGTCGTCCGCGTCCACCTGGTACCAGAGGCACCGGTAGCGGCGCGCCTCGACGTAGCTCGCGGCGAGCGTGGTCTTGCCGGCGCCGGGCGGCCCCGAAATCCAGGCCACGGTGCGCCCGGGGGTTCCGTCCAGGCGCGCGAACAGGCGCTCGCGCGGCACCGCGGAGGCGATCGCCGGGCGGGTGGTCTTTGCGAAAGCGACGCTTTGCGGTTTCAGGTCGGCCAAATCGTCCGCACCCCCTGAAACCATCTTCTCATGCCCGGCACCCATGTTGGCATCGTGGCGCCTTTGCGGCGCCGATGCCACCTACAGATGGCTTACAGCCTGTCGGCATCACTCCGACTTCACTACCCCGACGGTTCTAAGCAGCGTGCAAGGCGGGCACTGTTAGAAACCGGATATTGACACTCCCAAGATGTCTTTTTGCGCGCTTGAGTTCTCGCTATTGTCGACCCAGGAGATTAGCGCGCTTTGCCCCAGGGACGCGGCAACTGGATAGACAAGTTGCGAAGAAGTAGCTGGGTTTCCGCTTAACGGCACGCCAAGTTCGACTGGGAGGCCGTCGATGCGAGTGCCATTCCTCGAGACCCGCGCCGCAAAGATGCCCGCCGGGGGGAAGTTCGGAAATGAGCCGACGGCCCAGGCAACGATGTAATTGCTGCCGGCGAAAGCAACGGAGGAGCTATGATTAGAAAATGTTCCGGTACTGATAGCGATCCCGTCGCTGCTGGCCGTTCCATCGAGCAGGTCCCCGGCCGGTGTTATGCGTCGGCCGAATATTTTCCCATCGGGTGGAGGACTCATATTAGTCATTGGCATGTGGTTCCAAACTACGAGGTAATTCGTCCCGTCGAACGCAATGCCGCCTGGCTCCTGGATGCCCGGCGCAGTCGCTATTGCTATGCCCAGCGGGTCCAAAATGTTTCCGGCTGATGTAACGCGAGTCCCGAACAGATCGGTATCGATACTTGGACCCGAACCGCTCCTGGTATCCCTCCAGATGACCAGATAGTTCGTGCCATCGAAAGCCAATGCGGGAAATACCTGCTCTCCAGGGGCTGTGAAGATCGGAAATTCGCCCAATGCGCCTCCCGCAGGCGTAACTCTTGCCCCATAAATCTCGTATTGCGTGCCATTGGCAAACTTATTCCACACGACAAGATAGCTCGTTCCATCGAATGCAACCGCGGGATGGAAATTGCTGCCAGCAGTGGAGATCGGAAAACCTCCTGCCGCGTCCAGTACGACACCTCCCGGGGTGACCCTGATGCCGTAGATCTGGCCGTTACGCCACAGCACCACCAAATAATTGATGCCGTCGAACGCGACGGCAGGGCCTACGGGGCAACTCTCATTGGAAATAGGGAAAGTGTTCAGGACTTGACCGCTTCCAGATAGCGCCACGCCAAAAAGTCCCACGGTCGGGCCGAGATCACGGCAGGACACGAGCAGAAAATTCGTGCCGTCCGATGCAATGCCGCTCTTGCCTGGCCTTGTCGTGTCCGAGTTAGGCACCGCGACCGCGCCAGCTACCTGGGTCACCGGGCCCACGAGCATGGTCGGAATGCTGGTAGCGCTCTTGGGATCGCCGCCACCCTGGTACTCGGCAAGATTGTTGAAGCCGTCGCCGTCGTCGTCGTTCAGCGCATCCGCCAGATTCGGATTCAATCCGACGGCAGTTTCCCAACTATTGTGCATGCCATCGCCGTCGCTATCCCTCAGGTCAGCGCCAATCGGGCCCGCGAGGTCGGTCCATTTCAATGTCGCGGTGTGCTCAAAGCCGCCAATGCTGTCGATATCCAGCTCCAGCCTCGCAAGCACTGGGGAAAGCGCCGTCACCCGGATGCTGCGATTGCTGCTCCCGGTCAGAAGGATCTGGCCGCTCCCCGGGAAAGCCTGCGTCAAGGTACCGAATCTGACCGGCGCGAGCGTCGTGACGTCGACGTATCCGTGAACCTGATCGAAAACCCGTCCGCTCATGGTCGCGGTGAAAGACGTCGGGCTGAACATATTGTCGTAGACGTTCACGACGACGAGATTCTCCGTTTTTGACATCCCGGCGGTACTGTTGTTCTGGGAGACGAAGTTCCCCGTGACAGTTTCCGTATTTGTCCCGAAATTCAATTGCAAACGCAGAGATCCGCCTGCATCGACATTGACGCCAGGTCCACGAATCGTCAATCTTGCGAAACTCAGGGTAGAGTCCTCTGGAATGCCCTGGGGGAGGGCAAAACTGAAGGCGTCCACGCGCATCGTCGCCTGACCGTTCAACGTAACACCGTCTACCAGGCAGTTACTGAAGGTGATCGTCAGTGTGCCGGTGAAATTCACGTCGCTGAGTGTCCCGGACGTGCGTGTCGAACCCATGCCGTTGTCGCAGGGCTCGGTATGCTCAATCTGCGCCGCAGGCGCTACTCGCTGAGCATCGCTCATCCGCAGGACGGTGCCACGGAATCCCCGGTTGAGGCGCAGAGCGAGATCCATCACCCCACTGCCCCGATTCTTCGTGGCGTCGCTGCTCTCCACCGAGATGCCCAGGATGGTCGAGGCAGTTTCGTCGCTGCCAACGACACCGGCGGCAAGTTTGGAAGCGTTTGCCGCCGTAACGACGGCCGGATTGGTATTGCCGGCGTAAACGACGGGGGATGTGCCGTCACCGCCACCGCCGCCCCCTCCTCCCCCGCAGGCAACCAACAGTAACAGCACAACAAGCGAAGACGGTTTGCCCGCAATTCCCATCCGGCAAGTCCGTACGGCAGTACGTTCTTTGAGCGTCATGATTGCACCCCCGCGGCGAAGTTCTTCGAGACGGTAGCCTGACTCTCGCAAACACAGTCGGACGTCTTTTCTTTACCCCAGCCGATCGACGAAGTCTTGATCGGCGTCAAACCAGATGCCGAGAATTGGCTTTCGCGCCCCCGGGAAGCATTCTGCCCAAAGCAGCGGTCAATGGGAATCCCATGGGTGTGTTGTGTGGCCCTCTTCGCAGCCGCCTCAGGACGCACTCAGTCGCCCGCCGCGACTCCCTCGCGCCGCGGATCCGCCGCGCCGCGCCAGCCACCAGGGATTCTTTCGATGCCGTGCAGGCCGCTGGTGAGGGGCGTGTAGTTCAGCACGTGCCCGCGCTCGGCGAGCGCATCGCCCAGATCTTCATAGCCCGTGCCGCGCTCGAGGAAAGTCGGGCCGTTGGTGCTGCCGAAGTTGGGCAACGAGATCGCCGCCTGGATGTCCATGCCCCAGTCGAGGGTCGCCACCAGCGTCTTTGCCAGGTAGTTGATGATGGGCAGCCCGCCGGGGGAGCCGACCAGCATTTTCAGGCTGCCGTCCCTCTCGAATACGAACGTCGGCGACATCGAACTGCGCGGCCGCTTGCCGGGCTCGACGCGGTTCACTGCCGGCCGCCCGGCGATGCTCGGCACGAAGCCGAAATCGGTGAGCTGGTTGTTGAGGAGGAAGCCGCGCACCAGGATGCGGCTGCCGAAAGCGTGCTCGATGGTGCTGGTCATCGCCACCGCGTCGCCCGCGGCGTCCACGACGGACAAGTGGCTGGTGCCAGCGGCCTCGGCATCGAGCTCACCTGGCAAAGCGAAGATCATCGAGCGCTCGCCGATCAGCTTCGCGCGCGCGTCGAGATACTTTGCATCGAGCAACTGCGCCACCGGCTGACGCACGAAGGCCGGGTCGGCGACGTAGCGCAGCCGATCGGCGTACGCGAGCCGCGCAGCCTCGCTGAACAGGTGCACGGCCTCGGCGGACTCGGGCTTGGCAGCAGCAAATCCGGAGCGTTCCAGCAGACCGAGGATCTGCAGGATGCCGATGCCGCCCGAGCTCGGCGGCCCCATGCCGCACAGCCGGTAGGCACGATAGCCGCCGCACACCGGCTCGCGCCTTTCCACCCGGTAGCTGGCGAGGTCCGCCAGCGTCATGTCGCCCGGGCGCGCGTGCGTGCGCACCGCGCGCACGATGTCCGCGGCGATCGGGCCAAGGTAGAACGCGTCGGCGCCCTTCGTCGCCAGCGTCCTGAGCGACGCCGCGTAGTCCTGGTTGACAACGCGAGGTCCCGAGTAAAACAGCACGCGCGCCGCCGGATCCTCGCCCAGCAGTTGCTCGCGCTCCAGCAGCCGCGAGAGGCGCCGGGTCTTGGCAAAGCCGGCCTCGGCGAGCCGGATCGCAGGCTCGAACAGGCGCGCCCAGGGCAGCCTGCCGTGCTCGCGGTGCAGGCGCTCCAGCAGCGCCGGCACGCCCGGCACGCCGACCGCGCGCCCGCTCGCCACCGCCAACATGAACTCCTCGGGGTTGCCGCGCCGATCGAGGAATCGGTCGGGCTGCGCCGCGGCAGGCGCGCTCTCGCGGCCATCGTAGCTGCGCACGCGCTTTTCTCTTTCCGACCAATGCAGGACGAAGGCGCCGCCGCCCAGGCCCGAGGATTGGGGCTCGGTGAGGCCCAGCACCAGTTGCACCGCAATCGCGGCATCGGCCGCGCTGCCGCCCGCGCGCAGGATCTCGAGCCCCGCCGCGACCGCCTGCGGGTCCGCCGCCGCGACCATGAAGCGCTGTGCAACGACCGCTTGCTTCTCCACACGGCCGGTGTCGATCTCCGGCCCGAGCAGCTGCGCCGCGGCAGCGCCGCAGAAAACAAAAAGGGCAGCCGCGGCTGCCCTCTTCATGGAACGTGCGAGCGCGTTCACACCATCAAGGGTACGACGAGCAGCGCCACGATGTTGATGATCTTGATCAGCGGGTTCACCGCCGGGCCCGCCGTGTCCTTGTAGGGATCGCCCACCGTATCGCCGGTGACCGCCGCCTTGTGCGCCTCGGACCCTTTGCCGCCGTAGTGGCCGTCCTCGATGTACTTCTTGGCGTTGTCCCATGCGCCGCCGCCCGTGCACATGGAGATGGCGACGAACAGTCCCGTGACGATGGTGCCCATCAGCACGCCGCCCAGCGCCTGCGGCCCGAGCAGCAGGCCGACCAGGATCGGCACCAGCACCGGCAGCAGCGACGGGATCATCATTTCCCTGATCGCCGCGCGCGTAAGCATGTCCACTGCCACGCCGTACTCGGGCTTGGCCGTGCCTGCCATGATGCCCGGGATCTCCTTGAACTGGCGGCGCACTTCCACCACCACCGCGCCGGCCGCGCGGCCCACGGCTTCCATCGCCATGGCGCCGAAGAGATAGGGCACCAGGCCGCCGATGATCAGGCCGACGATCACCATGGGGTTCGACAAATCGAAGGACACCGACTTGCCGGCGGCCTCGAGCGCGTGCGTGTAGTCGGCGAACAGCACCAGCGCGGCGAGGCCCGCCGAGCCGATGGCGTAGCCCTTGGTCACCGCCTTGGTGGTGTTGCCCACTGCGTCCAGCGGATCGGTGATCTCGCGCACCGAGTCCGGCAGGTCGGCCATCTGCGCGATGCCACCGGCGTTGTCGGTGATCGGCCCGTAGGCGTCCAGCGCGACGATGATGCCGGCCATCGAGAGCATCGAAGTGGCGGCGATGGCAATGCCGTACAGGCCCGCCAGCGCGTACGAGGCGAGGATCGCGATGCACACCGCGAGCACCGGCCAGGTGGTGGACTTCATGGAAACGCCCAGGCCGGCGATGATGTTGGTGCCGTGGCCGGTGGTCGAGGCCTGCGCCACGTGCTGCACCGGCTTGTACTGCGTGCCGGTGTAGTACTCGGTGATCCACACCAGGAACCCGGTCAGCGCCATGCCGACCACCGCGGTGCCGTACAGGTGCCAGACGGTGATCATCTTCTTGACGCCGTTGATCTCGAACGGGACTTCCCTCACCACCTTGCCCATCACCACTTCGGTGATCGGCCAGAACGCGATGAGCGCGATGCCGCCGGCGACCGCGAGTCCCTTGTACAGCGCGGGCATGACGTTCTTCTCGCCCGGCTTGGCCTTCACGAACCAGGTGCCGACGATCGAGGCGATGATGGCGAAACCGCCGATCACCAGCGGGTACAGGACCGGGTAGACCGCCAGAGCCGGGTAGGACTTCATCATCAGCGCGCCGAGCAGCATGGTGGCAACGATGGTCACGGCGTAAGTCTCGAACAGGTCGGCAGCCATGCCGGCGCAGTCGCCGACGTTGTCGCCCACGTTGTCGGCGATCACTGCGGGATTGCGCGGATCGTCTTCCGGGATGCCGGCCTCCACTTTGCCCACCAGGTCCGCGCCAACGTCCGCGCCCTTGGTGAAGATGCCCCCGCCGAGACGCGCGAAGATGGAGATGAGGGAGCCGCCGAAGCCGAAGCCCACCAGCGGCTGCACGATGTGCACCAGGTCGGACTTGGTCAGGTCGTTGGCGTAGAGCAGCGCGAAGAATCCCGCGACGCCGAGCAGGCCGAGGCCCACCACCAGCAGGCCGGTGATGGCGCCGCCCGTGAAGGCCACCTGCAGCGCGTCGTTCAGGCCTATGCGCGCGGCTTCCGCGGTGCGCACGTTGGCGCGCACCGAGATGTTCATGCCGATGATGCCGCAGGCGCCGGAAAGCAACGCGCCGAGCAGGAATCCCCAGGCAGTGGTCCAGCCCAGCTGCGGGATGAAACCGATCAGCAGGAACAGCACCGAGCCGACCATGGCGATGGTCTTGTACTGGCGCCACAGGTAGGCGACCGCACCCTCGCGGATCGCGGCCGCGATCTCGCGCATGCGCTCGTTGCCGTCGGGCAGCTGCAGGATGCGCGTGCTCTGCCAGATGCCGTAGACGATCGCCAGGACCGCGCAAGCGAGCGCGAAAGTGAGTCCGCCAACCATGTTTGTTCTCCCCGGAAAGGGCGCGATTTTATCAGGCTAGCCGAGGGCGGCGAAAGCCCTGGCGCGGATTTCTTCGACGCCGCCCAGTCCCGCGATGCGGTGGTAACGCGGCGCGTGCGCGTCGCCCGCTGCCGCCCAGCGCGTGTAGTACTCCACCAGGGGCCGGGTCTGCCTGCGGTACACCTCGAGGCGCTTGCGCACCGTCTCCTCCCGGTCGTCGTCGCGCTGGATCAACGGCTCGCCGGTGACGTCGTCTTTGCCAGCGACCTGCGGCGGATTGAACGTCACGTGGTAGCTCCGCCCCGAGGCCGGGTGCACGCGCCGCCCGCTCATGCGCAGCACGATCTCCGCTTCGGGCACGTCGATCTCGAGGACGTGGTCGATCCTCACCGCGGCCGCCTTCATCGCCTCCGCCTGCGGAATCGTGCGTGGGAATCCGTCGAACAGGTAACCCCTGGCGCAGTCGGGCTCCTGCAGCCGCGCCTGCACCAGCCCGATGATGACGTCGTCGGAAACCAGCCGGCCCGCGTCCATCACCTTCCTCGCCTCCAGGCCGATCGGCGTGCCTTTCTGCGCCGCGGCGCGCAGCATGTCGCCGGTGGAGATCTGCGCAATGCCGTATTCTTCCTTGATGAATGCCGCCTGGGTGCCCTTGCCCGCCCCCGGCGGTCCGAGAAGGATGAGCCTCATCGCAGCAGTTTTAGCACAGCTTGCAGGTCGGCCGGGGTATCCACGCCCGGAGGAATCGCCCCTTCCTCGATGACGGTGGCGATGCAGTAGCCGTGCCACAGCACGCGCAGCTGCTCGAGCTGCTCCGCGACTTCGAGGGGTGACGGGGCGAGCAAGGCGTAGCACTTGAGGAAGCCGACGCGATAGGCGTAGATGCCGACGTGGCGCAGCGCTTGCGGCGCGCCACTGCGGGGATGGGGAATGGCGGCGCGGCTGAAATACAGCGCTTCGCCTTTCGCGTTGAGCACGGCCTTTACCACGTTGGGGCTGGCGAACTCGGCCGCGTCGTGGATCGGGTGGCAGGCAGTGGCGACGCTCGCCTGCGGGTTGCGCTCCAGCGTCGCGGCGACCTTCGCGATCAACTGCGGCGCGATGAGCGGCTCGTCGCCTTGCACGTTGACGACGATCGCTTCGTCGGCGAGGCCGAGCTGCGCCGCGGCCTCGGCGATGCGCTCGGTGCCGGAGGCGTGCTCGGCGCGCGTCATGCGCGCCTCGAAGCCGTGCTGGCGCACCGCCTGCGCAATACGCTGGTCGTCGGTGGCCACGCACACCGGATCGGCGCCGCTGTCGCGCGCGCGCTCGCACACGCGCACCACCATCGGCTTGCCGCCGAGATCGGCGAGCGGCTTGCCGGGAAAGCGGGTGGAGGCGTAGCGCGCCGGGACGATTGCCGCGAACCGCGCCATAGGAGGCCAAGCGCCAGGGCGCCTAGCCCGCCACCTCTTCCGCGGGATCGAGCTTGCGCGCGTCGTCCTCGAGCATCACGGGAATGCCGTCCTTGATCGGGTAGGCGAGGCGATCCGCCTTGCACACGAGTTCGGCGGCGTCCTTGCGATAGACCAGCGGCCCCTTGCACAGCGGGCACACCAGGATTTCATGCAGCCTTGGATCGATTGCGGAGCTCACCCAGCCTCCCCAGCAGCCAGTTGTCGAACGCAGGTTCCGGAACCGCGCGCACCGGCAGGATCCAGTGCTGCGGCTTGGCGTAGCGCTTGCATTTTACCGCGTCCTTCTCGGTCATCAGCACCGGCGCCTCGTCGCCGAACTCGAGGTCCCCGGCGCGGAACGGGTGGTGGTCCGGGAATGGGTGCGGCACCACCTGCACGCCGAGCTTGCCCAGGTGCAGGAAGAAGCGGTTCGGGTCGCCGATGCCGGCCACCGCGTGCACGCGCTGCCCGGCAAAGGCGCCCAGCGGCCGGCGCTCGCGCGCGTCGGTGGCGCGGTGCAACTCGTCCCCCGCGAGCTGCATGGCGTAACCTTTCACCGCGTCCGTGCCGTGGGCGAGCACCGCGTCCACGCTCCACAAGCGCGTGCGCGGCTCGCGCAGCGGCCCGGCGGGCAGCATGAAGCCGTTGCCGAACACCCGCGCGTCGACCACCGCGATCTCGAGGTCGCGCCGCAAGGCATAGTGCTGCAGGCCGTCGTCCAGGATCACCACATCGCAGTCCGGGTGCTCGTGGCGCAGCGCGGCGATCACCGCCGCGCGGTCCGCGCCGACCCAGACGGGGCAGCCGCTGCGCCGCGCCATC
>Ga0137437_1000170_pt1 | contig 17897 bp, 17 predicted proteins | sample EasRivERMGT138_2_FD_102332 | JGI IMG/M metagenome (GOLD analysis project Ga0137437, IMG submission 102332) | Soil microbial communities from meander-bound floodplain in the East River, Colorado, USA - East River MetaG ERMGT138_2 | ecosystem: Environmental > Terrestrial > Soil > Floodplain ...
GGCGTAGTCGAACACCACCATGCCCTGCATGCGCGCGCGGTTGACCAGCAGCGACAGGTAATTGCTCGGGCCCTTCACCGGGGCGGTGTTGTTGTACTGCGAGATCGCGCCGCAGATGACGATTCGCGCACCGCGGTTGATGCGCGTGAGCACGCTGTCGAGGATCTCGCCGCCTACGTTGTCGAAGTAGACGTCCACGCCCTTCGGGCAATGCTGCTTCAGCCCGTCCTTGACGTCGCCGCCCTTGTAATCGATGCAGGCGTCGTAGTGCAGCTCGTTCACCACGAAGTCGCACTTCGATTTTCCGCCCGCGATACCCACCGCACGGCAGCCCTTGATCTTCGCCACCTGCCCTACGGACTGGCCGACCGCGCCGGCGGCGCCGGAGACCACCACTGTCTCACCGGCCTTCGGCTGGCCGACTTCGAGCAGGCCGAAATAGCCCGTCATGCCGGGCATGCCGAGCACGTTCAGCCACTGCGGCAAGGTGCCGAGGCGCAGGTCGATCTTCTTCAGGGTCCTCGCGTCCGCCAGGCAGTATTCCTGCACGCCGAAAGTACCGCTGACGTGATCGCCCAAAGCGAACTCCGGGTTCTTCGAAGCGATGACCTTGCCGACCCCGCCGGCGCGCATGACCTCGCCGATGCCCACGGGCGGAATGTAGCTCCTGCCCTCGTTCATCCAGCCGCGCATCGCCGGATCGAGCGAAAGCTGCAGCACCTTGACCAGCACCTGGCCGTCGGCGGGCTGCGCCACATCCTCCGCGGTGAAGTGCCAATCGCTCTTCTTCGGCAGCCCCACCGGGCGCGCAGCGAGGCGGAACTGGCGGTTGACCGTAGGGTGGGCCATCGGCCCGCTGAGGTGGGCCATCGGCCCACCCTACCCGAGGTGCTTGCGGAAGAATTCGACGGTGCGCTGGCGCGCGAGCCTGGCGCTCTCCGCGTGGTAAGAACCCCGCTGGTCGCAGTTGAAGCCGTGGCCGGCACCCGGATAGAAATGCGCTGTGATCTCCGGATGCGCCTTGGCGATGGCCTTGGTTTGCTCCAGCGTCGGCGACTGGTCCAGCTCGCCGAAGTGGCACATGGTTGGGATCCTGGGTTTTTCGCCGATGAAACCCGGCATGCCGCCGCCGTAGTACGGCGCAGAGCACGCAAGGCCGCTCAGGCGCGCGGCCGCCACCCAGGACACGGTGCCGCCCCAGCAGTAGCCGACGATGCCGACCTTGCCCGCCTTTTTCGCCTCGGCCACCGCCGCCTCCACGTCGAGCATGGTCTGCTTCCAGTCGAGCTTCTGCATCACGGCGACGCCGGCCTGGATCTCGGGCTGCGAGTAACCGGTGTCGTAGCCGCGCTGCGCGCGGTCGAACATCGCCGGCGCGATCGCCAGCCAGCCGTCCTTCGCGTAGCCGTCGGCGATCGCCTTGATGTGGCTGTTCACGCCGAAGATTTCCTGGATTACCACCACTGCGCCGCGCGGCTTGCCCGGCGGATCCGCGCGGTACGCCGCGAGCTTGTGGCCGTCGCCTGCCTTCAATTCGATCATGCTGCCCATGAGCCTTCCTCCTGGAAAACCTGCGGTTAGAATCGCCATTATGAGGAAGAAGCCGCAGGAATTGTTCCGTCTGGCGAGAGAGGCGCTGCTGCACGCCGGCGCGCACCAGACGATGGCCGAGACCGCGGCGCAGCATCTGGTGCGCGCGGAGGAGCAGGGCCTGCCCACCCACGGCATGTCGCGCGTGCCCTTTTACTGCTCGATGCTGAGGAGCGGCCGGGCCGACGGCAGGGCGCGCCCCTCGATGGCGGCCGGCCAGGCGGCAGTGTGCCTGATCGACAACGCCGACGGCCTGCCCTACGAGTCGGTGGCCTGGGCGATCGAGGAGGTGATCCAGCGCGCGCGCCGGAACGGCATCGGCTTCGCGGGCATCCGCAACAGCGCTCACGTAGGCGTGCTCGGCATTCACCTGCTGAAGGTCGCCGCAGCGGGCATGGTCGGGGTCGCGTTCACCAATTCCCCGGCGGCGATCCCGGCCTGGGGCGGCAAGAAGGCCTTGTTCGGCACCGACCCGGTGGCCTTTGCATTCCCGCGCGAAGGCGCGCAGCCGATCGTGGTGGACCTCGCCCTCACTACGGTGACGCGCGGCAAGATCATGGTGGCGATGCAAAAAGGCGAGAAGATCCCCGAGGGCTGGGCGCTCGACCGGCATGGCAAGCCGACGACCGATCCCAAGGAAGCCATCGAGCAGGGGAGCCTGTTTCCCATCGGCGGCACCAAGGGCGCCATGCTGGCGCTCGCCTTCGAGCTGGTGTGCGCCGCGCTCACCGGCGCGGCCATCGGCACCGAAGCCGACTCCTTCTTCTCCGAGCAGGGCAACAAGCCGCGCATCGGCCAGGCCTTCCTCGCCATCGATCCGGGTGCGCTCGCCGGCAGGGAGAAATACTTCGAGCGCATCGAGACGGTAGTGCGCACCATGCTCGCCGACGAAGGCGTACGCCTGCCTGGCGCCAAGCGCTTCGCCTCGGAGAAGAAGCTAAAGCAGGAAGGCATCGAAGTGGCCGACGACCTGCTGGCGAAGATCGAGAAGCTATGTACGACGTAGTCGTCGGCTTCCCGAAGATGAAGGTGGCGGTGGTGACGCGCGACGAACGCGTGACCGCGATCCGCTACCTGCCGCCCGGCGCCGAATTGAAGGCGCCCGCGAACGCGCTCGCCGAGCGCGCCGCGCGCCAGCTGGAGCGCTACCGCGACGATCCCGACGTGAAATTCGACCTGCCCCTGCTGATCGAAGGCACGGAGTTCCAGCGCCGCCTGTGGCAGGCGCTGTGCGAGATCCCGCGCGGCAGGACGCTGACCTACGGCGAGATGGCGCGCAAGCTCGACGGCGAAGCGCGGGCCGTAGGCCAGGCCTGCGGCGACAACCGGCTGCCGATCGTCATTCCCTGCCACCGCGTGGTCGCCGCGGACGGCATCGGCGGATTCTCGCATTCGACCGGCGGCTACCTGGTGGAGGCCAAGCGTTGGCTGCTGATGCACGAATCCAGCGCGGACGCGTTCCAGCTCACGCCCTGAGCGGCGCCGACGCGTCGCAGGTGGACGCCTTCTGCGACGCGCTGTGGCTCGAGGACGGCCTGGCGAAGAACACGCTGGAGTCCTACCGGCGCGATCTTGCGCAGCTCGCCGTGTTCCTGCACAAACGAGCGCTGGTGCAGGCGCGCGAGGAAGACCTGTTCGGCTTCCTTGCCTCGCGCCGCGGCAGGAGCTCGAGCGCCGCGCGCATGCTCTCGACGCTGAAGCGCTTCTACCAATACTGCCTGCGCGAGCGCGCCATCGCCGCAGACCCCACGCTCAGGCTTGACCCGCCCAAGCGCACGCCGCGCTTTCCGAAGAGCCTGTCGGAGGCCGACGTCGAGGCGCTGCTGGCGGCGCCGGACGCGAAGACGCCGCTCGGTCTGCGCGACCGGGCCATGCTGGAAGTGCTTTACGCCTCGGGCTTGCGCGTCTCCGAGCTGGTGGGGCTGAAGACCTTCGAGGCCAACCTGGACGCCGGCGTGGTGCGCATCCTGGGCAAGGGCTCCAAGGAGCGGCTGGTGCCGCTGGGCGAAGAGGCGGTGTCCTGGGTGCAGCGCTACCAGCGCGAGGCGCGATCGGCGCTGCTGAAGAGGAAGAACAGCGACGCGATGTTCGTCACGGCGCGCGGCGCCGGCATGACGCGCCAGGCGTTCTGGCACCTGATCAAGCGCTACGGCAGGAGCGCGATCCCGGGCAAGTCGCTCTCGCCGCACGTGCTGCGCCACGCCTTCGCCACGCACCTCATCAACCACGGCGCCGACCTGCGCGTGGTGCAGATTCTGCTCGGCCATGCGGACATTTCCACCACGCAGATCTACACGCACGTCGCGCGCGAGCGCCTCAAGGCGCTGCACGCGAAGCACCATCCGCGTGGCTGATACGCAGGCGACTGTCTTCCTCAAGGCGCACCGTGTTGCCTACACGGAGCACGAGTACCCGTACGTCGAGCACGGCGGCACGGCACTCTCCGCGCGCGCGCTCGGCGTGTCCGAGCACGAGGTGGTGAAGACGCTGGTGATGCAGGACGAGGCGGGTAAGCCGCTCATCGTGCTCATGCACGGCGACCGCAAGGTCTCGACCAAGAACCTCGCGCGCCAGGCGGGGGTGAAGCGCATCGAGCCCTGTGCGCCCGAATCGGCACAGCGCCACTCGGGCTACCGGGTCGGCGGCACTTCGCCTTTCGGCACGCGCAAGCAGCTGCCCGTGTACCTGGAACGCACGATCCTCGAGTTGCCGAAGATATACATCAACGGGGGGCGGCGGGGATTTCTGGTCGGAATCGCGCCGCAGGAGATCATGCGGACTTTGCAGCCGACGCTGGTCGAAGTGGCGCTGGATGACTGATGAGTGCTATAAATCTCACCTTTCCATGACCAGAAAACGCAAGCCCCGCGACACTGCGTTCGTCGAAAAAATGGCGCGCATCGCGTGGCAGGAATTTCCCGGCCACTTCGGCGGCGCGCTGTCCAAGGCCCTGGTGGGCCCCGGCAACTCGGGCTCGAGCCGCATCGACTTCCGCATTTCGCGCTACGCGCCCAGCGCCTACGTGGCCGAGCACGTGCACAAGGTGCAGGAGCAGGTCTACTACGTGCTCGAGGGCGAGGGCCTGCTGACCCTGAACGCAGAACAACACCTCATGCGGCCGCACGACTACGTCTACGTGCCGCCGGGCGTGCGCCACAGCTTCACCAATACCGGAACCGCCGGGCTCGTGTTTCTCGTGGTGACGACGCCGGCGGATGATGAACCGCACCCCAAGGGAGGGAAATGAACATGACCAGCAGGAGAAACGTACTGAAGGCGGGAGCCGCGGGCGCGCTGGCGCTCGGCTTTCCGGCAATCGTCCGGGCGCAGTCCGGCGCGATCAAGATCGGCCACCTCACGCCGCTCACCGGCTTTCTCGGCGCGCTCGGCGAATACGCCGTCATGGGCATCAAGATGGCTACAGAGGAGATCAACGCCGCCGGCGGCGTGATGGGGCGCCAGCTCGACGTGATGTCGGAGGACTCGGTAAACCCGGCCACCGCTTCGATCAAGGCGCAGAGGATGCTCGAGCGCGACGGCGTCGAGTTCCTCATGGGCGAGATCAACTCCGCCTCGGCGCAGACCATCATGCAGGTGGCGGCGCGCAACAAGCGCCTCTTTCTGCAGATCGGCGCTCGCTCGGACGTGCTGCGCGGCAAGAACTGCAACCGCTATACCTTTCACGTCGACATTCCCGTCACCGTGATGGTGAACGCCGCGGGCCAGGCGCTGCTGCGCGACGGGCATATCAAGGGCAAGCGGATCTTCGCCCTGACATCGGACTATCTCTTCGGCCACGACCTCGCCAAGGCGGCCAAGGCGTTCATTGCGGCGAACGGCGGCACGATCGTGGGCGACGAGCTCACGGCGACCGACACCACCGACTTCAGCCCGTTCCTGCTGAAGATCCGGCAGGCGAAGCCGGATCTCGTGGCGACGAACCTGGGCGGCAACCAGGTCACGAACTTCGTCAAGCAGTACGCCGAGTTCGGCCTGCCTTACCCGATCGCCGGCTTCAACCTGAACACCGCGGACGCCTGGGCGGCGGGCGAGGGCAACCTCGCCGGCATCTGGCCCACGGTCTGGCACCACGACCTCGATACTCCGGGCACCAAGGCCTTCGTCGCCGCGTTCCGCCAGAAATACGGCAAGCCGCCGGAGAACCACGCCTGGATCGAGTACGTGTCGCTGAAGATCATGGCGCAGGCGATGAACGCCACGAAGTCCGTCGATACCGAGAAGCTCATCAAGTACTTCGAGAGCCAGGCGGAGTTCGACCTGCTCAAGGCGAGGAAGGGCTACTTCCGCTCCTGGGACCACCAGCTGATCCAGGAAGCCTTCCCGTTCACTGTCAAGCCCAAGGGCCAGGCAAAGGACAAGTGGGACATCCTAGCGTTCGGCGCCGCGGTGCCCGCGGCGAACCAGCCGCTGGAGAGCATCAACCCGTCCAAAGAGCTGAACGCCTGTAGCATGTAATGCAGTTCCTGTTCCTGCTGGAACAGGTAGTCAACGGCCTCGTCCTGGGCGGTTACTACCTGCTGATCGCGCTGGGACTGTCGCTGATTTTCAGCGTGGGCGGGGTGGTGAACCTCGCCCACGGCGCGTTCTACGCGCTCGGCGCCTACGGCGCGGTCGAGATCGCCAAGCACCTGGGCTTCGGCCCCGCGGTGGTGCTCTCGCCCATTGCGGTGGCGCTGCTGGGAATCCTCTTCGAGCGCTTCCTCCTGCGCCGCTTCTATACCGCGGACCCGATCCTCTCCCTGCTCGTCACCTTCGGCCTTGCGCTGGTGGCCGAGCAGGCAATCCGCATGATCTGGGGCGCGGCGCCGCTGCCCTTCGGCATGCCGCAGGCGTTCAAGGGCAATGTCACGCTGGGCGAATTCCTCTTCTCGCGCTATCGCCTCTTCCTGCTCGCCGTGGTGGCGCTGGTGCTCACCGGCATCTGGTTCCTGATGCACCGCACGTCCTTCGGCCGCGTGGTGCGCGCGGGCATCCAGCGGCCCGACATGGTGGCCGCGCTCGGCATCCGCCTGCAGCCCTACATGACCGCGATCGTGATGCTGGGCGTCGGCATGGCGGCGCTGGGCGGGGCCCTCTTCGCGCCCATCACCAACGTGCACCCCGCGATGGGCGCCGAGATCATCACGGTGGCCTTCGTGGTGGTGGTGATCGGGGGGTTGGGGAGCTTCTGGGGCGTGGTGCTGGCCGCGCTGCTGGTGGGCGTGGTGCGCGGCATCACCATCCACTTCGTACCGGCGGCGGGCGAGGCGTCGATGTACATCCTGATGTTCCTCGTGCTGCTGTTGCGCCCGCGCGGGCTGCTCGGCGAGCGCATCGAGAAGTTCGAATGAGCCGCAACCGCACGCTCCTCGTCGGGCTGGCGGCGCTGGTGCTGCTGCCGGTGCTCGTGCGCCTGCTGGGCCTTGGCGTGAACACCGCCACGCAGATCGTGACGCTCGCCATCGCCGCGCTGGGCCTCAACCTGCTGGTGGGCTTCACCGGGCTCACCTCCTTCGGCCACAGCGCCTGGTTCGGCATCGGCGCCTACGCTGCGGCGATCTCGCAGAAGCACTGGTTCGCCGGCCAGATCGGCCTGCCGATCGCCTTCTCGGTCGCCTTCGTCGCGCTGCTGTCCTTCCTCGTGGGCCTGCTGATCCTGCGCCGGCGCGGCGTGTATTTCGCGCTGCTCACGCTCGCCTTCGTCGCGCTCACCTATACGATCGCCTTCCGCTGGACCGAGCTCACCGGCGGCGAGGACGGGCTGGGCGGCCTGTCACGCGGCGGCTTCAAGGCACTGCAATTCGACAACCATTCGGTCTACTACGCCTTCGTCGCGCTCGTCGCCTTCGGCGTGCTTTACTGTCTGCTGCGCGTCACGCGCTCGCCCTTCGGCCACGTGCTGGTCGCGATCCGCGAGAATCAGCAACGCGCCACCTTCCAGGGCTACGACGTCGACCGCTACCGCCTGGGCGCGTTCGTGCTCTCGGCGGTGGTGACGGGCCTGGGCGGCGCTCTGCAGGCCTTCCTCAACTACCTCGTGTCGGCCGAGTCGGTGTCGGTCGCCTTCTCGGGTGAGCTGCTGGCGATGGTGGTGATCGGCGGCATGCACCAGCTCCTCGGGCCGGGCCTGGGCGTGCTGTTCTACGTCGCGTTCCGCGAGCTCTTCTCCATGTGGACCGGCAACTGGCTGCTGTGGTTCGGCCTGGTGTTCGTCGGGTTCGTGCTGTTCTCGCCCGAGGGCCTCGCCGGCATCTGGGCGAAGGTGCGGCGGCGCCTGCGCCCGCCGCCGGAGGAATCCGCGGCGATGAGCCGGCGCAGGATCTACGAGGGGCTGCCGCTGCCCGGCTTCCTGCGGCCCGAGCTGCCCCAGGGCGCGGTGCTCGAACTCGCCGCGGTGGAAAAGCATTTCGGCGGCATTCGCGCCGTGAGCGGCGCGAGCCTCGCCGTGCGCGCCGGCGAGATCCACGCGCTGATCGGGCCCAACGGCGCGGGCAAGACCACGCTGTTCAACGTCGCGACGGGCATGTTCGCGCCGGACGGCGGCACGGTGTCGCTGCACGGCGCGCAGGTGCAGGGACAGGAGCCGCACCGCATCTGCCAGCAGGGTCTCGCGCGCTCGTTCCAGATCACGAACCTGTTCAAGGGCCTCACCATCTACGAGAACCTGCGCCTCGCGCTGCAGGCCCGGCACCCCGCGCGCTTCAACGCCTGGCGCGACGTGGACAGCTTCCCCGAGATCCACGCCGAGACCCGGGAGCTGGCGAAGTTCCTGGGCCTCGAAGGCATCGAGGAGATCCAGGGCGGCGAGCTCTCCTACGGCGGCCAGCGCCTGGTGGACCTGGGCATCGCGCTCGGCGCCAAGCCGCGCGTGCTGCTGCTGGATGAGCCGCTCGCGGGCCTCGCGGCCGCCGAGCGCGAGCGCGTGTCCCGCCTGGTGAAGAACGTGGCCGCCGGCATCCCGGTGCTGATCGTCGAGCACGACATCGACCGCGTGCTCGGCTTCTCGCAGACGGTGACGGTGATGAACCAGGGCGAGGTGCTGATGAGCGGCACGCCGCAGGAGGTGCGCAGCGACCGGCGCGTGCAGGAGGTGTACACGGGAACGGGAACGCCGCCCAGGGTGACGAGCGCCGCGAGCGGCGCTGGCGGGCGCGGCGCCGCGGCGCAGAACGCGCCGCTGCTGCGCTTCGACAAGGTGAACACTTTCTACGGCAAGAGCCACATCCTCGCCGACGCGACGCTCGACGTGCGCGAGGGGGAGATCGTGGCGCTGCTCGGACGCAACGGCGCGGGCAAGACGACGCTGCTGAAGACCCTGAACGGCCTCGTGCCGACGGCCTCCGGGACGATCGAGTACGAGGGCCGCAGCATCGCCGGGCTGCCGGCGCACGAGATTGCGCGCATGGGCATCGGCTACGTGCCGCAGGGCAAGGGCCTGTTTGCCGGCATGACGGTGGCGGAGAACCTCGCCCTCGGGCGCCTCGCGCGCGCCGCCGACGGCAGCCACGGCGTGGCCTGGAGCGAGGAGCGGATCTTCGAGTACTTCCCGCGCCTGCAAGAACGCATGCACGTCGCGGCGGACTACCTCTCGGGCGGCGAGCAGCAGATGGCGGCCGTGGCGCGCGCCCTCTCGGGCAACGTGAAGCTGCTGCTGCTGGACGAGCCCTTCGAGGGCCTCGCGCCCTCGGTGGTGCAGGAACTGTTCCGCGTGTTCGACAAGCTGCGCGGGCAGGCCTCGATCGTCATCGTCGAGCACAACCTGGATCTCGTGCTGGCGCTCGCCGACCGGGTGTTCGCGCTCGAGCGTGGCGCCGTGTTCCACCAGGGGCCCGCCGAGCCCCTGCTCAAAGACCTCGACTACCGAAAGCGAATCCTATGGCTGTGACCAATCAACCTCTCCTGTCGGACGGCCAGTGGATCGCGGGAAAGGGCGGAACCGTCCCCGTCATGGACAAGTTTCGCCTGGAACCGGGCGCGCACGTGACGACGGCGGACCGCGAGCAGGTGGCGCACGCGGTGGCGAGCGCGCATGCCGCGTTTCGCCGCGGCGCGCCGGGGCCCTTCGATCGCGGCGCGATCCTCGAGCGCGCCGCGCAGCTCATAGAGCCGCGTACAGACGATTTCGTGCGCACCATGCAGATGGAAGCCGGCTTCACCGTGGCGGACGCCTCGGGCGAAGTGCGCCGCTGCATCCAGACGCTCAAGCTTTCCGCCGAGGAGGCGCGCAGGCTCGCCGGCGAGGTGATCCCGCTCGCGGGCGCGCCGCAGCAGGCCGGGCGCATGGGCTTCACGCTGCGCGTGCCGCTCGGCGTGGTGCTGGCGATCACGCCGTTCAACTCGCCGCTGAACACGGTCGCGCACAAGGTCGCGCCGGCCTTCGCCGCGGGCAATGCCGTGATCCTCAAGCCCGCCTCCGCCACGCCGCTCACCGCGTGCAGGCTCGCCGAGGTGCTGCTCGAGGCGGGCATGCCGCGCGGCTTCCTTTCCGTGATCCCGGGCGGCGCGCAGGTCGCCGGGTGGCTGATCGCGGACGAGCGCGTGCGCTTCTTTGCCTTCACCGGCAGCACCGAGGTGGGCCGCAGCATCCAGAGCCGCGCGGGCCTGAGGCGCACGCAGATGGAGCTCGGCTCGATCGCCTGCACCATCCTGTGCGACGACGCGAAGCTCGATGCCGCGCTGCCCAAGGTCGTGGGCGCTGGATACCGCAAGGCGGGGCAGGTGTGCACCTCGGTGCAACTCCTGCTCGCGCATCGCACGATCGCTGGTGAGGTCGAGCAGCGCCTGGCGAAGCTGGTGCAGGCGCTGCCCTATGGCGATCCGTACGATCCGAACACCGTGGTCGGCCCGCTCATCAGCGAGAAGGAGGCGATCCGCGTGGAGAGCTGGGTCGAGGAGGCGGTGGCCAAGGGCGCCCGGCGCCTCGCGGGCGGCGCGCGCCGGGGCGCGGTGCTGCCGCCGGTGCTGCTCGGCGGGATCGACGACAAGATGAAGGTCGGCTGCAGCGAGGTGTTCGGGCCGGTGGTGTGCGTCGTGCCCTTCGACACGCTGGATGAGGCGATCGCGCGCGTCAACGCCACGCCCTACGGCTTGGCGACCGGCATCTTCACCAATCGGCTGGACGATGCCTTCGCGGCAGCACGCAGGCTCGAGGTCGGGGGCGTGCACGTGAACGAGACCTCGAGCTCGCGCGTCGACCTGATGCCCTACGGCGGTTCGAAAGACAGCGGCTTCGGGCGCGAGGGCCCGCGCTATGCTGTGCACGAGATGACCGAAGAGCGCATCGTCACGTTTTCCCTCAGCTGATTCACCCTCTAGCGGGAGCGCAGTCATGGCCAAGATGAAAGGCGGCGAGCTGATCGCCGAGTACCTGGTGAAGCAGAAGGTGCCGTACCTGTTCGGCATCTGCGGGCACGGCAACGTCGGCATCCTCGACCCGCTCTACGCGGTGCGCGACAAGCTGAAGCTCATTTCGCCGCGGCACGAGCAGTGCGCGGGCCACATGGCCGACGGCTACTTCCGCGTGAAGCACCAGCCCGTGGCGACGCTCACCTCCACCGGCCCGGGCTCCGCGAACCTCGTGATGTCGCTCGCCACCGCGCTGGCGGACTCCTCCGCCTTCATGGCGATCACCTCCAACGTACCGACCTCGCAGATGAATCGCGCGCCGTTCCAGGAGATCTACAAGCACAACCAGGCGGATTTTCCCTCGGTGATCCGCCCGGTGGTGAAGCGCGCGTTCCAGCCCACGCGCGTGGACATGCTGCCGCTCGCGCTGCGCCAGGGCTTCGACACCATGGTCACCGGGCGTCCCGGCCCCGTGAACATCGATGTCCCCTACAACGTCTACCAGGAGGAGGATGACGTCGAGCTGCCGCCCGCCTCGCACGTGTTCGGCCAGCATCGCCCGGGCGCGTCGGACGCCGACGTCGCGAAGGCGCTCGACATGCTCGCCGACGCCATGCGTCCCGTGATCTTCATCGGCCATGGCGCGACGCTGTCGGAGGCCGGCCCGGAGGTCACGCGCCTGCAGCAGACCTACGGCATCCCGGTGATCACCTCGCCAAACGGCATGGGTTGCGTGCCCGCGGACGACCCGCTCACGCTCGGCTTCATCGGCAGGAATGGCGCCTATCCTGCCAACCAGGCCGGGCGCCACGCCGACGTCGTGCTGACCATCGGCACGCGGTTCGACGACCGCTCGTCTTCCTCGTGGTACCCGGGCTACTCGTGGAATTTCCCGAAGACCAGGCTCATCCACGTCGACCTCGATCCGCAGGAGCTCGGCCGTAACTACCCGCCGACGCTCGGCATCATTGCGGACGCCAAGGTGTTCACCGCGCAGCTGCTCAATGCACTGGGGCTGCGCGAGCAGCGCGGCGCCGCGTCGCTGAAGAAGCAATATTCGGAATGGCGCGCCGAGGTGGACGCGTGGCGCAAGGAATGGGAAGCGTTCGTGCGGCCGAACTTCGGCAAGCTCACCACGCCACTGCGGCCCGAGTTCGTCGTCGATGCGCTGCAGCGGGTCCTGCCCGACGACGCCATCCTCACCTGCGACTCGGGCGTGCACCACAACTGGTTCATGCAGTTCTGGCGCCCGAAGCGAGCGCAGAGCATGCTGAATAGCTGGGGCTACTCCTCGATGGGCTTCGGCGTGTGCAGCGTGATGGGTGCGCAGCTCGCGGCGCCCGCGCGGCCTTGCATCTCCGTCTGCGGCGACGGCGGCTTCTCCATGACGCCGTATGTCGTCGCCACCGCGGTGGAGTACGGCCTGCCCTGCATCTGGGTGGTCTGGAACAACTTCAGCTGGGCGGCGATCCGCGACATCCAGGTCGGCATGTTCGGCGGCCGCGAGCACGGCACCGCGTTCTACCAGCAGGGCAAGCGCTACAACCCGGACTTCGCCGCCTGGGCGCGCGCCTGCGGCGCCGACGGCGTCACGATCACGAAGAGCGAAGACCTCGCGGGCGCATTGCAGCAGGCGATCCGCAACAAGCGCCCCTGCGTGCTCGACGTGCACGTGGACGCCGAGGTACGGCCGCCGTCCACCGGCACCTGGCAGCTGCCGCCGACGCCGTTCAAGGAACCCCAGTTCGGCAAGCCGTGGGTGGCCTGAGCTCGAGCGAGCAGTCCTTCGACGTCGTCGTGGTGGGCGGCGGCGGGGCGGGTCTTGCCGCAGCGATCGAGGCGCGCGCCGCGGGCGCCAGCGTCCTGCTGCTGGAGAAGAACGCAGCGCTCGGTGGCTCCACGTCGTGGTCGATCGGCTCGATCACCTCGACGGGAACGCCGCACCAGCGGCGCCACGGCATCGACGACAACCCCGCCGACCACTGGGCCGACATGCCCGGCTTCGCTGGAGCGCTTGCCGCGCGAGACAACGACGAGCTGCGCAGGATCCTGTGCGACGAGGTGCCGGCCGCGTTCCAGTGGCTGCTCGACTCCGGCATCCGCTTCATGGGGCCGATGCCCGAGCCGCCGCACCGCAAGCCGCGCATGCACAACGTGCTGCCCAACGCGCGCTCCTACATCTATCACCTGGAGCGGCGCGCGCGCCGCGCCGGCGTGGAGATCCGCACCGCGACTCCCGTCACTGGCCTGGTGCCTAAGAACGGGCGCGTGACTGGCGTGCAGACCGGCGTGCAAAAGGTGATTGGTGCACGCGGCGGGGTGGTGCTCGCCGCGGGCGATTTCACCAACAGCCCGGAGCTCAAGGCGCGCTTCATGGGGCCGCAGGAGGCGAAGGTCGAGGGCGTGAACCTCACCGCCACCGGCGACGGCCAGAAGATGGCCGAGGCGCTGGGCGCGCGCATCCTCAACGGTGATCTCGCGCTCGGGCCGGAGCTGCGCTTCATCGCGCCGGTGAAAGAGACGTTGCTGCGCCGGCTTCCGCCGTGGCGCGCGCTCGCCGCCTGCATGGTCTGGGCGCAAGAGCACCTGCCGGCGGCGATCCTGCGTCCTTTCGTCATGCAGTTCGTGACCACCGCGCTCGCGCCCTCGCCCGCGCTCTTCGAGGCGGGCGCGCTGCTCGTCAACCGGGAAGGCAAGCGCTTCGGCGAGGAGCGCGACCGTCCCGCCTGGCGCGTGCCGGACCAACCGGCGAAGGAGGCGTTCATCCTGCTCGACGGCGCGCTCGCGCAGCGCTTCTCGGCCTGGCCGGAATTCATTTCTACCGCTCCGGGGGTCGCCTACGCCTACCTGCCGGATTACCGCCGCAATCGGCCGGACGTGTACAACGAGGCGAGCACGCTCGCGGCGCTCGCGGCGAAGCTCGGCATGCCGCCCGCGGCGCTCGAGCAGAGCGCAGCGGGACGCCTCGCGCAAGCGCCTTTTGTCGCGCTCGGGCCGGTGCGTTCGGTATTCGTGCACGCCGAAGGCGGCCTTGCCGTGGATGCGCAGCATCGAGTGCTCGGCACGGACGAGCGGCCCATTCCCGGCCTGTATGCCGCAGGCTCGACCGGGCAGGGCGGGCTACTATTGAAGGGACACGGTCATCATCTGGCGTGGGCGTTCGTCTCGGGCAGGCGAGCGGGACGCCACGCAGCGCAAGAAGTTCTTTCCGCGTCGATCAAAGGAGCGGTCACTCGGTGACGGATCGTTACGATGTTGTAGTGGTGGGGGCGGGCAACGCGGCGTTTTGTGCGGCACTCGCCGCGCGCGAGAAAGTTGCGAAGGTGCTGGTGCTCGAGCGCGCGCCCGAGGAGGAGTCCGGCGGCAATTCGCGCTTCACCGCGGGCCTGATGCGCGTGGCCTACAGCGGCGTGGAGGACCTCAAACGCGTGATGCCCGACCTCTCGGCGCAGGAGATCGCGCGCACCGACTTCGGCACCTACACCGAAGAGCAGTTCCTCGACGACATGGCGCGCATCACCGAGTATCGCTGCGATCCCGATCTCACGGAGATCCTGGTGAAACGCAGCCTCGACACGGTGGCGTGGATGCGCACCAAGGGCGTGCGCTTCACTGCCGCCTGGGGCCGGCAGGCCTTCAACATCGGCGGCAAGTTCAAGTTCTGGGGCGGGCTCACGGTGGAAGCCGTGGGCGGCGGTCCGGGGCTGGTCGAGTCGCTCACCAACAAGTCGAAGAAGAGCGGCATCGACATCTGGTACTCGGCGCGCGTCGTAGGCCTCGTCGCGGACGACGCGGGCGTGAAGGGCGTACGCGTCAAACGCGACGGCAAGACGCTCGAAGTCGATGCCAGAAGCGTGGTGCTCGCCGCGGGCGGCTTCCAGGCCAACCCCGAATGGCGCGCGCGCTACCTCGGGCCGGGCTGGGAGCTCGCGAAGGTGCGCGGCACGCGATTCAATACGGGCGATGTGATCCGCATGGCGCTCGATGCGGGCGCCGCGCCCGCGGGCAACTGGTCGGGCTGCCACGCGGTTGCCTGGGAGAGGAACGCCCCGGAGTTCGGCGACCTCGCCGTGGGCGACCAGTTCCAGAAGCACTCCTATCCCTGGGGTGTCTATATCAACGCGCAGGGGAAGCGCTTCGTGGACGAGGGCGCGGATTTTCGCAACTACACCTATGCGAAATACGGGCGCGTGATCCTCTCGCAGCCGGGGCAGTTCGCCTGGCAGATCTTCGATGCCAAGGTGAAGGCGCAACTGCGCGACGAGTACAAGATCCGCCAGGTCACCAAGCGGGTGGCGAATTCGCTGGAAGAGCTGGTGCAGCAACTCGACGACGTGGATGCCGACGCGGCGCTCGCGGAGTTGAAGGCCTACAACGCCGCAGTGCGCACCGACATCCCGTTCAACCCGAACGTGAAGGACGGCCGTGGTACGCGCGGCCTCGCGATCCCGAAATCGAACTGGGCCAACACCCTGGATACGCCGCCCTTCGAGGCCTACGCGGTGACCTGCGGCATCACTTTCACGTTCGGCGGCCTGCGCATCAACACCGATGCCCAAGTGCTCGACACCGACGGCGCGCCGATCCCGGGCCTGTACGCCGCGGGAGAGCTGGTAGGGGGAATCTTCTACTTCAACTACCCGGGCGGCACCGGCTTGACCAACGGCGCGGTGTTCGGGCGCATCGCCGGAACCAGCGCCGCGCGCTAGCGCTTGCGCTCGATCGTCACGCCGACGAACTTGGCGTTGGCGAGGATACCGATCTTGGCCACTGAAATCTTGGCCCAGGGCGCGTCGAACTCCTCCAGCAGCAGGCGCGCGATGCGCTCGGCGAGCGTCTCCACCAGGCGGTAGTGCCCGCTCGCGGCGAGCGCCTTGATCTTCAGCGCCACCTGCTCGTAGTCGATGGTGTCGGACACCTTGTCGCTCGTGAACACCGTCGTGCCGGGCAGGCCGATGTCGAGGTCGATGGACACCGTCTGCGTGACGTGGCGCTCGCGCTTGTGGATGCCGATGAGCGTCTCGACGCGCAGGTCGCGGAGGATGATGGCGTCCATGCTGCGGTGGATTATAGGCGGCCAGCGGTAGAATTCGCGCGATGCAAATGGTCTTTGCCGTCCTCGGCGCCTACCTGCTCGGCTCGGTCTCCTTCGCCATCGTGGTAAGCCGCCTGTTCGCACTCCCCGACCCGCGCAGCTACGGCTCGAAGAATCCGGGCGCGACCAACGTGCTGCGCACGGGAAAGAAAGCTGCTGCGGTACTTACGCTGCTCGGCGACGGCGGCAAGGGCTGGCTCGCGGTGTTCCTCGCTTCGCTCTACGCGCCGCAAGCAGTCCCGTTTGCGGCGCTTGCCGTATTCCTCGGCCACCTGTTCCCGGTGTTCCATCGTTTCCAGGGCGGCAAGGGCGCAGCGACGGCTGCGGGCGTGCTGCTCGGCCTGGACTGGCGCATCGGCCTGGGCACGATCGTCACCTGGGCGATCATCCTCGCCTTCTTTCGCTACTCCTCGCTTGCCGGGCTGATCGCGGCGGTATTCGCCGCGGCGTTCACCGTCCTGATCTACGGCTTCGGCGTGGAAGCAGCTTGCGTCCTGGCCATGTCGGTGCTGCTGGTGTGGCGCCACAAGGACAACATCGGCCGGCTGCTGCGCGGCGTGGAAAGCCGCGTCGGCGCCAAGCCTAGCGCAGAGCCTCCAGCGCCCAGCGCGGGCGAACGGTGAAGGCGTGGGTGCCGCCGCCCGCGGCGCCCCGGCGCAGGCGCAGCGCCGCCGCGAGCGCGATCATCGCGCCGTTGTCGGTGCACAGCTCCGGTTCAGGGTAAACCACGTCGTATCCGCGCACTCTCGCGTTCGCATCGAGCGCGGCGCGCAGTTGCTTGTTGGCGCCGACACCGCCGGCGACCACCAGCCGCGTGAGTCCCGTTTGCTCCATCGCCAGAGCGCATTTCGCCACCAGCACTTCCACGATCGCGTCCTGGAAGGCGCGTGCCACGTCGGCGGTAAACTGCCCATGCGGGACTGATCCCCGCACCAGCAGCATTACGGCCGTCTTCAAACCGCTGAAGCTGAACTCCAGGTCGCCGCTGGCGATCATCGGCCGCGGCAATTTGTAGCGTCCCGCGTGCCCGTGCTCGGCCAGCTTGGACAGCGCGGGACCGCCGGGATAGCCCAGGCCGAGCAGGTGCGCGGTCTTGTCGAAGGCTTCGCCCGCGGCGTCATCCTGCGTCTCGCCGAGCAGCTCGTAGCGCCCGACGCCTTCCACCCGCATCAACTGCGTGTGGCCGCCCGAGACCAGCAGCGCGACGAAGGGGAATTGCGGCGGCCGCGCGGAAAGCAGCGGCGAGAGCAAGTGGCCTTCCAGGTGGTGGATGCCGAGCGCCGGTACGCCAAGGGCTGCCGCGAGGGCGTGGGCGAAGGAGGCGCCGACCAGCAGCGCCCCGGCGAGGCCGGGACCCTCGGTGTAAGCGACCGCCTGCAATTCCCCTACCTTGCGGCCCGTGCGCTCGAAGAGTCCCCGCGCAAGCGGCACCAATCGACGCACATGGTCGCGCGAGGCGAGCTCCGGCACCACGCCGCCATAGGCCTCATGCATGTCCACCTGGGAGTGCACGACGTGCGCAAGCAGCCGGCCCGCGGCCGCGTCGTACAGCGCCACCCCGGTTTCGTCGCAGGAGGTCTCGATGCCGAGGATCAGCATGGGGCGATTCTGATACAATTTCGCCCTTTCCGAATTTCGGGGAACTGGATGCCGACCGTACGCGTCAAGGAAAACGAGCCCTTCGAAGTGGCGATGCGCCGCTTCAAGCGCACCGTGGAGAAGACCGGGCTGCTGACCGAGCTGCGCGCCCGCGAGTTCTACGAGAAGCCCACCTCCGAGCGCAAGCGCAAGCTCGCGGCGGCGGTGAAGCGCCACCACAAGCGCCTGCGCAGCCAGATGCTGCCGGCGAAGCTGTACTAGGACCCGA
>Ga0137437_1000171_pt1 | contig 17888 bp, 14 predicted proteins | sample EasRivERMGT138_2_FD_102332 | JGI IMG/M metagenome (GOLD analysis project Ga0137437, IMG submission 102332) | Soil microbial communities from meander-bound floodplain in the East River, Colorado, USA - East River MetaG ERMGT138_2 | ecosystem: Environmental > Terrestrial > Soil > Floodplain ...
GCTTGCCGGCCGACTCGCTGGCGCCCACGAGCGCGCCGAGATCAGGCTGGTGCGCGGAATCCACCGGCGTCGGTACCGCGATGATAATGAAATCCGCTTGCGCGAGCGCGGCTGGCTCGGTTGACACGGTGAGCTGCACCGCCGCGCGCAGGTCTTCGCTCGACACTTCGCCGGTCGGATCGACAAACCGGCGATAGTTTTCAACCTTGGCGTGCGACAAGTCGAAGCCGATGGTCTTGCGCTTCTTGCCGAACTCGACGGCGAGCGGCAAGCCCACGTATCCCAATCCAACGACGGCGACTACGCTCATGATCTCCCGCTCAGGCTATTGACTTGTGGCTCGCGGCGCTCCCTGCAGGGGCACGACGCCGGAGCGCGATGATCGTGCCCAGAACCGACGCTCGCGCCAGCAGCCAAATCGGCAACCTCGAACCGCCGCCAAACCGAGCGAAGTTTAGTGGCAAACACATGGGATGGCTACCGATGAAGCTTGCAATTCGTGCATAGCAGAGTGAGCGCAAAAAAGCGTCAGACCCGAATTTCTCCGTCGCCAACTGGGAAGACTTATCGCCGGAAGATCGCGTCTGAGCCCTATCTCCCCGAGGAGTTCTTGTTCTCCGGAACGCATTTAGTCCGGCGATCGAATACTTGCTGGTTGAGACTCTTGTCACACCAGCACGACATTTGTCTTGTATTCAACTGGGGAATTTGTCCTATCTACGCTTTGTAAATTTATGCAATTGTGCTGAGCCTGGTGACGCCAATAAGCGAGGGATTCTAGTGTCGAAAGTAGCGCTCTTAGCATTCGCGGCTGTGTTCGCGGGTCTCGGCCTCTCCGCCTGCGGCAGCGGCAGCGTGGAGGAGAGTTCCGATTCGGCGCCAACGGCTGTGCCGACCGTGTCGCTTGCGGCGAATCCCACATCAGTCACGAGTGGCGGGAATTCGATGCTCGCCTGGTCCTCGACGAACGCGACTTCCTGTTCCGCCTCGGGCGCGTGGTCGGGTGCCAAGGCGACTGCCGGCAACCAGTCTACCGGCGCGCTGAACGCGAGTGGCAACTACTCTCTTACCTGTAGCGGCTCGGAAGGTAGCGCTAGCGCGTCGGCGACGGTCACTGTTCCGGGCACACCGCCGCCACCGCCGGTACCCACGGTGTCTCTTGCGGCGAACCCCAAGTCTGTCACGAGCGGCACATCCTCAACACTCACCTGGTCCTCGACGAACGCCACCTCTTGCACCGCTTCGGGCGGCTGGTCCGGCGCTAAGGCGACTGCCGGCAGCGAGTCTTCCGGCGCACTGACGAGCACCACGCAATTCAGTCTTGCCTGCACCGGACCGGACGGAACCGGGAACGCGTCAGCGACTGTCTCCGTATTGCCTCCGCCAGGACCCGTCCCGGCTTGGGTGAACGCTCTGGCGTTAGGTCAATGGTATGAAATACCGAACACCAAAATGTCGAGTCTGCCGAATGAGATTGGTGGAGGTTGGGCTAAGGTAGCAGCATGGACCTCATTCGTGGCCGATCCCCGCACATCGAAGGTTTATTCCGTGGCTAATGGTGGTCACGGTGATTACTCTGGAAACGAAGTCGATGCGCTTGAACTGGAGCGCGACGATCCTCGATGGGTCGAAGTATTGGCAAGAACTCCGCAAGCGAGTTACACAGGTTGTTCAGAATACTACGCCGATGGCAGACCAACAGCGCGACATACTTACTATGGCGTTACGATCGATGAGTTCAATGATCGCATCATGCTGTTTGGCGGAGTATGGTCTTGCGGCATTGGATTGCCGTCTCTCAGTACGATTGATTCCTACAACATCGGAGGTAACAGCTACAGCCCGTCAGGGACGCACCCTCGCCTTCCGGCCCCGTTTAATAACTGGTGGATCAACTACACCGCCAATCCTCTTACGGGACATGTTTACGCCATAACGACCGGTGGTCCGGGCAGATGGAACCGCAGCTCGAACACGTTTACTGCCAGCTTAGGTGCCAGCGGAAGTGTCTCGATTGGGGGTTATACGATGTCAGCGTTTGATACGACGCGAGGTCGCATTTATGCGCAAGGTGGTGATGATAGAAGTCACCACATATACACGTTATCAAATAACACATGGACAACAGTAACGGTAACTGGGGCGAACGCTGGCAATGTAGCGAATTTGTCGCAAGGAGCGATGATCTATGTGCCAGCCTTGGATGCTTATCTGGTTCGTGCTCTGCCTTCGGGTGGTACGGTTTACAGAATTGATGCATCAACATTTGTGGCCACGACGTTAGCTACGACGAATGGTTCGGGCGTGCCAGCAACCATGAATGGGCCGTTCAACAAATTCCTCTACGTGCCGAGATTGGGCGGGGCAGTGTATGTTCCAGATTATGGTTCGAATGCCTGGTTCCTGAGGCTCCACTAATGGCTACGCCGTTAGAAATCGCTGTCCCAACTTGTCAAAAAATGGTCCCGAAGCTGCGCATGAAGACTCTGCTGCTCGTTCCCGTGGTCGTCCTGGCGTTCGCAGGCTGCGGCGGTGGCGCCCCCGCCGCGACCGACGGCTCGGGGGGACCTGAAACTGACGCGACCCCACCATCTACGCCCGCCGCCTTGACGGCCGCACCGGTGGGATCCACCGGGGCCAATCTGTCGTGGCACCCGTCAATGGACAACGTTGCAGTGACTGGCTATATCGTCCGCCGCAATGGCACGCAGTTGGGGACGTCTGTCGCCACGAACTTTGCGGATTCGGGCCTGTTGGGGGGCACGACATACAGCTATTCCGTCGCTGCAAGCGACGCGGCCGGCAACGTTTCAGCCCCAGCAAGCGCTAGCGTCACGACCGCCAGCGCGAGTGGGGACACGACTCCGCCGATCGAGCCCGCGAGTCTTGTCGCCACGGCCGTTGGCGAGGGCCAGATCAATCTGACATGGAGCGCGTCAAACGACAACGTCGGAGTAACAGGCTACCGTCTCGAACGCTGCGCCGGGGTCGCCTGTACGACGAATTTCGCCCAGATTTCCACCCCATCAGCGTTAACGTACAGCGATACCTCTTCGCTTGTCCCCAGTACAACTTACGGCTATCAAGTGCGGGCCACGGACGGAGCAGGGAATCTCTCGGGATTTTCGTCGATCGCATACGCAACGACGCAGGCCGCGACCGGCGCCACGTTGCCTCTCGGTAGCCTGGCGCATGACGGCCCCGCAACGCCTGAGCAGATCTCTCTCATCCTGCCGGTGACAGGATCCTTGCCGCAAACCGCGACCGCAACCGTTCGCTACAAACCGACAAGTTCTCCGACCTGGATTACAGGCCATCCTCTCTATCGCATAAGACCAGCCTTCTCGTTACCGGCCAATGTTGGTTCCGTGCCGGACGCGTTCGCCTGGCCGATTATCGATGTCGCTCCCGGTACGTCCTACCAAGTTGAAGTCACGGTCACCAGCGGCGCCGTAACCAACGTCAAGGCGCTCACGCATACCACACGCGCAATGCCCGCCGCAGCCGGGGTCCCCAACAAGACTATTGCGCCTGGCTCTACGAGCGCCCAGATCCAGGTTGCGTTCAACAGCCTCGTGCCGGGAGACGTGATCGAGTTCGACGACGGGACGTACAACGTCAGCGGTCTCGTGCTGAATCGAAGCGGGACCGTCAGCAGCCCTATCTACATCAGGGGCCAATCACGAGCGGGGGTTGTGCTCTCCAATGCCAGCCGTGTCCTCCAGATTCAAAACGCGTCGCAAGTCATAATCGAGAACATGACGATGCGGGGTTCCGGCGTTGACTCCGGCACCGCTGCCAGTTCCGGAGGAATTGGATTTCTCGATGGCTCGCCCACTCAGACGCGGATCACGGTCCGCAACATCACCATGACCGGCGTTGATTGGGCCATCGCGTCCAACTCGGAGATTGCCGAATTCCTGGCGTATGACAACACATTCACCGGCAACAACGTCTGGACCCCCGCCTTTATCGATTCGAATCTCACCTGGAACGACGACGGCATACGCATCCCCGGCTTCGGCAACTGTGCGTTCAACAACACCCTCAAGGGATTCGGTGACACCATGTCCTATTCCCAGTCCCCCGGCGTACGCCCGGCCCAGGCCATAGGAGTTCATTTCTACAGAAATGATGTTCTCATGGGAGGGGACGACGGTACCGAGGGTGACGATGGTATGCGCAATATCACTTTCTATGACAACAGACTCCGCAACACCATGACCTTTATTTCGCTGGATCCGCTCTTCGGCGGGCCGTTTGTCGGAGCCAGAAACATCTCGATCAATACCGGGCGCGGTCCCTTCAAATTCAACAACCAGAATGCCGGTCAGTTCATTTATAACAACACCATAGTGCGGACGAACGGAGCGACTGGCTGGGGTTGGGCGCAGTTTGACAATGGACCTCAGAACGCTTGGGGTTTCCGCAACAACCTCATGGTGTATCGCGGGACGGGTAACCTGCTCGCTTTCGAGCCGGGCGGGAATAACGTGATCGACTTCACCCATAACTCGTGGTACCCGAACACTGGGGTGTGGTGGACCAAGTCCGGTGGTAGTTTCGGCAGCATAGCGGCGGCCTACGCCGGCCTTCCAGCAACAACGCCGGTATTTGGCGGAGCAACCAGGCGTCACGAGCAGGACAACATTACCGTGAGTAACCCGTGGACGACCACGATAACGCTCGGTCCCGACTATCACACGGAGGTGACAGTTGCCTACACACCGGCACTCTCGCCGGGGACAGCACCGGAGAACTCTGGCGTAGTCATTCCGAATATCACTGATGGCTTTGCCGGCGGCGCTCCTGACCGGGGCGCGATCATTCAGGGGCGGCCAATCCCGCAGTACGGCGACCGCTCGCCTCCGTAATAGAGATCCAGGTACCCAAGCGTCTTCCGAAACCGTTCGACGAATATGCTGTTTTGCCAGGAGCCATGGCCGTCGAAGCTACTTCGTTCATTTCCCCCCGTAAGATGCAGTTCCCAAGGCAGGACGAATACATGGCTGCGCTCCGGCGGCATTAACTCGACTACTAATGAGTCGTGTAGGTTCGAACACCACCCTTGCGGCTGTTTCTGAGCCAACGCAGCAATCGACGTGGCAAAAAGGTCTTCCCTAGACCTATTATGGCCCGCACGCTTGGCGAAATTGCAAAGGAAAGCCGGTATGCCTTTCGCGCCGCCTCGGGATTTTCCGCCAGGCAATGTTGATAACCGATGCTGCTCTGCATGGAGGACAACTTCCTCCGCATTAGGCGTCGCTGTTTCGCGTTGAGACACGGCTTTGCGCGCTCGAAGTTGCGTTGATGTGCGGTGTACTGGTCAAGCGCGAATTGCTTGGTTTGTGACGACATGCTGGTGCCATATCGCCGGTAACAGCTGAGTGGCGCATTCAGAAAGGCGCAGCGGCCATTCTGCACCAACCGAAACCAAAGGTCGTAATCCTCCATTAGAGTCAGGTCTTCCGAGAACCATTCAGGTTGGCGCAGCAATGCCGAGACGCGAACCGTGACGCAGTCCGTATTGAAGCCACCAATTTCGGTGGACATGAAGGCGTAAAACGTATTCTTGCACAAGTAGACATCGTGCCCCTGGTCCTCCAAATGGCGCCCGGCGCGCGAAAGGTATTCGTTCTGTGCCAGAAACGTTTCCCCTTGCGGCTGACCCAGTTCGTCGGTAAGCAGCACGTCGTGAAACACGAGGTCGAGATCGGGAAACTTTGCGAATACTTCGGCAACTCGGGCAATGCGGTCCGGGGCGTACAGGTCGTCCCCATCGAGGAATGCGATAAAGTCGCCCGTCGCCTGTCGAATTCCAGCATTCCTGGCTACGGCTGGTTTGCCGGAGTGTTCCTGACTGAACACCCTTACGCGCGCATCGATATTAGCCTTGTCGCGCGCGACCGCCAGTGTATTGTCGGTAGATCCGTCGTCTACCACGATAAGTTCAAAATTCGGCGCGCTCTGCGCAAGAACCGAGTTGATTGCTGCCTCGAGAAACCGAGCGCAATTGTATGCCGGAACAATTATCGAAACTCGATTCATATCTCCGATCATGCTTAATTTTGCGGGCAGCTGCTGACCTTTCGAGTACTTGCTCTTCTCAACGTGACAATCGCCGGATGATCCTGCGCGCCACTTCCTCCGTTGTAGCCTTTGGGTTAAGTGCAATATCCAGCGCGTAGGAAATCGCTGCGGCCGCAACCCGAGCCGTGCTGAGCGAGTAGCCAAGCCTTGCGAGTTGCGTTCGGTGGAAGGTCCAAAAATCCCGACCGCGTTGCCGATAGATTTGCTTCCCTAGATATTTATAGTAGTACTTCAGACGTAAAGACATCATGCGCACCAGCTCCTCCTCACTTAGGTATTTGTCGCCGTAAGCGAGCAGCTCATGCAAAACACCGACTAGATAAGTGTTCAGCTCCTTTGAGACGGAGGTCAGCGAGTCGCCCTGCAATCGCGTGAAGGTAAGCACTTGGTGGACAAAACCAAAATCGTGATGCCCGAGGAATTCGAGACACGCTTCCGCGTCAGCGTGGATATTTGACTCGTTGTAAAATGCATGGCGACTTCGCACGATGTCAGACCGGTAGAGCACAGACGTGGGGCTACCAAAAACGTAATCCCCGCCCAAAAGCCGCAATCGACACGCCTCACGGCCACCGGGAACGAAATTGCTGGGGTAAGGCAGCCCATCCCCCGCGACCTTGGATCCTTGAAGGCGATAAGCACCCACAATCGCAACCGTAGGGTACTGCTCCGCAAGCCCGACCATCTCTTCGAGGCAATTGGGAAAGAGCCAGTCGTCGCCGGACACTACCTTGCAGAACTTGCTCTCGGGCAAAATCTGCCTGAACGCTATATTGTGATTCTCGATGACGCGGACGAAGGTTTCATTGTTGTGGATTCGGATCCGCGGATCTTTGGCCGCATATTCTTGAGCAGTATTTAGCGTTCGGTCGGTGCTGCAATTATTGACGATCGTATAATCCCAGTTAGTGTAAGTCTGGCATAGCACACTCTCGATGCACTCGCGAAGATAGGGTTCGCCGTTGTAGACGGGAGTAACCACACTGACGAGTGGTTCTTGGTCAAGCGTCATCGATCAGCAACGACGTTGCATAGGTCAATCACACTTGGCCTGATCGCTCTGTCGATTCCACCCGCTTGAGCCAAATCTCGCGCCAATAGGGATAAATGCTCCTTGGGCAAAAGAGCCTGTTGCTGCTATGGTTGCCGCTGCAAACGACGCCATCGAGGATAATGCAGCTGCCTTTGATACTGAGCATCTTGCCCGACCTGTCATCGATGATTCTCTCGACTCTCTGGAGGACTCGATGAACCTTATTACAGTACGGCAGCATCTCCTCGTCATACCGGAGCCCGCGGTTCTTCTGCCCGGAATTGATGGTACGCATGATTTCATCCTTGGCGCGGACCTGCACCAGCTCTCCAACCTTTAGATCTAGCACTTCGACCGGGGTCTTGTCCGCCGCAAGCCCGCGTACCATTGGAAACTGCGGGGAGCGGCGGCCGCGCCAATTCAAGCGAATGACGGATTGGAACGCGGTGATAAACGCCCTGGTCGTTGCATGGCGAACAAAATCGCGCAGCCGCACATTTCGGGACGCGATGTCCTCGGCGTAGTGCCGTATGTCCCACCACCGAATCGGCGTCGTTGCCATGACATGCTGGGTTGCCTGGCAGCTATAGCGATCCTCAGAATCCTCCCGCTCCGCAGACGGTACACGCGTCGCCCGAGCAAGCTTCGCCGGATCACAGCGCGCCGTTCCGTTTCCAGCTGCGCCGAGCGTCTCGGAGGTCACGTCTGTCGGGCCCCCGTTCGACTCTGGACTACCAGGCTTCAGCCACATCTGCTTCCAGAAAAGCAGGCAAGCGGCCTGGCAGCCCCCGTGTGCACTACCGTCGCAGCGAGTGCCCTCGAGGTGAACAGCATTCGCCATACGACGCATTGTTCTCCAATCCTTGATCGTATCGCAGGCCTTATGAGCAGACTTGTAGACACGGAACTTCTTTCCACAGTACTGCAGCATCTCCGGCATGAACGGAAGTGCGTCCAGACAACCGTGCTCGTCCAGCGTGGCAAGGATCTCTTCGGCACTTCGCACCTCTACCCAGGCCCCTGCGCGGAGTCCTGCCGCATGGCTGACTCCTATCCCGGAATTACTCATGATCAAGAGCCAACCTTCCACCGTTGCGGGAAGTAAACGAATCCGAACCTGTTGTCTAGCATGCGTCCCGACCGGTAGACATCGGTAACTTCAACTTCCAGCGAGGCTTGCACGTCCCCATCGTAGACCGGCTTGCCCCCCTGAGCAGTAATCCAGAGCGAAAATTGATACCGCCCAGGAAGCAGGTTGAGAGCCTCGATCTCCAGGTCGATGTACCCGTCACCGGGTTCCACTTTGGAGATCCGAATCCCATGCATCCAATGACCGCACTCCGTTATCAGCGTCCCCATCTCACTGAACAGCCGAAAGCCAAAGCTCGGATCGCGAATCGTGTTCACCACATGGTAGTGGAACCGGAGGACCAAGGGGTCTCCGCTTCTTGTCATCGCGCATGGCGTGCCGTCTGGACTCAAGTATTCGAGCCTTGTGTACCGGACCTCGCCACTGCCCAAGCGGTTTTTCGTCGTCGATAGGTCGGCGCCGGAAGCCAGCTCGCCTGCGAAAGAGGCCATGTAGCCGGCGATGACCTCCCTCGAACCGCCGTCCATCCGGATTTTCCCTGCGTCAATCCAGATGCCGCGGGTACAAAGGTTTTCGACCGCCGCAAGGTTATGGGAGACGAAAAATACGGTACGCCCGCTGCTTCGCAATCCATCCATGGCCTTGATGCATTTCTTCTGGAAACTCGCGTCACCAACGGCGAGCACCTCGTCGACGACAAGCACGTCGGGATCTAGGTGAGCGGCAACTGCGAACCCGAGTCTCAGGCGCATGCCGGACGAGTAACGCTTGATCGGGGTATCGATGAACTGTTCGACCCCAGAGAACTCGACGATGGCATCGAAATGCCGGTCGACCTCACGTTTTCTCATGCCAAGGATCGAACCGTTCAAGTAAATATTCTCCCGGCCTGTCAACTCATCATGGAAGCCGGTTCCGACTTCCAGAAGGGAGGCGATGCGCCCTCTGACCTTGACGTCGCCCGAAGTCGGGTAGGTGATCCTGGAAAGGATCTTGAGCAGCGTGCTCTTCCCCGCTCCATTCCGCCCGATGATGCCGATAACTTCCCCCTCATCGGCGTGAAAGGATACATCCTGGAGCGCCCAAATTAGTTCACTTTCATCGAGCCCAAGGTTGAACGGATTCTTTGCAAACTCAACAAGCTGCTCCCGTAGCGACAAATCATGCTGGAGCTTTCCGATCCGATAGCTCTTGGAGAGGGCATTGATCTCAATACACCGTGTCATGACGGTGCCATCCTCTAGACGATGTCCGCAAATGCCTTTTCCGTGCGCTTGAAGTACCGAACAGCACACGCCAGGGCCACTGTGGTTACCGCGAGAGAAAGCCCCAGGACATCCCAATGGACCGGATAGGTGGGCACGAGCGCATAGCGGAATGCCTCGATCAGCCCGCTCAACGGGTTGAGGGCCAGCAGCCATTGGAACCGCTCGGGGAAGACACTCGAAGGATAGATTATCGGCGTCATGAACAATAGAAGCTGGATCCCGAAGGGAATCGCATACTTGACGTCCCGGTATTTGACGTTGAGCGCCGCCAGGAACGTACCCAAGCCAAATGCGAGCAGCATCAATGGCACGACGAGGATCGGCCAGAGAAGGAGATTCCAGCCGACGGGAATATCGTAGTAAACAATGAACCCGATCAGGAAAACGGATCCGATCACGAAGTCAACGAGCGGCACGAGCGCGGCTGCAGCCGGAAGGATAATTCGCGGGAAGTAGATCTTGGTCAAAAGTCCGGAGTTCGACACCAGGCTCATTCCCGCGCTGCTCAGGGTCGAAGAGAAATAGATCCAGGGAAGCAGAGCGCTGAAATAGAAGAGCGGGCGAGGCATGCCTTCGCTCGAGATATTCCCAATTTGTCCAAATACGACTGTGAAGATCACCATCGTGAAAACCGGTTGGATGATGGCCCATAGAACACCCAGGACGGTCTGCTTGTACCGCACTTTCACATCCCGCCATGCCAGGAAGTAGAAAAGTTCGCGGTAGTCCCACAATTCACGGATCGTGCCGCTCTTCGCGTAGTCTTTCAATGCGCGCGGTTCTACTTGTGCTCGCGTTGCTGTTACTGATTCCATCCGTGAGGTATTCCGGCTAGTCCGCCGCGTGTTGCCAGGCCTGCATTTCGTGTCGCTGCGGGATTTGTCATGGAACGCTCAATCAGGGCACCCTACTACTCTAGTAAACCATCTTGCGGCCGTAGAACGCCTCTGCGTACTTTCCGGGCGAATTGGATTCGACGCCGCGCAGTCTCATGATCGAGGAAAACGTATCCTCGGCAAACCAGCTCTTGTCTTTCTGGCTCTTGAAGCAATCCATGACTATCTGAATTTTCTTGCGCGCGATGGATTCGGCCAACGGAACAAAAAAATTGGGTGCTCCAAGATCTCCGTCATACTTGATGACTTCGTATTCGAGTATGAGGTGGTTTCTGAAGGTATTCCAGGTCAGATCTGAAACCAATTTGTGGTCCTGGTGGAGATCCTTGCGATAGTGCGTCAATATCAGGTCCGGCTGGCATTGTTTCTTGAGTACCTCAAAAAAATCCTTGATCTCCGCCCACATGTGGGGGAAATAGCCGTCCCTGAATTCCCTGGTTATGATTTCTTTTTTTTTCGCTCCCGCCAGGAAAAGATTCGCGCTCGCAACCGCTTCTGCCTTTCTGGGTCCGGTCGCTCCCAATACGATCCAATAGATCTCTGCTGCAGGATTGTCTTCAAGCAGCCTCAAGATCGTACCCCCGCAGCCGATTTCGATGTCGTCGCTGTGCGCTCCCAGGCAGAGGACCCTGAACCTCGAATCCGACGGCTTCGCGAAGCTCAGGTTCATCATGCATCTTACCTGTCGCTTTCTACGATCTGCGCCTCTGGCGATTTCCACACTTCCCAAGGCGTATTGCCGACATTGAACATGTCCGTCAATTCCTGATGCTCTTTGAAGGTGTCCATGCACCAGAAGTGGTCGGCTGGATAGCCAATGATTTTCTTTTCCGCGATCAGCCTTTGAAACGGCTCGACAACCAGTTCCTCGCCCTGCTTCATATAGTTGAAGATTTCTTTTCTGAATACAAAATAACCAGCGTTGATTCGAATGCCGGATTTCTGAACGCTCTGGATCCCCTTTACCACATTGCCGCCTTCGAGCGTCACAACGTGGAAGCTTTGAGAAGGTTTTGCGCACAAGAAGCAAGCAATCTTTCCGGTGTTAACAACGCTGTCAATCATCTCAGGAAGCGGACAGTTGGTGAGTCCGTCGGAGTAGTTGGCCAGGAACATCTCTTCCCCATCGAGATATTTTTCCACTGCCTTGAGGCGCTGGCCGATATTCGCTTTCAGGCCGGTGTCAACAAAAGTGATTTTCCAGTCGGTGATGTCACTTCGCTGGAGCTGAATGTCGCGCCCGCCGTTCGACATGGTGAAATCGTTGGAGAGATACTCCTTGTAGTTGAGAAAATAGTCCTTGATCGCATCCCCCTTGTATCCAAGACATAGGATGAAGTCCTTGTGTCCGAAATGGGCGTAGTACTTCATGACGTGCCACAGGATTGGGCGGTATCCGATCTTGACCAGCGGCTTCGGAACGTTCTCGGTGAGTTCTCCCAGCCGCGTCCCCAAGCCACCGCAGAACAGCACTACCTTCATTGGCCTCTGCTCCAAGTGGGAGCGATCGAGGATGAGCCGATAGGGGTCATGCTGGAGTCCATTCCAGATTATCGTCCAGCAAGCCCTTTTCGCGCAGTCCTCGCAGGACCTCGAGCCGCATGTACTTCGAACTCCTGAAATTGGGATCGCTGAATCCCATCGACTCCAGTCCCGTCTTCAGTTCGCGAATCGTCGTGAGCAAGTCGACCTGGGGCTGATGGTTGGGCGCCAATTTCTTATACAGTGCAAAATCCACGCGGTAGGAGCGACTGTCCTGCGGAGCGTCCTTGTTGATCGAAACGCTCACGCCCGGGACAATCTTGGCGACGGCTTCGGCAAGATCCTTCACCTGGTAGTTCCATCCGTCACTGCCTACATTGACGGCCAGGAATGCCCCCGGCGATGCATCCCTGCTCATGGCCCAGTCGAAGGCGCTTGCCATGTCCCTGATGTGGATCAGCGGTCGCCAAGGTGTCCCATCGCTCAGGATAGTAATGTTCTTGGAACTGACCGCGCATGCGACAAAGTCATTGACTACCAGGTCAAGCCGCAAACGTTCGCTCATCCCGCAGGCCGTGGCGAACCTCAGGCAGGTGACGGTGAAGTTCTTGTCCGCGAGTGTTTCGAGCTCGGTTTCCGTGCGAATCTTTGACTTGGCATAGGCGGTCAGCGGGTTCAGCGGCGAGGTCTCGTTCCTGGGGGTGTCGTCGGCCATACCGTAGACACTGCAACTGGACGCGAAGACGAAACACCTGACCCCGGCGGCCTTGGCTTGGCTGGCAAGGTCGACGCTTGCGCGGAAGTTGATATCGTACGTGACGTCCTCGAAAGTCTTGCCCATGGGGTCGTTGGATATGGCGGCGAGGTGCACGATCGCGTCGACGCCCTGCAGCACCTCGGGGCGAAGCCTGCGCACATCGGCGAAATACTGCAGGTCGGCGCGGCGCTCAGGAAGAGTGTCCGCGTTCGTGAGGCAATGCGCGAAATATCCCTTGTCCAAGCCGATCAGAGTCGCCTGCGGATAAGACTTTCGAAGACGAAGCAGTACCGAGGGACCGATATATCCGGTGTTACCGGTAACCAGTATCTTCAATTCGTTCGCTCGCCATACTCATATCGATGCACTTGAGCGCCGGCAACGGACAACCCGCCCGGGGCGTCGTCGGCAGAACCACCGAAAACGAGTCTGGCCGAAGCGTCCGGTCTTCAAGTTGTGTCCGGGGCGGACTCTCACGCGGAGGCGGTTTCCCGTGTACTCGCGACAACCTGCGTGCCTTGTAGGTGTTCTTCAAGCCAAGGCTCACCACGGAAATGCCGGTACTGCTCGGCCCGAAGCTCGTCGGCAATCCGTCCTTTGGGCAGTTCTACGTCATTGTAGGTGAGTGCCTGGTCCTTCGCGATTGCACGCTTCATCCTGCACCCCTCCACCAGTCCCTCCGGCAGATAGCGCAACGCGCTCATCTCGTCCGCATTCACCGCCTCGCCGTAAGTCATGTACATCCCGTACTCGTCCAGCACCTCGCCTGCGGACAGATCGCGCTTCGCAACAGCACATACTTCAACCACGGGACCTTCCAGCGGCGGGGCCACGTTGTCCCCAAAAAGCACAACGCGGGCAATTGCGTTGGGCGCCTCAAAGTGCACAAGATGATACGGTACCCAGAAGGGGTAGAGCGGTCCCTCGCCCATTTTGTAGAGATTGAGATAGTGGCGCTGTTTTGGATCCGTGTGTTCTGCCAAGCAGAATATCTTGACCCCCGCGGGCCCTACCGTGTAGTCGACGACCCCACCCAGCGCCCGAATCTCTTCAAGATCGTACAGCTTGTGGATATCCATGATGGAGCCGTCGTACTTCAACCCGCGCGACATACCGCGAGATCTGACCTTGAATCCAGTGGCGTTGGCGACGATCGACTGTTCGAAGCTGATCTTCGATCCGTCTGCAAAAGAAGTCACCATTGCCGCGTTCTGTCCCCAACGCTCTGCCCATCCCTGCTGGGTGGTCGGATTGCGATAGGGGTCTTGCAGGCCCTTGACGTTTCCAATGACGCGCGGGATGAGCCCCAGACCCTTCACCCAGCGGTAAAGGTTCATCTGCAGACCCGGTTCGTCGCCCTCGCAAGCCGAAAGGATGACGTTATGTTTGCGCGCATAAACCTGGAGAATTGGGCCAATCGTGGCATCCACCTCGGCGTTCATCAGCACCACGGGCTTGCCGAATTTGAAAGCCTCGAGAATAACGTGAGCGCCGAACTCGACCGAGCCCGTTACATCGACTACAACATCAATCTCGCTCGAGCGGCAGATCATGAAAGGATCCTCGGCGACGGCAGGTCTGCACTCGCGAATCGCCTGATCGAGTTGGGCCTGAGTCCCTGCCATTGCAATGTCGTCAAAACCCGAGTAACGGAAAACATGTTCGGCCCGCTCCGGGCGTCGGTTGTACACCGCAGCCATGCGCATTCCAGGGACACTGTGCGTGATCTGGTTGGTCAGTCCCTGGCCCATGAAGCCGGCGCCGACCATACCGACGCGGATGGGTTTCCCTTGCTGCTCCCGGCCTTTCAATGCGTTATCGATGATGATCACGGTGCCCTCCAGCAAAATTGACCGTCACAGAGGTGGTGAAGGGGTTTTCCAATGACAGTTCTCAAGGTTTCTTCTCTCACGCGCGCATTTTGCGTTTCAGTTCAGGTTCGATCTTGCCAAGCAACTGCCACTCCGCATCCTTGGGCGACATTTCCGTGACGGGAAGAGGCCAGACGAGCCCGAGTCGGGGGTCGTTGTAAAGCAGGCCGCCTTCGGCTCCGGGCGTATAGAACTCCCCCACCTGATAGCTGGTCTCCGTCTGATCCTCGAGGACCTGATACCCATGCGCAAACCGCTCCGGCACATATAGCGCCCGGTGGTTATTCGCCGAGAGTTCGACGGAAATATGCTCGAGATAGCTAGGACTCTCGGGCCGGAGGTCCACGATAATGTCGAGGATCGCGCCGCGCGTGGCCCGCACCAGCTTTGTTTCGGCAGCGGGCGGATACTGAAAATGCATTCCTCGCAACGTGCCTTTGGTTTCATTGAAGGCAATGTTGGTCTGCGCGATGATCGGTTTTAGTGCATGGTCCGCGAACTCCCGCTGGCAGAACGTGCGCGCAAAGAAACCGCGGCTGTCCTCCCGGCGTTCGATATCGATGGTGAAAGCTCCCTTGAGCTTCATCTCGGTGAATATCATGCTGATCTACAACGTCAAAGCGCCATTATAGGATAGTCTTGAATCGCGCGGTACGGCAGGCTCGCTGACGAAGCGTGCAAGGACGCGCACCATGACATGCCTGTCTTCTCCGACTTCTTCCACAGGCATGAAGCTTTCCGGGGCCACGATTTTCGATGCCCCGCTGATTGCGGCGCCGCCATCGACCAAGAACGAAGAACGAAGTCGTGATCCGGAGATGCATCAGAGCAAGAAGAGCAAGCAGTGGCACTTCGGATTGAAAGTGTGCGCATCGGGATGGACAGCCAGAGCGGCCTGATCCACAGCGCCAGGGTCACTGGCGGCAACGTGCATGACAACCAGGAATTGCCCAACCTGCTACGCGGTGAGGAAACCCGTCTCCATGGTGACAGTGCCTACCGAGGCGAGAAACAAAAGAAAAGGCGTGCGATCCAAGGTCGAGCTTCCGTTCCTCACGCTCAAACGCATATGGGGCTTCGCCAAGGTTCGGTATTGGGGTCTGGCGAAGAATGCCAACCGTACATTTGTACTGAAACATACCCTGCAAAAGGCGTAGCATGACGGTTGCGCCAACCGAGCGCCGCAGTCTCAATCTATCCGAGACGATCAAAAATATGTATTGACGCTGGCCTTGAAGTTAAGGGAGGTCTCCATGTTTCGACGTCGCGCTCGCGCCCGAACCCGAAATCCACGCAATGAAATCTGGCCGGATTCGCGTCAGAAGGCCGGACGCCGTTTCCAGTTTCTCGACACGGAGATCAATGACATGACCCCGACCGCCAGCGCGCAGACCCGCAGTCGAGCGTGGACGGGATTCGCCGTCATACTGGCATTCCTCGGGGCTTTGGCCGGTTCGGGATCTATCAGCGCGGCGCCCGCGTTTCCCGTCCAGCACAGCGCCAACCATCGCTACCTGGTGGACCAGAACGGCGCGCCGTTCCCCATCCTGGGGCGCACGGCCTGGTTCATCACTTCGCTCTCGGTGACGGACTACCGGATGTTCATCGACGACACGGTGGCCAAGGGCTTTAACGCGATCGAATTTCACGTCGTCAACCACGACCCGCGAGGCAACAACGAGCCTTTAGGCGGGAATGGCGCGCCGCCGTTCACCAAGAAACTGAATGGGTCGGACTGGGCCGGCTCGCTTTCATACGGAAACATCAACAACGACGCGCCCGACTTCTCGCTGCCGAATGAGACGTACTGGACACACGTCGACGCACTCCTCGCTTATGCGGAGTCCAAGGGCGTGCTCTGCTTCATGTTCCCTGCTTACACCGGGTGGCAAGGGGGCGATCAGGGCTGGATGCAAGAAATGGTCGCCAACGGCACAACCAGGATGCGCGCCTACGGAGCCTTTATTGCCAATAGATACAAGACCCGAGGCAATATCGTCTGGATGCTGGGCGGGGACTACAGTACGACCGGCTTCACAGCGCCACAACTCGCCGTCGAACAGAGCATGCTCGCCGGGATGCAGAGCGTCGGCGGCCAAAGCAGCATACAGTTCTCTGCCGAGTGGTCAGGCAATTCGATCTATACCGACCAGGCCGATCCCACGTTGCGCGCTGCCGGCACTCTGCAAGGCGCTTATTCGTGGGAGGACCCGACTTCCTACGTTCGGAACGGCTACAACCACAGCCCGGTCATGCCGACCTTCCTGCTGGAGGAGCCCTACGATGAAGAAGGCCCGGACGGGCTCGACATCGACCCGTACTCGACCCAGCCGGTACGGCGGTATCAATGGTGGGGCTGGCTCTCCGGGATCGGCGGCTATATTGCGGGCAACGGCTACATCTGGCCGTTCAACGACGGCTGGAAGTTGCACCTGAACACGCAGGGCGCGCAGGACATGGCGCGGTTGAACGCCTTTATCAAGTCGATTGCCTGGTACAACCTGGTTCCGTCCGAACTGGGCGGGATGAGAACGCTCATCACAGCCGGCGGAAATCGGTCGTTCGAGAGCAACTACGTGGCTGCGGCGGCCACGCCCGACGGCAAGTTGCTTATTGCCTACGTGCCGCCTAATCACTCGGGGCCGATCACCATCGACATGACGGCGATGAGCGGCCTGACGCGAGCGCGCTGGTACAACCCTGCCAGCGCCGTATACACGTTGATCGGTACGTTTGCCAATACCGGCACTTCCAGCTTTACTCCGCCCGGAGACAACGGCACCGGCTTCAATGACTGGGTGCTCGTGCTGCAGGTCGGCGCCACCCGCGTTGATTTCAACGGCGACGGCAAGAGCGACATCCTGTGGCGCGACACCAGCACCGGGGAGAATGGGATCTGGCTGATGGACGGGATTACGGCGACCCTCCGCACCTATATCACTTCCGTTTCCGCGGTAATACCAGGTTGGGTCATCGCCGGAGTGGGCGATTTCAACGGCGACGGCAAGAGCGACATCCTGTGGCGCGACACGAACACCGGGCAGAACGGGATCTGGCTGATGAATGGGTCTACGGTAACCAGCGGCACCTATATCACTTCCGTTTCCGCGGCAACACCAGGCTGGATCATCGCCGGCGTGGGCGATTTCAATGGCGACGGCAAGAGCGACATCCTGTGGCGCGACACCAGCACCGGGCAGAACACGATCTGGCTGATGGACGGGATTACGGTGACCAGCAGCACCAATGTCTTTTCTGTTCCCGCGGCAACACCAGGCTGGATCGTTGCCGGGGTGGGCGATTTCAACGGCGACGGCAAGAGCGACATCCTGTGGCGCGACACCAGCACCGGGAAGAACACGAGCTGGCTGATGGACGGGATAACGGTGACCAGCAGCCCC